>Ga0179593_1464204_pt1 | contig 20175 bp, 13 predicted proteins | sample CZODoug2_1_08_16_FD_185931 | JGI IMG/M metagenome (GOLD analysis project Ga0179593, IMG submission 185931) | Vadose zone soil fungal communities from Angelo Coast Range Reserve, California, USA - CZODoug2_1_08_16fungal (PacBio error correction) | ecosystem: Environmental > Terrestrial > Soil >...
GGGTCCTGGGACAGGTCGTGCCCCTGGATGCTCCTATGAAAAGCGACTTGAAAGATTTCTTGTCAAGCTTTCAAAATCCTTTAGGATTTAGCAGGGAAGCTCATACGTGCGACGGACAGGCTATCCGAAGACCCTGTCTCAAAAAGAGAACAAGGCATCCGGGGCGCTTTGAGGTCTAGGCCAAAGGGGAAACCGAGGACCAAATACTCAGAAAAAACTATAAGCTTTACACACGGGCAGCAAGAAATCGAGGGAAAAAAGTTGCGCGTTCTGGTAATTTTACCTGCGCGTTACACAGCCGAGCGGAGTTCGCAGAACAAAAAACCCCTCTCCAAGATGTCCCTGGGTTCAAGGTGTCGCTGACGAGAAAAAGCCAACGCCAACAAGCATCCGGTGGCTGGCCCATCCCCCCATACCGAATCCATTGAACGAGCGCAATACACGCCATCACCGGGAGGAAATGAAGTAAGAGGTGTCAGGGGGGGGTTTCTAAGTCGGGGAAAAAGACATCCTGCAGCGGGACAGGCCGCGGTACTGGCGGTGCTGAAATGAAAGAAACCTCAACGAGGCCTATCGGACGATTCTAATCACAACGAACTTTAATACCGAGAAACTCCGGTCTCAGTCTCTTCGCTTTATTAGGTGAGCAAGCCAAAAAAGAAACTGAAAAGAGGACTTAATATCAGAACAGCCGAAACCTCCAAAAATCAACTTTGAGCACTGATTTGACGCGAGAAGCATGTGACTGGCACAATTTGATACAAAGTTCGAACAAATCCTTTGGGGGAAAAGTCAAGATAGACAAATGCGTGGGCCTGGAGCAAGGTCACCGAGTGCGACAAGTAAAACTTGAGTACTGCGAAGTTTTGGTCAACGAATTTCAAAAAAAAGGTCCCAGAAAAGGAAGGGAAGGAACTTCAACAACGAGGTGAAAGGCGGGCACTCTCTAGGTGGTCGACGGAGAATAGGGAAGGGATACACCGATTGAATAGACGAAAAAAACTCGTTCAAGGAACCGGTTGGGAGAAGGCGGGAAGGCTTCACGAGTTCTAGGGGGGAGGGTTTCGTAAACTCGGACAGAGGGAACGCTGAGAAATGAAGTGACGGGCAACCTGGAGGAGAGAGACAAAGTCTGGATGGGAACGGGCGCTCCTGTCTGGATGGCAATGAGGGAGCATGACCTAAGCAAATCGTCCGTGCGAACAAAAAGGGTGGCCGGGAAAAGGACGCATTTCTCCGGGCATACAGAAACTGAGAAGGGAACGGGGAAATTGGATTAAGTGGAAAGAATAAAAGAGGCTCATCCTTTAAGAAAAAAACAAGGAGGGACAGGAGAGGTCCAGGGGGGGAAGTGGGGTGCGCGTCAAAAGTTCACAATAATCCGATCTTTTTTCATAGAGCGGGGGAGGCAAAATCATCTCTGGTCGTCAACGTAAGCTAGCCTGCTGACACGCGCTCGAGAGACCCGGGCGAAATCTGGGCCAGGCTGCTCCGAGGAGCAATTACCGCAATCTTCTAAAAAACGTTCCTTACGCACGCCTTGACGGCTGAAAAGGACCAGCATGGAGAAATAAAACCTATCGTGTAAAGCTTTCAGGCGGCAATAGGATTATAAACGGAGATACGTCTGAGGACTACAGGGGAGTCTGGGACAAAAACGGTAACACTAAAAAGGCATCCCTACGCCCATTTAGGCCGTGGACGATTCAAGCGTACACTTATTGGTGGGGAAAAAAAATAAGCCTTGTAATAAATTCAAATCAAAGCACCCCGGTTATTCTTGAGTTACTAGAATCTGAATAATCAGAGTGACGCTCTCAAAAACTAGGCTCGACGTTGCCAACTTCCAGTGACCGGATGAAAGATAAAGAGTCGGGAAAGAACAGAGGGCATGGCAATCAGTCTGTCCCAAACTGCGACCCGGGAAGCGACCAAAATGTGTTCAGGAGAAAAGGGAAGGAAACGGCGACAGGGGGAAAAGGTGAATCGGAGACCTCAAGGGGGACCGGGGCCTTATCGGGGCCGAACGGGACCACAGAACACAGGCCGTGTTCCGAGGACGTACGGGAAGGAAAGAGAAAAGGTCCACCGATGTAAAAAAGGGGGGCCTGCTTAAAAAACTGAGCAAAGAAAAGATGAACCCGCTAAAAGCGGAAATCCGCGTTTCCGAAAACAACTTTGGGAGAGCACGGCTCAGGGAGTGGGGGTTCATAATTGAAGGTGGAGAAAAGATGAACTCCAGTGGGCGCCGAACTGCCAGGCGGGGGCCGTAAAGGCTCCCGGAGGGGGGAGGGGAAGTACACTTCAGGGAGCAAAAGGGGCAGAACGCGTTCAAAATGTCAGGACACATTTGGACGGGGGAAAGGAAGGGATCGTGAGCAGGTTGTAAGCTTAAAATTGAGAAGACGGGAACAGAGGATGGGGGACCCAATTTTCGGGGAAAAATGCAAAAGCGGGAAAAGCGGTCACGAGCGCGGAGTGGAAGAAGTTTGGTCCGCTTCGATCTCGAGAAAAAAAACAAAAAGGGAGATGAGAAAAAGAAGAGCAAGAAGAAAAAAACACTCAGAGGGGGCAACCCGCGGGACTAAAACTCTTTGAAGAAAATGGGGGGGAAAAACAACACGACGTCTTCTTACAAAAATTGCAACGGACCCCTCGCATGGAAAGACTGAAGGGAAACGCAACCGGAAGAGGGAACGAGAATCCGTACTCCCGCTGCCGGAGGACACAGAGAACGCTGGCATTTTTGGACTCCGCCAGCCGCACAAAGGCAATATCTAAGAGCCGGACGGGAGGGCGCCAATCGGTACCAAGTAGGTCCACTCCTGGAAAAAAAAAACCCCTTTTTTAGAAACCAAGCATCGCGTGGCGAACACATAAAACCGCAGAACCGGGCAGGGAAAAGGATCGGGAACACAGGTGCAAAACATCATTACCTTTAAAAAAAATGAAAATGTCCAGGGCCATTCGCGGAAAGGACAGTTTAAGGAGGTTAAAGGCCTAAAGTGGAGGTCTAGAACTGATCTATCCAATGCCAACCCGTAATGAAGGAGAGAATAACTACTCCTTTGTACCTTGTGATGCTCATACACAAGTTTAGCTACCAGGACGCTGTGTGAATCTCTCTTAAGAAAAAGATTTCCGATCCCTGACTGAATGTCACTGAAGAAGGGGGAAACGTTTAATGAGTGCACAATTGTGGTGAATGTGTCCCCTATCCGGGAGGTACTCGATAGGGTCAAGATTCACTAAAAAAAAAGGCGGTGAGCGGTAGAGCATTCACACCAGGGAAGTTCCTGGTACCACGCCGCAGGGGGGGTCCGGCCGTAAGCTGGGCGTAGTTTACTCGAGGGAAGGCCTAGGTGGGAACCGAAAAAGCTATCTATCGCAGTATTGAATACCGAGGGGATAAGACAACTTACGAGCTGCAAGTTTTACATAACCCAACGGCTCTAAAGAGGACTGGGCATAAAGCACAAGTCCGGTACAGCCGCCGCTAAGGCATCCGCGATGGCAACGGGCCGCTGAGCATATCCTTCAGAGGCAAGTTAGAAGGGGAGGAGAAAAAAAATCTGCCAGGAAAGTTCTCTCGTAATGCAGTGCCAAAAAATGAAACTCAGTCAGCGACCTTGACAAACCCAAAGCAAAGTGGAATTTGAAGAGGAAATCAAGGTATCTCGAAAAGTCAAATCACAAGGGGGTTTCGGTAGTAAGTAGCCCTCTTCGTACAATGGACCGTCACTGCTCGGAAGAAAAATTGACATACCATTCAAGAACCGCCGCTCCCAGGGAAGGATAAGCGGAATTGAAAAAGAAGTCTTAGAAACAAATCCGAGCCTGGGGGGGCATCGGAAAAATTTCCAGGGGGAAGCCTGGTAAAGGCAGGGAGAAAGGTTATGGTTCCATTTGTGAAAAAAACTAGTAACACCGGCCGCAAGAACAGTTGGGAAATCTGCCGCTGTCCAAACAAAAGGTGAATAAGGAACTTGTTAAGAAAATATAAAGAGGACGGGCCATAAGGAACGCGAACAAAAAAAAAAAAACTCGCTCTCAACGCAATGCACCTGAGGCTTAGGAGTCCCAAGAGGGGGGGGGAAAGTCAACTCCGGATGGAAGACAAGGAAAACATGAAGGACATTCTCAGTCCGTTTCTGGCACTATGGGGAAAAGTATTTACGCCGCTCAGGCAAGCACTTGGCATTTATGCAGGGTCAAGAAACATTGGACCCCGTTCCGCATGGAAATGATACGTGTCTCGAATTCCTCCCATACAAAGAAGTCCGAAGTCACTTAGCGGCGGATGTACAGGTGCGCGCGCAGAAAATACGGAGACGTCGGATTTGTCAGCAGGTCTCCAAAAGCATACGCGAACTGCCGCAGCCTGGAAGAGAGACTAAGGCCAGCTAGGGGTACATTGCTGTGAGTAGAAACTCAGGTAGATAGACTTCAACGCCGAAGCATTTGAGTAGCCGGAAAGATAGCCGTTCTCAGCGCCTTAGGTCAATAATGACCGATAAGGACCCTTTACAAACCTGCAAACAACATCCAACGGTCCGCCGCTTGTCTGTCGTGGCGGCTTCGCGGAGTAAGGCCAATTGAAGTGGCAAGCTTACCCTGTCCTGCGTTGGGGAAATTCTTTCTGATCCGCCTTGGGTGGCGCTTGAGGAGGGCTCAACCTCTCTCTGTGGTACACCGTCTGAGGAGGGAAAATAAAATAAAGGAACATTTTGTGCCGCGCAACTTAGGCCTGACCGTGTTAACGGGGATACCATGAGATAACGTGGTTCGGTGAGTCCTGGGGTCTCTTACTCATTGCAACCGCAGTGAGATACAGAGGATTGTTCCATCTTTAGAAAAGCGGGTGGGTCGGCGGGTGCGCAGGAAAGGAGGGGAGCGATGAGATCCAGTGACGTAAAGTCTTAACTAGGAAAGCCAGACCCGCTGCGTCTCGCACTAAATCAAACAAGGAGTGTGGGCGAGCAATCGGAAAAGAAATCTCAAACGACACAAAAGGGGAAAAGAGAGAGAGGGTTCCTGGGTAACGTGAAAAAAAAGTCGTGCCAGGGTATAGGCATAACTCAGAAGTCAGGAGATCTGGCGGTCAGGGCAGAATAGAAAGGACTTGGAAAAGGCTGACGCCGGGCCGCGTCCCAGTCCTACCCAAAAGATGGTTATGCGAGAATAACAAAGCCGACGGCCTGTTCGGAGGGAAGTCAAGTCGCCCATAAATTACTGCAAAACGACAACATCAGCAGGGCCGCGCAACTTTAAAAAACGCCCTGTAGATTCCACCAAGTGCTAGTGGGTTTACAGTGGGAACGTAGCTGGAACCCATAAGAGACTATCCCCTCAAAAGCTCGCAACAATCCGGTTCTGAAAAACATCCCCGCAGAGAAAAAGCATACGCAGGGAAGGGAAAAGCCGCCACTACCATCCTTGCAAAGCAGGACACCCACACAAAGTTATCTGGTTGTTGTCCGGGGTGAAGAAGAAGCACCATACAATACCTACGAAGTAAGGGAAGAGGGCACTCAAAAAAAGATGTCGACCGGGAGCACAATCGGAAGGCAAGAAGGGCTGACAGTAGAGAGAGGAACAGGCGGTAGCGTACGAAAAATACATGGTTACGGAAGCATTCGAGGGGTGCACTGTGAAGCAGGTCAAAAACTACTAAAACCCTCGGGAGGACGGCGACCCGACAAAAAGCCTATCCAGGCCGGATCGGACGGGAACTCAAAAAAATGCGCGGCTTCGACGCCTGTCGACAGCGAACCATCCATAATCAGGTTGAATTACCACGTTTCCAAAAGGAAGGGAAGTCAGAATCCACGCGTGGCGGTAAATCGAACCCCTTACGCCCAAAGGGTAAAAGCTGATGAAAAAAGTCCGGAGTGTTCAATCAGGGAGCATGGGGCGCTGCCAGCCTACGAGGGGATAGGGAATCAAAAGCTTTGCCGGTTGTTCAGAGAGAGGTTGGGGGGGGGCGTTGCCGGGAGTACGGCCGTAACCAAACCCCGATTGACCTAGGGTCGGCCGGAAAAGAGCGGTTAAACCTGGGGGGCAAAGGGAGCCTCTTTCCAAAGAAAGGAGGGGGTCCAGCTTCCCTGGAAACATCGGCAAGGGACGCTCAACACTGACATTCGGACCAGTGGGAAGCGTTCAAGGGAGATTGGGATGGTGCCGTAAAAAAGTGAGATGGGGGCCCGAAGCGGTGATAATAACTGTAGGGGCACTTCCGGATGTATCGGGACTTCACTTGATCGGGACTCATTGACGCAGAAGATACGACGGCCGGGAACTGGGGACAAAGAGTGGGAGGGTAAAGAAAAGCGTGATGAAAACAAATGCGTCCGAACGTTCAGCGTGCGCAAGGGTCTCAAATTAATAAACAAACTCTAAGTAGACAAGAGCATAAGGAGAAACTGAAAGGAGCAGCCTCTGGGGGAAACCGCAGGGGAGAAAATGGACTCAATGTCATCCGGGACGGCGCGGAGGTAAGGGCCGAAGAGGGTCAGCCATGAAGGTACGTTAATTAGGCTGCGTGATGAACCAGGCTAACTTGATAAAAAAGAGACAGGTCACCGACATGGGGCATCGGGCACAAAGGGAGCTTCTCAAGAGAGCGTCCCCTATATCTACTTATAGGGAGGACCAACCAGCTCAGAAAAAGCCTCCGAGTCCCCTACGACAAGCAGGAAATAAAACGAGAGGGCCTGTCTGGAAAGGAGGGAAATACTTGTGCTCATCAAAGGCTCACCAGGGAACCACCGTTCGGAAACGCAAGACTTAACGACGCGTCAAAGAAGGCTAGGGGACAGAAAGCGCTCGCAACTGGGGGAAGCAACATTAGGAACGTCGATCCAGAGGGCGTGCCATCCCCAGACTCTCTGCCCTCTGAGCGGGAGTCCCAATGCAGGGGAGAAAAGTCGGGAAAAGGGGGGGGTACCAGAGAGTACCTTCCAAAGAAACGGCAAAAGGCATCGTCTCACCGCAGCAAAGGGGGGACCGGAACGGCTAAAACGTCAAGATCCTCACTGCGCGGGCAAGCACCGCTGAACTTGCCCGAAACTAAATGATGACCCTCCCTCTAATGACGGGGGGGAACCCTCTGCAAAAAATCATACGACAACGAGCGGGTCGGTGAGCCATTCTCGTACGACTCACACCTGGAGCCCCGCGGACTTGGGTAACACTAGCGCCGGGCTGGTTCAAATGGCAACCGATGGGATAGAAAAGGTGTACTAAAGAAAAACTGCCGGCTGCCGGACTATAAAAGTCCATTAAAGCTGTCGAAAGAAAAAAACCACTGCCAGGCTAAGGGGGACATGGGAGGGAGGACGGCACCGCGAGTAAATCCGGGCGACACGTCATATACTGGATCTTTGTAATGAAAAAGACTTCGTGGGAAGCAGGAATGGGGGAACAACAAAGGGTCGAAGCCGAAACAAGACGGACCGCGGTGAGAAAGGGGGAAAGGTTTGATTTTGTTCCGCTTACTAAGGGAACAAAGAACAAAAAACTATGAGGAGGAAACAAGCGAGAGTCCAGAAGCTGACAAAACACTAAACTAACGCGCTCAATGCCGACCGGCATCAACGTCTGCGGAAACGCACCATCAAAAGACGCGTTCCCAAGCATCTTCTGCAAAAGGTCAAGGACGAACACCCCGCAGAGAACCATGACGGGGGAAAGGGCAAAAGGAAGCTTGGAAAAGGGAAGCCGGCTGCCAAAGCTGACAAGAGACCGACTGGTGTATAACAGCAAGCCCGAGGGCAAAAAAACGGCAGCCTGAAAAAACAGGTCTGGGCGAAAAACTTGGAAGAAAGTCGCGCCCAAAACAAACAATCCGGATCAGGGGGGAGGGGAAACAAGATAGGGGGTTCAAAAGAGGGAAAGCACGTGGTGAAACAAGGCGTAGTCGTCCAGAACTGGCAAAGGGAAAAAAGGGGCTAAAAGTTCGGGGAAGAACGTATCGCAGAGCCCTGGGATGGTTAACCAGCCGTGCTTAGATCACGTCGGCGATCATGCCTGTACCAACCGGTCCTGATTAGAGGCCAGACCCACGGCAAATCCGCATGAAAGATCGTTACCCCAGCGCGCAAAGGACGGGTCTTCCGGGACGGTCGCGAATCGCGCCATAGCAAGGGCCGCAGGAAAGTTGAGGGGCAGGTCAAGAAGATAATCCCCTGAAGAAGGACACAACAAACGGTCGATGGAGCCGAGCCGTTAAAGTAAATAGAGGAAAGGGGGTATCCGGGGAAGCAGGGTGTCTACGAGAATGCTGGATCAACAAACCAACACCCCCCCCAAAAGGTAGCATCTTTAACTAAAAACCGGGAACAGCCAGGTGGGGGAAAATAGAAATGGGCAGAGGGGGGAAATCTCACAGCATCGGAGGAGGGCCCGACACTCTCCGTGAGAGGGGAATGGAAGCGGTCGAAAGGCGAGAAAGGCCCGCCGGGCCATGCTGACAAGTCTCGTCGGAAGAACTGTAAAAGCCTCACCAAACGAGGGGCAGGTCCGCAGGTCCAATCACCTGGCTTTAAAGGCCCAAAGGAAGGCCTCGGCCAGCTTAAGCGGGTCGCTACCGCGACGGGGACCAGCAGACTCTGACTTCAGTGAAAAAGAACGTAAAACTCTCGAGTGAAAAAACCACGTGTGGACTACTTGCGTGTGGGGGAAAATCGAGCGCACCCGTGGACGCCAATTCCAAAGACGGTGGGAAGCAAGCGGGGACTCAGAATACAGACCAGGACGGGCAGCGTCAAAAAGAAAGGAGTAGATTCTTAGGTTTAGAAATGGACTCCCGATTTCATACAAGGTCAAGCACGTCGGGAGGGAGACCTGAGGGAAACCGAATTGGGGGGGAACTAACAAGGCGGGGCCAAAACACCATTAAGAAAAAAACCCTCTTACAGGAGTTGTACGCCGAAAGGAGGGCATCTTAAAACCAGCGGGAAGATTTGGGTCACAAGATGAACAGCCCGAGGGACAGGTCGTGTAAACTAACTGAGAAATCCCTGTTAACCCACAGAAAGGTTATCGAAGATTGATCCCCTGGAGGTAAATAGTACCGCCGTCGAAGGCGACACCGCTAATAAGCCCCGCTGCAAGCGGGGGAAACGAAAAGGAGCCTTCATTCCACAAAAAAGGGAATCAGCTCACAACTTAGGGAGGAGAAACTAAATCACTCAAAAGAAACTGGGACTAAAGCTCGACTTTACGGACAGCGCCAACATGGAAGTATTAATCAATTAGCAATGGTACTCCCACTTGTCAAACAGGGGGAAAATGTAGAAGGATTCCTGAGCAAGACAGGCTTCATTCGTCACTGAGGGAGGCTGGAGGAGGGGAGGGTCGGACAACGCACATCCAGAGAACTTATTATTTGATCTCTTTAATTGCAACAACCTAGAACGAAAGAAGTGCACACCTGTGAGGGAGGACGAGCCAGGGTAAGAAGGGGCTATCATCTGGACCTCTAGGGGTCCCGCTTGAACAGCATCGCCGATGGGCCTATAAAAAATCTGACAGCTGCCGGATGAGTAAAAAATCTGATTGAAAACGAAAACAAAAATCCAAACAATCCTCAGGGGCCGTAGCGGCTGCTCAGGGAAAGGGGATGTGAAATTGGGAGGCAGGGTGTCGGCGGAGCGAACTGAGAAAGGATTGTTTTCGCTAATTAAGAGCGCCGCAGTAAGCTATTTGTCCACCAGGCTGAGCGACGGAAGGGGGAAAAACCTCCTTGTAACAAAACGGGGCAATTCTGACCCTTACGAAGCTGATCACGTTTAGGCCTTCCTTCGTAATAGGGGGAAAGGGAGAGGGAGCGAACAGCCGCGCTGGCTTGGGTTAGAGTTCTCTCACTACAAAATAGTCAGTTGCCGTAGAAAGGGACGGCTAGGATCACTCATTCCAGACCGTTGACGTACCGCCAAGCGGCAACGGCCAACGCAAATTCATCGTAAAATGCAAAGGGGCAAGTCATGGGTCCCCGAGGAGTCAAAGGACACAAAGAAGAGAAAAACAACAAAGATTCTTATCAAATATCGAGATTGGGTCAAAGGATCAAAGGCCGGCCCTGGCTAGCAAATGCCTCTCCTGTCTGCGCTAAGGAGGTAAAAAAAACGGGTAAATCTTCGGACTGAGCGAACTCGAGCCGCTCCGGGCAGGAAGAAAGTACCCTCTTTTCTTAGGAGAACGAACAGCTCGGGTCGGCGACGGCGCCGGAAACACGAGTGACCCGAACGGCATCAACGGGACACGTGATCAAGCGGCGCGGCAAACGTCCAAAAAAGGACCGAAACCCCGTCTCTTTATGGGCGGTTATAAGTAAGGGCGCACGGGCACAGCAAGCGCTGCGAAAAAAACCTCCTCCCACGAGGGAAAACCAAAGACGTGCCCAGCCGCCGCACGATAGGTCAGGGCGTCACGCAGAAACAAAAGACCGCCCGAGAAAGCACACTAAAGAGGCAGGATGAAGATGGGTTGGGGAAGGTTGCATCACAGGGCAACATTCATGAAGCAAGGCGCGGAAGGAGGAAAAAAAGCGTCCAAATGTTTCAAAAGGGGGACATCACTAATCTGCGGGCCTAGGAATATACGCCGAATACCAAAAGTGACGTCAAACGAAAGGCAGGGGGGGTAAAAAGGGACGTCGATCCGGTGAGCAAGAACTGACAACTCGACGCGGGGGACCAAATGGCTGGACTAGGAACCCGACCCAAGAAGCCGCACTCCCGCGTGCCACAGACGCAACACCATTGGAAGATGGAAGACTAGACTCCGGGGACATCGAGTAACATGGGTCGAACGCCGGGTGTCTTCAGAAGACACTGCGTGAGCTGGGAGGACTTCGCCAGGGACGAAAGGAAGTTATCAAGGTCCTTAATGTGCCATACCTTCAGCTACCCGCCGACGGGGGGGGAGTCGGCTAAGTCAACCAAGAATTGGACTTGACGCTCGAGGGGAGAAGTCGATTCTTAGGACGAACCATGACGGTTTCCTCAGCAAAAGGGGTATGAGACATGCTGGGGCAACAGGCACAAAGGGGTTGGTTAAAAGGGGGGGACTACCTTTTCTCGGACTGGAAAAACAATCGGACCGCTGACGCTATGCACCTGCCGGTCGGCGGCCCCTGGAGCAGGAAGTCACCAACCGGCGAGGGGCTCTGACCAAGGCACTGGGAGGCGGTTGATCAAATAAACAGCCCGGCAACTGCAAGGAATGGGAGAGGGGGGAAGAAAAGGCAATGAGCAATTAAAAAAACCGAGAAAAGAAGACAAGGAATTTCTGGGGGCGCCTCGGGCTGTACTACTACAGCTTGACGCCCCAAACTAGGGGGGGGGAACTTACCGGTAAGGCAAGTTGAGAGACGATTGTCTCACACTGATCCCAACATCTCCGGTCAGGTGGGGTCAAAAGACAATGGCTGCGTCTACTAAAAAGGTAGTGGCAAGGGATCGCGGGACTCTTTCACCGCTTGAAGTGTAACGCGAAAAGCTTTCCGATGCCGGACCGATTCTGCGTCAGGAAAGGGAGCAAGTCTGGCGGAAACGGGCCAGGATTCCGGAGGGCTTGCGAAGATCAGCGCTTGCAGGACCGAAGACTCTCTTGACCTTGAAAGATTGCCTGGACGGGCCCAAGTTTAGGCTGATACGCAGCTTCTCCTGAAACAGAGAGCGTAGGGAGGCGGGCCAACATCAGACTCCGAGCCGGAAAAGGGACAAACTAACCAATGTGAGTGGGGAAAGAACCCTTGAGACCGGGGATTGGTTCCCGAAAACCTGGGACCAGCAAAGGGAGAGAAAACTCGCAAAGGTCGTCGGAAAAAAAAACGAGAAGACCAACATTCTACTTCAAGCCAAAGCTCGACCGGGGGACCGGAACTGAGAACAATGGGAGGGATCTCCATCTTCCGTAACGGCAAGGGAGGAGGGGGAGGACCCCGCGAGAGGAAACTCCGGAAAAAAGACCCCTCTTAGAGAAAAATGGTGTTCACAAAGGGGGGGGAAGGGCTCAGCAGCGCTCACCTAAAGGGGTGGGTGGAACCGCCTTGAGCCGACGGGTCCTCACAGGCGAAACGTCTTCGGGTTCAGAAAAGATGACGGACCTTCAGCCACTCTTAAGGTGCCCCAAAAGGAATCCACTGGGGGGGGGGTCCCAAAGCGGCTGTCTACGCCCCTCCGCAGTGTTCACCGAGGACGTGCTACCGAAGGGTCTCCAACGCGTACTTGGTCAGAAAAAACCTGAGCCGGGGTGGGTGCAAGAAAAAGGGGCCGAGATGGCATAGGTAAGGCCAGTCACTCCGGAGGACGGGTCTATGAGGATTATGGCTGCGAGAGGGACCACTGTCCAGCGGCGCGCAGGTCGGGGAGACCGGAGTCGCAGCCGAGAATGGGGCCCGAAGGCGAAGGGGGGGCGCGGGGGTCACTGCAGGAATGTTTCAAAGACCGGGGAAAAAAAGCTCTTTGGGGCCAAAGGGTGGGAGTAAGTCCCCCGAGGGGACCGCCACAAGAAGTTTAATTTTTGGTCCGCCTGAGGATCACGGAGGAAGGGAAAAGGAGAGAGACCAAACGAACCTCCTAAACTCCAGCGCTAATTAAGCCGGGGCCCGGAAAGAAACGGCGAGGACGACCAGGTGAACAAACGATAAAAACGAAGTCTTCCCCCTTCAGACGAAGAGAAATGCCGGCACGGGCAAAGGTCAAGTTAAAACAAGAAAGACGCTGCACCCGCAAGGGAAGGGAAAGTAAGCAAATGGCATTAGATAGCCATCCAAGACCAAGACGGGGCATCTTGGGGAGAATAGTTAAAAAATAAATGTCCAATTCTGAAACGCAAGACAGCGGGTTCTGACAAAAAACCGACGGGGCGACCCGGCAAGGGGCAAGTCGGAGACCGTTCCAAATGCAGGTCGCAAGAAAACAGGCAACAGGGCCCACGGCTGACTCTGGGCATCCGGAAGATTTATGCAAAGGGGGGGAGGCAAGTGCTTTCAAGTACCCGGGCGGGGGGGGGAGGGCCTATCAAGTGAAAAGAAAATGGGAAGTCACCAGGTCTGATTTCGATGGAAAAACCTGACACGTTAACTTGTCCTGAGAATTCAAAAGGTTGTCGGCGAAAAGGCCGGTAGACCGCAAGCTGAGCCGAAGCCTCAGGGACTTGGGGGCCGGCACGAAGAGGGCTATCTCCGGGAACTCAAAGGCTGCAAAGAAAAGGGACAAGAGGGGGAATGCTACAGAACCGGAAGGATCGGAAGGGGGGAAAGCCTCCTAAAAAAAGTGGTAAGGGTTTGGAGACCAGTATGCTGGACCCGACCGTGCCTCGGCAAAGATCCCGGGAAAAAAAGGAGTAGGGTTGACTCTGGAGAAGATTAGTCGATGGGGGGGCTCCGACTACTCATCTACTGGATAACATAGACTATTAAAGAAGAAAGGCCCCGCAGGCATACTTTTGACAGGAACTCGGGTCTAGGGGTGAGAAGAGCCTTAAGAGAAGCACCAAAAAAGAACAGGGAGTACCGGAAAACATCAAAAAAGCACAGCATGCTCTTTTCCGACAGCGAAGAGCAGCAGGAGGGCAGGTCGGGACGTCGACCCGGAATTGTCACAAAATGAGGAGAGAAACGCTTGCCAAAGACCAGCAGGGAGAAAAAATCTAGAGTCGGCACCAAGAGCAGAATGCCAGGATCAGCAAAGGGAACAGGACACCGGCCGCAACCACCTTAGCACCAGGGTATCATCGCGAGACAGACCGTAGGAAATAGTAAGTACGGCCTCTTCTATCGGAGTCAAACCTGTGCAAATGAGACAGAAGGGAAAAAAAGTCTAAAACCTCAAAGGGAGCGTGGCAATACACCAGCGATCGCCCGCAGGTCTTATAAGACCCTCAAAGCCGGTTTGGGGAATACGGGGGACGGAGACAGGGGACAAAAGCAGTGCAGAAAGCGGGCCTCTGGGCACAAAACGAGAAAACCGCCTCGAACAGTCAGTTGCACTCGGCCTCCCTGGTACACAAAGGAAGTTTTAAGAGCTGTGTAAAAGGAAAACGGCTGATAACTAGATTTAGCGGGGCCGTCTCGAAGAGAAGAGAGCTCCCGAACAAAAGAAAAGAGGTTACGTCGCCCCCAAAACGGGCAAAACCTTAAAGGAGGCTGGAAAAAAGAACTGAAAGATCAGGGGACGGGGAAAAAAGGGGGGACACTTGCGCCAGATCCAAATTCGGGGGCTGAATCCCAGGCTGAACCCCAAAAAGGGGAAAAGACAACACTGGGAACGTGATGGGACTGAAATTCGTAGCGGAAAAAAGGATGTTGGGTCGGTCCAGGCAGGAGGCTTCGAGTCTGGGGAGGTCGCCGTCAGCCAGATTCACCGTGAGATTTGTAGAGTCTGCTGGAGAAACAATCACCGCTAATCGGGCTGAATAAAAAAGAAAGATCTAAAGAAAACGGCCGGGGCACAGGAAAATCGTAGTCGACTCTTCGGGATGAACAAGCAAGGTCGACAGACCAATAGAAGAGGGGACGAGGGAATCGAAAAAGAACGGAATTGTGAAGCGGCCACAAGATAACCATTAATCCTCAGTGCTGGGGGGGGACTGCGGCTCGCAGGGAACGGATGAGGGGGGCGGGGATCTCCAAGGAAGAGAGGGGCGGTTACTGCGGGGAGGTAGCCGAATTGGGGGGGCGCGGTGGTCGGATTCGACATACAGGGAATTCTCGAAAGGAAACCAAACGGCCACGCGTACGGTAAAAAAATCTCACTTGGGCCGTCTCCTTTAGGTCTGAATAAGCGCCTGACCTGGGTTCGGGGGGCAGGGGAACTAACGGTGAGTGAGCGCCGCGAGCGCGAGAGCGGGGGGGAGTTTCTCTCATACATCTGGGAGCGGGCCTCAAAGCAGCCGGCTAGAACATAACAGACTCATTACGAACGGGTATTAGGAAAACGGACCGACATAAAAGCCGCACGAGAGAAAAGAGACAAAAGTAAGAGGGGAAGCCTCCTTACAAGAGATCACAACAACACAACGGAGGAAGAGAGAGGGGGGGGCTGGGACATGAGATGCACAGGCCGGCAAGGGCTGGCGGAAGAGACTCTAAAAGTGCTTCTAATGGATCCCGAAGCAGCCGTGTCTATTGGTAAGCTCAATGCCGGCGCCCCACTCAAAACTTCCGAAAATTGGGAAAACTGACTAGAACATCCCAACTCCGCGCGGCTTTCTCGTCTCGGATCAGGCAACTCTTACCTAATTAAAGGCATCCACGACGGCAGGAGCGCGGAAATGGCAGCAGGGACAGGTACTCGCCCCAAGGGAGAAGGGCTGTCACAGTACCCGCTAAAGGTGAGACAGCAGATTGACTGACGGGGAGAAAGAAGCACCTCTGAACACCTCCTCCGTCTCAATACCTCCTCCGCAAAAATGCACTCCGTGCCCAGCAGATCCTCAAAACTAAGACAGGTTCCCTATCGAGCCTAAAAAACCAGCAAACGGGATTCTGAATTGCTACTTGTTCATTGAAAAAGAAAAGGCAATTTTAACCGGGCAAGCGGTGACCGCTTCCGCTTCCACTCAAAGGAAGGAGGGAAATTGGAGACGCACTCGGACGGCCGGAGATGAAGGGTTCGAAAGACTGTCCGGAGCTGACCAAGGGGCGCGTTCAACCTCCTAATAGAAAAATGGTGGAGTGCTTCAAGGAGTCGGCGGTGGAGCAAGAATCTAGACACTAAGCAATCACGCCTCTGGGAGTAAGGCAGGACTACCAACGCCAAAAAGAAACCCTTGAAGAGAGAAATGCAGCGGGGCTTTCGAAGACGGTCTCTCATGGCAAAGCCGGACAAGTGTAACAAAAGGTTCAGGAGGGAGTGCAGAGTCCCTTCAGATTGGAAAGAAAGCGTTTGAGAAAATTACCCGTCAATCAGCAGGGTGCAGTGGGGGAGGACATCCGAACGGGTCCTCTGGCCAAATGGTGACTTCTCAGACGGAACAGGGTGCAGGCGGGGCAAGAGGGTGTTCAGGACAAGAACGAAGGCGGCAGCGACCAGAGGGGCCTAGCTGTCATTAGACAATCTTCAGAACAACTAAGAAAATGGGTGTGTCATTTCGACCGGTAAAAGGGAAACTTTTGAGAGGGAGGTTCCTAGGACCTGGGGACAGCAAACGCTGACCCTCGAAAACGCAAAGAAGGGTAGGACACAAGGAAACATTACAAGATGCACGCGGTATTTGCTTGAAAAGAAAGGGAACCATCGCGTTGAGCATCCCGCGCATTCATTCGCAGTGAACGGGTAAAAAAAACTGAAAAGAAGGATCATTTCGCACGACCGCGACGCGATCGACGGAAAGTCATTGTGGACGGCGCTGTAATCAAGGGGACTTTCTCACCCCCGAGGGCCCGGGCAAGGGGCAAATGGGAGTTGCTCCATGAAATAAAAGGCCGACAAAGAGGGTTCGACGAGAGCTTTGAATCGCTGGGTCATTTCATCAGTTCTAGGAAACTGAGGGACACGACCGGACGCAAAAAAAGTCGAAAGGGAAGCGCTCCTCTCAGACGCAGGGGGGACAGCATAGGCTGCGGTGAAATTCCGGTACGGCAAAGATTTTGCGGATATGGGACTCAGCTCGGAAAAAAGGGTTGAACTGTCCACCCTGGGGCTGTCCAGAAGGAAATGGGTCTCACGTCTGCGATCCCTAAATAGCGTAAGGAGAAGTATGCTTGGCCCAACATCTGGACTACGAAAGGAGAGTGGAAAGACACCCATTTTCTTCAGCCAAGCTCGTTCCAGGGAATGTGCACAGCTGAACTAAAGGGGGGAAATAAAATTCAAAAATAACCGTCTTCTTCTTCGGGGATACGAAGAGCGAGACAACGACCGGATGACCTCCAGCTAACTCAGAACAGGTGGGCCGAAGGACCTCCACCCGAGTAAATCTTCGTAGCTTCACGAAGGAACTGACGCCAGATGACGGGTCCTGATGGCCCGCTAACTGATTAAGAAAAAACGATTGAATCGCAACCAGTTGGCAGAGTCCTTAAAAATGAACGGGCTCGGGCATCTGGACTCAACTGGTGCACTGCCTTAGAAGTCATGAAGGGAAGCCACCCTCACGCTCGTTGGGCAAAAACAGCACCGTACGAGGCACCATCAGGAAAACGGTCCCAAAAGTAAACAAAAGTGGTTTGAACCACTGGGGCCCCAAGGCGAGACGAAAATCTGAATGCGGTTGACAAGGGAGAGACGTGCAACAGGTAGCAACAGGAACTGTCAGAATGCTCCGGGAAGTCAGAATTGACCAGGAAGGGGGGCCTCCAAGAGGGGGAGACCAAAACGGCCGGCAAAGAAAGGGGGATTCACCGTCTGTTCTGATACCAGGCCAGGCGGCGTGTGCGGGGGCGCGGGGCGTCGCGGGCAACAGAAAAGGGCAAAGCGTGCGGGGACCGGCAGTGGAGGCTCTAGGGAGGTGTTCCTTCAGTGGATCCGTGGAAAAAAGGGCCGTTGCCAACAAGGGGGCGTAATCAAAGGAAAGGCCAACCGAGGGAAAAAAAGGGGGAGGAAAGGGGGGTGATGGGGGGGACAACGCAAAATCAAAAAAAACAACATATATTCTTACAAGGGGGGACGACGCAGAGCGGGAAAAAAGAAGCTAACTCCGTAACGGTCCTTCCACCCAAACTGACGACCGGGGGGCAAAGGGTCTGTTTCCGAACGGATTTGTTAAAAGGACAACACTCTCAAAAAGTAACTTTAACGGGGGCACCTCCGGTGCCAACGCGAAGGGGGGGGCCGTTCCTTCAATCAGACGAATGTCAGACTGGAGTTTCCCATCCAAGTAAAGTGCATCCAGACGACGCAGCAGAAGGTCGGGGGCGAAATATACAATCTATCAAGACAATTCAAAAGGCACAGGAATCATTGGGATAGTGGCCGAGGTCGGGTTACGACCCAACGTGGAAAAACTTACTGAATAACAAGGTGGGCAACCAAGGGGGGGAGAGAGGAAGATTCTCATGGGAAATAGGGACGGGGCTTACCGGTGATTAAACCTTTATCTGAAGACGGACAGCGGCATGGTTAAAAGGGGGCCGGCGGAAAACGGTCATCGGACATCAGGAAGAAGTTGGAATGAGATGCGCCGATCCCGGCCCCCGTTGGGCCGTTGAAAAAGGGAATAAGAGGAACCCATTGGGTTGAGCAAGGCAGTAGGTCATGACAGGCGAGGGGGGACTCGCAGAGTTCCGCTAAACGGCGGGCATGCACAATAGGAATATCATACTGATGGCAAAAAGCTAACTAACAGGTCGCGTGAGCTGGCGGCACGCCGACTTATCGTCCCAAGAGCGGGTCGACGAAAGACAACATTGGGGGTCGGGGAAGATACAAACAGGTGTGTTCAAAAAGCTGGGTAACAAGAAAAGAATATGCCAATTTTGTGAGTTAAGACATAGGGAATGGATCGCAGGCGAGGTCTATGGGGGCCCGCACACCGAGCGTAGGATACTAGTTAGGCGCTCTAATGTAAAAAATAATAGACATAAAGCAAACAATGGACGTTAAAAGGAAGAGTCTCGGACAGGGAAGCAAGTCACCATCCCTCGGCAGTCCGCATGGAGACAAATAAGATGCTGGAAAGGCCCCGCGTCAGTAAAGGTAATCAGTCTGCAAAGGCAGGGCCGGGTCAGGGAGGATACCGCGGGAAACAACTAAGGAAAGAGGAACCACGAAAACGGGAGAGCAGCTCTTATGGCTAAAACACAAGGAAGGATTAAGGGTCAGGAAGAAGGCAGAAAATTACCTTACGAGTGGCCAGAGCACAGAGGGTTAATACGACCTAGGCCTAACGAAACAGGCCAAGGGAAGGAAATCCTCTTCTCAGATGCCCGCAAGGGAAAGAGCAAGGAACGCCAGGCCGCGTACAAGGAAGGATCACCGCTCAAGGGGGGGGGGGGGAGGGACGAGGAATGCACTCCCATAAAGACTGGGAATCGTGAATACTTGTAAGCCGCCGGCAGGTGCTCTTCCATCTTACCTGTGTTTGGGGTCCGCATAGAACCAAAATCGACATGTGGTGACTCCCTAAGCATCCTTTGGGCACCCACCGGGGGACAAAAGGGATAGACAAAAGTAGGAAATCGTAGCGCGTGCCAATGTAGAAGAACTAACTCCGAGGGCTACTAACCAAACGCCTACAAAACCGTGTCTACGAAGAGTCAGAATGAAACGTAGGCGTCATAGAACGGGAGGATGGAAACTCCCGCAAAGAAAGGATCATCTGTATGTGTCGAAAAAAGAGGGGTCCGTAAAACAGAGCCACGCGAAAGACAGGAGGATAATTGTACCTAAAAGTTGAACCAGGAATGGACATGATTTGCTAAGCAGAAGCCAAAACAGTCTGTGAAAAAAGGGAGAGTCACTGGCTTTAGTAGGAGGGTCGGTAACGCCGTCAACAGAGGAGAAGCGTAAGTGTTGTCGATGCTGCCGTGCTAAAAACCACAGCATCAACAATAACAAGGCACGCCGACCGGAATCAGGAGGACGCGCCCCCGTTGAATAGAGGCGGATAAGAAACAACGCCTCGAGAAAAACCGCTGGGCGTGAGGAAAGAAAAATCCTCAGGAAACGCACTGAGTCCCCGCGGAATGGAAGGTGAATCTGATGGGAACACACCGGACCAAACCATATCACATTGACTCAGCCGGTCTTGCGGGCGGCCGGGGAGAACTCGGCCCGGGAGAGGTGCAGTCTGGGCAATGCAGTGGCGGGAGTAACTGGGTTCTGAGACCAGGAATGGGGGGCGCGTGACGGGGAGGGAAGCCGCAGGCAAAACGGAGGGGTTGGGGGACCGCTCTTCGGGTTACCACATGTTTAACAGAACGAGAGCACGTGGTGCCAGAAGGGGCATGGATGAGGAACGAACCGCTTATAACGTGGGATGAAAATTGCCGTCCATTCGTGGAAAAGGGGGTCAACTACCCGACTGAACAGCCCGAAGGCTTTGGTCAAAGGATAGCATACCGCTGTTGTCCTTAAGAGTACGTCAGGCCCGGAAACCAGAGATGATCTCAAATCAGTAAAAAACAGGGACGAGTGGGAGGGAACAGACGGAAAACAGAGCGAACGGCGCTTCAATATTCCGAGCCCTGAAAGACGGGGCGCGGACCCAACTCTGAACGGACCA
>Ga0179593_1576776_pt1 | contig 20175 bp, 35 predicted proteins | sample CZODoug2_1_08_16_FD_185931 | JGI IMG/M metagenome (GOLD analysis project Ga0179593, IMG submission 185931) | Vadose zone soil fungal communities from Angelo Coast Range Reserve, California, USA - CZODoug2_1_08_16fungal (PacBio error correction) | ecosystem: Environmental > Terrestrial > Soil >...
CCATGAGAAAGAGAAAAACCTCAGAGAAATCGCGAAAAGACTTCACAAAAAAGGGCCTTCATGGAAAGTTCAAATAGTGAGAACCGAGTGTAGACTCCATCGACCACGAAAGGCAAACTCGAGGCCAGAGAGGGGAAAAACGTATAGGGGTTCGGGGGGGCGGTTTTGGGCGGGAGGGTATGATTTTTTGTTGGGTTGGTTTGGGGAAGGGGTTTGCGGGCCAAGACCCCCAAGGATCCCCAAAACCACTCTCTCGGCCTGGAACAAGCGAAAAATCATCCAAAGCCAGCCCTGGAAAACGACAAGGAAACATGATCGAAAAAGTGAGGCCTTGTGAAATGCCGGCAGGGGACGGTCTGTCACATCAACCGCTGGCAGGCAAGGGAACACTGGGGGGGTGGGAAAAAGAACTAGAAAGAGAAGGGGGGAAATATTTTACGAAATCGCCCACGGAGGGGAAAGGATCGAACAAGCGAAAGCGCCCGGAAGCAAAGAGCGTCGGCACGGGAAGGGGGGCAAAGGAGAAGGCGGGAAAAAAGAGGCGCAAAAAAAAAGACCCAAAATCTCCAGAGATCACTGATAAGGAGGGCATCAGGTAAGGGGTTTTTGTTCCAATGAAATCTCCACCCAGAAAGATCGTGTCCGTATAACACGGGGGGAGGAGGGAAATGACCGAAATCAAAACCCCTGAACGAACTCAAAGTGCGGGGCCGGGAGAAAAAGGAGAACTCGAAGGATGGGGTGCCCTCCAAAAACACCCCCGGACCCCCAGAAAAACGGGTAGGAATAGACACAGGGACACATAACTCTATCATCCCACAGAATCAAAAAGAGGAGTTTTAAAATATCACCAAAACCCGAAACCAGGGAGAAAAAAAGAAGCCAAACGGAAAAGGGTCCGAGTGGGACGTGGTGGATCTTCACTCCTAACCAAGCGGAAAAACTATGTATCTCACTTGGACTCCCGTAAGAAATTATGAAAAGGGGAAGGGCCAAGGGTAGGTTGGGAAAAAGCAACCTCCAATCTCCACCCTCCAGCAAAAGTCATCCACCAATGTAAAACACCCCCAACCAGAGGAGAGCTGGTCCAAAGTAGGAAAGAATCCGCAAAAGAAAAATACCCCAAGCTAAGATCGAACGAGGGAAGGGGTCGGGAGGGGCAAGTGGAGGTTCTGCTCGGGGCCAAAAGAACGGAAAAAAAAAGGATCGAAATTGTCCCGACTGTAAGTTCAATAGGAAAAATCCAAAAAAAAAGGAGTGCACAGATACAATTATTCTTACCAGACCCGGTCAGGTCCCAAGGAAATTTCATGGGGGAGAGACTATGGGGGGGGGGGGGATTTAAGGGAAGGGAAGGCGAAAAAAGGGCTAGTCAAATCGATTCTCCTAAATTCCAGAACAAATCACGGGTCCCAGGAAAAAAAAAAAAGGGGGAACCGGGGACCATCTCTTACCAGGGTACTGAAACCCAAAGGCTAGACTAAAAGAAGCCCCTTTCAGCAAAGGGAGGGAGAAGGGGTCGACAAAGGGAGAAACGACCCGCAATGAGCCAAAAGCCGACCGGGAAAACGCACCGGAGGAAGAATTACGAAAGCGTAACAAACAGTCGGCTCAATTGGTAAAAACAAGATTGCCGGGGAAAGGACAGACCTTGAACGATTTCTTGGGAAAAAAAGGAGGCAATCAAAAAATCATAGAAAAAACCCGGAGGAGAAAAGGGGCCTCGTGCAAAGAAAGATGAAACTGGGCCCCACCCGGGGGGAAAAAGCCCGGTGAGGTCTTTCCAGACCTAGACAGGGAAGCGGTAGAAAAGGGAGGCGGGACTCGGGTTAGAGAAAATGGTAGGGGGCTCCTCAGGAAATGAACCTCGAAAAACTCGAAAAACCTAGCGGAGCAAACGAAGCCCTGAAGCCCGGAAGGGCCCAACACCCTCGGGCCCTACGAAGATCCGATAGGGGAGGCCTGAAACCAAAAAAGAGGGCAAGAATGCTAATCCCCCGCCAGGAGCTCACCAACCTTCTAGAGGGGTCCTAGTTGAGACAATCCTTTTTCTGAAACTCTTTGGGAGAGAAAAAATACGTCATCTGAAAGTCTGGAGGAGAAAAGATTCCGTGCTAGTATTGTTGGGCACCGACTCCGTCCGGCAGTATCTCGCCGGGAGAAAGGGAGTAGTGGGAGTCACCCTGAATGCAGAGAGGTCAGAGAGGGGAGAAAGTAGTTTTAAGTCTTCCTAGGATTCTCACTAGAGAAGGATCCTCTAGGAAGACAACCATTCCGGAATCTCTTAAAGAAAACCGAAGAAAAAAGATACGGTTGGTCGAAATTTATACTTATCCGTACTCAGAAGAAAAAAACAACAACAAGATAGTGTCCGATCATTACGAGGGAGAAAGTTGATCGCACCACAAAAGGGGGAGAGAGGGCTGGGCAATTTTATTATCATGTCATTATTTCATGCTGCTGGCGGGGAAAGGGGTCCGCAAAAAAAAATTGATGCAGCATAACATCCTCTGAAAGGGGAAGAAGAAAAAGCGCGAGGAGAAGAGTGGTGAATCTGAGAAGTTGTGCAGCCGGACTCCGTTAAAGAGGGAGTTACGCACAACCCTCCAGGGGGTTTCTCGAGCAGAGACTTCGGGCCGAAAAAGGGTGCCTCGGAAGAAAGGGCCTTCACCTGACCACGGTGGTGAACTAGAAACGCAAAAACCCAGGGATTAAACTGTCAGGGGGAGGAAGGAAGAAGTTGCTGGAGAAAGGGAAGGGGGAGGAGGAGGGGAAGCACTAACGCAAGGCCCGGAGGACGAGGGGGAGGGCTTCCAAGGCCTCAACCGAGCAGGGGGGGGGGTGTTATAAAGAGAGAGATAACGGCAGGCCCCGAAAGGAAAATTCATAAAAAAGACCCGCCGGAAGGGAAAAGAGACTATAAAAAATCCTCGGTCAGCACTCAGTTTCCGCGGCCCGGTGGAGGCCCTAACATCTCAAACCAACTCCTAGGGAAGGGGGGAAATTGAGAAAGAGGAAAAAACGTCGAGAGGATAGGGGCTGATTGGGACCCAAACAACGGGCTTCGAAGAGAAGCCCAACAAGAGGATAAAAACTAAAGAAAAAAGAGTTCCCGAGATTGGGTAGATCTTCGTCATGAAAAAATCCAAGAGGGAGAGAGGATTGGGGAAGGGAGAAAAATCAACAGATTATTCAGCAACAGACAGGAAGTTGGTAGAGAAAGTGGTACGGCGGGTTCATATGGCAGAAGGTGACAAAAGGGCAACCGGGGTTGAGGGGTCGTGAGTGGGGTCAAAAGCGCATTTGGGGCGGTAAAAAGGAAAAAGGAATTCGACGCAACAAGCGGAAGGGGGGGCCGATTGGGAGAAAGGTTTAAACTGCAGTTGAGGTAGAAAGAAAACGGACAATGGCAGGGTACTCCCAGATCGACAGGGAGAAGGCCGCAGGTATCCTAGTCGAGGGGAGGATAGCAAGAAAGAGCACACGGGAGTTGGAAAAAGACCAACAAAAATACGTGAAGCCATGAACGGGTCGGAGAAAAAGGGTCTGTTGGGGAAAAACATGCCGCAAAACATTCTGGTTTCACTGAGGAAGTAACAAGGGGAATAGCGGAGGTGATGTGTTTGGAGTTAAGCACCACCGAGCGAGAAGAAACAACCTATCAAAATAAGGCGCTGAGGAATCTTGGGAGGAGGGGGAAGGGGTTGGTAGGGAGACCCTAGCCAAAAAGCAGGTGACAATGTTTCTTATGCGAGGGGTTCTCAAGGAAAAAAAAGCGCAGGGGCGGATCAAGGTGAAAAGGGGGGGGGGGAAAAAATCGGGAATGGGGAGAAGAACGGTGGAGAAGGGTGCAAAATGGGGGTAGGCCGCAAGTAATTGATGGGAAGACAGGAGCAACGTTTTGAGAAACTAGGTTCGAACCAAGCACAGTTGAGACTTGCGAAGGGGGGCTTCAATAAATAGGAAAGGTTTGATTTTAAAAAATGGGGGGGGAGATCTTCCGGCGGGGGGGGATGTCATGCCCAAAAAAATTACGAAGAAGATGAAAGGTAGGAGAGACTAAGGAGGCTTCTTCTGAGGTTACGAAGACCTTGGCGAACTTTGGCCGGCCTCCGGAAGGGGGGTGGAACAGAATCGCTGGCTATGGATGTCCAAATAGATAGAAAGAAAATTGGGCAAAAGGAAAAATTCTATAACTACGAGGGGAAGAAGAAAGCACGGGTTAGAAGGGAAACTTCTAATTCTAATCAAACTCGTCTCGGGGTTATAGAGAAGAACTTGTCATACGGGGCTCTAGAACTTTCAAGTTTTCGGATCGCTGGGGAAACGTTACTAAGAAGGGAAGGGAGGCAGGCATGCGCGACATCGGGGGAAATCGTGTTGGCATTTCCGAGATTATACCGGAAACTCATGGCATCTTCAAAGGGGGATATTTTCTTTTGGATCCGGGAGCTCAACAACAACAAAGATATATTCCAGACACCTTCTAAAGAAACTTCAAAAAGAAGAAAACCCCACTAATAAACAAGCTTTCTCGGATATCAGGAAGAGAAGGGCTCGAAAAAAGATCGCCGGGCCGATAAGAAAATCCTCTCTCTATGCTCAAGAAAGGATCCTCCAAAGCCGGCGCGTAACCAAAAGGGGGACGGGAGACAATTTTCCTGAAGGCCTTCTTGATGTCGAGGGAGACAGCCATTAGGACGGGTAGAAAGAGAGGAAAAATGAGAAGACGGCCGAAAGCCACCGGAAATTTCTGCTTAATTAGGACCCGAAAAAGGGAGAAGGTTCTAGGTTATAAAAAGGGAAGGAATTAACGAAAAAAAGGACTGCCGACTGGGCGAAGTATGGCTAAAACTCTTTAAGTGAGTCTCGGAGGAAAATCTTCGCGTGGGCGGGGAAAAAAATCTCAAAAGTCCAAGAGAAAGACACGTCCTTGGGTGTGCGAAAATAAAAATGAGATCCCAAAAACCCTCTCGAGTCATACGGAAAAGGAGGGGGGAGGGTAGATAAGGGTTGCCACCACAGAAAAGAAGATCGACGGGGAAGGAAGGGGGAAAAAGAACCAAAGGATCAACTCCTACCTCATCAGTAAACTCTTGGGAGGGAAAAAGCACAATAGGGGCAGCAAAAAAAGTCGGTAACCCCGCAAACTTGACCAAAAAAAGAGAATCGATCAAACTCCACGCATCAAACGGGGAATACGCGCTTGGGGGAGGAGGCATCTCCTACAAAAAAGACAAAAGAAGACCCCATAGAAAAAAAGCCCATCGAAGAATGATCAGGAAAAAACTTGTAGGGGAAACATCCCCGCTCAGCACACTGTCATCAAGGGAGGGCCACCAGGCAAACAGCCATAAATGGAACTCGCCCAGCCGGGAAAAAAAAATAGAACCATCCATGGGAGCAAAAAGGGGGAGTCAAGTAGTAGCGTGTCGTCCATCCAATGTTCTCTGGCAAGCAATGTCTAGGAAATCCTAAGGAAAGAAGAGTTTCAAGAGGAAAGAGAATGGGCTGGCCGCCCTTCAATCTCTAAGTCGAAGTAGTCCCGCCAAAAACCAAGGCAGTTGGGAAAAATTGAGGTTACGAAAGTTCGCATCGCGAACCCGAAAGAGAACCCAAAAAAAACCCACTCCCGAATCGTAACTACGGAGCTCGGAGAGAGGGGGTTGAATCCGCATGTCTCAGCAAAGGGTGGAAAGGCATGAGGGTGAACTAAAAGAAGAAATCGAAAAGGAATCGGGCCGAAAAAGGGGGAAACCGTCGAGGGGAATTTTCTGAGTGAAAGAAAAACTAGCCGGGGGGTCTTGGTGAAAGAGACCAGTTGTCCTTGGGGTCAGAAAGAAAAAGGTTTCTCCGGAGATCACGAGGGGAAGGGGGTTGCCAAAAAAGGGAAAAGATTGAGAAAAGGAGGGGAATCAAGTTTCTCTGATCGAGCGGAACGATCAGGGAATGCGGGGGATTTGCGCACAATTGAAGAAGAAGGGGGGGTTCGGCGGCTAACCTACGAAAAAGCCTAGCACTCTCGTGTGCGCCCCTCGGGGACAAACGGGGGGTCCGAAAGAAACCTCGCGGCTCGGGAAGATCAGAAGGGGGGGGGGGTGGGTGGAGTGGGGGGGGGTGGGGGGGGGGTGGGGTGGGGGTTTGGGGGGGGGGGGGGGGGGGGGGGGGGGGGGGGGGGGGGGGGGGGGGGGGGGGGGGGGCTTCCTCAGAAAAAAAAAAAACTCCATCAACATATCCGAAGCTTCCTAAAAACCAGAAAAAAAAAGTCTACTCTGGGGGGCTAGTTCCAGCAGAGCCTTAAAAATAAGAAGGGGGCCTCCAGCGAAAGAGGACAGAAAGATCGAAAAGAAGGGGCGTTCGCGGTTGGTCACCAGAGAAGGGATTAGGATGAAAAATTCATCGGATCACCCATCAGCCTTTTGTCTAAAGGAAGGGGCAGGCATGAAAGAAACCGGAGCGGAAAACCAAGAGGGGGGGAGGGCGACTCAATGAGGAGGCTCCAGCAGCTTTGCATCTTATCATGGAGCTCTTAAAAAGAGATCCTTGGGGAGTAGAAAAAGATACTAGCTTGGGTAAAGCTCAACACAAAAAGAGAGGGGTGTAAGGGAATTCTCCGCGAGGGGAACCACAGAGGTAATCTGCTTAAGATCGCCGGTTCTGATCGCAATCATATTGAACAGCCGGCCGGAGGTATTTGAAAAAGACATCTGCGAATAAACAAAGAAACTACTTGAAAGGGAAGAAACCTCAGTATAGCGCAGGCCGAAGAAAATATTGAAAAGCCGAAAACCCCAAAAAGCGCCGGGAAAGGGGAAGCTGCCAAAAGCGGGAAGGAAAAGGGGAGGACTAAAGTGCAACGTTAACACCTCGTGGACTCCTGCAGCAATGAAACAGGAGCCCCGAAGGTGCAAGGGACTGTGCGGCTTCCGAAAAGGGGGACAAAGAGAGTCAGGGGAAAGAAACTCGACAGCGGGCCGAGGACGTGTGCAGGGGGAAAAAAGTCCGGTCGTAACGCAGGGCCGGCAAAAAGGTGTGGAGAAGGGGTATCCGAATGCTTCTCTCCGTTTACGAGGAAAAAGGAAGACAGGCGGAGGACACTTCGAGATCGCAAGCGAACCAAGAGGTTCCTGTTAGCTCTATCCTCTCCAACCCTGAAAAAAACTCAAAGACAGGGAGCCTGCAAGCCCTTGAGGGGGTGGTTCACCAATTAAACGAAAGAAAGGTCATTCTGGCCCAACAATAACTTTCCAGTAAAGAATGCAAAGAGTACTCGGAAAGGGGGTTTGGGAGTACAAGCAAAAAGGAAGGGAAAAGAGGTCTTCTCCTTCTATTGAAAAAACCCAAAACCAAAAAATTTCGGGGAATCGAAAAATGTTGGAAAGGGGAGGGGAGAGGAAAGGTGTAGTTTTTCAAAAAACCTCCACACTCCAAGCTTATACATGTGTTCGGACTCCCAGGTTCCGCCGAGAAGAGAAGTGTGGGGAAGCCTTGGGGGGAAGAGGTAAATCCGGTCGTGGGCGACGCGTGAAAACGGGTGGGGTAAAGGACGGGAAGGGAGAGGAAGCTCGTTGACCTTGGTCGATGAGGACAAAGAGAAAAACCGCACGTGAAGGTCAAAAGGGACTAACTTAGCGCTGAGGGAAAAAAGACTCGCGGACCTTCATGGGGAAAACAGATCAAAAGAGAGGCAACGATTCGAAGCCGTGGAGAACCAGAAGAACAAAAAAAACTACGCACCAATGATTAAGGAAAAACTAAGGCCGGTGGAGGGGGTACGAGACGGCGGGGAAGAAAAAAACGATCCAAAAGGAGAAACTACAGGGGGGCAGGTGACATTTGTTTTTCAAATTACAAATTCCGCCATGGGACAATTAGACTTAAAAAGTTCTCTTGGGGGGGGGGTTGGCTACACGTTTCCAACAAAAAGAAAAAACAGAGCCAAGGGCGCTTAACGTGGGAGGGGACAATTCGATCTGGGTGGGAAAAAAAAGAGTTAATCCAGGGTGGAGCACACCCAATCGAGAAGGGGGTTCCTGTGGGGGTTATACTATCCAAGAGAGGACAAAGTTGTCACGCTCAGTGAGCGGAAAGGTGACCAGAAGTGGCGAGTGCAATCGGGGGGGAAAAAAGGTTCCCAAGAAGGGGAAGCGGCTGGAAGGGGGTGGGGTCTCGGGGCACCAAGCCGAGAAGGGGAGTTCTTTCAGGGACCAAAATATTGCTAGGGGAGAAGGAGAAGGAAAAGACGAAGGGGGAAGGCTACTTCAGAGAAGTTGGCTCCACCAAAGGAAAGACCTCGGGGAAGAAGAGACCAGAAAAAGTCTGGCTGAGACCCGATCGAATGGAGAGGGGGAAATTTGGGGAAAAAAGAAAGGAAAAGAGAGTGCGACCTGGCGACCTTAGGGGACGAAGAGAAAAGCGAAAACCAACAAGGGGGAGCCCGCCCTGGAGGGAGGGGAGTCCGAAGAAATCTGCCGTGGCGGGGGGTTCGAATAGAGTAGGAAGAAAAAAAGCAGAGCGGAGGGAGGGTTGGAAAAAGACCAATAGGGGGAAAAAAGAAAAGGGTAGCCAAGCACGGCCAAGGCGAAAAGGAAGGGGGGGGGGAGTCCTGATCCCCGTGCGTAGGGATGGCTTGAGGAAGAGCCGGAAGGCGCTCGGGTTGCGGCGAGCTCGCGCAGAGAGGGAGGATTCTGAGGAAAGAGTTTCGAAAGCATAGGGATTTGGAAAAGAGACCGGAAGAGGGGGATGAAATAGGATTGGTGGTGTCGGGGGGGCTGGTGGGTCCCTAAACAAAAAAGATAGAGAAAAGAGGGGAAAAAAGAAAAAGAGATTCCCCCACAACCACTAATATGAACAACAGCCGTATGTAACTTCTGCCGGCAAAGGGAGGTCTCAACGGAGCTCCACGAAACGGTGACGAGAACGCAGCAAAACGATTTCGCAAAAAAAGCCGTCCAGAACGCAGCAGACGCGATCAAAAAGGGAAGAAAGGCTTCGGAAAGGGAAGGGGACCGTCTCCATGAAGGGGGATTTCGGGGGTCTGTCAAGAGAAACCTCTGGAAGAAAAAATCGAACCCGGTTGTCGCAGGGAGGGGGGGAGAGCCTACTCTGTGGCTGAAATAAAGGCGAATGAAAACGGGGAGTCGAAAGCGGCGAGGAGGAGGAAACGACAAAAGATGCGAAGCGAACAGAGTAAGGAGAAGGGAGCTAGCGCAGGTTGTCCCCGGCAAACCAAAAAAAGAGGACAGTCAGTGAAAGGGACTGGGGAGAAATGGGAAAACTCCTATGCCTCAACGCTTCCGCAAGCAAATCAAGTGGGGCTGGAGGAGGGGGAAAAACTGAAAGACTGAAAAGGAGTTTGGAACTCACCATCAAAGCGGAAACCCTCCAACAAAAAAAAAAGCGAAAGAGAAACCACCAACCGGCTTCACCGTCGGAATCTCCAACTATCGGGGGAAAAAGTAAGCGCAAGTACCAAGACTGAGAAAAAAAAGGGTCGGGAAAAGAGCGCATTGGGGATCATGTAGAGGGGACAGCTTGAACGAGGGCACCCAAAATTGTAAGAAGGGAAAGGCGCAGAGATCACGGGGGAAGAGGGAAACTTGGAAGGTGGTGAACTCCCGCACACTCAAGAAGGAGAAAAAATGTCGACAAGGGTACCACATAAAGACCAGAAGAACGGCTAAAAAAAAAAACGGACCAGGGGAAAAAAGGGAAAAAGACCTGCCAAACCCGTGATCATGGGGTTACGGAGGGAAAATCCACGTGGAGGGAGTTGACTTGCGAAAAAAAAGATCGGGAAAAAGGGCTTGTCGAAAAGGAAGTTCCGGAGGGAGACAACCTTCGTCAAGAAAAAAAAGGTCGTAAAAAAAAAAATTGACAAACCCAAGTGCAAAAAATGGGAAGTGGGAGAATCGAAAAAAAAGCGCTCTCCTCGGAAGAAAATTCAGACAAACCAAGAAAAAAAAGTGCGGCCCACGCCAGGTTACCAGAATGGACCAGGAGGGGACAGAAGAATAGCTACATTTGTCTCGGGATTTAGCGGGATCTGGTAGCCTGTCGAAGGAAAGAGGGGGAAAAGTGAAAAGGGGATGCTAAAAAAAAGGGGGAAGAAATCCTCGATGTCGTTCCGCACCGAAGGGGGTAAATTCGAATGGGGAAAAAGAAGAATTGAAACGACCTTAAGGGACAGGAAAGCCAAAAAAGGAGAGGGGGGAGGGATTGGTCAGAGGTCCAATGCGTCAACTAGCTTGGGATAGAAAAAAGAGAGGCCGGCGGCTAAAAGGACCCCCAAAAAAAGGAAACAAGAGGAAAGGGGACAAACTGCCTGGAGCCGGACGGGAACGGTGGCGAAGAGTTCCCCACCATCAGGAGGGCCAAAAAAAAGAAAGTGCACCAAAAAAAAGTCACGGAAGAGGCAGACCAAAACCACTAAACGCTCCACAGCAGTTGCTCCAAAAAGAAAAAACTGAAGGAACCGAAAGGTCCGAGATACAATCGAAAAAATTTGACCGGTCCATCTCACTATCCAATCAAAAAGGAGGGGAATGTTCGTCCAACAAAGACATCTCACAAGGGGGGAAAAACTGATAAGGGAAGGGGATTTTGGGAGAAAAAAATAAGGAGGCAGGAACAGAGGTTGTTCACCCAGCGGAAAACCAGCGTCCAGCTGGAACCCGTCGGAAGTATTCGGGGAAAAAGCTCCGAAGGGAACAGCCTGCGTGATCTGAGGTGCTTCAACCCGTCGGAAAAGCTTTTTGAAGAAAAAAGTCGAGGCAGACACCAGACTATTGGGGAAAAAAAGAAAAAAAAACAGCGGAGGAAGGAGAGCATAGTCGTCTCTTACATAACAAGATCCGGGTTGAGGGAAAAGGGAGCGTAGAGGCCAAACACATAAAAGGAAGAAAAAAAACGATGTCGGGGGTGAGAAAGAGTGACTCCGACTACGCTCCTTGGGGACGCACCCCAAGGGACTTCTTAAAGAGAAATCAGATTGCACGCAAAGCGAGGAGTGGGGAACGTGGCCGACAAAAAAAGCCACCCAGCCCACGGGAGTGGCGCAGACGACGACCAAAGGAAAAACGAAAAAAGGATTACGAAAAGGAAAAAAGATGGGAACCCGCCGCCCCGCCCCAAACTAGAGAAGAAAAAAAAAACTCTTGGGGAGAACGAAAGCCTGCCAGGAAAAAAAACATTGAAGCGCCCACATCTCCTCGATCGAAGTGCAGCGCATGTCGGGAAAGCGTCCGGAAAAAAGCAGCAGGAGAGTTTAATACTGGGGAAAAAAAAGAAGGATTATCAGAAATACAGGGGTTAAACTCCCACTCCTCCTTGCGGGGAGTTAATAACAAAAAAACTTTCTCGAGATCTCGAAGATTTGGGAAAGAAAGGGGAAGGTTAACGGGATTGACCCCGCTACCGAATATCACAAGGGCCAAATGAACAAAAAGAGTCCTCATAGGGCGGTAAAATTCCGGCTAAAAGGAAGGCCTTGCCAAAAAATTTAAGAAGAAAATTGTGGGGGGAGGGAGAACTTGCGACGTCCCCGAAAGGGCTCGCAAAAGGAGCCTTGACACGGGGGGACCAAATAAAGAAGCGGGACTCTTTTGGGGGAGGAGGGGGTACCAACTGAGAAGAACCGGCCTAAGGGGGATGAGGAACCAAAGAGTTGCGCTTCAACAGTTGAGGGGAGTAAAAGGCGAGGGTTCATTAAGATCGGGTCCCTGGCTCAAAACCGAAGCAAGAAAAGACTGTCAAGGGATCCCCTAAGAACCTACAGCTTCGGTGAAAAGAAAAATTAAAGGGTAGAAGTAAGAAAAAGTTGTAAAAGTCGTAAACCAGTAAAAAAAGGGGGGGTTGTAAGTTGGTTGACGGGAATTGGGAAAAGCCGCCAAAGAGAGGAGCCTTTTCGGCCCTGTAAGAGCGGAAAAAAAAAAAGGCGGGCATTAAAGGGGACGCAGTGTGAAGAAGTGACTGGGAGAGGGGAAAATGGCCGAAAGCGGGGAAAAAAGGCGGAGAAAAGGAAGGAAAAGGAAAGAGTCTCGACCCGCAGGGTGGAAAAGAAAACTAGAAAGGGGGCCCAATACTTAAACGGTGTCAGGGGAAAGGGGAGTTTTGGGAGGGGGTGGACGATGCCCAGCAGAGAAAGGACTGCTCAACAGGTTTTGGGATTGTACTAAGGGGTCTGAGAGGGGGGAAGATTGGTATGGGAGGGTCTCAAACCAAGGACCTTCTATAAAAAAAAGGGCAGGAGCTTAAGGGAAGTTTCTAGATGGGGAAATCTTTGGTGGTCTTTTTTCAGGGGGAAATCGGATAATTCAAGGATCTGGAAAAATATAGGGGGGGGGAGGGAGGTTCTCGATCTCCGCGCGTAAAAAAAGGGAAGGGAGCGGCGGAACCGCGAATCTGAAGGGAATGCGAAGCCCGGGCCGAAAGAAACTGGATGAGGGACATCAGGGGGGGGACGTGGGGGTTGCAACAAGCGCAGGAAGTCAGGATGGCCAAGAAAAAACAAAAAAGCACAGAAGAGAGGGGGGGGTGTGGAGAAGGAGGAATTCGAGGGGAAAAGAAAGAAAGTTTTTTGAAAAGGAGAAAGCAGGGGGGGAAAAGTCAAACACGGTCCCTATATCAAGAGGAAAAGGAGACAAGAGAACCATCCAGAGAAGAGGGAAAGAAGCCCGATCGACATGATGATCCGGGAGTTCTCGATCCAAAGAGGCGGCAAGAAAAAAGCGAGGGCTTCGGTGAAAAAAAAGAAAAAAAAGTTTTCGAGCTGATGAAAACCTCGGCGCCCGCTCCTTTGAGAGGGGGATCCTCCTAAAGAAGGGGGAGCCGATTGGGGGTAGACAAGTGGGAAAAAACTTTCAAAAGAAAAAGGTTTTGGGGTCACTGTACGGGAATCGGTTGATAATTACAAGAAAAAAAGGGGAAGCGCCGCACGGAAAAGAATCCACCTGTTGGGTCCTCTGAGAGACGGAAAAAAAAGGGGCTGGAAATGGAAGGGGAGGGAGAATCCCTCTCGGGCTGTTTATGACTGGGAAAAGAAAGGAGCGAGTTGGCGTGGTAGCCTGGCGCACATGATAGGGATAAAGGAAAATTTCAAGAGGGGGGGGGGGGCTATATTTTTCAAACTTTTTGCAGGGACAGAGTCGCAGGATCGGAGAAACAACGAGGGGGATATTTGGAAAATCAAGTCCAGTCCCAAAATCCAACAACGACAAGTCCTTCTAACCGTGTAAAAGGACAGGAACTTAAGACTCAAACTAAAGGCTGGAAACGGGAGTCAGGAAAATACGACTATCGCGAGCTCTCTCCTAAGACCATAGAACCAAAGAAAGGTAGGCGCAAAAATGATCGGGGAGGGACGACTTGTCAAACGGCGTCTCCTTAAGGGGGAGGAAGGTCCATAAGAAAAATGATGGGAATCAGGGGGACATTGTAGAAAAAAGGAAAAAGTGAAGGAAGAATGGGGCTAAATCGCAACACTGCCGAGGGGGGACGGAGGAAGGAAAGAACAAAAAGGCAGGGAAAAGCGGGGGAAAGAAAATAAAAAAGCAAGGAAAAGAATATCCCTTCACCGGCGCCTACGTAAACTTTCCCCCCGCGTATAGGGGGAGGGGAAAACTGCGAAGAAGCATTGTCTATACGAGAAAAAGTTGATGGAAAAAGACCCATAGAAGCTGCCGGCTCGATCGGCCATTCACGGGCTATAAAGGGGAACCGGTAAAGGCGTAAAAAGAGGAACTTCCACAAGAAAAGCCGGGAAATTCTGCCGTCCAGAAACCGCGCTCGATCCTCAAAGGGGGAAAAAAAAAAGCCACAGCAAAAAAACCCCCCTTCCTGAGGGAACAAACGGTGCAAAAGTCTTCACGGAAAAGAAAAAATCCAAACGAGAAAAAGGAGAATCAACCGAAAACTCGAAAAACTCCATTTCCAAACAACAAAGCGAAAACCCATCACTCAAAAAAAAAACGGAGGGAGCGGGGGGGTATGGTATGTAGCGGGCGCATCGAAGAAAACAAAAGAGAACTCGCCCGGAAGCTCCCGGAGAGGATGAAGAAAAGTCTCAAGATAAAAAAGCCTAGACCACCACAACAGCAGCTGGGAACCCTGGTCTGGAAAACATGGAGAAAAAAAAAGCGCGAAAAAAAATCGGGAGGGAGGGCAGCAAAATCCCCAGACACCAAGAAGAGAAAGAAACACAAGGGAAAAAAGTCACGTAGTGGAGACGTGAAAATCACACAGTGGGAAAAAGGAACTGGAAAAAAGGAGTCAAGAGTCAGATAGTCAAAGCCCTTCTCCAACGGCGGCCGGTCTATTTTGTCGTACAACTGAAGGAAAAGTCCGGTGAAGCTTGAAAAGGTCAGATTAAAAATGGAAAAAAAAGTGTAAAAGGACCCCTTTCCAAAGGACCCTTTCTTTCTCGGAGAAAAAAATCTTGGGGGAAATTCCCAAAGGGGGGGGGGGGGGAAAAAACTAGGGGTGGGAGAAGGGGAGAGGGAGAGGCGTGGCAACAGAGAGTGAAGAGCAATGGGGGCCTCGGGGGAGAGGGGGATAAAGGGAGAGCAAAAGGCCATAGGAGAGAAAGGCCCTCATAATAACAAATGGCTCAACCCTCCACCCAGGGGATTTCCACGGGGAGTTCTCCCAGAAACCCGAAAAAAGGGGGCCGGGAAGGAAAGAACCAAGCGAACTTGCTACATGGATAGGAAGAAGTTTTGGTTTTTGTTTGCTAACCAGTGAAAAAAATCTTGGGGGGGGAGAGGGGCTCAGAACTAGAAAGCGGAAAATCTAAAGAGAGAGACGCATTGACGTTTCCCCGCACGGATTGTTGGAGGGGGAGGAAATTCGAAGAGGAAGAAGTGGAAAGGGGGGCCGGTGGAAACCTCCAAAAAAGGTGATTTGGAAAGACAATGCCGTCAGGGAAAGGGTGGGGCCAAGTGTGGAGCGGCAAAGGTTTAAAGCGCAGGAAAGACCGCATGGCCTGAAGGGGCCGCGGGGAAAAAAACGTACCTCTAGGAAAGATTTGGCAGAGGGGAACCGATAATGGGATCGGCCGCGGCTGCCAGGGGGGAGAAGGTCCGGGGTGCACTTAAACGTACTGGGGAAGCAGGATCACCGGAAAGGTCTCTCAAAAGAAGATATTGCGCCCTCGTGACACACACACGAGAAAGGGTTGCGACCGCAGGCGCCGTATCTAAAAGGACCTAGAAAGCTGGCACCTCAGAACGCTGCATTCCTGCGGAAAAGGAAGAAAGAAGCCAAAAAAAAACGCGCTGGCAAATGAGGAAATGAGGAATGTCCCAAATAGGAAAGAAGGAGCCAACTGCAACCGTAAGAAAGCATCCAGCGCCTAGAGGAAGCTACACAACAAACCCAAAAGGAGAGCTGCGGGATGGGGGAGGGGGGGACCCTCGGGAAAGATGCTTTACTCCAAAAGGGGGGGGGGGGAAGGGAGGAGAACTTCTTAGGAAAACTCGGGGGGGGGGGGGGAAGGAGGAAAATTCTACTGGAAAAAGAAAAGAAAGTTAAGGGAGAAGTATTCACGCTCCCGCATGAACACTCTATTTTGAGGGGAAACTTCTGCCAAAAGACAAAAAAAAAAATCTGATCAGCTCCCCCCGAGTAGGGGAAGGCAAAGGGAAAACACCTAAGACAAGAGAACTCCTTCACAGATCTCACAAAAGATCAGAGGAAAGGAGGGCCTATTAGGCGTATCAAAGACTCAAAATGGGAAAAAAGGATAAAGATGACTCCTTGAAAGGAGAGAATGTCATAACTGGGGCGCAGAAGGCCTGGGCCGCGAAAGGAAATTGAATAAAGCAAAAGGGTTCGGCAAAAAGATTCTAAAAAAACGACTACGAGCGCGACCAAGAAAGGAAAAAGTCCAGGGAAGAAGGGAGCCGTCCGAGGGTGAAAAAAAAAGACAGCGTCAAATATCTGCCTGGTAACGGGGGACTTCGCCTGTCGGTTACGGAAGATGAAAAGGAAAACCTTACCACTGAGGTGAACTAAAAAAAAAAACTCAGAAAAAAAAGGCCTCCGGATCTCTCCGGAGAATTTCCTGCAAAAGGGAGGGGGAGAAAGTGCAGAGAGGTCAGTTGATCGATCGATCAGCGCGCAAGCCAGGTTTCCGGGGGAAAAAAAAAAGCTGAAATGGCGAACTATTAAAAAAAAATGGGAAAAAGGGTTCGGAAGGGGACCGCGGCGCGCATCCTTGACGTCGGGGGGGGAAAAGGTGACCTTGAAAAAAAAAAAACTCAAAAAAACTTCTGAGGAAAAAGGGATCCCAAAAGGGCCTGAACGGAAGAAAAAACATTTCCCGCCCCCCGAGGGGGAGAAAAAAAAAACTCAGGGCCGACAGGTCCCTTCAAACTCTAGTCCACTAACCGGGGATCAAGGAGCCGCGAAGCAAATAAAGAAAAAAAATTGACGAAAACATACCGGTCTATTTTAGGAGGTTACCCAAGACGGAAAGGGAAATTTAAATAGGGAAAAAAAGAAAGGAGGGAACGGCGAAAATACGGGAAACCTCCCAAAGAGGAGGGGGACCGAAGAAGGTTCCGAGGGGGAGCCGGCAGAATTTGTCGGAAGAGGCTTTGGGGGGCAATGGGGGAGGACTTCAAAGCCTGGGAAAACCATAAAAAACTTAGAAAAAGAAAGGGAGCCAGGTGGTAGAGGCGTCCGGGGGAGAGTCACCCATCAAAAGGCTCCAAAAACAAGGGGTGATAAGGGGGGGTCGGAGGGGGGCGCCTCCTGAGAAGCCTTGGGAGAGGGGGGCCAAAGAGACCTCCAGTAACGTTTAAAAAGGGGGGCGGCACGGGGGGGCCTGAGAAAGAGAGGAGGAAACATTGAATACGACAAGACCTGACAGACAGGGGAGGGCTCGGTATCAAGAAAAAAAAAGAATGGGGGAACATTACGAAAAAGAAACGTTGAGGATTCCGACTACTGGGAATACAATAGAGGCACCGGAGGTTGAAAGCTTTGGAAGAGGGCTTCTGAAAGTAATTAAGAGACAGGGAAAAGACCCGGATCAAATTCAGGAAAGCTCCAGGGGGGGGGTCCGGTTTGACACTGGAAAAAAGGGATTACGGATCAGAGCGTAAAACACGGAGTTTCTCAACCTAAGGGGAGAAGCGATAGAAAAAAGAAAAATCGGCTCATGCGCTTGGGGGCGATCTGGGGGGGGGGGGTCGTGGAAAGGTAGGGTAATAAAGATTAACCCCCCAATCTCGGTGGACAAGAAAAAAGGGGAAAAAAAAGATCCAGGGGATTTTGTGAACTGTTCTTAGGCAACTGGGATGCTAAGGGGAGGGGGTTGGAAGTGAGAAAAGTTTCGCAGGGACGGAGGGAACACTTGGGGGAGAGTTAAGAAAGAGAATGTATGAAGGGGGAAGGGGACCACGGTTTGAGAAAGCGCTAAGGGAAAGTAAGGAATTTGGCAAAAAAAGCAGCAGAACGCCACTGCACTTGAGTGAGAAGGGGGGAAGGGCTGTCGAAGAGGCTGGGGGAAAGGTTTTCAATAAAAGTGGTGTGTGCGCAAACACGGACAAAAATCTTCACGGGGGGGATGGAATCACCGGACAACACTATGGACGATCTTAGAGAAGCCATGGCTAGGGAAGAGAAGCTCGAGGCGGCAAAACTATGACGAGAAAAGGCGACCAGGCAAGCGCGGAAACGAGGGATCCGAGAGGGTTGAGGGGATAATGGGGGGCGATTTCGGAAACAACTAGAGAGCCAGTACGAAGGGGAGGCTGTAAAACCGCGGGGGTGATGACTGCCAAAGGAACAGAAAGGGAATACAGAAAAAGGAAATCGAAGCTCACGCGCAATCAAGTGGGAAGGAGGGGCGCGGGCTGGGACCGCAAACTTCGCAGGGGGGATCTAGAAAAAAAAACACAAAAAAAAGGAGACTGCGATTCTCGCTACGAAGGAGAAAAACAGTGGGGACGTGAAGGGATCGTAGTAAAAAAAATGCCGGAACAGTAAGGGAAACGCTGGGGAAGCTCGGGGGTTGCGGGAATATTTTCCTGGTGGGGATGACCGAGGGGGACGGAGGGAAGAAAAAAAAAACGGGGAACATTGCAGAAAAAACGGAAAAAAAAAAACAAAAAAAAACCACTAGAGGAACACGAACAGGAGAATGGAAAATTCTCATGGAGAAACACTAAGAGATTGGGCACAAGAAAAAACTGGCGAGCGGAACTTAAGAAAGAAAAAGAGGTCCTAAGGCGAGCGCGGCTCGAAAAAAGGACATCCATAACCTGCGGAGAAAGAAAAAAAAAACGACGGGACACGGGAACAACCATCGCGAACGGGAAGGAGGGAAAAAGTTCCGAGGCTTAAGACGTCAGAGGCCATGGAGAAGAAAAAAAACGGTGGGACGTACACCGCGCTCAGGAAAGGGAAAAAAAAAAACTGGCCTAATGGCAAGAAAAAAAGCGTAGGAAAGAAAAAGAAACGGACCACAAAGGGGAGGTCGGCGAAAGAGGTGGTTTTCCCGCAGGAAAGAGAGGCTTCACGTCGACGACTCGGGGGAGGCAAAAACGCAGGGAAGGAGAGCGGCTAGAAGGAAAAAAAAGACTTTAGTGTACACATAACCAGATCCACCAACAGGGGAAGTGAAGGGACGTGGTGGGCCGGGACACCCTGAGGAAAACCTCCAAAAAGCAACATCAGGACCTATTGCGTTTCTGGGGGGGGAACAGCAAAGAATCGAAAGGAATCTAAGGGGAAAAACAGCAAACCCACGTTGTTCCCCGCAAGGGAAAACCATGAAGGACACCAGGGGACACCGGAAAGACTCCAGAGGGAAGGACCCCTTGGGCAGGCGCCCTGAAAAACATGCCGCTCCCACGAGAGATGCATCAGAAACGTGGTCTTGGGGAAGGCTTGTAGAAAAACCCCAGAAAAGGGGGCACCCCATCTCGAATGGGAAAAAGCCACTCCAAGGAAAAGGGGGAAGCCTATTAAGGGGTCGAGGGTTATTGGGGAAAAAAAAAACTCAAAAGAAAAGAACACCAGATCCAGAGAAGGCAACATTTCGCCTGGGGGGAAACCATGAACTGCACCAACAGGGGAAAGTTTAGGGAAAAAAGAGTCCTCGGAAAGGAAACAGATAGTCCCCAATCCATCTTCGCAGACCGTGCTAGGGGATCAAGGAAAAGTGGTTTCAAAATTGGGACTTTGAGGCTCGGTGTAGAAATTCTAAAAAGGGAGTATAAAGGATCCTCGGTAAAGGGAACGAGAGGAAGTTAAGGGCCTCCTTCTCCGTCCAAAAACAGCGCAGAAGGGGGGAGGGGGATCCCATGGACAAAGATGGGGGAAAAAAAAACCCCAAAAAAGGGTGCTAAAGAGGAGGCTGTGACTGTACAGGAAAAATTCTCAAGGAAGACGATCCACCAACGAAAAAAAATTAGGGGGAGCACGGGAAGGGAACATGACGATCCCTACAGGGACGTGAGAGGCCAAAGGGGAAAGCATTGAGAGGAGAGCTGGGTGGGGGGGGGGGGGGGGTTTAATCAAAAGAGACTTTTAAGGAGAAAAGGTACAAAAAAAAAGAAGAGGAAAGGCCCATCGCAGAAGAACAGCTCTGAAAATGAAAAAAAAAGGTGGGGAGGAGAACAGTCAGAAAGGGAAGGGGTTAAAGGGCTGCCCCGGGGGGAAGAAATTTGGGTACACACGCTTATGGGGGGGGGAGGGGAATTGGAGGGAAGCCGTTTTTGATTGGGAAAATCCGGAGATCGCTCGAAAGCGAAACCCAAGAACCTTACACAGAGTGTTCCCGGCGGAAAAGCTCGAAAGGGAGAGGGACCACGGAGAGAGGGGAAACCTTCCCAAAATCTAGCAGGGGCCCTCCCGAAGATTCTAGGGGCAATACAGGGGAGCCTGCGAGAAGGGAAAGAACCCGAAAAAAAGTAGAAAAGGGACAAAGCAAAGCGGTTCACGGAAAGCACGAAACGGAAGTGAGGTTCCGCCAAACAACCAACAATCTTCTAAGGGAGGAGCGATCCGATCAAACGCTGGCCCACCTGGAACAAAAAGAAAAAGGTCTTCACCTTCTTCCATGCCTGAAGCAAAGAGAACCATTACCTTCATGGCTCAGATTGAGGCTTTTGGCTGGCAATAGTGGTCAATAGATGACCCCACCTTAATAGAGTTTGGCAGAGAAAG
>Ga0179593_1599355_pt1 | contig 20174 bp, 21 predicted proteins | sample CZODoug2_1_08_16_FD_185931 | JGI IMG/M metagenome (GOLD analysis project Ga0179593, IMG submission 185931) | Vadose zone soil fungal communities from Angelo Coast Range Reserve, California, USA - CZODoug2_1_08_16fungal (PacBio error correction) | ecosystem: Environmental > Terrestrial > Soil >...
ACGACCGCAAAAGGGGTCGGAAAAAAAAGGGTTTCGGCTTGGGGGGGCTGAACAACAAACAGCCAGGGGAGAAAACAGGGGGGGGGGTTAAAGGAAAAAAAAAAATGTCACAACTCGACCCGTCGGAAGAAAAATGAAAAAAGGTTGGGAGAATACGACGGGAAATAAACGGTGACAACCAGGGGAGTAATGGAAAACAGACGAAAAACGCGGGCCGCTTGAACGGTAAAAAGACTTAAGAAATCGACAGAGGGGGAAACACCCTTGCTCCGCGCATTCTAAGCAAGTGGAGCTATGGACCTGGAAGTATGGCGTGGGAAAAACGCCTTTCCGAAAAGGAAAGGCAGAGATGCAAAAAGGAAAACTGTAAAGACAAAAAAGCGGATCAAAAAGGAGTGCAAGACGCAAGATTACGATTAAGGGGCGGATTCGAGAAGAAAAAAAAGTGGAGGGTCACTATAAAAGGAGGATGGAAGGCCGCCCCCGGCCAACCTTGCAAGCGTAAAAAAAATATTGCCGGCAAAAGCAGCTAAGCAAGGGGGGTAAAGAAAGCCAGAGAAAACCTCCCGGACGATAGGGGAAAGCTCTAGAGGCCTGAAAAAAGAAGGGGAAAATGAAGTGGTGATGGCGACTAAAAAAGAAAACCCCACAGAAGGCGCAAGATTTGTGGGGGGGGGGGGGGGGGACTGGGTGTCGTTTAAAAAAAAGTCGATAGTTTCAGAACGTGTGCTGGGGGAAGGATAGAAGATCGTAGAGAAACAAGAAGACGGCCAATCTCAGGGTGGCGGAAGAAGGCCAAGGAACCAAAAACGCGATAACGGGGTTACAGTTCAGAGAAAAAAAACAGCAACTACAGGCTCTCGAAAGGGGGCTTGCCGGACGCGTCCGATGTACTTTATAAAGGGGAAGGGGCGGCAACGAAACTTGATGGGGAAGAGTGGGGGGGGTCCCCCAACCGACAACCGTGTTAACACCTAAGAGGTAGGACCAAGAAAATGGCTAGGTAAAAAAAATCGGATAGAAAAAACACGGAAAAACTTCGCGGTAAGATGGGAAAAAATTTGTTGAAAGATGCGTAACGAAAGGACTTCCGGGGGGACCCGCTCTCAAATGCCGAGGGGGTCGACGAAGGGAAGGGGCTTAAAAAAAAAAGAACGACGAAAACGCGTCCTTATATCTACTCAGTGACGGCGGATGGACAAAAAACGCCCGCAGAGGTCTTGGGAAGAGACTCAGGCGTTCCTTTCTTTGGGGTACGAAAAAACTTTAAACAACGCTAAGAGAATTCGGAAGGGAGAAAGGGACTTGCAAACCTATCGCTTTGGGGGCAGGGACTGCCACCGACCTGCTAGTACAAAAAAAGCCAGGGGATTCCAGCACTGGAAAAAAAAAAAGGGGCATCCGAACAACACAAAAGAAGAACAGATGACTTTAAGGAAGGGTTAGGAAAGGCGGATCAAAGGCTGCAGGGGGGAAGCGTCTTGTTAAAGCCTCAAAAGACATAAAAAGGTCCAAATCGGCTCACCCTCCCGCCGTACGATGGCGGAAGGTTAGCAGTTGAAAATCGAAATTCGAAACGTCCTCCTGCCGAAAAGGAGGAAAAGCAGATGCCACCGCGCCGGGAAATTTCGAGTTCGAGTCATCACCCCCGATAGGAGGGGCACTCATCATCGCCGAATTCTTTTACGTTGTTTTGGAAAAAGCTTCCCTGGAAATGTCGATAGGTGGGAAGAGCAAGTCAGGGTTGAGACGGACCTACCTGAAACGAGGAAAAGTATGGGTATAGGGTGAGGTGGGAGCTACAATGACCGCGTCAGCTTGCTGCTTGGGAGGTCTAAGGGGTCGGGGCAAGGGATAAAAGGACTGTCCACGATTGGAATTCACCTGGGAAGGGGCCCAGGACGAACGCGTAGTGAAACCTGCCAAAAAGGCACCAGCAAAGAAAAGGAGTGAAAGGGACGTGAAATCTCTCGATCCGGAAAAAAAAATAAACAATTCCTTTTTCGGGGGACAATCGGGGGGTGGGACGTAGGAAAGGAACGTCAGGCAGGCCAGAGTTATCACCGGGGGGAACGAGGACTAGAGATCAAAGGGGTGGTTAAAAAGGCCGTCTTCCACCGGGGAAAAAAATCGGGGATTAAAAAACTGAACACTTGAGAGAAAGGGAAAGTACCAAAAAAAAGTCGGGTAAACTAGGCCGGGGGAAGGTCACTGTGGGACTGGAACTGCTGAAGAAAAGAGATAAACATCAGAGGTAACAACCAGACCAAAAAAAAACGAACCGCGATCGGGAGCCACTCAAAATCAGAACCCGCGCGATTAGAAATTGGAGATACGGATACCCGGAAAAAGGGGACAATGACGAAGAACGATCGAAGACATTGGGGATAGATTGCTCCCTCGGTTTCTGGGGGCAAAGAAGGTCCAAATTGGGGGAAATGAAGGTGGATAATCCTGGGAACCGTCATTTGGTTCCAAGACAGGAACTTTGAGAATAGAAAAAACCGTAAAGCCGTCGGAGACAGGACCGGAATCTCCCGCCAGACAATAGGACAAGGGAGGGAAACCTTTGACACCACGAGCCGAAAAGGTGTCTTGCTTCCAACTGAAGTGACAAAAAGCGAAGGGAAATGGGGAGGCAAAAAATTGTGTCGAATGTGGGTTGGGGAAAAAAGGGGCGACATCCCTGAGGCGCGAAACTCTGTTTGGTAACTAACCCAAAGCGTTTTGGAGACACCCTACCGGTAAAAAAGGCGATCAGGGGGGACGAAGACACACCCGGGAAAAGAGAGCCTTAGAACGGAAAGTGAACCAGTGGAAACAAAAAAAAAATTGGAGTCGTAAACTAAAACCAAGGGAAAAACGAGGTCGAGGAAGGTAAGGCGGGAAAAACTTAAAAAAACTGAGCCGGGGAAGATGGGGAGCTCCGAAAGAAGAAATCGCCAAACGGGGGTCGAGGAATGGGGAAAAACGGGGAGGGGAACTTGAGTTCAACTGGACGAAAGAAAAAAAACGCGAAGAGCAGACAGGAAAGAGAGAAGAGATGGTGGCGCGAGAAAAAAGTTGCAGAGACTGACAGGGGGAAGCAAAAAAGAGCGACTTACGGTTAAGAAGGGGGGGAAAAAAAAATCTCGGACATAGACCGAAATTCGGTTGAAAACCCGCAGCGAGGAAAAAGACCGAGGTCGAGAGTTTAGAAAACACGGAAGAAGAAAACACCGAAAGTGCAGAGGTGAGCATGCTCATCTAAACCGGTATTGGGGGATGAAAATGTTGGAAAGGGCGCCGGAGACCGCGGGAAAAGGTGTATTGGTAAAGTAAAACAAAAACTCTCGTTGACCTAATTTGAGTGGTAAACAACGTCTTGGCCCGGCGAAAAAAAGCGGGGTCTCAGGGAGCGTCTGACTACACCGTGATCAAGGAGGAAGCTCACCTTTCACTTTAATTAAATGCGATGGACCTACCCCCTTTCGCTGAAAAAGTGTCAGCTGTGTAACCAAGGCCAAGAATGTATGTCCAAGACTGTCTCGTGGCGCAGAAGGTTTCGCCGGAAATCAGGGAAAAATTCTTAAGCAATATCGAGGACCCAACTTACGTTACAACTAGAGGTCCAGGAGCAAGGAAACTTGGAAAGTTAAAAAAAGGTTGGAAGGCAGCGGCAAAAGACCCCTCGGGGCAAAAGTCTAAAAAAAAAGACCTGCCGATTAAAAGAGAGATAGAAAAAAAAAGAACATTTTGGATACAAGCAAAACTCCACAAGTGACGTTCTAACATGAATGGACAAGTGGTGGAGGGGTGAAGTTGCTCGCGGTTCCGACCCGTGGGGGGGTCATCTCTCTTGGGGCCGGAAGGGGGGGCAAAAACGAAGAAGGAAGATAAAGGGAGTAGATAAATCGAAAAGAACAACCTTTGGGGACCACGGAATAGGAAGGGTGGATCGAGAAGAAATGTGGAAGGAGGTAAGGGAAATAACGGCTGTGGGCTCCGAAAGGGGGCATTTAGGGGGGAAACCGAGCTTACGACGATTAAAATTACTATCCGAGGTGTGGGAAAGGCATGCGTCGAAAAAAAAAAAGTGGGCGAGTACAGCCCACGGAATGGTCCAGGGGTTAGAACGAAGGGAGTTCACGAGCTGAGGTCACTCAGGAAGAAGTAATGAAAGAAATCCAATTCATGGGCCGAGAAGGGGGCAAAGGGCCGGTGGAAGGGGGTCAAGCGCCGGGAGGGGGGATCACCCAAATTACAAGGCGGCGAGTGCGCCAGGCGCCAAAAAGCAAAAACCGGGAGTAAAAAAAAAGGCAAAGAGAGGCCCCAACACGCAGGCATTTTTCGTCACACAAAAGTGAAAAAAAGAGAGGCGCCAGGAGAGTGGGGGGGGTCTTCTAAAAAAGTTATACAAAGAAGAGCAAACCTGTCATTGGGGAAGCCAAAAGCGACCGAAGGGACGCCGAGGAAAAGTGTAAAAGCCAGAGATCGGGAGGAAACTTCTGGCGCATGCTTACCAGTTTGAGTGTGGAGGGCGACGTCCTAAATCGAAGCGGGGACATCCTAACTAGGACAAACGAGGGCTAAACCAAATCTCGGATAAGGCTCATCGGGTTTCGGGTTGGGGTGACAACGAGGAGGGATGTAAAGAGACCCTACAAATAGAAAAAGTGATCAAGACTCCGGAGCACGACGAAGCCTATGAAGGATGGAGATCTGAGGAAGTTCGGTGAAAGTGGCCATCAAAAAGAGGAAGTCGTCTAATTCAAACAAAAGTTAAGGGGCTATTTCATAACAAACTGGGAGCCTGTTCGAAAAAAAAGAAAAGCCATGGGCCCGTTCAACTTGTTGGTTTTGGGACAGGGTTGTTTTGCCGCCCCCAAGAATACCTTTCATAAAAAACTTCCCAACCTTCCTAAAGCTGCGTTTCCAACAAACTGAGAACTGGAAACTAATCTTCCACCTCGCTAGGGCACCGCCGATCGGGAAAGTGGAAAAAAAGCAATCAAGGAGAACAAGCCACAAGGGGGCTGGGGAGGGCTAAAATGGCAAATCACCCTGGGCAACAGTTGCCCTTTTCAAGAGCAAAAAAGGGTCATTCAAAGGCCCAAGCTCATTGGGGTGTAGCCGGTGTTTGGGGGATCGGCATTAAACCGCACCTTGAAATTGTTCAACGCAACGAAAAACTAAATGGGAAAACGGCAAAACGACCAAATGCTTACATCAAAAAAGTTGAAAAAAAAGGGGCCGAGGCAAATAGACAGAGTCGAGAACACATATCCGGGGATAAAGATTAACAGAGACGCAGGAAAAAAAAAATTGCAACGTCAAGGCCCTCCTTTGATCAAAGCAAGCCGGCAATCCGGGTCTGGAGGGATCGAATGATGCGATAGGAAAACGTGATACAGGACTTAGCCAAAAAAGATCGGTATGGGGGGGAGACAACTACACAGCAACAACAAGTCCAGATGAAAGACAATCTAGTCTGCTGTTTATTGAAAAAATCCTCCCAAAACATCCACCCTGCCACAGCGGCTGGACAGTAATCGCCGAAGGAACAGAATAGGCCGGGCAGGTCGACTTGGAGGGCGAATTATCGAACTATAGGGCGCCAGCATTTAAAGGCACAGTTGGGCCAACCGGGCGGCAACGGGGTCAAAAAACATAGGAACATCAGAAGGGCGTTAAGCGACATGTCCGATCGGGGGGGCGAAAATCACAGATTGCGAAAAGGCAAAAGGAGCAAGAAAGTGTAGTTCGGCCTAGGAGGAAAAGATTTCAGCGCTGGGATCAAGGGGGGGGGGGCGCTTTTGGTCAGGGAAAAAAAACAGGGAGGGAAAAGAACCAGAAACTGAACCCGGGAAAGGAACAAAGGGGGAATATGCTAATTTAACGGGAAAAAGGTTGGAATATGATCTTGAAGAATCAGGTTTGACGAGAAGCGAAGAAAACGAGAAAGTTTTCCAAAGTACGGAAAAAAGGGAGATTTGCTGAAGGTGCCGGGGAACGAAAAGATAAGAGCCTGGAGGGCAAGAAAACCTACGTCGTATTGGGTTTTGGGGGCCCATGTTTGGGGGGTCTCAAAGCTCATCTCAGAATCAATGCGGGGGTGGGGGGTTCAGCAAGAGGCCCCACAAAATTGAAAAGGGGAGTTTGGGAAAAAAGTCTTTCACCGGAATTGAGTTCCTAGTCAAAACAAAATAAGGGGGGAAAAAAAGGTATATCAAACTCTAGATGGGACATTTCAAACTCCAAAGGTATTGGGGAAGATTGGATGAAGATTTTCTGAAAAACCCAGACAGAGCTCAGTCTCGGGGAGTCGAACAAAAAAAACAAGGAGGCCACACAGTGGTGAAAAGTCAAGGAAAGCATGGGAATACGAAAAAGAAAAATAAGTGCAACATTTCTTATTGGGAAGAGGTGACATGGCATCAGTGATAGGGGGGAAAAAAACATCCTACCTTGTTAGGATCTGGGGACAGGGTTGAAAAACCTTTCGATAAAAAGCAGGGAAAGAAGGAGGATAATGTTCCCGGGGGAATGCATGTTGGAAGACCCAGACAGAATCGAAATGGAAAAAGAGCATACCGAACGAAAAGTAACTATCAACTGGGGGGCAAAATGAGGGGCTACACAAAAGAGTGATAGAAAATGGGAAGACGTCGGCAAAGAAACTCAATTAGGAAAGAAGCAGAACGGGCTGTCTTAAAAAAGGAAACACTGAAGTTTGTCAAAAGAAGGACGGGGGGGGGGATGGGTCGAAGGGTTTTGTGGAAGAGGAAACTAGGCAAATTCCCGAAGGGTCAATCGAAAAGGACGAGGGAACGACTGTAGGCGAGGCGGCCTGGGGACGACGGTGGAGGGTAGTTACTAACAAAAAGACGCTCCTCTTGGGGGCCTGTGTCGTGGGAAATCTCGATATGGCAGCTCCGGTTGGATGGTAGCGAAGAAAAAAGAAAGAAAAAAAAAGACCAAGAGAGACAATCCCGAGGGTCGGAGGGAGGGGTAATCAAAAAAAAAGGAAGAGAGTAAAATTGGGTAAGGGAGGCGAAAAAGGGGGAGAAAAGGCGACAGAGATACGACGAGACTTCTTCCGCGAAAGATGGGGATTGAGACGGTAAGGGAGAAGCAAAGGATGGGAAGCAGCGGGGCAAGAATTACCAGGATCGATGTCTACCCACGAAGGAGTGGCCACGTAGGTAGAAGGCACTCGCCAAATGGAGGGGAAGATTCCCACTTGGATCGGTGGGAAAGATCAAAAGTAACGGGGAACCGGTCTAAAAGCTCGTCAGGAAAGTGTGGGTGTTTGTCCGAAAATGAAAAAGGGTTGGCTGCAATGGCAAAGAACACAAATTGGGAACCTAAAAAGGCCAGGGACCTGTCTGGGGGCTAGCCAGCTATGGGGCGGGTCGGACAGATACTGTGCGGGGGAGGTTTTAGGCGGAAAAAAAACAAGAAATGGAAGGATGTAGGCTTCGAGTTTGATGTCAATACGGTTTGGTGAAAGAGCCCCCGGAATGATTCATCTTGTAACTTCTTCAGAAACGTAAAAAAAAGGGGAAAAACCAGGGGGGGGGGCACAGAACAGAATGAGGACGGAGGATGTCGGACGTCGGGAAAATAAGTCGATGGGATAGGGGAGAGCCTCGAGGAACGAACCGATCGGCGATAGATCAATCAAGGCCAAAGATAAGTCCCAAGCGAAGGTAATATTCGAAAGGGTCAACAAGACAAACGAAAGAAAGAGACAAAAAACGAAATACTCTGGGAGAGGGTGAAAATGGTCGTCGAGGCAAAAAGATTTACACTGAGAGTTTTGGGGGCAAGGATATACTAAAGTTGAGTAGAAGGATTCTCTCAAAACTAGGTTTCTGAAACCGCCCTGCATTGAAGACGGCAAACCAAAGCGCTGTAATTTGATAGGAGCGAGCTAAGAACGGAAGAGAAGGGATTCAACAGGGGACCGGGCGTTTCTTCAAGGTTATGTGGGCGGATCTGGGAAATCACATAGGCGTGTAGCATGAACGAAAAGGAAAAGGAAAAAAAAACCAACAGCGAAAGAAAATAAATGGACAGGAATTGGAGGGGAAAAAAAGCTCAAAGACTAACGAAAAGGTCGCCCTGGAAATACATGGGCGGGAAGAGCGAGAAAGAAAAAAGGCACTGATGAAAAAGGCAACAAAACCGGAGTGATCGAAGGGGAGGGGCTGAATACAGTGTCGGCGAAAACGGCAGTGGGTCGGGGATCGCCGCCCCCAAGATGAGAGCTCTGGCCAAGAAGCCTTCCTGAGACGAAAAAGATTAAGACGGAAAAATGGGGGGGGGAGGCTGATAAAAGAGGAGGACGTATAAATAGAAGCCCAGATTAAAAAGTCCAAAAAAAAAGGAAAGAACGAGCCAATCCAGTATCAAGGGTAGACACCTCAATTCTTGCTCGGCTCTAAGAGGGGGGGAGAAGTAAGGGTAAAAAAATAGAAAAGGTACGAAGAAAATACCATGAAAAGTATAACTTGAGAATAAAGGCCGGTCTCCTGTCTAACAAAAAAGGGACCTTGCGCTGGGGGACCGAGCAATTTGGGCAAAGAGTGTGTCAAGGGGTTGTATAAAAAAAAAATGGGGGAGGGGGGAAGCACCGAAAGTGACGGTAGAGAGTCCATCGGGCAAGGAGAACGCAAAACGTCCGTGGGCCTTCAAGAGGAGATGGTGCTCGGGGTAAAAGACACATCCGAGAAAAGCGAAGGGTTGTAGGAAAGCCGCACTTCCCCTTAGTGTGATCTCCAGGGGGGGGGGGGGAGAGCCTTGGGGTGTTATTGGCCTAACACCTTGCCCTGAAGCAAAAGCTCTCAGTTGGCACAATGTACTACCCCCCGATCGTTTGGCGGAGGTACTAACCCATTGAGCAGTTCTCTGACAAAGTTACAGCTCACATCCGCTCCGTGGGGTGAGATCTATGGCTGCGCAGGGGAAAAATTAAAATGCAATGAGGGGAAGGACAACATTGAGGTCTTATACACGCGCTACCTCGGTAGGGGAGAAGGCTATCTTGGCGCTTCTTGGGGAAAGGGGGAAAGACTGACCACTGTCCACTTTAGAGCGAAAGTCAGTAAAACCTTAAAGGGGTAATTTCAAGGGAAAGAGAGCTAGAGGTGGAAAAAGAGCAACGAGCATCTCAAGACCAAAGAAAAAAAGGAGTAGGGAGTACGCCGAGAGATAAAATGTCGCCAACTTTCAGAAACTCCTTGAAGTAAATAGGGGGGGAATTCCTTCATGTCAGAGGGAGGTGATTTGAAATATGAATTACCTTGTGGTTAATGGGGAGTAAGTGGGCACGAAAAGATCGCTATCAACCATCTTGGAGAGAGTTTTAGAACTCCTCTCACTCACGGGGGGATCCAAGAAGTTCCTAAGTAGAAGGGGCGAAACGGTCTGTGAACAATTTTTGATACTCTAAGCATTTTAAAAAAGTAAGAATCTATGGTTTGGGTATGTTTCGGGAACAAAATAATTAAAAGGGGGGGGGCAGGAAACCGAGCGACGGGCAACGGGCTGAATGATGTCGTAAAGGACCGAAAACAATCTCGGCAGGCCTAATCGGGGGGGGTTCGCGGGGAAAAGGACAGGAAGAATACAACCTGGGTGTCGGACAAAATCGGGAAAAGTCGAAACATTCTCTGATCGAGGAAAAAGAAGGGTCGGGAGTATCCGACACTTTCGAAGCGTTCCTGACGTTCGGTTAGCGCAATAACATTGCCTTCCCACGGAAGAAAGGACAACTCAGTGGGAAGAGATCCTTGGCAAGTGAGGGGGAGGGGCGGAAAAGGGACCCGCAGAAGGGCAATCGAACGACAATAAGGAAGAAAGTTAGCGACAAATTGTATTTAAGGGGGATACGACATCCGAAATTAAGAGAACTAAGTTCTCCCGATAGTGATGGGGGAGGGGGATACAGATGTAGTTGGGTCTTGTGGTGTTATCTCTGGTTTGGGGGATATGATGTTCTCCTCTCCGGGAAAAGGTCTGTAAAGTAAACAGAAAAAAATCGTTACATGCTCAGGGAAACACCGGTCGGGTTGGACAGTTTCGCTTCTTGACCGAGGCGGGTACGTGGAAGGTGGAGACTAAAGGAACCGACGGTGGGGGAGAATTCGACATCGGACGAAGGACCCACAGTCCAGCAATTTTATTGAGGACAAGTCTTCAACTGGGGGTGAGGGAGAAGCGGAGAGGAAGTTGAAAAATCAGGAAGGGATCAGCACCGAGTAAGGGGGGGAGAGGATTCCGAACGGATAGAAAAAAAAAAGGACACCTGAGACCTCGGCGGGCGCGGTCGAGCATTTTTGATGGGGCGGCGGCGAGCCAATGAACTGGTGAATGAATCATGTGCTAATGGAGAAAAAAGATAGATTTCATCCCCGCATGAATCGGGGGGTTGGTCCTCCAGCCTTACAAAAAACTGGGTCTAATCGCGGGGGAATAAAAATAATCTCAAAAGGGGGGGGGGTGACTTGGAACGAAGAGTCTTCTAAATCAAGAAGAGCATCTATTCCGCCACATCGGATGATCAACACTAACCACTCGAACGGGAAGCAATGTCCCCTGCTCAAAAAAAAAGTCTCATCAAATGAAATCTGCTCTGAGGAAGTCTGGGGGCAAGTGGGGACTCGATATCAAGCGGCGTCTGGGTCCATGAGAATATTTACGGCTCGGGGAGCAATATTCGAATTGCCTCTATTAGCGTGGTCCCCAAAAGAAAATAGAGCGAATGTCAGAATCGCATCAAAAGAAAAATGAAAGCCGGGAAGGGGGGGGGTATTTCGGGGTTTCGAAATAATGCTTGAAGAATTTGAACAGGATGAAGGAGGGTTTTGGGGGGAAGAAAGCCAACAAAAGGAAGGGGGGATGTCAATAACCCCTCAACTTCTCCGGACCTCATAAAGACTGCCCTTTCCGTGTTTTTACAGAGATGTTTCCCCCAACAAAAAAAAACCCTCTTGGGGCTAGGAAGGCGGGAAAAACACAGAAGAAAACAGGCTGTAGGGAAGACAAGAGCGCAAAAGTCCGGAGTGGGGTCCAGGGTGAAAAAACTTACTGTTTGCCGGGGAAGCCGAAAATACAATTTTGGAATCCAAACCGACGAAGAGGAAAAGACGCTTTATGGGAGCCGGGGAGTCAAAATTGTCATTCCGGTGCGTAAAAAAGGGCAGGAAAGGGAAACTGCTTCTATCACTCCTTCACGGGTGGGAGAAGGGTGTGTTTGTTTACGTCCTGGAAAGTAAGACATGGTGCGTGGGAAAGGCGAACGCTGAAGGTGAAAACGTTGAGGCCTCCAGCGGGAAGAACTTTTCTCTCGGGAAAATGGCTCACGATCAAATCCCGGACTCGGAAAGAACACTCGAGGCCTTTATCTCAGGGCTGCAATGGAAAGGTGTCCGCGGCGCTGGGGACCCTCTTTTGACAAAAGGGAAAGCCGCCCACCGGCTGTCTATGTGGGGAAGATGGTAAACTACTTAAGAGAAAGAAAACGACAGCCCAACGAAAAAAAAGGGAATAGAAATCTAGACTTGGAAAAAGGAAAATCCACAAACCATATGAAAAAATGGGCAGGGGTGTTTTTTCCTAATCACAATCCACACCTAATACCTGAGTAGGCTTCAGTCATAGACCACGTAAGCTTAAAATATCGTATGGAGCTTTCAATTCGGAATCAAGTCATCCTTGCAAAAATTTTGTTCCGGATTGCAGGGGGGCCTGGGACCGGAACAAAAGAAGGTGAAAAAAAAAAGCTGTCACGGTGTCTTGTCTTAAACATCAGAGTTATATGGGGAATCTACATTGAAGGATCAGGCGAAATACTACTCCTAAAGAAGGAAAAACAGGAGGGTGTGACACGGTGATCTAAAGATGTTTCGCGTGGAAAGGTTTTCTTCCGGGAATTAAGGGGGGTAGGACGCTGTTCAAGGCTGTCGGGGCCTTCACAGGGGGAAGGTAAAATGATTCTCTAAAGCTGTGAAAGCGGAGGTTGGGGGCCACTAGTCCTAGTGGGGGTTAAGAACCAATATAGGGAGAAGAAGGGGCGGAGGTTCCAAATAAAAAAAATTGGTTCGGGAGATTAAAAAAAAGTACGTCGGTAGGTTAAAAAAATCGTCAAGTCTGAGCCCCAGAAGGGGGGGGAGTGGGGGAAGCAATGGTGTGTTCAAAAAGAAGAAAAACTTTCTGCGAAAAAGGGGGATTGTAAGGAAAGTGTAATGGAGCCAGAAAAGCAACTGGAGGTTTAGAGGACAGGGTCCAAAAGTCTACTAGCACACGAGAGGGAAAAAAAAGAGAGAGAAAGGGGAGGTCCAATTGGAAAGGAGGTGCGGCTGGGGAGGAAGTGGTTGACACCCGTGGTCCCAGTCAGCTCGCCCAATCCTGTTGGCGGAGACCCAAAATGTCGTGTACGCCGTCGACATAAGGTCGGGAAAAGCGGGTTCGAGGAAAGAAGACAGGCAAGAAGAGACGCGAAGGGGGCGGTATTGGAAAACACGCCAGTCAGTGACGGAAAAATCCGTCAAAGCGATGCCTATTGCCCAAAAATGAAGGGAACGGGGAAGGAGGATTAAAGGGGAGAATAGTGCCGAGAGTGGGCACTACCACCTGGCATCCCTGACAAAAAAAGACCAACCTTAACGACAACTGAAGTAGAAAAAAGGGCACCGTTATCGATTCAGGGAACGAAAAATAGGTCTAGTAAGATAAAACAAGGGATTTCATGAAGACCCAGGAACCACAAGGAAAAAAAAGAAGAAAAAAAGGTAAAGGGGACCGCCAGGACTGGGCAGAGGTGCGCGTGGTTCGACGGCCCAGACAGGAAAGCGCACAAGAAAAGCAAGAAATCAAGTTAAACTGAGGTCTAGGCCCAGACTGTATCCGGTTTCTGTGTTGTAAAGTATTCGACTGCCAAAAAAAAAAAGACCTAATCGTCGTCAGCTTGGGTTTTGGGACCTTTGGGGTTGAGAAACTGCTCGATGAGGGGAAGAAAACATCCTGGGGGGGGAGGGGGTGGTATAGAGGAGCAGCTCAAAACATCAAACAATAGGGAAAAAACTTCTTTTATGAGTGGGGGAGGGGCCCATGTTCCAGACGCAATTCCAGGGCTGTCCGACATCTTACTCTACCTACAGAGCGGAGAGATTAATGGCGCGTCCGGGGGGAGATCTCCCCAAGATTCAGAAAGACTGGGTGGTAATCATAGGCAACACCTTTTAACAAAGGGAACGGAGGACAGGGGGCGAAAAGGAGCGGTAATTCTGGGAAAAACACTGTAGACAAAGGTCTATGAAGAGAAAAGAAAAACGGGGCAGATAGCTTCAGGACGGTTCTCCAGTGGTTAAGCAAAGGACCATTGGTTCTTTTTGAAAATTCTGGGGGGGGGAAAAGGGCCTAAAGCGAACCGAAAGGGGTCCTAAGAATAAGAGAAAAAGGGGCAAGTGGGCGGGTGTCTTTAAAAAAAAGGGTCTTGACCTACGGGTCCGCAAATAGAGGGTCGGGAAAACTTCTGAAAAAACTTGCATTCAAGGATGGGTACGTGTTCTTGCACTAAAGTTGGTGATTTCTGTCTCGGTGAAAACGGAAAAGGGAATACCAAGCTGGCATGTCAAAGGAAAAACACGGGAGTCCCAGCTCGCAACCACGAAGAAAAAGCTGGGGCCCTCGGGGGGTGGGAAAAAAGGGGGAGGAACTAGGAAGAAGGTTCTAACTTGGGAGCGCCCACCTGACACGATGCACAAGCAAAAAAGCTCCGGATAGAGAGACAGCCGCGACATCTATGCGAAGTCCCAAACCTTCAAACGAAAAAGAAGCAAGATCAGACGGGTGCCGATTTTATGCGGCGTTACCCCAAGTGGGGGGGAGGCGAACTACTTCTTCGGGGAACGCAATTGGGTTGAGGCAGAGATAACAGGTGGCATCAGCTAAGTGTTGAACATCGCCCAAGAAGGGACCAAGGAGAGTTGGAGTAGAGTTCAGTATCGGAGGGGCCGGTCGGGCGAGGGGGAAGAAAGGCCGTGTATTAAAGTGAGGAGATCGCAAGAGGGGAAGGGGAACACCGGAGTGGGTAATTCACATGACGAAAGAATGGGGGAAACATCCAAAGAGAAAACCGTCGGGGCCCAGGGAGGGATTCATCTACTCCGATCCGAAATCACGCGAAGAAATGCCGGGATATCATACCAGTGAAATAAAATCTTGGCGTATCTCAGGGAAAAAAAAAATGTTGGAAAGCATTAATGAACACAGCTGATCGACGCTGGGTAATCGGGAGAAAAGATTGATCCTGGAGAAGTCAGGGGGTTACGGCTATCATCTGAGTTAAAATTAAAAGAAATCTCTGGCCTTAGAGGGAAAGAAGGGAAAACGTAAAATTAACTTCAAGGTGTTCGGAAATTCGGAGCTACAAACGATGACGTTCGGAGCACAAGAAGGTAAAAAGAGAGAGGACCCACGGCGAGCAACATTCCAAATCATTAAGACAACAGGGGGTTCCCGCTCGAGGGGGGTCCCGACGTGTTCTATTGACGGGGGGGGCGTTGCCCTATACGATCGGAAAAAGGCTGTCTCAGGATTCGGAGGGGGCCCCCGCCGGCTGTGGATAAACGGGTCACAGGGGGGACAGGGTATTCGAGTGTGTGGAGAGGGGGGAAAGGTTATTGTGGAAACGACGGGTGAAAAGTGTCGCATATTCAAGACCTCATAAAAGAGCTGGGACTATGATTCCGCGAAGAAAAGGAATTTTTTCTTCAAAAATGTCTTTGAGAACCCAGCTTTGCGATCCAAGAGAGAGGGAGTTCCGGCTCAGATGTCCGGACTAAGTAGGGTAAATGGGTCTCTCACGGGGGAGAGTTGGTTTCCATTTCTCGCCCGCAGGAAGAACTTCTGGTGTTCACCTAATAGAAAAGGAAAAGGGGGGTGCTTCGCACCCTGAGGCGGAACAGACAACATGGAGGAATCGGAGAACAAAAAGGGGGGCACAGAGGAGAGTTAGAGCAAGGAGGTGCCAGAGGGAAGGGGAGGGAAAACTCTCGGCTACGAGGGGAGGGGAAGCGCGATCTTGCGACGTGACAACGTCGCCCGGTAACTAGGTCCGGGTCGGAAATGCTCACCGACTAGAGCGGGAAACTGGGGTAACACAATTTCAGGCCTGGTGGGTGGCCTAGGAAGGACACCTCTCAAAACAAAGGAAAGGGACAAGATAGATGTCCGCTGCGCGAGCAATCGAATGCAAGGACAAACTTAAAATGGTGGGGCTCCCAGTTTGAAAACGCGGGAGTGAGGAGGAAGGGAGAGGAACATGGAAGGACCTAATTTCTGTTGAAGGAGCGGGAGAAGAAAGAGCTCTAAACCGACAAAAGGGGAAAGGGGAGAACGACAAAGCAGGCAAAAAGAATGCAATCAAGCGCACTAACGGGGGAAAACACCGGGGAGGCGGACGAGGGGAAATCAGTGTGATCGCGAGAATAAGCGATTTTTCGAAGGACAAAGGAGATGGGAGGGAGGGAAAGGCAGTGCAAGAGATATCGAGGAAAGAGGAAAAAAAGGGCGTTGGAAAAATGCAAAAAAACTCAGGATAATCAACATGTCAGGAGAGAAAAAGCAAGGCAGGAATTGTAAGGAAAGGGGCGGATTAACATGACTGTTAAAAAGTAAAGGACAAAAGGACGCTCTTTCATTCCACCCCCTTTGGGGTCTCGTTCTTCTCCGTTTCATCAAAACATCTCGGAAAAAAAGGGGAGTGAATATGCGCGTCACGAACGAAAAGCACCGGCGCAATCATCGCCTGGGTAAGTTGGGGAAGAGTCTTCACTCCAAGAAAGGCAGGGCAAATCGACGACCAATCGGGCCGATTGAATCGTAATTGAAAGGGGAACATTTGTTGAAAACGGACGAACAGGTCTAAGCTCAACCTAGGCACTCTTTCCCAGAGAAGCAAGGAGGTGTGGGAGCATTATCGAGTGGGCGTTTCTTGCCGGTGACGCCGGAGGAGAGAAACTGGTTGGAAGATCTGGGGGGGATGGGGAAAGAAGCCGTAATCCTTAGAGCAGACTACGAACACTTTGAACGGAAAGGCATCATATTTATCGGATTGCTTGGGGCGCAGGTAAGAAGGGAATAAATAGGGGGGGCGCTACTCCGCAAGGTTGGAGATCACAGTATCAGCGTTACGGGAAAAGGAAAAAAGGCAAAAAATAAAGGCTATCACTGAGGGAAGGGGAGCAGTTTTTCTTTCTTATCACGATTAAACCACAAGGGGGGAAAAGTGCGGCATTGTCTCTAAAACACGGGGGGCATAGAAAGCGGATCAGGAAATGAGGGAAACGGAATCGTTCTTGGAGAAGGGGGTACGGGTTCATTCCGGGGGCCGGCATCGGGGGAAAAATCACAGTTTCTCTGATCGAGGCAATTCAAAAGATCCATCAACATTGAGGAAGGCTTCTCATGACGCAGGATCAACCCGGAAAAAAAAGGGAGAAGGGGGGCTCAACTCATCCAGGGGGCGATGGGGGAAAAAAAGGATTTCCGTCGGGGAAAAAATCCTACCAATCGACACCGGTGAAAAGGATGAACAAAAAACTAAAATAACTCCTCTAGGAGGGGAACTAAAAGGGGGAAACCCTCTCATATCAAGGGACCAGCCATTCTTAAAAAAAAGGGGGTGAGTTTTCATGGGGAGTCGATAGAAATTCAGGAGTTGGACCACAGGCCGAAGAGGGACCAGGTCTTACGGAAATGGGCTAAAGCTGGAGGTCGACTCAATGGGCACTGTTAAAGAAGGGGGGGCCGGTAAAAAAGATTCCATACGTCAAAAAAAAAAAAAACAACCCTACTCAATCGAATTATCGTAGACAAAACTACGAAAAGAAAAGGCAAGGTTTCTTAGGTTTCATCACTGTCAAAAACTTTCCAAGAAATCCGTCGATAAGGGGTCGGCCTCGAGTGCATAACAAAAGCTATAGGGGGGTCAAACCGCGACAACCATGCGAAGAGAAAAGCTGCAATGGCAGTGTGTTTAACGACAGAGTTTTTCCTACAAAAACCGCGTATCTTCGAAGACCTTCAGTCCGGGTAGGTAAACACCCTTCAAGGGGATCAAAACAGGACGTTGCTTTCGAACCTCATTCAATTTAGGGGAAAAACACCACGTACGGTCCAAAAAAAAATAGAATGTGAGCGAGGGAGGTCAATTTCACTGAAAGGGATTAGAACGGGATGGGGGGACAAAAAATCTTATCTGGTCAGTGGGCACAAAGTCAATTGGCGACCGGGGGGGGGGGGGGTGAGATCCGAGTTGGGAACAGGACAGACAATGGCCGGTGAACTACGATGTTGAAACACCAGGCGGCCCGACAAGATATTACAAGCGTGTCGGAGTAGGGGAAAAGGTCAACCTCTAAGGAAGAAGCAGGCATGAGCAGGGGCCAGTCAGTCGAAAAAAAGGACGAGAGTACCGGGGGAATACTGAAGGAGAAAAGTCCGTACTCCGGGGGGGGGGGGAAAATTGTGGGGAATCTTCGGATCAAATCGTAAATTCGCTGAAAAAGAGAAATCGCGAAGAGCAAGCCAAAAATGCCCAAACAGATCGAAGAGAGACTGGTGGTTTTCTTTAAAGACAAAAGAATCAAGAAAGGATAACCAATGAGGCGATTCAAGACCCTGAAGGATTAAAAAATCGTCCTTAAAGGGGCAGCTTTCTGAACAATCCCGAATGCACATAAGGGGGACAAAAGAGGAGGGGTGCAGCCCAGCTGCATGGGAGGAAATATAGTGGAAAAACTCAAGTAAGTCATTCATAAGGTAAGAAAAAAACAGCGAGGGGGGAATGCATAACACGACTCACTAAAGATAAGCGGGGAGGGGAGGTCTAAAGGGTGAAAATGGAGGTAGGTGAGGGGTCTCGTTCGTAATAAAAAGGACGGAGGTCAGAGATGAACAGGACGGGGCAAAAGGTAGGGAAAATAGGGGAAAATTTCTCCCGTGCGGAAGTCTAAGATAACGGACGGGGACAGTGTTGGGGGAGAGGATCCCAAGTCGGATGTATGACCGATAGTGGACTATGCGCGAGTAAAGACCCAAAAAAACGTGTTGACAAGTGCGTATTTTGGGTCTGAAGGCGACCAGAAAAAAGCTGCGCATAAGGTCGTCTGCTGGTCTGCTAGGGGAGGAAAAAGGGGGAGGGGGGGGGGTGTGAAAAAAAAACCCCAAAAAAAACGTGTTTTGGCGGGACATAGCGGGCGCAATGGGTCTCGGGGTTGGCAAAGTGAACACCAATCCGAAAAAATTGAGGGGGGGGGGGGGAAAAAAACTCGGAAACATGTCGCGCGGTGATCGCAACCAGAGGAAACAGGGAGACGACGCTCTAAAAAGACATGGGGGCCGAAAAACTCAGGTCAACATTTCACTTTGTTGAAAAACCCCGAAAAAACGTGGAGCCGCTCATGTGACGAAAAATGAAGGGAAACAACTTACACGAAGAAGTCTAACCAGCTTTTCGAGAGACAGGACAGAAGCCAGACACCAATTCGGGGGGGAAAACGAAAAAGCATCGGGACGCTTGATCGTGGAAAACGACAGGGCAGATCATATTGGCAACAGTACGTCTCGCTTACAATCACTGTTATAAATAAGGGCCGGCCTGCATCGCGTGAGACGAACAAGGGGTGCGACATGAAAAAAGCCAGGCTAAGAGACAACTGAAATAAAACTGTAGAAAGGAAAGGAAAACGTCAAATACAAAGAAAGGTTGTAGTCAGTACGTCGGCGCGATAATGAAGTCAAGACGAGTGATGTGGAGGAACGACAGAAAAAGGGAAGGGGTTCAAAAATACTTGCAGGGGAAAAAGACAGGAAGAGAAAATATTTGAGAAGGATGAAGGAAGGCCCTAGGCAGAACGGTAGGACGCTCGGGGGGAAGGGGAACTTTCGTCTAAAAAAGAAAATGGTAGAAGGGGTCTGCACAACACCAGCCTCCCGAAAAACGAGCTTTGGTTGGAATTTGGGGGTTGGAAACATCGATTTCTGTAAATCAGGGGAAGGTCTTACCAAGTAGCGGATCGAAAATCGCGCGCAATGCCTCTTATTGAGGGGGGAGAGGGAATCCCAGATGCATAGACGCTCGTCTTACTTTGAAAAAGCCGCCGAGAGGGCTCAAGTAGACTAGGATAGCAGAACGATGGATGGAGGGGGAGCCTTTCGGCACGAGCGATGGACTGGTCGGCAAGCAAGTGTGTGAACAACAGAGAGGAGTAGGTCGCACATGATGTAAGTCCCACACATAAGGGGAGGGGAAAAAACAAGGGCAAAGGTCTGCAATCTGAAAACGTGATAATTCATGTGGTGCCAGACTCGATGCCGGATTGTCTACCTTTCCGGAAGTGCAGTCTCGCTTCCAGCTTTTGGTGCCGAAAACTGGGGAGGTACGGGTGTGGAGGAGTCGTTCTACCGGGGAAAAACAGTAGCGCCTCCGTTACGGGAGTCTTTGGTGGGGGGGGGTCACATCCAGCGTAGGGAAAAAAAAGGGGGGGAAGAAGAGCAATCGGTTCTTTGGTGGGGGCACGTAAAAACTTCGGAAAAAACCCCGATCAATTGTGCACCAAGGAGAGCGCAGGGTAAGTGTGTCTGACCCAAGAAGCGAGGTGGTGGGGGAAGGCGACGGGAGCCATCTGCTGAAGGAAAACCATAAGCATCGACACGCGGCTGCTTGTTCGGATGTACTGGTATCCAGCGAGGGTAGTCTGGTTGGGAACGACGCCGCGAGGACCTAAAAGGTACAGTATAAGTTCACGCTCCGGCTCCTTCCCAAAGGAGAGAGTCCGATTACCGTCCAAAAAGCGGAGAGTCATAAAAAATGTTATCCGCCGAGTCAGGAGAGCACAAATTTCCGTCGTTAACTCGACTCTGGGTAGCTGTTTGGTGGGGGAAAATGAGAAATTTGGCGACGAGGGGGTAGAAGGGGGTTCGCATCCCTTGGCATCTACAAGCTGGGAGAAGATTTTGATCGATGACATGATCGGCGAGGGGGGAGGCGCGTGGACGTCAGGAGTGGATTGGAAGGGACGCGAACTATTACGAGCACCTTGTAGAGGGGGTATGAGAACGGGAGGAATGACCCGACCGCGACACAAATCCTATCGAAAAAAGGGGGGGGGGGTTGTTAGAGG
>Ga0179593_1514921_pt1 | contig 20173 bp, 23 predicted proteins | sample CZODoug2_1_08_16_FD_185931 | JGI IMG/M metagenome (GOLD analysis project Ga0179593, IMG submission 185931) | Vadose zone soil fungal communities from Angelo Coast Range Reserve, California, USA - CZODoug2_1_08_16fungal (PacBio error correction) | ecosystem: Environmental > Terrestrial > Soil >...
TGATGCAGGCTACACGACATAACAACCAGAAAACACGAGATGAATGAAAGCCCGCTTTCCATAAGCCTCCGGAAAGAGGGAAAACGACCAAGGAGGTCCGAAGAGGGGAAGGGGGGGAAGCAAGGTTCAGACTCTTCCGCTTCATCTAGGACGCACTGCTCTAAAAAGTTAGGATAGGGAGATTGTCACACGCCGTGGACACTGACAAAGGGAGAATCTCCCCTCTTCGCGCACGATTTTAAAACGTTGCAGCCTACAGAGGTCGTACAACAGCTCAGAGGTCTTTAAGTTCAAAAAAAAAAAAAAAGAAAGAGTGGATTCTTCACAACAACACGATGATTATTCAGATATATCAAAACTATAAGAAATAAAGGGGGAAGGTCCACAGGATTAATCGACAGGCCGACGATGATGAGGACGATTGAAAAAGAGGTAAGAGGAAGAAGCGAGCGCCGGTTCGTGCGGAAGTGCTGCGTCAGTCAAAAAACGTGTAGGCACAGAGAACTGAATAGTAACTAGAATCGGAACAGCTTCCATCGATTACTGGGGGGGTAGAATAACGTCCACGAAGACTGCATAAGTTGTTGGAGCTTTGATCGGAGAAAAGTCAATGGTGCAGTGCGGGTGGGCATAGGAGGGCTCGTATTTTTCTGTCGGGGAAGGCTCAAAAGAAAACAGCAAAAGGTACGAGAGCTCCACGTGAATATAAAGAAATGCAAATCCCCCAGTCCACAGTCCGCGGACGGGATAGGCGAAGTAGGCAAAGCGGCACTGCCTACGAGGTAATAAGTTCAGAAAGAGATTCCGGCATTTGGGAAGTCCCGAGATCAAGGCTGCGCAGGGTTTTTTTTTTTACGGGTCTGAAGTCGAGAGTGAAATGTAACGCCAGTAAACTGATTCAGCTCAATTGGAGACAAGTACGCTTCAGTTAAAGCCTCTAAACCACTTGGGAGGCGTAGCAGGGGGGGAGCACATTTCTGTCTGGGGCCGAACGGGGGGGAAAGTAGGGCACTAGGGGGAGGACCGTCCGTCCCGCCGAAGCCGAGCGGGAAGGGAAAAAGTCACACTCAGGTTTGTACCAATCCAGAAGAAAAAATCGTGGACGACAACGTAAAACCCTAGAAGGGATTTTCTTTCTTCGGGAGAAAAAAAGGTGGAGGGGGAAGGGAAAAACTGTTCCGAACTGTGCTTTCGTGGTGGGCGAAACAAACTCCGTGCCAAGTTGAACGATCCGAGAGAAGGACGGACGGCGCACAATCGGCGCTGCAAAAACAACTGGAAAAAAGAAAACCCCAACGGAAATTCATAGGGGATCAAGCGCAAAAGCCCACTGGGGGGGGGGCGGTTGCCGTGGCTTCAGGTCAAAAAAGTTAGAAAAATGCCTTTAATGCCTTTCCCGACTCACCAAACGCACGACCGGTAGGTCTTGCAAATTAGGGAAACGAAGAAATCTTCCCCCCTGGGGGTATCAAACAGAACGCTCGACATCATCAAGCTAAACATAGAAGCGCGAGAGCGAGATCTTCACAGTCATTTCTGGAAGGGAGGGGATTTCGGCCGCCAAGGGACGTAAAGACACCCCAAATACCCGTGAAAAGAACTCGGAAAGTTCAAGGAACTTATATGGAAATTATCCACTCGAGGCACTTTAAAAAAAAGTTATTGGATATAGAAAAAATGGAGGGTTTATTCTCGAACTGCGGCGCAGGGCAGCATTATCGAGAATATTGGGAAAAGGGAGGAAGTAGAGGATCACTGAGAATTTTGGTTGTTCATCCTAGGAAGTGAAAAAAACAGTTTTTGAAAAGGGCAGGAATGCAACAGGCCGTACGCAGGCCATCAATCCCTCCCAGGCACAATTGGCCTGCATAGTCTCCAAACCGAGAGAGACTTGGAGGGGCCGTATCAATATCTCTCTCGTAAATCGATTAGGAAAAAAAAACTGACGAAAAAACGCCTCTCGCAGGTTTGAAAAAATGGGGACGTTTATGTGTGCGGGTAACACGATTTTCACCGGATCGAGAAAAAAAGAGAGCAGTTCGATTTCCGCTTTTTGTCAGAAAAGGGCAAAAAAAAATGAGACGAAGGTATCGTTCACAAACATTGGTGAAAAGGGGGATCGAAAGGAAATCGCGCCGAATTTTCCTTAAAAAAAAAAAGTGCTGGCTGGAGGGGGGGTCGTCAGCCCGCAGCGACATACCACAGGTGGAGAAAAAAGGAATCTCACATCCGCAGGGTGTTCTAACCTAGGAATCTCGGGGAGCCGGACCACGCTTCCATGTGGGTATCGAAAAAAAGATAAAAAAATTGCGGTCCGTTCGGCTTACCTAAAAAAAAAACATGGGGAAACGCACCGGAAACTACCTGGATGGGGTGCACCTATAAGGAACTCAAGGGCCAGGTCAGGGATCTAGGGTTTCGACAACGGGAAGGAAATTGTCCCAACTGTAGACATCTCGATTAAGGTACCGCGATGAAATCTCTGAGACTGTGGGTTATCTTCTCTCGTAGGCTCTCTTCCAGATCAGAAAAAAAGGGCCGCCGCAGGGTCATTTTGTCTTACTTAAAAAAGAAAGAGGAGGAAGACATTATTCAAGGATAAAAATCGACGCGCGTAGTGCAGAAGCTCTCTTACGATCGTTAACCCAGAAAAAAAGTGTAAGAGAAGTACCAAGGGAATATTTTGAAATTCCGCGCACGGATATGGTTTCAAAAAAGCCAGGGGAAGAGTGACATAGAGGTGCGGAAGATTCCCACGTTGTGTCATGTGCCATTCCAAAAAAGGAGAAGAGCAGAAAGGAGGGTTCTTCATAGCAACCCGTTCGAAACTGCGGGCGGAAGGGGCTGGGTTGTATTCGATGGGTTGCCGAAGCGAGAGAAGCGGTATCAGTGGCACTGCACAGCCCAGGCGTTGAAAATGCGCATCCGGGCCGTCAAGCCCTTAACAGCAAAAAATTGAGGAAAAGAGAGAGTTTGTTGCTTGAAAGGAATCGTGATTCGCTCATGACTTTGACAAAATGAAGGGGGGGAGGAAAAAAAAGGAGGCGATCCCTTGCTCGTGATGGGAGGGGTAACCCAAAAAGACCAAAAACGCATAGGGACCAGGCGCATTCAGAAGTCCTCTTTGCCTCAAGACTAAGAACAGGGAAAAAGAAGGGCGCAGGGGAAAAGGGCCCATCCAATTCCATCGACCTTTAATTTATTCAAAGCAAAGCATGTCTTTCAATGGCGGCAAGATGAAGGAAAAACAAAATTACCTTGGTCTCGAAAATCTGGGGGAAAGAGTCATCGGAAGGACCACCTCGATAGTCTCAAAAAGATAATAAAAAAGTTCATGGTTCCATAATCAAATTACGGGGTCTATACCAGCAGAGTTCGGGGTGACGAAGGATTCTCCTCTAGGGAAAGAAGTCCCGCCAACTGAAAATCATGAAGGAAATCCAATTCTTTCCACCGATTTCATCAAAAAAAAAAAAAGACTTGCAACCCATCTGTTTATAAAAAAAGATCAGCCTTACAGATCTCCGAGAAGCATGAAGGTGTCGGACACTTCTTGCTCAACGGCTAGACAGCATGTGAAGATTTAAGAGGCATGTGTTTCTCGTTCAGGAAAAGTAACAGAAAGGGAAAGGAGGGGTCTATGTGCACAAAGTGCGTTGTCTTGACTCGGGAAAAGGATGAACATTTGAAGAGAAAAACAAGATGCGGTTAAGCTGAGCAGAAAACAAAAATAGTTCGTTGGATGTACGCTAAAAGGACGGGAAGGAAGATAACACCTATCTTTGCCTGCACAGAAAAAATTAGAGACAAGGAAAGGACGCTTAGAGGCCAGTTCCTGTACTAAAAGGGGGGGAAGAGAAGGGGTTAGCCTCATCCCTTCGTGGTCTCCCGCGAGAGAACGAAGAGTGATCAATCTGGTTAGGCGTCGGGAAAGGCGTCATAGGGGGGAAAAAAACTTATTACGAAGAGCGCGAAAGGCGTCGTGAAAAACAGGGGCGAAAATCATCTACTCGCCTCCTTCTAGGGAACTAGAACGAAGAACAAGAAATTATGTGAAATTTCGCATGGAAGGATTTGGTTTTCAAGGTATTGGGGGGGGCCTAGGGGGTGCCTGCAATACATCGGAGTGTAAGGAACGCCCATTCCTATCGCCACATGTTTTAAAAGAGAAAGCCATTAGATCCCGGGGACAAAGGGAGGAGCGATGCTCATTCCTTGCCATAAAAGCGCCAAGGAACAGAGTGCGTCCTAAAGTTCCACTTATGGTGGGGTTGGCGATGGGGAAAGTCCGTGCAAGCTGAAGGGCCCAGCCCGGCGTGGGTCCAGACAGAAGGCGGGAGCGACCACTTAAACTGCAAAAGCTAGAAGACAGACCTGCCGGCCCGAGAGGTCAGCCACCGTGATTTTACTCATCTGCCGGAGAGAGGGAAAAAAACAGGATTGGGCGTTATCTGCTCGTCTGAGGGCGGGGCGCAAAATTCTGGTGGGGCAGTTGGAATGAGGGCGGGGGGCCGCCCAATACTATGGGGGCAAAAACAAGTACGGACGAAGCCGATTTCCAGCTCTGGGGGGAGGGAAGAGTCAAAAGGAGGAAAAGAGACGGCGCCACAACTCCAGCCCCAGAAGGGCCACAGGGGATAGTGATCTCCCCGTGCTGCAGGCAAGTGGAGCTTCAGGGGTGGCCAGTGGCAGCGGGAGCAGCGAAGGGGACGGAGGGGCTCAGTCGAGGTCCCACTGGGAACATCGGAACGAGTATCTGCCCGGAAGCTGGGGAAAAATGAGACCGAAAGAATTGTACGCCTCACCCCAAAACCTTCTAAAAATCATATCCCAGACCCTCCTTTAGTCTCCATGAAAAATCAAAAGGGAAGACGCCAGGTCGTAAGATGGTAAACCTATTGACCTCTAGTAACAAGGCAGAGGCCAAAAAATTGAGGAGTTGGCCCTTCAGAAAGAGGGCGAAAAGCGGCCGCCGTGCTCACCCGAAGAGAGAGGACAGTAATGATCAGGGGGGATAGACCCAAGACAAAGAATGTCCAAGCAAGTTTAAAAAAAACAGGCCGGAAAAATTGTCGTAGTCGCTTGGCGAAAAAAGAGGAAAAAGACCGCTCGACGGATTTCACCGCTTCAGTTAATGGCAGAAAGGGGGGGAGGGTAACTGGAAAAAGGGAAGTGGAGGCACACCCAGCAATTCCGAACCCACAGCCGAGTGAACGGGATGGAGACGGAAGAACTGACCGGAGTACCTAGGGGGGAGCCACAGTTTTCACGGGAAAGGGGGGGGGAAAATAGCAGTTGAGGACATTGTTGGAAAGGTCATTGGGGGGACAGGCTGATAAGACTAAAGAAAAATCAGAAAGCCGAGGGGATAACGCACGCACTCTTTGTCCCTGAGAAACGAGATAGCGCAAGTTCTGCGATGCAGGGGAAGGAGGAAACTGCAGCATTAAAGCTCTACTGCTGAAACCGAGTTTAGGAGATCCGTCTCTACTGTTGCACATAGACTTCATAAAACGAGAATAGACGACGGAAAGGAAAACGAAAAGGAACTAGCTGCCGCGTTGGCAGCTGCTTTAAACATTTCCCTGGGAGATCCTCAAGCCATGGGGGGCAGTCCTCTATTAAGCCCGGCTTACTTCCAAAAGAGCGAGGGAGAGTGGAGACGCAAAAAGGGAGTAACAGAGAGCGTCCACGGCACTATCTTTTTGACGTCTGGCTGGAAAGAGGACGTTATACATGCTCCTGAAAAGCTTCCCAGGGATTTGAGAAAGAAGAGCGCAGGCGCGGATCGGTGAAAAGAAGGAAGCAGGGGAGGTGCCAAGGACGTCCTACCTACGACTCGGGAACAGCGAACGAGGGACTGAAGTTGGGAAAAGTACGCATATACTTGCCTAATGTGTGGGCCGCAAACGGAATCATGAAAAAATTGCCGGGAAGGGGGAAATCGGGAAAGGAAGGGTTTGGGAACAATGGTTGTCTTCTAGGGAGACAACTGCCTCACCCTAAATTTCGGAAGCGCATGCCCTCACTCAGCAAACCGTAAAATTGTCGCGGAACAGGGGGGATCTAAAAAAACGGACTAATCGCGGTAATCCAGTTCACAAGTCGGGAAAAGGGGGGGGGGCGGTCCAGTTTTTGACCAAAAAAATCTCTAGCAGTTTTGGGAAACCGTGTACTTGGCCGCGAAAAGGAAAATTATACTCAATGCCTGCCTCGAGCGGGGGGAGCGAGGAAAGCGTAATAACTACCAAATCTCAAATATGCTAAGGCAAGGCCTGGGGGTCTCAGAGGAGGGGAACAGTGAAATTTATTTTTCCGCTTCCACGTGAAGGGCGAATGTGGGAGCCGGTGTGCCTGAGAAAGACGAATGGTCGCGATGCATGCTGAACTGACGGACCAAAGTCAAAACGGGCGAAAAGAAAAAGGTAAGGCAATTCGCGGTACCAGAGGGTGGAAAGAAGGGGAAAACCGGATTCTCGGAGACAGAACGCCTGCTTGTGGAAGGGGGAGAGGTCCGGGGGAGTCTTTTTTGGCACCAATCAGAAGAAAGAGCGCAAACCGTGATCGTTTCCGGGTCGCGACGTTGAAGAGGGGAATGGGGTCGTGTAGCGCCACAAGCGACTTGCCAAAAAAAAGGAAGATCCAGAAACCGGAGACAGCAAAAGGAAAGAAGCTTGGTCAACTTGGTGGTAAAAATGGGCAACGGGGGGAAAGGTGGGAAAAAGTGAGCGGCGCAATATGGTGCCTTGCCTACTGAAATCGGAGACGCCCTGGGGAGACTTGCGGGAAGGAACTAGTAGTTGGAGCCTACGAATGCGGGCTTCGTTAAAAAACATACTGGAGCGACGATTCAAGGACACGGCAACGATCATGCGGCCTAGAAGAAAAATATGAGCTGAGAAAAAGGGGGGGCTTATTCGACGACTCCGTTGTGAAAGGCAAGGCTGTAGTACCTTATCATACGGGAAAACACGAACCGGACGCGGAGAAAGTGCGACTATCGAAAAACCATCCAGAATGGGGTGGCTCGATACGTTGACAAAGGGGCGATGAAAGGAGCAGCAGCGGGGACCGAGAAGCAAAACCTTTGGTGCAGAAGAAGGTATACAAAGGAAGGGGAAAACGAAGGCTTTTCATGTTCAATGTCCCAAAGACTCCACGCCAAAAGAGACTATTTGTGAAAAACCAAAGATTGGAAAGGGCATCTCAAAGCGCATGGGGCTGAAGAAGGCGGGGAGAAAAAAAAAAAAATCAAAGGAGGCGCGGACTTCTATGGAGCCAACGCGGGGACGAGAGGGGGGAAGAGGCTAATCGTATCGTACTTCTGATCCCGGGGGGAAAACGAGAAAAAAAAAACGGGGAAGCAGAGTTTTGGCTCCGGACAGAATCAGGACAAAGGGTGAAAACGCCTCAGTGGATTACCAGTAACCTGGGGGAAAAAGAGAGATCAAGGGGGACATGAAAGGTGAAAATGAAACAAACCTATCTAAGATGCTGGCAGATAGGGAAAAAGCCGAGGAAGCAGCGGGACATCCAACCAGAATGGGAAGGGGGGGTAGAAAAGCCGCTCTTCGAAACTCTTTCATAAGCGGTCCTAGAAAAGGGAGGAAGGGGCCCCCGATGCCATGGGGGGACCAAAAAGAAAATTGTGGGATCGTCACCTGCTGTAAGTTTGCGAGGAAAGGATACAACCAGGGAAACGAGATCTATGTTGGAAAGAGAACACGTGACGAGGAGATTTCAACAGAGACGGGGTTTTCCATAAAGACAGGATAAGCGGCCGGGAGTGCTTCAAAAAAAAAAAAAAAAAAAAAAGAAGTCGGACACTCGGCGAGCCGAACCCGACGATGCGGAAGAGCTTGGGGGTCTGGAAAAAGAGGGGAGGAAAATTGATCGTCACGGGGGTAGAATATCGATCATATGTCCGAGGCAACAAAAAACGGGCTTTCTAAAAAGGGGGGTATTGGAAATTCCCCAAAAGCTGCAAATTAAATATACACTACATACTTTTTATTGGTAATAGATGACGTTTCATGGGGGGTACCGTACAACCCCGGCAGAAAGGGCAAGAGTGATCTTTCTTTCGCCCGGCACCCGAAATGAAAAGAGGGGAGATGCGGGTGAGGTGTTTTTGCATTCTCGGGGGGGTTGCCCGATCAAAAAGCTCACGAAGGGGGGGGGAGACCTATCACTAAAAAGGAAAGCGCTCGGTCGGAATGAAAAAAGGAAGGCCTTCATCTACGATCACAACAACATAGGAGGATTAAAAATATATAAAAGTTTACGTCTGAGTCGGAGAAGAATCCGGTGCACCATCGGTTCCTCCCCCTTAGGGAATACCGTCCTTGGGGGGAGAGGGGAAGAGCAGGGGGGCGACAACAAAAGCGAATGCCAACACACCTCCACGAAATGCCAGCGAAGGGGGTGAAGATACACTACTGGGAGGAAGAAGGAGGCGACATGGTCAAAGGTCCTAGAGGGAAGCTGGGTCCGGGAAGTACAAACGGAGACCGAGAATTCCATTTCGGAGATGATCATGTAAGTCAAAGAGACCGGAGGAGGGGAGGGACCGATAATCAGCTATAGGATAAAATCAGCAGGGAGGAGACGACGGTCATAATGTTCATGGGTTCCCTAAGCTGGACCAGGAAGGAGAAAATCGAGAGCAAGGGTTTCGCTCGAAAATCTTGGGGGGGGGAAGAAAAAATGGGGGCAGGAACGTAATAAAAGGGACGCGTTAAAACTTCCACGATTCCAGAGGTAGGAGAGGAAGCCCCACGACTTGACAATAGCTCCTCAGACGAGAAATGCGGGGGGTGTGTACAACTTATATGGCACATGCAAAAAAGCAGGGAAATCCAATGTGTGTCTCGCTTCAGCAGAAAAGGAAAAGGGAAAAGGCGGGTCGATACACCCTTTAAAAGTGACTTTAAAGCTTATAAAATGAAGGGAAACTATTCTTGTGCGGGCGGATACAAAACACGACAAAAAAATTGCGGGGCGGGGCCGGGAAACGATCAAACTTGGGGAAAAAAAAGGCCAGCACTTCGGTTCAAAAAGGTAGTAAGGGATTAGAAGCCAATTGTGTGCAAGGTCGGAAGCGAAGGAGGGGAGACAGTAGCGTCAAAAAAAAAAGGAGAAATCTAGAGGCGTCAGAGGGAGAGGAGCATCGGGTGAAAGGAAGAAAACTTGAGGTCTAAAAAAATTCGACCACCGCCAGAAAAAAAAGTCACGCCTTTGGACGAAAGAAAAATACGCGCCTCGGGGCGAGAAAGCCCCCCGCCGAAAAGAACGGTGGGAGAAGGGAGAGAACGAACAGAATTTGGGGGGGAGTGGAGAGGAGGGAACTGCGGCCATGAACTGTTTTCTGCCACCGGCCAATAACTTCGTGTGCAGGGGGAGCCATCAGCGTAGACAAGGGTGATCGCCTACGTCCGTATCTGGGGAAACAATCTAACGGAAACTGAAAGATGGGGACAGTCTATAAAGAAACCTGACATGGTGTATTGGGGGGGAGGGGTGAAAGGAAAAGAGGGCGAAGGGGGGGAATCACCAATTTCAGTTTTTCCAGGAAAACAGTAAACTTTGTAAGTATCGTCCGGCACCAACGAATGAGGAAAGAAAGGAGGGAACCGCCCTGGGGACGCCTCAGTCGCTGAGAGGAGAAGCCGCAATGAGTTTGGGAAAGGAAAGGGCTCTGGGTTCGGGGGTAACAAAATGGAAGAGAGGGTGGGGGGTGCCGACTACATCAAGCAACTACAGGAAGCTCTCTGGAAGTACCAGCGAGGGGAAAGGAGGGAGTGAGAATCTACGTTACAAAAAAAACCATCCAGAAGGTTTTGACGGGAATCTAATCTGCCCTTGTCGGGGGTTTGAGTGAGTCAATTTGGGGGGGAAGGTGGCAGAGCCGCCGGTCCTAAAGGTTGGAGTTCAAGAAAAGGTCGCGACAAGGAAATGTAGGTCCAATGCCCAATAAACGCACAGCAAAATCCTCAGGAAGAAGCGGCCACACAAAGACTGGGGGAGTGCTCCGGGGAAAAAAAACGGGCGGCCCATAGGGGAGGGCAATTCAGATTAACGAGCTGGGCCTTACTGAGGGCACACGAGAGGGTTTGGCCCTGTAATTCAACAGCGGCGACACGCTTGGCAGGACGATCCCCTACGCTCGACAGGGAGAAAAAGTCATGCAAAAAGGGAAAGAAAAGAAGGTCCCGTATAATTGAAAAAACAGGAATGAAAATCGGTGCGGGAGTTCTTAAACCACGCGGAAGGGGGGAGGATCCATCTGCTCTTAGAATTGAAGAGTGGTCAATACCTTCAAAAAAAATTCAAGAAGGGGGGGAAAATTTTGTACAGACATCCGGGAAATACACAAAATTCCCGGGGAATAGCAAACGAGGCGGAGGAAGGGACGTGGGAGTTCTTCCGCGCCTTGCAGCGGGGAAGGGCAAATTGGGAAGCTAATGAGGGAAAGGAAAAAAAGTGCGAGACATCCGGACACTGGTGGGTATAAGGACTTCAATACAGAATAAAAAAAAAAAAAGAAAAAAAAACTCAAAAAAAGGAACGCTACGGGAACATTTTGAGGAAAGAAGCCAAGGAGATGAGAACAAAACACTTCGCACATAAAAAGACTGCGACTTTATTGTGAGGGAAAGGGACTAACTCCGACCCGTCATCAAAACGAGGGGGGGCCCATTTGGAAGGGTATGAGATTCCGAGAAGTCCTGGGAAAGAAAAGAAATCACTGACAAGAATAAAGCCGAAAGAAAAAGAAGGGGCGACTCGGTGAGGCTTCATATGCATGGCAGTTTCGCCTCAAATCGAAAAGGGGCTGTAGCAAGTTAAGGGCCAAAAAGAGCTGGACTGGGAGAGTGGATCACACAACATAAAAAAAAAAAAAAGCCAAACCCCGAGCTCAAATATGTTGTACTTCAGCCTGAAACTCGAGGAAGAAAGAAAAACGAGCGGGGAAAAAGTTGGGCCTGAAGCAACTTTGCAAAGAGAGGAGAAAAGCCCGAAGGGGAGGAAGAAGAGATTCTGCGTGTTGGGACTATTGTACGCTTTCAAACAGAGCGAGAGGAAAAGGAATAAAGAAAAAGCAGGGGGATCCTCGGAGTGAAAAAAAAATTTGAAGACCTCAATCAAGCGACTGCATAAGTTGTGGGTGCGGGGATATGCAGAAGGAGCAGGGGGGAAAGTTCAATGGAAGAAGAGAAGCATTCGGAGTGGGGAGTAAAGGGGTGCCACGCCAACACTGAAAAGTGTATGGAAGAAATGGGTCACAGGGGATGAGAGAACCCCCCGGGGTGACAGAGGAACGGCTGGAGGAAATAAGGGGACCAGGTAGCAGGATCTCCGTAAGCAATTGGGAGAGGGGGGCCAATTGTTTGTAAGTTACAGTTAGAAGGAAGCCGAGGGGACGTTTCTTGAAGTCTGGGTCTAGAAAAGAAATAAAAAAAGGCAGAAGGAAAGGCCGCAGGCGAGACTTGGTCCGCTTCAAGGGGTAATAATCGTCGAAACTGAAATTGCCGGATGGGGTGGTGCTCAATAGGAGATTGGGGAAAGGGGAGAAGTTCCGATAATCTGTGGGGGTAGGGGAGCCCTGGCGGACGCAAAAAAAAAGGGCAAAGAGAAGGCTGACTGAACAAAGGGAAAAAAGATTGGGGGTTCAAAAAGAAGGACGGAAAAAGGAACAGTTGGGACTAAAATGGCCGAAGCGCTTCCTGGAGACGGCAGTAGGGTGCATCAGCATGGGGAAAAGGTGCGGAGGTTATTGGGCTGAAGATCGGAGGGAGCGACCAGTTTCCCAAGAAGGGGAAGAAAGAGGGGTGAAAAAATATCTCATGGGGAAGAGCACCGGAAAAAAGACCCCGCCAACCATAAGAGCTAAACGGAATAATGAATCAATCGAAAGCAAAAAGAAAAAGTGTGGGTTGGGGGGTCTCAGTGACCGGCGGAGAAAAAGTTGAAGCCCACGGCCACGAAATCGGTAAAATAAGGAGAAGAAGTCAGGGGAGCGGGTCAGGTGGGCGTGCCGGTCGAAAAAAAAGCCTCTACGGACTTCAAGTTGGAAAAAAAACAGGTGAAGACACATCAGATAAAGAACGAAAAAGAACCAGCAGGCAGTACACATGATGTTGAAATACGGGGTCGCATGTCGGGGGAACGGTATGTGTGCCGTCTACGTGAAGAACAGACCGGGGGAGGGAGCCTGGGAAACACGCCCGTTGAGGGACCGGCGAAGAAAAGACGAGTCAAAATCAAGAAGATCGAAAACAATCCACCTCTGGGAGGTTACTGGGGAAAAATGAGCTCTTCATAGCAAAGTTTTACAAAAACGAGGAGAAATCTAGGATCAATTCGAATTGTGGAGAAAGCACAAAACTAACTTTACTGTGAGGGGATGAGGAACAAAATAAAATCCCTCTCCATACCACGTGCAAAAAGGCCAGAGACGGAAAGGCTTGGCTGCGGGCATTTGGCCGCTCACCAGCGAAGAAGAAGGGCAACGGTTAGAAAAAAACAGGAAACCTTGGTCTCGTCGTAATGGTTTAAAGGGTAAAGGCGATTTAAGACGATCGAGAAGAAGTAACGGAGGACGATGGTGAAGGGGGGGGGGGGGGGGAACAGGTCGCAAATAATGAGGCTTCGAAATTGGGAAAAAAAAAAGGGGGAATTGGAGACTGAGACTGCTCCGCCAGACCAAGGGAAAATTCCGGATGGATGGGCTGGGCGGCAAGATATTGGAAAAGATGACCGACAAGCAGAACGCCAATGTGATGGCGTTGGCTGTCGTCATCGTTCCGGAAGAGGGGGGAGACCTGGTCCTGGGTTCATCCAAGAGAAAAAATTGCTGTGGGAATAACCCAAGCGAAAAGTCACAGAGGTACCGTTAAGGAGAAGGATAACATGCAAGAAATCTTCAAAAGGGAGAGTCCGTGGAGAGAGGAAAAAGGCACCGGGGGTAAACCCCACGGCCAGGGAGAGAGTAGAGAGAGCACGATCACAAAAAAAGATGATGAGAATAAGTAGATTGGGGGGGAAGGGAAAGCGTTAAAGAAAAAGACTCGCGAGGGATTGCACATATTACTAACCGAGGGTCTTAACCTAAAACGAAGGAGACGGAGGTATTTGGCTTTCTGTTAAACCCTTGAAAAGAAATGGGGAGAAGGAATCTCAGAAGAAGCGTCTCGTGGAAAATCATCGATCTGGAGGGAAAGAGACCCCTACCAAAGGAAGGGGGAGGGGGTTGAACTGTGACTCAGAAGAAAGGCCGACAAGGGACGGGTCCTCTATACTGGTCTCCCTGGAGAGGGGATGCTGTAAGAGGCTGGACCGAAGAAGAGCATGTCCTAGTAGGTCTTTAAAGGCAACTTGAGATTAGCTCGTGCCTAAGGTCGGAGGGAGGGGGGGGGTGCATGGGTTGGACGATCTCTCACGATCACAATGTGGTAGGGGGGCACGACAAAACAAAACGGTCATATTCAAAGGAATGGAGATCAAAAGGAAAATCTCTCTAAAACAAAGGGGGAGGTGAATATGTTGGGGGAGTGCGACAGGAACGTTTCCTCACGGAAAGCATGCCCCTAATACAGAAGGCTCGAAATAGGGGACAACCCAATAGGAGGCCAAAAAAAAGAAAGAACAGGAGCATTCAGGAAGGGGGTTTCGAGTGAGAAAGAGGAGCCAGATCGGAAGAAGGGCGAATGCCAAGAAAAAAAAGCCATCGCTCCGGAATGAGTAAGACCGCGAGATGACGAAGTGGGAGGGAAAAGATCGGGCCTTGAAAGACTTGGAAATAGGACGGGGGGTCATCGTATGGAGGTACCGATCGGTCGATAGAAGGAAAAGGAAACACGCGAGATGCAAAAAGCATCTGATAAGGAGTCCGCTAACAATATTGGTCATGGGGGGGGGCCAGAGCAAAAGGACGACCTAGGTAACAAGGGAGTCTCCGAACATCGGGCCGAATGGGAAAGAAAAAAAAAGCGCGGGAAGGAAAACGTCCCATCCTATTCCAGTAAGGGAAAAAGAACTGCCGGCTCTGAGAATCATGGAAGGTGGGGACGGATCTGGTGCAGCACCAGGAAAAGGGGTGACCATGGGAATACTGAGATTCAGACGTTACAGGAAAAATGTAAATGTTCGTGAAAGGTGTAGGGACCGCAGAAAAAGGGAGAGGCGAGGGTATAGATGTTATCGATCCCAAAAACCATCAAAAGGACGCTGGTTTCAGGAATGAGAACCAGGGGCCTCAACTGCAAAGGAAAAGGGTGTTCACTGAAATAACTGGAAATGGGGAAAATCAGGGTCCGAGGTGCACGTTGCGAGAAATTCGAAGAAGGGACGAATCAAAGGAAGGAATAGAGGAAACGCGGAAATCGAAAGGAGTCCATAGAATCGTGGGTAAGGAAATCCAAATGACATAAAAAACTACGAGCAAAGGAGCCACCGCTCAGAGGATAAGGGTCAACGAAGGTGGCCAAGGCCTTAAAGGGGGGATATGTTATAGGCCCCACGCAGCAAAAAGAAGGAGAGGATCGAGAATGGAAAGAGTTGGGTTGTTTGAAAACGTGGATTGGCCAGGGGAGGCATGCGAAAGGCAACTTCAAGAAAGATGCGGGGGAGACGTAAAACAGGGGGATGGATCTCAAGAAGTCGGACCATAAAAATCTTCAGAAAAAGTTTAACAGGAAGCTCCATGGCGCCAGGAGTCGGAGAAAAGCCACGAGGATGATGAAGAGTTCATCACGAACGTCAAGCTTCGAGGGAAAGAGGCCTAGGGGAAGACATCCATGGAGGAAACTTATCTCAACAAAGGGGAAGGAGAAAAAAAGACCGGAAGGTTCACCAAAAACTTATGGGCGAAGAGAGAGATCTATGACGAAGGTGGAGGAGCTGCTGTCAAGAAAGGGGTAAGGGTGGGGGAATTAGATAGTCTTCAGCCAAGAGACGAAACAAACGGGCCTCGTAGCGCAAGAGGGTTGAAGGATCGGGAAGGAATGCCACAGTTTGTCCGGAACAAAACCTACATCCAGGCCGACGAATTGATTATGGAAAATGGGAAGAGGGTGAAAAACCAAGGGGTGCATTGTCATCGTGACGACATGTGACGGGGGTGGACGTTTCCTCTTGTGCAGCCGCCCCAACGGGAACAGAGATCAACCTAGTGGCCTCGTAAACCGTACGCCTGTAAAGATGTCAAGGGACAATAAAGCAAAGTCGTAATAGGAGCGGACTGGGAAAAAAGGAAAGATTAGGAAAGAAAAGACGGGGGTGGGGAGCTCAATGGGTAGGTGGGGGAAGGAGAATACGAGGCCTGAAAGAGGGAAAACCACATATTTCCGAGTGGGACTTTGGGGGGGGGAAAGGAAGAAGCAGCGGAGGAAAATGAGGGCGAAGCCTCAGGGAGAACCGGAGGCGAAAAACCATTTTCGAAGACCCAAAAACAAAGAAGTTCAATGGCACCACCCAGAAAATTGCCTTCACAAAGGTGAAGTTTGACGGTTCATTGGAATAACATACCCGAATTTGCGGCCCATCAGGGGAGGGAGAGAGGAGTAGGAAAAGGCGGGAAAAAAAAAAGCGAGGATAGGTTCCACACTCTCAGGGGGGAAAGGGTAAGAACGAAGAAGGTATTGAGGGGGGTCTAAGGAAAAAAGGAGCAAAAAGTAGGTCTTCTCAGAAAGGAGGCAGAGAGGGAATTTTACAGGAGGGGTTTCTACAGGATGGGCAGGGAGCTCTTCCGTGTTTAAATACAGTGTGGGAACTACGAAAAGGGACCAACTGAAGAGAAAGAGTCCAACTGAAAGAAAATTGTGAATGAAACGGATCATAAAGACAAAAAGGTAAATGCCTTAAAAAGGATGGGAGAATAAGGCACCCGTCACGAAGCTCGACGCTGTGGGCGCTATGGCGAGGGGAGAGCTCTGTGGGAAAAAGAGGGCCGGAAACTGCCACCAGAAAATATCAGCGCCTGCGAAGGGTGGATCAAGGGCTCTGCTGGCAAATAGGAATCTCGCTCAGGCCGTGTAGCTTAACGAGGAGAACGGCAAAGAGGAGATAGGGGGAGAGATCAACACAACAAGGAGTAAAAGAAGGGGGAGGGGAGAAATAAGAAAGCGCTCTGTGGTGAAAAGGAGGGAGATACCTACATTGCAAGAAGCATCACCGCTTCTAGGGGAGACTATCGTGGGGAGAGAAGGAGATGGGGTCTCGTCAGGGGGTCCAGGAAAAGACTTAATAATAACTACGAACTCTGGGAACCTCTTCTGGATCCGAAGGACGGAAGAAGGGTTGCCGACAAGAAGGGAAGACAGTAAAAGTGGTGGTTCAAGAAAAGGCTCCACCTAAACTGGGAAAAAAAAGGTGCAAACGTACAAGGGGGAATCAGGAGTTCATTCTGGAAGGGCTCTTTTGTAGGGAGGGGGACACTACAGTGCCAGGTAGGGTCAAAAGTAAAGCGCACTTATTCCCGTCAAGAAGCAAACGTAAGTTGCCCAAGCTGGCCTCCGTCGAAAGAACGAAGGGGAATGGGGGCGATAGACGGTAAACTTTTTACAAGATTGAATGGAGGGGGGGACGATTTGTCCGAAATCTGACGAGTGGGGTTTGAAGACATCTTTACGAATTAAGGAGCCAAGCTCAGAATGATTGGAAGAGAAGGCGAAGGCGGGTTTAGGAGGGACGCTGTGAAGAACTAAAGGCCTCTGAGAAGAGACTTCTAAGTGGTTATTCAGAGAGTAGGGGAGGGGGCCTCTAAAGGCTATTTCATAGGCCTAAGGGGGGGATCCTTCGGCATACTCCTTTTTCCGAATGAGAAAGGAGAAGTAATGAAGGAATCTAATTGTTTTCCCATCATGTAAGTGACTTCAAGAAGTCGGAAATGGTGTGGACTACACCTCCTATGGGAGTGACTGGACAAAAAGTCTGTGGTGTCAGGGACCATGATTTGACGAGACTGGGTGCAGAGGGGATTTCGAAAACAAGAAGAAGGAGCTCTCAAGCCAGGGGAAACGCTCGGGGGGACAGCAGTTTGGAACTGGGAGGACCAAAGATAACCCCACCCGCAAGAAGGGTCCCAGGTAATATAAGGTAACCTTCGATGCCGAAATAAAACCTCAACTTTGTGGTAGGATTCAGTTAGGGATCCTGAACGGTTGAATCGCCCGAATCCAAAGATCTGGAAAACTCCTAGCTAGAAGGAAGGAAGGCAGGGGGAGTGCACGAGTAGGGCAGCCTAAATCGATGAAGATCAACTGGGGTTAAGAAAAAAAATCAGAGACCGGAACGACCGACTAAGGGGGGCTCGCGATCAGTCTATGAGACAAATCAGTTCGGCGGCGGAGGGAGGTTGTCGCGAGCCGTTTTGAGGAGAAAAGGAAAAAATAAAGGACCTTGGGGGGGAGACACGACCACCGTGCTGCCAAAAGAGACTCGAGCCCTTGCCCTGATTGACGGGAATAGGAAAAAAAACCAGACAACAGATTTCGGGGATATATTACTGGCACATTTGTAGCATAGGGAACAGCCCTTCTGCAGTCTCATATGGAAGACTGGTTGGGGACGTAGAGTCTCCCTTCTACAGGGGGGAAGTGATGAGACGGATCTTTGATCCAACGAGATCGCGGGGCAGGCCTTTCTCCCGCCTTTTGCCCCCGAAAACAAAGGAAACAAACAGGTGTTCCAACAAAAATATTGGGAAAGAGAGGAATCTCAAAGGCAGTGGGCTGCGGGTTGGGGAAGGACGGGAGGAAAATGGCTCTTACGGGTATATGGAGGAAATGCGTGAAAAGGGGAGGAGGGGGAAAAAGTGGCAAGGTAGTAAGGTTGTTAACTTTCTTAAGCTATTTTGAAAAGGGGGGAGCGATAGAGGTCAGTTTCGATTTCCGCTGGGGGTTTGAAGATAGAGTCTCCGAGGAGGTCATTGGGCCCCTCACGAACCGTGCCCAACATTGGAGTAGGACACTTGTACTTTATCTGGAGAAAAAGCCTCAGGCATCAAACCCGATTCAATACTGGCTGAGGGCGGCGATAGACCGAATGGTTCCCCCTATCACCGAAGCACTAAAAAGTGTCATTGGAAGGTGGAAGATAAGAACGGGAATCCGCATCTTTGAAACGGAATCTGAGGGGAAACACGTGCTTTACAGGGTGTATCGAACACCGCTAAAACACTGTTGAAAACGGGGGAAGTCACTAGCTCAGATAAAAAAGGGCGAATAAGGCAAGGTCGGTTTACGGATGTAATTCAGGGAAAAGGACAGGGGCACTAGGGTCAATAAGGGACACGATACAATGGGCAGGGGGGGGGCTAAGATTGGCGGGTGTCCACGGTCCCTCATTGCAAAAAAGAGGGGGGGAATCGTAAAAACCCGGATAACTCGCTCGCAGAAAAAAAGAGAGCGGTTGGGATGGGACCCATGAAAATAGGTATGAAGAACATTACTGAAGGCTAGGAATCGCGAGGGTGAGGGAAAAAAAACAGAAGATAGGTCCCTACCCAGAGGTCGAGGCGGGATTGGAATTCCAGTTTACACTAAATCTGGGGCATCATGAGGAAAAGAATTCCCGGAGCGATGGAATTTGGAAGGGGGGGCAGACCGCAACGAAGGAAGCGTAGGACCTTTTCTCAGGGGGAAGACCCCGTGAGGGGCCGAGATTAGCTATTCAGGAGGTGGGGGGACTAGGAACCGGCCCACGAAGTATCGGTATTCCCAGGGCCGCAAAAGGAAGAGGAAAGCGGAAGCGGAAAATAAGTCAAGCACTTAACACTCGCTCAAAAAAAAAAAGGAGGGAAAGGGAGTTAAAAAAAAGGCGGAGAGGAAGTTGACCGCAATAGTGGAATGTGCAGGGGAAAGGGTAACGGGATAGATGCAACCATCTAGGAAAAAAAAACACCTGAAATCGAAAGGAGGGACCCAAGTGGAATTGCCGGAGATAAGACTACTAGACAGTTCTATGAAAGAGGGGAAAGGCGCGAGACGCCGAAGGGAGGCCCCCGCCCTCACACTCATTACCTAGTCTGAAAATAAAGGGATGTCAATGGGGACAGTCGAGACCGATTTGTTAGTTAAAGGTAGGATCGAGGAGCTAGACGACGTAGCATCTTATGGAGCATAACAGATCCAGGGGGGGAAAAAATAAGAATCTGAACATCTCTCGGGGAGGGAAGAAGGGGTCTCCGGGACAGAGGGAGACTAATTGGGAAACGAGCTGGAGATGACAGTTAAAACTGAAGAATGGTAAAGCGTGGAAAGCTCCTAAAAATACCGGGATCGGGGAGAAACTTGACCTAAATCTCGACAAAGGAGTAGACATATATCTTGACATGTCCGAAAAACAATCAGTACTATTCGACCCAGTGTGTTGCTCAAACGGTAACGAAAATGGATACGATGGGGCGAGAAAGGGAAGAGTGGGGTCTGGCCGCTATAAAAAAAGCATAGTTCAATAGGAGTGGGTAAGAGAGCATAAAAAGCAAAAAGGTATGGGGGGATTAGGACGGCCGGGAAGAAGACCCGGAACCACAGAAAGCAGATATCGGTGGGGGGAAGAAACATGATGGATGGGAAATAAGATTACCAGGATTTAAACAGGTTCCGGGCTGAGGGAAAAGATTCGGGTTTCGTCTCCCCTCCTAACGTGAAAATCCGAAAATGAGGCTTCATCTATTGGAGGTGCAAAAAGACGGACAGAAAATTACTACTATCAAAGAGTTCTAAAAGTCGAGTCTGGTTCCTAGTGGGAGAAAGACGAGTACATGGGGGAATATTGGGCATACCGTGCACGCCCCGCCAAGAAGGGAGCCGCAAAATAGGGTTTTCAACGTGGTAGAGGAAGTGAATGAGGCGCGAAAGGGAAAGGCATAGGTTCTTTGGTGGCTGCAGGAACATTAAAAAGAGACATGAGAAGTTATAAAGCGCGGAAATTAGATCCGTACATACTCCTGAAGGGGGAGACCAATCGCGATCACCAATGGCAGAAATATGAAGGACCGTCCGGAGTTGTGGGTTTTTGAGAGATCGAAAGCACTCTGACGCGGGCAGTTCCCAAAGGGTTGTGGGGGGTGTAAAGAGGGGAACCGGGGAAGTCGACACTTATCAGCCGGAACGGAGGGATGGGCTTAAATAAAAAAAGAAGCGAAGGGCAAAGAAGGTGGACTCGCTCA
>Ga0179593_1613249_pt1 | contig 20173 bp, 21 predicted proteins | sample CZODoug2_1_08_16_FD_185931 | JGI IMG/M metagenome (GOLD analysis project Ga0179593, IMG submission 185931) | Vadose zone soil fungal communities from Angelo Coast Range Reserve, California, USA - CZODoug2_1_08_16fungal (PacBio error correction) | ecosystem: Environmental > Terrestrial > Soil >...
GGGGGGGGGTCTCTCTGGAAAGGTCGGACAAAACTCCAATCATTTTTTTCGAGAGAAAGGGGGGGGGGGGGGAAAACAAGGACCACATGGGAAAGGGTTTTGGCGAAAGAAATCCCCATGCGCCCTAACTCAAAAGTCCGAGCAAATTGGAAAAAAAAGCTTAAAAATCCGGGACCACGTCGAAAGAAGGTCTGTAACGCCGCTGTGGGGACAACGTTGCCGAGACACGGTAAAGGTCAAGCTTGGAGGAAATCTTCATTTCCGAAGCGTAAAATGGGTTCACCTCGGAAAGGAGGAGAGTTGGGGCCCGGCAAGCGACACGGTGGCGCGGCAAGAATCGGGCTGGGGGGGTGGACCGCGCCGTATAAGAGCCTTTCAGGGGCAGAAAAGGGGAGCCTCTGTCAAGGGGGGACACGGGGGAAGGAGGGAAGGTGCGAGAATCTGTACGGGGACCGCTCAGCAAGACCGGGGGCGTCCTTAATTGAGAAAAAGAACGGGTGTTGTGGGGCAGGGAAAAGAGCAAGAATTTTGCGGTTGACAGAAAAAGCGCCAAGATTTCGACCGCTTTGAGAGCCGGCCGCCACGAAGAAAGAGAACTGGGCGAAGGGGGCAATCTAAGAAAAAGGGGGGGTCGGGTGTCGGGGTCGAGGAACACGCGACACGCCAGCCAGGGGTACGGCAGGAAAGACCGTCAATTCGACAGCCATCAGGAAGGGGGGGGGGGGGGGGGCTGCGTTTTGAAGTAGGCCAGCCATAAACAAAAAAAAAAAAAAACAGAGGGCGTCCGCGGGCAAGCCCAGACGGCATCGAGCGGCGCACCCACTCCGGACAAAGGGAAGCGGCAAGAGCCGTCCGGCGGTAAAAGGCCCCTTTTTCACCAGGGGGAACCCAGGGAACGCACCAAAACGATTGCCGGCCAAAAAAGAGGTTTTAAGTGAAAGGTCGGGCCGTCCAACCTGCGAGAAAGAAATTCGTTTATGCCGTCCTTCAGGAAGCCCGATGTTTAGGGTGTGCGGGATCTCGGCGCCGAGGAGGAAGCGGAAGGCCAAGAGAACAGACCACATCAAGGTCGTCGGGAAAGGACGTTCGCCTCGCTCTGGAAAGGTTTCGCCCCGGGGAAAAAGAACTTAATGGGGGGAAAGACCCCCCCCCATCTCGCCGATGAAGGAAGAAGGCGCTCGCGTCAATCTCGCCAGATGCCGATAAAGGGAGGTAATTTGACGCGGAAGGCAAAATCTACCAGACAAAGGAAGGGGGTCCGGCGACCCGTAATGAAAGAAAGGGCCCACCTTTGCCCTGGCAAGATTGAAAAAAACCCCTGGTCTTGGCCCGGGAGAAGCGCAGCGGAAGATCGGGGCCGGTCATGAAAGAGGGGGGGGGGCGTGCAAACGAGCCAGCCCGCCTCGGAAAGGGGGGGGGGGGAGGCTCTCACAGGGAAGCCCAAGTAAAAGGCATGCCCGGGAGAGAAATGCCTGCACGCCCGAAGGGAGCGCCAATACAGGCTTGGTCGCACGGAGAAGCCCCTCGTTGCCAGCAAAAAGGGGCAACGCCCCTTCACCAGCACCCGGGGAGCAGATATATAATTAGAAAGGGGAAAAAAAGACTCAAAGAAGGCAATTTGGCAGTAGTGGAAAAAAAAAGAAGGGAGGCACATCTCTGAACAAGCCGGAATGAATAAAATATGGAAGACGATGGCCCCTGGTGGGTCGCAAAGGCCGCATAATTATCAATCGGTTTATCTGCGGGAGGTGAGAAGGTGCAATTGCGGAAGCGAAGGAGTACAGGGTAAGCCGAGGGAACCATCTGAGAGGAGTGAAAGAGGTACTGTCCTAAGTTTGCATAGAAAGAAAAAAGGAACGCCTGGGGAATCAAGAGAAAAACTACCGTAGGGAGCATGCAAGTCGGATGAGGGGAGACATCCTCCTTCCCCTTTGGCAGAAAAAAGAAAAGCCTAGAGCGCCATCTGCGAGGGGGGGGAGAGGGGGTTTTCCGACTTACGAAAAATGAAAAAAAGTAGCAACACAACAGAAGGAAGGATTATGGAAGGTCTAACAACCAGAGGAAAGTCGCCTCTACTTCAAAGAAGAGAAAGAGGAAGCTGTAGGAGATTCCAAGGGGTCCTGCTTGATGGAAGACGATTCTGTCCATTATCCCTCCAAAAAAAAGGTCGGGAAGAGGGGCCGCAGGAAAGAGGCTCACTGAAAAAAAAAAAACATAACGTGAATCAGGCGGGAGCCGCTCAGAAAAGGGAAGAACCCTGTCCTGCCTGAGAGGGAAAAGACGATGTAAATTGAAGAACCAGAAGTGAATACTCCCCCCGATTTAGGCGGACAGCTGCGGCGAAAACAGGGGGGGGACATTGGTCCCCGCTCGTCAAAGGGAAAGATCAAAGGGCGCTGACGAGCAAAAAAGACAGACGACTGTCCCTGAAAACACACGGTTCAGAGCGGCCGCAGGGGGGAAAGGGGCCTATTCTCCAAGGGAGCCCGCAAGGTCTTGCCCCAACAAGGTTCCGAGGGAAGCTGTTAAAGACTTCGGACACAGCCAAGGGAGCAGAAAAGCGCGGGGGAAAAAGGGGTCTAAGGCCCCTCGGCAAAGGAGAGAACGATCAGGGGAGGACGAGGGGGCAAACCGCGCATAACCGGATGACCGATCCCAGAAAAGTCATTATGAAACGAAAAAATCTTTGGGGCTCTCGAAAGACCGGAAAGGGGGAAAGGGAGAACACAGAAAAAGGAGAACAACAGTCTGCCGAGCCAAGGGAGTCCGGTCCCAAGACGGGAAAGAAAAGCACCGGGGGACTGAAACAAAATCAGCCCCTGAGGGGGAAGGGGGAAAGCTCCCAAAAAAAAAAATACGAACCCGTTTCCCGTCACAAAAGGCATCAAAGCGAAAAGACGAGACGCCGCGCCGAGCGCCGAAGTCGGTTTGAGAAAATCAGGGAGGGAGCCCCTTTTGGGAACTACTGCCACATGACAGGGGGGGACATGCGTCCAGGAGAAGGTAGGGGCGAACCTGTACGAAATCGGCGGAAAAAACCTAAAAAACGCAAAGGAAGACTCGACGCTAGGGATAGGTCAATCCCTCCCGCGATCATCATCAGTAAGTAACATACAGGGAGAACCCCAAACCTGTCACCAAAGAAAGACTGATCGACTCCGGAATCAAACAAGTTTTTTCGGAGGGGGAGAGGGTTGACGTTAGAGAAAACAAAAAAAAAAAGTAAAAAGCCCTATTCAGAAGCCTTAGAGAAGAAGAAGTCGGGTCCTGCTGCTACGCTTTATACGGGGAGAGCTTGAGGGGACTTCCCCCGGCCCTTTCTACCCCGAAACAAGTAGACCGCACTCTTCGAAAGAGATGCCTTTCTAGGGGGGAACCTGATGCTAATGGCGCAAACATGAGCTATTCCTAGGGAAGAGGAGAAGGGTTACGAAAGGGGAAAGAAGTTAAGAGACCGGAGACCGAAACGTATCCTGCGTGGGATGGCAGGGGAGTCGTCGGGCCGAAAAAGTAAAACTGCTATCCAGTCGGGGAGATGGGAAACCCGTCCCGACATAGTACGCGGGGGAAGCTGTCTCTGCTAAAAAAAGCAAGAACTATGACACTTTAACCTAGAAAGGCCGCGGAAAAAGTCGCCGCAGAGGTCCAGCGGGGGAACTAAGAATCGTACGCAACGACGTCGTCAAAAGCAAACATCAAAAAAAAAAAAGGGTTTTCAGCTGACCGGTTCTGCGGGATAAAAAAAGGCAAGAAAAACGCCTGCGAAAAAAAACGAAAAAAGTGCGATCTCTCCAAGAGGGCGACGAAAGGGAGAACCGTAAAGAGCCAGGCCCTGGAAGCTTCTCCACCGGGGATGACATGCAAAGGGGGGTCCCCATACCGGGGATGGAACCTTCTACACATTGTGGGGGGAAAAAAAAATAAGAACCAACCATCCAATTCTGGGGCCGCGGGACCTTTCCATCAAAAGTACACAACTGTTTCTCAACGCCGCCTCTATGTGGGGGGACGGCCTCCGGGAATGAAATCCGAAGGAGTCGTCCTGGGCCCCTTTTTGAAGAGGGGGTAAAGAGGGGAACTTCAACAAACCGCCTGACGGAGATACTACGAAACGACGAGGACGGTCCTTTATTTGGGGAAAAAACGAATAAGCTGACAAGAAAAGAATGGCTCGACGTCCGGGACGCGGCGCAAAAAAAGGGTTCCTTAAAAAATGCAGAACCCACCGGTGAACCGAAAAGGGACTTTTAAGGGGGAAAAAAGAAAGAGGGACCCCCCGTTCATGGGCGCGACCGGAAAGAGAGAAAACTGGCACAAGAGACTCGAAAGGATTGAAAGAGAATAGAAAAGGGGAGCTCTGCATTTCGAAAAAACGGCAAAGCCAGGTGGCGCGTAGGTTGACCCTTCCAAAGGAAAAGTACAGTTCTGGGGGGGGGTGCGCCAAGACCATGCGCCAAGCGCGCGGACGGAAAACCCGAGCCATTGCAAAGCACTGAAATCAGGTCCGGCGAACCTCGGACGATGAATCTCCTCCTGCCGAGGGGAAGTAAAATTGCCGAGAAACCTCGGAATGATTGGCCAGGGGGGAAGGGAGAGGCAGACCCGCCAAAAGGCCACCTCGAGCTGGAGGGAGGAAAGAGGAAGTGGGTGCAGCCGGAACGCCAGGGTGATTGCTCTTCAGGGAGGGGGAAAAATCAGGGGGTATCGGAAAGGGACTCTTTGGGCGGTGCGACGCCGGTTGGACACCGAAGGAAAAAAGGGGCGGCTGTCGAGGGGGCGGATCTTACTGCTTAGGTAAAAAGGCAGTTCTTGCAACTTGGAGGGAGGAGCAAAAATCGGAAATAGCATCTTGGGGGGGGGGGGGCCGGTGGTACAAGTGAGCGAGGATTTCCTCCGAAGGAGGGGGTCAGCGTTCCGGCAAAGGGCCATCGACGTGGCGGGAGAGAGGCCCGTCCGATGTCGGGGACGGTCGATACGATTTAAGAACAGGTCGGGGCCGGACACGGACGGAAACCCGTCATCTACAAAGGGGACCAGGAAAGGACTGCGTAAAAGTGGTCGTAGGCCCGGCGCCCCAGCAAAAGAGAACAAATCTGACAAGCCAAAGTCGTCCTCGCGCAAAAAAAAGGGGGGGGAAAGCCAACACATCCAAGGGGCAGAGGGGAAGGGCGGCGACTTAGTCTTTGTGGAAGACCTTTAACAAGGGAAGTCCAATGGGAAGAAGGCGCCTCTCACATAAGAGGAGAGGGGGACTTCCGAGTTGGTGGGGGAACGTGATCTTGCAAAAAAAGGAGGAAAAAAGAAAAATAAAAAATTCGTTTAGGCCTTGCAGAGGAAAAGGGCAGGGGACAGGTGGTGGGAGGAAACCCAGGGGGAAGTGTTCATAAAGAAGGGGCCTATGGGGGGAGGAGAGGAGGGCGGAGGAGTCCAAAAAAAGGAGTTCACAGGCACCGCTCGGCCGGGGAGGGGGGGGTCTCGCTGAGGGACCAGGGGCCTGAAGTGCAGGGAAAATTGACCTCACAAATGTTGGAGTGGTTCCAGCCGGCAGCTCCGCCGAGGGGGAAAGCGCGAGGAAAAAGAGGCCCTCTCTGCTCGGAGAGGGAAATGGAACGAAAATCAATGCCTTTGGGAGGGGAGCGGGAAAAGAAACGCGAGGGAAGATTGTCTCACACCCCGTGTGCGGGGGAAGCGAACCCGGGAACCCTAGAACATAGCCGGGTGTGATGGGACCGATGGAAGACAACTGGGCTTGCGGTCACTCAGGCGCAGGCCAAGAGAAGTCGCAAACGGGAATGGGGGAAAAAAACCGTGCACAAGCCCAAGGGACTGGAGGACCAGGTTTCGCACTCCCGGCACGCCAAGACGATTTTCTAGGGGGGAGAAAGAAAGAAGGGAAAAGAAAAAGTCACGCCGCACGCCTGGGAGCAAACTCCCGGCTAAAGGGTGAAAGATCCTAGTGCAGCGGCAGGCAAGGCGCGGTGGCGAATCGGGGAGGGGAGAAGATAGGCTGCAGAGCGCGCCGCCTCGGCAAAAGGGAGAAAGCAGGGCCAACAGCTGGGATCCACGGAATGAATTGCCCTCAAAAAGGAAAAGCCCAAGAAGTCTGCAGACCGCAGGCATCACTCGGAAGGGCCTCTTGGTCAAGGGCGAAGCGTCAGCCATAGGAGGGGGTCCCGGCTTGTCCGTCCAGGGTTTGAGAAGGAAAAACGGAAGGGAAAAAAAAAAGGGAGGTCCGAAGGGGGGCACACCCAAAAAACAACCGCCTTCAATTAATTCAAAAAAAGGAAACATTCGAAAGCTTCCACGCGCCAGCCAGCAGGACCAAGATACCTACAGCCTCGCTCTCAAAAAAGGGGTCTATGGAAAACGGCCCACGGGGAGATCACAACAACAACTGGAGGGGGAGAGTAGATAATTAGTATTCCCGAACCCATCCGAAGTCGCCCTCAAAGATTCCTCTTCCAAAAAGAAAAGGGAGGGGCGTCCGGATTGCCCGGCGGCTGGCGCAGGAGAACCGATCTGCATTATCCCTACCTGGGGTCCCCTCATATTTGAAAAAAGGGCCGTTGCCCGCTGGGAAGAGGGAAAAAGTTACAAAAAGCGTGCAATCCCTCGCACCCCAAAAAGTGACAAAAAAAAGATATACCCAGACGAGAAGGGGCCGCTTCGCCCTTGGAAAGAGAGGCCATGGCCCCGAGGTTTGATGCAAAGGGGAGGAAAAGACCTTGCTCCTAAAAAGGGGCGAGGGGGGGACTGAAAAAGAGAAAAAAAAAACAGGTTCCTTCAGGGAGAAGAGCGTGTGCCGCCGACGGTCCCAGGAACAAAAAAAAAAGCGGGGAAAGCCCTGAAAGGGAGAGAGCGCCGGTAACAGGTGCATGGAGATACCCCTCCTCTGTCTCAAAAGCGAAAAACCGTCTCTGTGAAAACGCCCTTCAAAAAGGCCTTGAGGGCCCAGAACCAAAAAGGCGGCGCGTTGAGGACCTTGAAAACTACTGGAGAAAAGAGCTTACGTGGGAGGTGCGAAAAAAACCCCGGGAGAAAAGCTAGAAAAAAGGTCTTCCTTTCCGAAAAGCAAGGCCCCGTGGGGAAAACTATAGCAAGTGCGCTGCACCCTGATTTTGAAAAGCCCATCACCAGGGGGAAAAAGGGGAGGGTAATCAGGGACAAAAAAGACGGCTCTTCTATCCGGGGGGAAGGGGAGGGCAAGTAATTAAACGGGAGACCTTACAATCAAAGAGAGGATGAAATACCCGAAAGTCCGCCCTACGTCCGAGAGCTTGCAGTAGGAAAAACGGCAAGATCAAGAAGATCGGCATCTTGCGAAAAGAGCGTCCTCCCTCCGTTGGCAAGGGAAGGCCCGATAACGAAAAATTCAGAGGTCAAAAGTCCATAAAGAGGGAAACCGGTGAACGAGCGCAGCGAAAAACGAAAAGGGGGCCGGAAAGAAAAACCCTCTAAAAAAAGGAACTGCCTGTTTACTAAAAAACGTCCTCATCCTCAGTTTCACCCTCTTGACCGAGTAATGAAAGAAAGAAGAAAAAGCCTCCCAACAAGGGGCAAAAACGCGGGGGGTCAGCAAATACCCAAGCGTAACACTTATCTGACGAGGTAAAAGGAGTTGCTTCTGGAAAGAGCGCGGGGCAGGCAAGAAGAAAACTCCCTAAGAGAAGTTTGCCGGAAAGGGAAAGAGAACTTGGGGGACGGCGCCCGCTTAGACCGGGAAGATGGGGGGTTAACCTTTCAGAAAAAGGGAGGCCCAAAGGGGGACCGTCTCTAGAGCCCGCCTTGGAAGGGGAATTATGGGAGCAAGGGAGACGCACTTATCTCTGGTTAATTCCCCCTAACCTGGGGACTATGAACATTTCAAGAGGCCCCCTTTCAAGCAAGGGGGGTCAACACCCAATCCCCGGGGAAAAAAGAGAGAGGGGATCCTTGGAGAGTTTGGGGGGGAAAACTTTAAACGGGGGAAAGGTTATCCTTAAGGGGCCCCAAAGAAAGAACGGTCAAAGAGCGGCGATCTGTGGATACCGACAGAAAGAGGGCTTTTTTTCACCGTGCGGCCGAGGGGGGGTTTCGTTGGGGGGAAACCGATTAAGCACGTACAATGTCGGGACTCTGAGGGAAGAATCCTAAGGGAGGGCGAAAATCTGGAAGAAAATAACTTGGAAGGAAAAGCCAATCAACAAACCAAACATCTGCGATTGGACCATCCTTTAAGAGAAAAAGAGAGAAGTCTGAGAAAAGGGACTCCACGAAGAGACAACGCCGTCGACAGAATATAGGTCAACAGGGGGAATATCGTAGAAAGGTGTCCCTCCAAAAAAGGGGAACGCGGGCCTCACCACCGAGGTACTAAATTCAAGGAAAAAGAAAAAAAAAAGATATAACCAAAAGAAATATTCCTAAGAATCTTGAAAGCGCCCATCAAATGAAAAAGGAAGGGCAAAAGTGCCACATCCACGCCTTCTCTGAAAAGGGAAAAAGGTGCAAAAAAGAGCGGAATGGACGATCAAAAGCGTATTCCTTGCCAAGGAAAAGAGGGGCTCTCACGCTTTCCAAGAAAAGGCAAAAAAAAAAGCAGGGGAGAACTACGATGTTAAGACACCCTAAGAAAAGTGAAAATTAGAAAACACGGCGCAATGGCCTCTAAGTAGGGATCGAGGACAAAAAAAACTGGAAAAAAAAGGGGTTGGGGCAGGGAAACTGTCGCACAGAAGAAAAAATCGATGTACCGGGCCAACCGTTGGAAGGGGGTCCAAAAAAGACCTGGACCCTAGAAAAAACCACCAGGCCCGTTGAGGAGAAAACCGGCAGACCGAACCCCAGTCATCTCTGAAGAAAAAGCAAAGAGGAGGTGCTTCAAACTATCTAGAAGGGGGACTCTCAATTCAGGCCGCTAACTCTCAGTGGGACTCGTCCAGGAGTTTGGGGGTAAAAAAGGGTCCGGAGGAGGGAGGGGGTTCCTAAGAACGATCACCCGAACACGCCTAAACGTCGTAGAAAAGGTAAAACTCCGTTTAAAAAAAAAAAACCCTCAAAAAAGGGGGAACCACCGCTGAGGGAAGGGGATAAAAGGCTTGCCGGGCTGTGCGATAGGCCTTCAAGAGGAGGCCTCTCGGACGGAGAAGGAAGAAGAAGTCCCCGTCCACCCTGGGGAAATCGAGCGGCGAAAGAGGGGTCTGCCCCGGAACAGCGCCGCCTGGGATTCGATGGGGGAAAAGGGGGAAAACGGTTATAGGACGGGGGGCACCGAATTTCAGGAAGGGGCCCCGGGGTCCCAGGCCTCGGCAAAAGAACCGGCGGACAGAAGAGTGAGAAGGGGGGGGGGCGTCAAGGAGACGAACAGTCGGTCCAAAAAGGGGGAGGGGAGAAGAAGAAAACCGGCAAGCGGAAAGTCAGATGGGGGGGAAGGGATGGGGGAGCTACGTATGAGATTGCGACGAGAGCCAAAAGAAAAGTGGGGCGCAGGGGTCCTCGGCATCGAGAAAGTGGGCGAATGCGGGAATATCAGAAAAAGACGGGGAGGGGGGGGGGGGGGGGGGGGGAGGGGGGGATGGGGGGGGGGGGGGGGGGGGGGGGGGGGGGGGGGGGTTGTGAGGGGGGGGGGGGGGGGGGGGGGGGGGGGGGGGGAGAAGAAGAAAAAAACATTCCTTAAAGGTGTATGTGTGAGATACGAGGATCAGCCGCTCGAATGTTGAAGGAAAGGAGATCCTTCAAGAAAAAAAACTGCGCCATGATGTAGGGAGTTTGGGGTCAGGAATTTCGTCCGGGCCCAAACAAAAAATAGGCGTCTGAGGGAACCCTTTGAAGTAATCTTCGCACCTAAGACATCCAAGAGGCCACCGCAGGGGAAAAAAAGTCCATAGGACTGATCCTCCAATCTGGGATGGTTAAATACCTTCAAAGTTCCACCAGAGGTCCCGGGAAAAACTCCGCGGGGGCGGTCTCCGAGGAAAGGAAAGTCGAAACTGAGCCTCTGTTTTTACTTGGAAGGGGGTTCTCACCAATCAAGGGGATTCCCAGGAAGTAGGGGGATCATTCTCTTGGGGGGGAAGGGATTTGGGGGGCTGGAGAATTTTAAGGACATCAGAAGGGGAGAGAAAGTATTGGAGAAACGGCCCTTCTGATAGTAAAAAGCAATTGTAGTAAAAAGGAAAAGCTACGGGGGCAATTCAGCTCCTTCAATCACCACAGTTTTTCAAAAATTTAGGGGGGGGGGGAGGACCTTAATGTGGGGACTTTTGGGAAAAAAGGCATCTCGCGATTTCCTGCAACACACGAGGCGAAAGGGCCGGGCGAAGGATTAGGACGGGACCTGAATCAAACGTGTGATGGGGGGGCGGGAGCTCGCAGGAGGATGCGGATGGGAGGATGAGAAGAAAAAAAGGGGGTTCTTTTCACCCAAAGAACCCCGTAAGGGGGGAAAGAGAAAGGACAGATCCTTGGACTTTCCGATTCCAAAACCCAGGGAATCCCAGAGAGCACTCGGGAGACGCGAATAAGTGAAAAAGAAAGGGGCATTAAACCCGGGAAGTGAGTGCCGGCAGAAACCCCGGTCTCGGAGCGAAAAACAAAAGAGAGTTATCCGAAGTGCGGGAACCAAAGGCCCCGAGTTCCAGGGAAGAAAACACGGTAGCAGCCTGTACCGTCACTAAGAAAAGAAGGAGGCTTGGAAAAAAAAGACTTCGGTTCAGCCGGCGAGGAAAGGCTCTTTAGAAAAGAACGTGGTACCACCGTCCTATAGATATGCGGCGAAGGAAGGAGGGCCGCTCTGGAAGACGTAAAAGGGAAAAAGGGGCCTTCGGCAGCGTATTAAGAAGAAGCACTAATTTATAAAAAAGAAAAAAATTGATCGCAAGGACTTCCTCCGCCTTCATCAACGGGGGGCGTCGAGCCTTCAAGAGAAAATCGGCAGAGAGGAAACTCGGCGGCGTCATGGGGGGTCCAGAGGGGAAAGAGAAGGCCCTCTTGGGGGAGGGAAAAAAAGGGGTTTATACAGGTAGGAAAAAGCCTGAGAAAATGCAGAGGGGGGGGATCATGCAGATCGGCTTGAGGAACTTGGGGCGAAAAAAAGAAACTCTCGCCGCAATCTGCTTCGAGGGGGCGAAGGTGGTTCGACTACGAAAAAGAAAAAGGAAAACAAAACACGGGAGGAAGGGAAAAAAGAGATAGATACGTGGCGGGGGAGAACACACCATAATCGACTAGGGGGGACGAAGACCGTGGAAGGAAGGAAGGAAACCATGGGAAGGAAAAGGCTTGCGCCGTTGAAAGCCAATCTGCCATTATCCCGAAGACAAAAAAAGCGCATGAAGCTGAAAGTCGGACCAAGAAAAAGCAACACCGTCAAGACCAACCCCTTACGCAGGCCGCCGTGCCCTTACAGATTGACTGCCCGCAAGGGAGGGAAAAAAAGAAAGCGGTCGAAGGAGACCGCGTTGAATGCGGCGGCGGATTGCCGAAAAGAGGAAAATTACTTCAAAGGGGAAAAAGCAACTTCTTAAAAAGAGGGAACTAAGCTGTGGCAAGGAGGGATATAAATACTGGGGAAAAAGTTTGCCGACTGGAAAAAACCGGGGCCGGGCCTATCTCAGAAAAAAAGGACACCAGGGGATGGGATCATCCCTCGCCGGGGGAAACTCCCTTCTGGAAGGGGGAAAAGGCGACAAAGCGTAGTTTGGATACTCAAAAGAGTTGGACACGGCCTCACGGCCAGGGGAGAACCTCGGGGGGGGGGGAGTCCCTACTTGGGGGGAAAAAGAATGTGCTACCCGGGAAGAAAAGAAGCCGTGCTGAAAAGTCAAGAACTCCAATTTCCGGGGTCCATGACCGTAGAAAAGGAAAGCGGGAGGAAGAGCAGAGGAACCCGCCAGAAAAACATTGCTAGGGAAAACTGCCATCACACTGAGGGCAGATGCCCGGCTGGCGTTTAGGGAAAGAGGCAGAGAACACCTTCCGGGCTCCGAGGAAAAAAAAAAACGCTCAAGGACCAGTGCCGAGCATTCCCGAGTCACAAAAAGGCAATGCCTTATCGTCATGCGCCCGGGAGAAGCGGCCTGGGGGGAAAGCGCCGCAATAGTTTTTGAAAAGGAGAAAGGGCTGCACGGATTGAAAAGGACAGGGTTCATGTAACATGAAAAAGAGGGAAGAAAACCTGGGGAACCTGGAACGGAATCCTCTCCTGAACACCCTAAGAGAAGAACCTCTAAAACATAAAAGGGGGGGGGAAGGACTCCGAAAAAAAAAAGTAAAACTCCCAAGTCAAAAAGTCCTCAGGCGATAAAAAATACCAGTCTCCCGAAAGGGTCACGGGCAAAAAGGGGGAAGAATCTACGCCGGGGGGAATCAAATTTTCTGCTTCAAAAAAAAAGAAAGGGAAACGAGCACGTCCCAACACGAGGCGTCGTGGGAAAAAAATCGCCGACCATGGAGCCTGCGGGGGGGGAAAAGGGCTGTTGTGGGAAAAAAAAGAGGGTGTCAGGGGAAGAACATGCCTACTCGCTCGTCTCGGAAATTAAAGCCTATGGCCTGGGGGGAGCACCGGAGGTTGGGAAGAGGGGGGAACCGAGATGGGCAGAAGAACGAAGTGCTTGCCCCGCCTGAGAAGAGAATTGTGGCGCCCGGGGGAGGGACCTGAAGAGGAGAAACGCCGACTATCCATGGGCCGCGGGGGGGTCCTTGTCGAGGGAAGGAATACGGGATTACCAAGTCCCGGCCTAGGCGATCGCCCACCCAGGGAAAGGAGGAGCTTGTTTAGGCCTGCGGAAAAGTGTGAACGACTATCGCCCATCCAACGAAAACCCGCCGGGACTGCAGCCTGCGTGACGGGGTAAAAATCCTGAGGGGCTACTGCTTCAACCGCAAAAATACACAACTACAAACAAAGGAAAAAAAAGATTTGTTTTTTCCGCCGAGGGGGGGCCGGTTTCTGGCTAATCTCCGGGAAGGGAAAAAAACGCCTTCGCGGAGAAGTACGAGGGAAGAAAAAAAAAAAATCGGACTTCTAAGAAATAACGCCCGAGCCTGGTACAGCGGTGCAGGAAAAGGCCCTAAGGGGGAGGGGGGAAAACTCCCGTAAACTAAAAGGAAAACCGTCGAAAGGAGAAATCGTGCCGCCGCCATCAAGGGCGGCCGCGGAAGAAACAGGAATGAAGCCTCTCGGTGAAGGGGGGGGCCGGGGGAAAGAGAGGGGAGAGTCAGAAGGACCTTGTGTCCAAGCTATCTTCATTCCGGGGGGGGGGGGAAAAAAACTGCCCCGGAAAAACGGGAGGCGGGGAAAGAAGCTCGAAAGAAAAGAATTATAATAGTTTCGGAATCAATCCTTAAAAGATCAAAGGGAGCGAAGGCCCTGCGGCGCAAGGTGGGGGCTGCTGCCAAACAGGGAAAAAAAAAAAAATCGATGTGAAAACGTGGAAGGTTCCGAAAAAGAAAAACTGCCGGATGTGGACGAAAAAATGCAGGAAAGAGAAAGAAAACCGGAGTCTCGAAAAAAAAAAAAATACAGAGGTAGGAAAGGAACAGATTCAGGGGAGCAGGTCGCTCAAAAAGAGAACGTGGGAAGGGGGGGAACCTTCCACGTGCAAAAGGCTGGGTGCGTGGTTGCGGGAAAAAAATGCAAGAAGAGAGACGACGTAGATCCATGGCTCCGTGGAAGCGGAAAGGGAAAGGCCGAGAACAAGGGCGGGTCACGAGGATAGACAGGTGTCAAGGAAAGCCGTGGCCAGAGAGCGGCCTTCAAGAGAAGGGGGGGAACGCGGAAGGGAGGAAGAAAGGTCCGATCGTCAAACCAGGTGGTCACCCTAGGGAAAGGTGGGGTGTGAGTCCCGGAAAGACGCCCTTTATTGAGGGAATAATCAAGGGGGAGCCCGGTATCGGCGGGAAGGGAACGCCCCTTGAAAAAAAGAGAAAAGGAAGGTTCTCGGCGTTCAAAGATCGCTGACCGGCGGGGAAGAATCTCGTCGATTTCGAGAAGGGAACAGCGGACGGAAAGAGGGACTTGGAGAAGGGACAAGCAAGCGTAAATTAGAAGGAAAAAAAGGGGGGGTTTTGTGTCTCTGTTGGGGAGGAGCGTAGCGCACTAATTGAAGAGATGACTCCGGGGAAAGGGGGAAAAGCGCCGTACGCGCAGGAGGACGTGGCTAAAAAGAAAAAAGCACTCCGCCGAGAAAAAAAAACGAACGATTTCTGAGAAAGACTAATCAGAACGCCTGGTCGGGAAGAATTCCAGAGAAGAAGACCAGATCTCGGCAAATGCGGTAATGTCGGAGAGAACCAAGCGGAGAAAGGGGGGGGAAAGGGCCCTTCTTCATCAGAAGAAATGCGGCCGGCAAACAGCAAATCCGGAGCAAAAAAGCCAGGCATCCGTGGCTGCCTTATTCTTGGGGGGAGACACAAAAAAAAAGGCAGGGAAAACGTTCCTCGAGAAAGGAAGGGAATCCGCGCACCAAAGAGGAAAAAGCCACAAGACCTCCTGGGGGGAAGTGATCGGGCGGCCACTGAAACCCCCCAATTTCGTTTGAGATCAGAAGGGAAAAGTTGGGCCGAGCCAGGGGTCATCGCTTCCGAAGGGGAAAAAAAGGAGGAGCGATCTTCCCAGGAAGGTGAGTCCGAGGTGAAGGGTCGGCGGGAAGCGCACCGCGTGACGTTAAGGGGGAACGCCCAGACGGAAGTTCTGGAAGAAATCCTGAATGTTGAAAAGGAAAAAGAGAGGCAGCTAGAAAAAAATGTCCCCTGCAACTAGGGGGGGAGAGGCCCTCAAGAGAAAGTCTAGAGGAATGAGAGTCAGGATGCACGTTGGTGTTGGTACCTCGTGAGACAGATGCGGGAAGAGAAGAAAAAGGAAAGGGCCGCCAAAGAAGGACTTGGGGGGAAAACTGGCGAGAACCGGGAAATGGGGAACTCCGTCCCGGGCCTCGGAGGAGCGTTGTGCCCGGGAATTATAAAAGGGAACGGTCCCAAGAGAGGTCATCAAAGAAAAAAAATAAGAAGGGGGTTTCATGACCCCAGGGGTGGGTGGCCTTCATCATCCAGGGGTCAGGAGTAAAGTGGCCACATCTCCTGGAAAGTATCCGATCTTCGAGGAAGGTTACAGGGAAGAGTCACTCAGAAGAAGAACGCAACTTGGGGGGGGGAGCGATCGGTAAAAAAGCACTCTTTTCAAATCAAGAGGGGCCGCCAAGGGGGACTAGCGGATGGGAAAAGAAAAAGATTAGAGTCTTCTCCCGCCCAGAAGGGGCCCTTCTCTGAAGGAGGTGAAAGGAAAAGGAAAGGGAAAAATCCTTCCAGTAGGAAATGAAGACCTTGTCGCAAAACTCAATGGTCCCTGGTGAAAGAAAATGGTCTGCGGAAAGAGATCTTCGATCAGGAAAGGGGAAGGCTAATCTGCAAGCACAGGGGGGGAAAGAACTCGGCGGCGGGGGAGGGGAAAATCGATGCCGCCTTGAGGGGTCCGAAGTGGCAGCATCCTGAGGGGAACCGCCTTGAGGGAAATTCAAACCATTAGGTATCATTCATCAGGATTCCAACTCTGGAAAAAAAAGGCAGAGCAAAAAGCAGAGAGGCCATCCTGCGTCTGATTGGGGGGGAGTGGGGGTTCGACTACGCAACAAAAAACAACAAAAAAAAAGAGAGAGATACGGGGAGTAAGAAAAACCCATTAAAAAAAAATCCAAAAGAGCCTCGCCCTCGCGGCAGGATGCTCATATGTTCTGGCAGAAGGGCGGCTTGCCACCAGGACGGTGGAAGAACCGGATCTGCTGATCAAGAAAAAGGGGGGGGGGGGATTGAACCTCAAAAGGCGTGCCGCAGGATGAGAAAAAAAACCCCCTTGGAAAAAAAAAAAGGAAAACCTCACGGGGAAAGTAAGAGTCACCAGCCTTGACATACAAAAGGAACCTCCCTAGGCTTAACGGAAGATGTCGTTCCCGCCTTCGGGAAAAAAAGAAAAGGCTAGCAGGAAAGACCCCGAGTTTTGATTCAGGAAAGAAAAGGGCTGCGAAAAAGGGGCCATGTCCCTGCTGAGAATATTCTTCCGCAAAAGGGGGGATGTCGCTGAAAAGAAAAAAAGCTTTGCCGGAGGGAAAAATGCACATGGGGGAAAAAGGCCGGAAAGAATGTCTCCGCCTATCAGACTCGCCGGACAGGTTTAAAAGGAGGGTCCCCAAGCCCGCAGGTGGAGGAACGCCCGGCCTGCACAGGGAAAGCCTTTTCAACAGAGTGCTGAAAAAAGCGGAGTTTGGGAAGAAAAAAAAAGACAAAAGGGCGGAGCGAACGGCCCGAACCGGCCCCTCGGAGAAAAAGGGATCTAACGGAAAAAAAGAGAAAGAGGTTGGCTGCGAAATGTGAAACCATGGTACCGAGGAGAACCTTGAAGGGGCTGCCCGCAACGCCAAGGTCAGGGGGGAAAGAAGGTCGCGGAGCCTTCGGGAAATTGACCAAGGAAAAAGGTTCCAAGGCTGGATCTGTTCCATCACACGTCCCAGAAATGGCGAATCGCCAGGGAAAACGTCCATTAAAGGGGGGAAGGGCCAAGCCCCAAAAAAAAACGGGCTGGAAAGATGACCCATTAAAGAACTGAAAGAGAAGGAGGACCGCGTTGAGAAATTCACCACAGAAGTGATCATGAAAGAGGACATCGGGGCGAATTACTCCAAGCCGGAGACTACCGGAAAAAAAACGTTAATGCCTCGGATATCTGACTATGGAGCACGGTCAAAGAGGGGTCATAGGGAAAAAACTCCGGGGGAAAAACTGGAACGAAAGAAAAACCCTAAAAAAAAAAAAAGCACGCCCGACTCAGACGACAAACTGCTGTGGACAGGCGGGGGGAAAAAAAGAGGAAGGTCTGCAGAGATGAAGAAAAGGGGGGCCTAAGACCCAACCTGGTCCCAGAAATAGAAAATGAAAGACTCCTTGCATCGGGGGGGGTGCGGGCCCTTCAAAAGAAAAAAACAAAAGAAGAAGAGACTTCACCAAAGTCAACCCCCGAGGAAGCACTCGAAAGTTCTCTCGCATCGCGACAGAAGAGCCTGCTTTGTTGAACAGGGGGAGAAAACCTCCTAACGAGGAAGGATCGGATATGCTTTGGAGACCGTTCCCCGGGGGATCAAAAAAAAACAACCTCATTAGCGATGGGAAAAAAAGTGCCTTGGGAAGAAGATTAACGGAGGGGGGGGGGGGGGGCTCCTTTCACAAGAAAACTTAAAGAGGAAACCCCAGCAGGTGGCGAGACAAATCCTACGGATCCTTTCCGAGGAGGTCGATGTCACAGGGAACAAGAAAAGTCGTCGGAAAGGGGCGTCTCGGAAAATAAAAAAAGAGGAGGGGCCCTGTGGTTAGGAGAAAGGGGTCCGACATAATTCTCCAAATTAAAAAAAGAGAATAAAATTAAAGGGGCGCCTCCTCGGTCAGCGGCGAAAAAAAAGCCGCTCTTCTTCAAGGGAAAAAAAAAGCAAAAAAAAAAAAAAACTAAAAAAACATCTGGCAGTTTGAATGGGGGGGGTGGGGAGTCTGCAGCCTTCTCCAAAAGGGGAAAAAAAGACGCACGACGCGCATGTAAAAAAAAACCTTACGAAATCATCGCACTTCTACGAGATCGTCCGAATGGAAGAAAGAGGCCGGGGGAGAAGAGAAAAGCGCCACCGAGGGTCGAAACTTCAAGGCCGCATCAAAGAAAACGACGAAGAGTGAAAAGATCCTTTCCGCGAATCAAGAGGAAAAAAGGGAGACCGTTCCAATGAACACAACGGCATCGGGAAAAAAAAACTAACACCCAGGGGGAAGGGACTCCTCGGAAATGCCGGACGTCTCTTTGGAAAATGCCCCGGAGGGGGAACACGCTTCCAACCGCGGCGGAGGGGAAGAACTCGACCGACTATGTTAAAAAAAAGGGAGGGAAAGTAATCTTAACACTGCGCAAAAAGAGGATGGCTCTAAGGTGTTCGAATGAGGCCTGGGAATTGCAAACACCAAAAGCCAAGGTGTACTTCCACGTGGAGAAAAAAACTCCCTGGACTGCAGAAGTGGTTTTCTTGGGGAGACCTTCGAAAAAAAAAAAGAGAGCACCCAGCCGAAAACAACAGGGAAGAGAGAGTACAGGTTCTCTCGGCAGGTCGAAAAACCAGCAGGTGTGGACAAGATTCACCAGGGGGGAGGATGGTTGGACAGTGGGGGGGCTCCAGACCAAAAAAAAAAAGAGAAGGGACTCTGAGAGAAATTTTTCACGCCGTGGGGCTTATCCTGGGGAAAAGAACAGCCGTCACGAGATCCCGGAGGAGGGGCCCTGAAGAGGCCGAGACCCGCGGCCCTTCAAGGGCCCAGGACGCTAAAGACCAGGAAAAAAAAAAACCCCGGGGGGGGTCACCGAGGAGAAGAAAAAGGCGTGGATGTGGAAGAAAGAAAAAGACCGATGAGGGGCGGCAGAGCCGACCTACATAGGTGGGAAAAGGTATAGTCGGGATGAGAGTGGAGAAAGAAAAAAGGTGGCGGCCGGGGGTCCCAGAGCAACGGCGCTAGCCGAGCGAAGTGCGATTAGGCGTGCCGCGCCAGAGGGGGAAAGGTCCCTGGGAAGAAGGAACAGAACCGGCCAGCGGAAAATAGCAGGGGGGGGTGTAGTTGAAAGGGAGGGAAAATAGAGGCACGGGGGTTCCGCCCCTTGAAAAAAGAGCCAGCGCCGTCCCGCAGTGGCAGGAAGAAAGGGGGGAGGACGCGCGCCGAAAAAGCCGGAAAAGAATGTTGAAAAGGACGACAAATCGAGCAAATCGCCGCCAGGTCGGCGGCCCGAGGGGAAGACCCAGCGAAAGGGGGAATCCTGCTGCTGACGAAAGGGGTTCGTCGTGCCCCGGAAAAAAAAGACCTACAACCCTGAGGAAAAGCCTCCAATGAGGGGGAAACACTTGAAAAGCCACCTCCTGCGGAAAGGAACTGGCACCTAAGAGGGTCTTATTCGGGGGGGGACCTTCAGCCTGGAAAGAGGCCCTTAAGAAAGAAGAGGACGCTCCATCTCCGGCGAAGAGGGGCCACGGGGCCCCCAGACGTGGGGTTTGGTGTGAAGTGAATCGAAGACCGCTATACCGCAAATGCAAAAGAAAGGAAAGAGAAGAGGGGTTATTTGGCCCGGGGGGAAAACAGGGTTGGGTCACAAGGTCTATCCGAAGAGAGTATTCTATCTTGCGGAAGACCGTCCAAACATCAAGGGTACGGGAGGCTTTCCACCAAGGGACTTTCTTGGTCAAACGTTCAGGGAAAAAGGGACCTTCCTGAATGTTGGGAAGGGGGGGGGGTGCAGCAGGAATCCGAAGGGGGAAGAAGGCGATGCTCCAAGGGTGCTCGGGGAAGTCGGTGGGCCAGGTTGTGAAATGGGGACGCGGGATTCAAGCGGAGGGAGAAGGGGGGAAAAAATGCACCGCCGGGTGGGGACGGCGACCGTAGGGGAGGCGCGGCAAGCAAGGGGGCTTTGCCCTAATAAAAGCATGCATCCAAGGGTACAAAGAGGTCGCAGCAGACCGCGATCTTAGGAAAATTCATCGCAAGGGATTTGTCGGTTGCGCAAAGAAACCGGTCTCTCAAAAGAAAAAAAACACAATAGAGAAAAAAAACGATCCGTCGAGCATGGCAAAAAAAACGATGGGCCGTTGGGGAAGGAACCGCTTGGGTGAGTCCGGAAATAAGAAACTTTGTCTCCGATCGGGGGGAACAGCTCCTCTGGGTGGGGGGAAAAAGAAGACCCGCCCCCTTGCGCGGATAGCCATCACCTGGTTTTTTCCGGCAGGAAAGAGGGGAGGCGTCGCCTCTCGGGAGGTTGAGAGGAAGACGTCGCACTTTCCAAAAAGGTAGGGAAGAGTAATTAAGACCTGGAAGGAGATAGCAAAACTCCACAGGGAACCTGGTCTCTCGCTGCCCCGTCCCTGAAGAGAGCTTGAGAAGATGAGGGGGAAGGAAACAAGCGCAGCCCCATCGTCGGTAAGACCTCGTTCCCTTGCGTCAGAAAAAAAGGCAAAGAAAATTCCAGAGGCCCGAAACTGCTTACTGTCCGAAGTGAAAGAACTGCTGCACCGCTGATGAAAAATATCATTGCAAAGGAAGGAGAAGACATCCCCGCCGGGCACCCTTGGCAAAAAAAAAAAAGCCTTCGCCTGCGAAAAAAGGGAGGGAGGGGGGGGTGAAAGAAAACGTA
>Ga0179593_1468801_pt1 | contig 20172 bp, 17 predicted proteins | sample CZODoug2_1_08_16_FD_185931 | JGI IMG/M metagenome (GOLD analysis project Ga0179593, IMG submission 185931) | Vadose zone soil fungal communities from Angelo Coast Range Reserve, California, USA - CZODoug2_1_08_16fungal (PacBio error correction) | ecosystem: Environmental > Terrestrial > Soil >...
AAAGGGGAAAAAAAGAGTGAGTCGCTGGAAAATACGGGGTACGATAGACACCTCAAGTGAGAAGATGATGGGGAGAAAGGGAAAAAAAGCATTGGGGGGAAAATAAGAAAAGGCGAACCGGGAGGCTCGAGGGAAGGGATAAAAAAATAAGTTACGCGGGCAAGGAAGAGTTCTGCGAAAAAGGTCAGCGAAATCATGGGGTGGAGATCAGGAAAGCGGGAATGAGAAAAAAACTGCTGGTGGCAAACGACGGGGGGGCAATCCACTAAAAAAAAGAACTCGGAGGCCGAGATAAGGCATGTTGAATAGAGGAAACTGAGCCGGAAGAAGAAGGCTCGGGAGATAACGCAGGAAGCCAAGTACCTTAGACTGGCTACGGTTTCCTGGAGCGGGAAAAGAATAGGGAAGTGGATCGAGGAGAGGGAGACAGTCTCAGAACAAAAAGGAAGAAGGGAGAAGGAAAAAAATTACTGCATGATAAAAAACTTAATCAAGCAGCATGAACACAAGGAAACGGACGAAAAAAAGTAAGGACGCAGAGGGCGCCAAGACAGCCGACACTTAGCACAGAAAGAAAACTATAGCTGAAAAACCCCAAAAAGAAAAGAAAAAGGGAGTAAAATCCAGAGACAGGATCAGGGATAAGGAAAAGGAAAAATTGATAAAAAGCGCAAAGTCAGTTCTACAAATGAGAAAATCGAAAAAAAACACAAGCGTTCGCTCACACACAAAAAATAATAATCACCAAAAAGGGAGAAAACACTCATCTTAATGGAGCTAGAAATACCTACATGAAAAGACTACCGCCTGCTCATCAATCAGCCCCGAGCATCATCCCGGAACTCTATGGTCCTCCATCTAAGCAGGCGGGAAAAAAAAAGGCGAAAATACCGAACGGGAGGAAGCAGGTCGGGATCCGCCAGAGCAAACCTCAGCAAAAAAACAAAACGGGGAAACGAAACTAAAAAAAGACTCAGAAAAAAGCGCATATCGCCCGGAATAGGGCTAAAGGGGGCGGAAAATAGGAGGAGTGCGGTGTAGACAAGAGGGAACCGAATGGGGCCATTGTCCGTCAACTTATGTGGCCGCATAATAGAGGAAATGAACACATCAAGACGAAAGTAAAAATCAGCGGTCCAAAGGGAAGCGCGAGAAGCTACTAAGCGCTTAAAGGGGCGAATGGGCACAGGGGAAATGGAAAAAGGCGGACTCCTCATCCTACGCAGAAAATGAATAAAAGCATGCAAAATACCCGGGCCCCCTGAGGGATTCCCTCTAGGCTGATGCCCAGAGCCGAGAGAACTAGGTGCGAATGTACCTAGACGAGACCGTTGGGCACAGAACAACCATCGAGCGGCGACTCCCGCGGAAAACCTTAAAGGGGAAAAAAGGGGCTGTCTCAAAACCTTCTCAACAGATCTCCACGAGCCAGGAAAGAGGCGAGCAAAGGGATACCCCATCCGAAAAGAAGTAGAGACGGATGGAGAATAGTCAAAATCCTATCTCTAAAAGGAAGAAAACAGGCTCCGAGGCGACGTTGGAATAGGGCAATGATCACAGCAAAGGAAAAATCAAGGGATAGCCAGCAAAACTTCCCGGAAAAAAAAAGTATTTTCCCCACCAGAGATATGTTTCAGCAGAATCTTAAAAAAAAGGGTCCACTCTCGAAGCTCAACGGTTTGGGACAGAAAAAGTGGCCAATCAATCCGTCACCACAGTTCAACTCAAAGCGAGCCCCTCAAATAGTTAAAGGATCCGGTTGGCGATGAGTCTGCACAAGAACGCCGCCTTCGAGATGGACTGCATGGGGGAAACTAAGGAAAAAAGGTTGAAGGGAGTTCCTAGAAGGTCAGCCAAAATCTCAGAGGGCCGGGGGATGAAGACCGAAAGCGCCCCTTAAGGATCAAAAATCAAAAAATCGGCATGCACATGAACAGCCAATCGCACGCTCGAAAAATGTTTCGCGTGCTAAAAGGAAATCGTGGGGAAGGAAAAAAGTCACAGATTGGAGACCAATGTTAATGAGAACATCCACCGGTGGAGGGATCAACCGAACTAAGTCCATGAGTCTTGCGCAAATGGGAGAGGACTCACGACACGTTGTGTGCAATTAAGGGGGACGCCAAAAAGTAACAGCACTTGCGGGAGTCGGAAGAATCACAGAAAACAGGCGCAATGTGCGAGCTTTAACCCAAGAGGGAATCCGACCATGATTCAGGACTCCAAACCCTCAAGACAGTCAATCAGCACGAACGGGGGCTCAAAGCAAAATCACTCCACGCGTCGCGGTGCGGTACGGGAGCCTTGTATTTTCTCGGGAAACGGGGCTCCAGCCCTAGTCGCACCTGAGCGCCAATCCTACTTCCCCAAAAAGACGAGGGGCCATGTGGAAGGACCTCGGCAAAAGAAGGAATAACGAAACGGCTCAGAACCATCCATACCCGGAGGCGGAGGCGGGTCTGCCATGCACGTCCGTCAAAAAAAAGCCGTAACGGAATCCGCGGGACATAACCGTATCTGACCAAGGATGTCCTCCTGCAGGAAGGACTAGGCCAGCCGCGAGCTACGATAAAGCCAAAACTTCAAAACCATTCCCGGCCTTGGCCACAATAAAGGGCTAGCAAAAGGTCTACCTTTGAAAAGCAATGGACGACTCAGCCGAAGGGAGAATGGAGGTCAGGAGCCACGGTCGAAACACCTACTCTTTCCCAGACAAGGCGAAGGCCTAAAGGAAAGCTACGCGTGCGATTCAAATAATCAAAGGAGAAGTAAGGACAGACCCGATCCGTGGGCCCTTAACGCGTGGGGGGAACCGCTGCGGAAGCCTTGGAACTTCATGCACAAGAAAACGAGCGTCGTATGGTACACTGCGTAACGCCGAAAGATCTCCTAATAAGGGGAAGGAAAGAGAGGAAGAAAGACATCGTCTTGGGACTCAACTGACAGAAGCTGGAGGAAGGCTTTAATTCCAGAAAAATAGGGACCCGGAATTGAAAGCGTGACGAAAAACTGGCACAATCGATAAAGACGGTTATAAGGACGCCTAAGCGAGGCTTTTCTCGGAGACCTTCGCCGTGACATGTATGAAAGAGTGGCGCAGGGGCAGCCGCGAGAAAACGCGGAGAAAGAAAGGGCGGAGGGAAGGATCGCCAAGTGGGCTAATAAAATCTGTCGAGAGTAAAAAAAAAGTTTGTGTCAGCTCTACAAGGGGAGGGGCCGCGGGGTGGAAAAAGGTTGTGGCTGAAGGCGTGAAAAAACCTAAAAGTGATGCGGAAAAGGGGACCTTTGAATCGAGTATTGAAAAAAACGGCCCAAGATTGTGAAGCTGAATCCGCGAGGTTTGCGGACGTTGTACTGACCGAATATGCGCCGACGGGATCAAGAGGGCGAGGTGGCGCGAAAGTCGGCAGATGGGGGGGGCAGGCGACATTGCAAGGATTGAAAGGGGCATTGAAAAAAGTTGCGAGCAAGGTGGAGAAGACGGGTCGGGTGGACCGAGCTGGAGCCACCTGGGAATAAAGTCGGCGCCTGCAAAACGACAGTCCCAGAAAAATGCAGCCCTCGGGGAATGCTTTTTGTCAAAAGTGGAATCGGAAGGTATGTCGGCGGGGAGGGGTTGGAAGTTCTAATCACCGAAAAAGGAAACCGGTTCGGCTAAAGCGCAAAATGAGGAACCCGCCGTATCCTAGAGTCTGAAAAGATGGATTTAATTGAGATTACTGGCAAAGTGCCGCAAAACTGGTGCACCTATTGAGGCAAGAGAGGAAGAGAGAAGGACCTGCTGGAGGCGAATTGCGGTGGAGATAGTCCGTCAGACCTTACAAGGAGGTGCTTGCAGGTGAAGCTGGCTCCAAGAAGGATAGGAAGAGGGAAGGGGCCAGATTGAGCACAATAACGAAGCAAAAAAACCTTCTCACAAAAAGGGGGAGATGGAGGGGGGTTTCACGGGGACGAAGATTGGGGGCGTTGAAAATCCGAAGGGCTGGAGGACCTCAGACCGCTGAGGGGTGCAAGTGGCCGGTAACTGGACCAGAAGCTGGGACGGATTCACCCAACCGAAAAGCCTAAATTGAAAAAGACTTCCATAAAAACCCACCGGTAGGAGAATCATCTCAACATACGATTGGTGCGCTCCGCTGGGTGAAGATGTTAACGACTTGCTTGGATTCGGGCAAAACGAAGCTACGCGTTGACCTTAACGGACTTTCGTTGGAAGTAACGAGCTCGGGGGCCAAGAGTTCAGGAATGTGGGAAAAAATGGCAGCGCATTAAAAGGGTTCGGAGAAGGGATGGATCATCGTTAAAAAACGGAGAAAGCGGGGGCAGGAAATCTCTGTCGGAAGAGAATGGCGGCCGACCTTGACAGTGATTAACGGTTCTCCATGGAAGGGGGTTCTTAAAAAGAGGGACTCCCTATCTCGGGCTAGGGGTGCCGGGGGGCGGAGTTGATTGAGAAGGTCAAAAACGTGCACCGTTCAAGGTGCCGGCCCAAAACGGCTCGAAAGATTTGCGGGTGCAACGAAGAGCGATTAGAAGGAGGAAAGGCGAGCGTTCGCGGGGAATGAAAAAAAAAGCGGCGTAGTGAATCGAACTCCTGGGCCCAGCGGCGATCTATTAGAAAAGAAGAAGTGCCGTTGGGTGTCCGCTAGGGTCATTTGCCCACGAGTTGGAGTTTTCAAGGTCAAAAAGAGAGGCGCGCTTGACGCAAAAAAACTCTGATCGGACACGACTGGTGGTTAACAAGAACATCTATGAGAAACCGAGACCCCAGGAAAATAACGAGGCGCCTGCCAAAAGGGAGTGCCCTAGAGGAGATGATGGACGAAGGATGGAGGCAAGATCGGAGGTTGCTGGGAAAAGGTGACAAAAAACGGGGGAGGGGAGGCCTAGTCTGCGGGGTAACGAGACTATCCTATGAATGGTTGAGGATCACTGTGGTAAGATCCTCTTAGAGGTCCTCGATCAGGGGGGTATATGACGGGCACAAGGGATGATAGAGCACGTCGGGGTCAAGTTTGGTCTCTTGTGGGTGGCCGGAGTAAACAGGCTGGTTGAATCTTGTGAAAGGTCCCAAGTAGGGGGCCATGTGTTATCCTCTCCTAGAAAAAATCATTTGGCCAATTGTCGCCTCCACTGGGAAGAGTGGTAAGTAGTCTTAGGCGCGGTAATGGGGGAGGTCGAAAGGATTGTTTTGTGGGAGGCGTGGGAAACTGAAGGTTAGGGACGGAGTTTTCGGGCTGTGCGGACGTCTACGTCAGACGTGTGGTTAAAGTACTGGAGATACAGGGGCTCTGAAGGGAACAATCGAGGAAAAGGTAAAAGTGTCGAAGCTTTCTAAGAAAGGGAGTTTCTCGCTCGGAGGTGGATTCCTCTCTCTCCAAAAATTCTTCTTTCACCCCGACTCTTCTTCCTGACTGATAAGGACGAATTCCCGCAGAAAGGGACCATCTCGTCACGAAAGGAAAAGCGAGCCGCATCAGCCTGAAAAAGGGCAGCCTCCTCAACTTGAAAAACAACACTAAACGTCGAGGTAAGCCCAGAGGGGATGGGGTAAACCGCCGGGCGCCGGAATTTGGGGCGAACCATCCTCAAAGAAGAGTCCCGGTACGGAGACGAACACGACCTAAGGGTCCATCGTGGACCCAGGGCGTGGCCGTTCCCGCAAGAAGAATCGCGTCTCTCAGGGCATACAGGTAATAAAAAAAAAGGCTCAACAGGCAGGAACAGGATAGCGCAAAGCTAGTAATCAATAGGAAAGACACGCGCAAAGGGATACTAACTGCTGAAAGAACACGGGGGGCCATGCACAAAAACCATTCAAGTAAAATTTCCTCCATATACAGCAATCAGATCTCATATTTAATTTACATTGGTTTAATTCTCGAGGAGGGACGCAGTCATTCTAGGGAGGGACTCCCTATCTAAGGTTCCACCACATCAGTTGTCCGGAAAAGGGGAATAAATCGGCGAACAAATCAATCGACGAAGGAATGAAAAGAACGAGGGGAACACACTTTAATAAAGAGCGGGAAAAACTCCCGGACGCATCCGTGTGAGGAAAAGCGCGCCCTCTGGTAAAAAAAAATCAGAAGGGAGGAAGAGGGGTAGGAAACCCCCGCAGATCCGTGAAAGAGACAGGGAAACCTCGCGAAGACTGTAAGAAGGACAACTAGAACGAGGTCGACCCTGTACAACCTTCAACGTGGAGGGTACTGTGCGCCAACCCCAGACTGAGAAAAAAACCAAGCCAAGCTTCCCGGGGAAGTAAAGACTGAAATCAAAAATTAACCAAAGAATCCCAAGAAGGGTAGAAGAACAAACGGGCAGTGTTAGGGCTTGAACAAGGATTCGGCCGAAGATCTCAAAGGAAGAGAAAGGAAGCCTGCTCCGCCGCCGATGATCTCGGCAAAGGGGCAGCCACCTCTTCGAAAAAAGAAAAGTCCCTATAAGGAAAACGCATGCGTTGGGCAAAGATCAACTGAATGGGCCACGAAGGGTGCGTTCATGAGGACGAGAGGAGGGAAGGGCCGTTGGGGCCCCAAAATCCTGTTCACCAATCCAAAAAAGGGGAAAACCCACGAGCCGAGAAAAAGTGAATCCTGCGATCAAAAAGGGGGAAAAATGAGGGGTCATAGTCGGGTGTTGACCAAACGAAAACCGCTGTCACTTTCTAGAACCCCACTTCAAGGAAAAAAGAGAAACGTGCAGGTACGAACATTGACAATTAGCAAGAAAAAAAAACAAAATAGGCAACCCTTGACCCACAATCCCAAAGAAGGGGGTGAATTGTCTCTTTAGGCGGGTTTAAGAATCGGGGGAGACTCAGGAGAACAAGCAAGGAATTGGAGAAAACAAAGAACACGCTACAAAACATTGAGGTCAATCCGTAAGTCAAAACATTTAGCCAGATCGGGGGGGGGAAGCTCAAGGACCTAAACAGAACATTCAAACCGGAGTCAAAGGCGAAGAATCGATGCAGAAAAAACATGTTTGTCAATTGAAAAGCTGTCCATCAACCGGGGGTTGCTATTTCCTATTAAAGCCGCGCTCTTAAGGGGGAGGGCCAGGTGATTCAGAATCGCCAAAAAAAACACCAAGACAGCCCGCCGAACTAACTAAAGGGTAAAATGAATCAAAACATTCAACGCGGAGGGGGGTGCGTGTTTGCGTTGAAGGCAGTTCTCTCAGGAAGGAACCGGTGCTATCCGGATAATACCACGTAGAGCAAAACCTGAAGCGGAACTGGAAGCGGGCACCTACAACAAGCCTGGGAAATGAGAGCGCAAAAAGAAGACGACGAATCTCGCCAGGACCAAAAAAAGAACCGTCATGACGGAGCCCAAAAAAAGGGGAAGAAAAAACTCACGTCAAGTAGAGAAGAGCGGACGCAGAGGATACGGGGGATAGTAGAAAACAAAAAGTACCAAAATGAATGACTGGCGCTCACCTATCCAAAAGCCTGAAAGAAGGGATATTCAAAAAAACCAAAAAAAATCCGGTGCCGCCACGAAGGAAAAAAAAAGGGGGGGGGAAAAAAAGGTCTCGTGGGGGGGAAAAATTTCAAAATGGATCAAGGATCCCGTCACTCGGCGACCTGGGCAAACGACGGCACTACCTGGCGGGGAGGAAGAAAGGAGCAGATGGAACCTGTACCTGGCCCTACAAATCTAAAAACCACGGAAATCGGATGAGGAGAGGCGAAAACGGAAAAAAAAAAACATCGTTCGCAAAAAAGAGGGAACCGGACACGGGAATAACGTCAAGATAGAGGGGGGACTTCGCAGGGAAAAGAAAATGCGCCTCCACCAGGAAAAATGTACAATTGTTATGAGAACCAACTCTACACCCAAGAGGAAGATCGAAGAAAGAGTCGGGATAAAAGAGGAACTTAACTCGAGCGCTCGTAGGGGAAGAAAAGAGGGGGGAGCGTTCCAAAAGGGGAACGATTGAAACGCAAAAGAAAAGCCTCGTATCTGAAGTCGATCACGACTTGAGAAAAGGAGAAAGAACGGCGCTAATTTCTCGGGAAGCTTCAAGGTTGAGAATGTGTGGAAAAAAGAAGGATGGGGCAGCTAAAGCGAGAGCAAAAGGAAAGAAGAGGGGGAGGGGACAGTCAGGGAAAGAGAAAACATGCAATCGGGTTGCGGAGTGGTCAAACCTTTTTGGAGAGAAAAATTGGCTTGTGAAAGGGGATTAATTTGGGTTTTTAGGCTGAGAGGAAAGCGGAAGAAATGAATATTTGAGGAAGGAAAAGAGGGTGAGGGTTCAGAATAGGAGGTATAAAGAGCCCGCGGATTGAGGAAGCTGAGGGAAAAAGGTTCACACTGACGCCAAAGACATGCAAACAGGATAGGGCTAGGGGGGAGGCAGTTAAAGAGGGGGACGGTCGTGGCGCAAAAAAAGTGCAAGTGGTATGGAAGCGTGAAAGAAATCAATTCGAAAAGGATAGTCCGACCGCCACTGCTACCGGCACCGAAAAGGAAAAACAAAACCAGGCGAAAAAAGCCCGCGGGGGAATTGTTTGAAAAAATGGACCAAAAGAGGAATGCGTACGGGGGGCTGGGGAGTTCTGAATCACCTGTGGCGGAACAACGCGTCGGGAGTAAAGGAAAAAGAATCCATTGAGGGAAAATCAAGTTTGGAACAGCTTCGCAATTCTTGGCAAAATAAACGGCGGTGTAAGTGAAAAAAAGAATTCAGGCGGCAAATTGGCCGAAAAACGCTGGTGGGAAAAAAACGTTGGAAAACAATAAGAGATCTAAGCTGAGTCGGGGTGAAAAAGTGGAAGGAGGGTCAGTTGTGAACGGGGGCTGAAAAAAGGTAATTAGGTCAAAAGAAGGTTAACGGGGACAGCGCAAGGACAGAAAAACGAGCGTTGGGGAAGATGTGTGGGGGATGGTTCACGGTGAGGTTGGCTGGAAAGAACGATTCTCGCATCCGAGTTCGGGGGGGAAACTTATTTGGCTGCCTGAACGGAGCAAGAATAAACATACCGCGGTCGGACACGGGCACACATCCCACTCACCCGCCCTTAAGTGGTCACCAACCTTTTAGAGAAATGCCGAAAGCAAGGTCCCTATTGATCTAGCGCTGGAGGGAAACTGGTTACCCTTTAGTGGATTAGTTAAAGCAAACTGCTCGCATCTCGAGTCGTGCGCGAAGTTCTGGGCGTCCGAGGAATATATTACAGAAGTCTTGGGTAACGGACTTGGTTGACAAGACGTTGGTTTGGTCTGGAGGATATAGATGGCAAGGATCATGGCAAGACAGACGGGAGTGGAAATGCTGTAAAGAGGAGGCGAATGCAAATCTCAGCGGGGCTTAGGTTTGATGCTGCTACGGCAAGAGGGGTAATGATGGGGAGTTGTGGGATCTGGAGTGTGCCCCTCCGAGTGCACCGGGGGGGACGGTAGAGTCGGCTTATGGGCTTTGGGACGGCTCGCTTCAGGATAGGGACACGAGTACTTAATCACGGGTACTCCTAACCGAGGGTGAGAGGGGAATTGGGAAGGCTTAGGGAAGGCCAAGCGAGCGGAGAGGTAGAAAGGTCGGGGGGTTCGGAGGTTTGTGCAAGTGAAAAAACCGGGCCCGGGGTAAGGGAATGGGGCGGCCATTGAACACCTCTCTTGTGGGTGTTCCAACCCGGAAAAGAGATGCCTAGGGTCCCGCATTGCGAATCTCGGGGGATCGGAGTAGGGTACAGAGAGAGGTTAAGGGAACTTTTCAGCCGTGCTGCCGGGGGCCACTGAGTCAAAGGCTAGAGGTCTGGTTATCAACAAGTGAGTGCAACTCTCTTATCGCCGGTCGAGGTAGTGTTTGGGGGATGGGGGTAGCTTGAGGGGGTAGAAAGGGGGAAGGTTCTGCGATTTTTGAGCCGGCGGCGTGAGGCGAACTTTTACCGTCTGTCGGTGTCTCTATGCTTCCACCGGCCGGGAAGGCCTCAAGTTCTATGATCAGTCTTGGTACGGCGGAAGGGAAAGCCATTACGTGATTTCTCGGGACCAGGTCTGGATTATGCCCAAATCCTCCAGATTTACGTCTGGAGGGGAAGAGAAGGCTGTACGTTCCAGGCCCTGATCAGCACAGAGTACCTCCCAGGGGGGCCAATCGGAGGAGGGAATGCCAGTACATGCCCTATAAGGGGGGAGATAAAAATTCTTCAAATACCTATGAACTCGTGGGGGGCTTGAAGGGGGGGATTGGTAACTAGCAGGCCCCGTCGAGGCGAACCGTTCTAAGAGGTTAAAATTAAATGCGGAGATGACCAACATTCTGGAAAATATGCGGGTCCCGCCTTACTTGTCGCCCAGGCGAGAGCGAGAGTTTTCGTAAAGGTCTCTGGGCGAAAAGGGGAGCGTCTTGAAGAAAAAGGGCTCGGACGCGGCCCGGAGGGGAAAGAGAACTGGGGTTGCGCGGGGGGGGCGGAATCCAACTGTGATAATAAGAAAGAGGCATGGGGTTTCCATCCGGCGGGGAGAAAAAAAGGAGGGCTTAAGCGGCGGGGAATCCCTTTGAAAAAAGCGGACTTCTAGGGGAATCGGCGCGGCATCAAGGGGGGAAGAAGAATCAGCGCAAAACCAAAGGGGAGGAGGAGGAAGATATTTCGCAGGACAAATTAGATCCAGCGCTAACGAGTCCAAAACAGGACGGAAGAAAGAGCAAGGAGACCCAGAAGGCCACACTTCGAAAGAGCCGGGAAGAGGAAACCCCAAAACGGGAACGCGAGGGGCTACATGTTATTATAGGGGAAAACTCCTCGCAAGGAGATGCTACTATGTACCAAAGAAAAGAGTCAAAGCTAACAGCGTGAAGGGAACCGCCGCCCGGCTTGGAACAAAACGCCCGGAAAAAGATCTAAGCTCTCGTGTAACAGGAGAGGAGACCGCCTAAAAGAGAACACAGGGAAGAACACGCATCGGCGGCAATGTTGCCGCATCCGCCGCCCTCGAACGGGATTCAAATTGGTACCAGGAATGGTCCCCCTCGCAAAAAAGTCCACGAACCCTTGACTAAAAATAGAAAATAAGCGAAGCTCCTATGTAGGAAAGTAATGGGGGAGATAGATTTCCATTGAGGTCCGGTTTCCCTCAGGAATCGGGAGAGGAGAGGTAAAAACAATCGTGGGAACCGAATCAAAATCAAGAAAAAGAGAGCAGAGAAAAAAAAAAGGAAAGGGGAAAAAAACGAGTGTCACAAAATACAAAAAAGAAACTTCGCCGAAAGACTTCGGGGGCTTAAAGAAAGAAAAAAATGGAGCCCGACGTGGTCACGAGGCATTAGAGGAGAAGGTCTTCCCAGGGAGCCATCGAAAGGCTGGCGACTGAAATAAGCGAGAAGAATATCTTGGGGAAAGCCAACCGAGAGAAGTCTCGAACGCGGTGCACCGGGGAAGACCTGCGACAACGAACAATCTGACCCACATATCCCTCCACCCCTCTTTCCAACTCGAAACTCCAGTCTCGAATCTCGTCAAAGAACCATACGCTTTCTCGAACTCTCCGGACAAAAGTCTCCCTTCTCTGGGACTTCTTCACTTTCAAAAAAAAGTTCAATCCTGTCTAATGGGGGGGTCAGGAAACTCCTCGGGAGTGCAAACTATGTAACATCCCCGAAATTTCTAAAAATCAGAACTATATCAACAACTTCCGAGGAGCCACCTGTCTCTCTACATCATTTTCCAATGGAACGGAAATAAATCAAGCGCGATCGTTAAACACAAAGTTCCAATCAAGCGGTCAACGAAAAAAACCAATAAACGTATTACCCCACCAGCAAAACACCAAATTCCAGCCTTCCAATAAACTAAGGGGAAGAACATCCTAGGGGGGGGTTCCCTGCTCAGCTTGGAAAAAACGGGTCAGTTCCACTGTGTGTGAAGCTTCCGTTCCTTTGGGTCTGCTGAAAACGTGGTTTAGATGTCTGTGGTGGGCCTACCAGAACCCCTTGCGCTGACCTGATTCTTAACTTGAATGAAGACCAAAGCGAACTGGTGTGGTGCCGGAAGTAATATGGGGAAGGAAACAGCTCCCTTTGATCTGTACACCGACAACGGTGCAACAGCTAGACACAGCACCGTGTAAAGACATCGTGCCCCATAAGGGGTGGTAACTTTTAGCTCGAGCTAGCTTCCGTGTTCGCGAAACATAAAGATAGTTTAAGGCCCCAGGGAAAATAGCTTTCGGCCTATTGGATCGACAAAAGTAGGCGAGCGAATTGCCACTTGCTGGACCAGCACAGGTGGGAAATGGTGATCACTCCGACCAGCAAAGTCATTAGTGCTGACGACGACAACGACAAACAAAACACAAGGTAGTGGCGGAAAAAGGGAAGGGGCCAAGACTCTTGCTCAGAACCCAGATTGCGGAAAAAGTACGAATCAACAGCACGGGAGACGGGTGGCACATATTCAATGCAGAAAAAAAAAAAGCCTACGCAGGTGTACGCCACAAGGAATTCAAACTCAACACGAAAAAAAAAAGGAAGGACAAGACCGCCGATACAGCACTCCGGGGACAAAGGCTTCAAAATCCCAAATGGGCACGTTTTCGGGAACTGAATCAGGTAAGGGGCGCCGAGGAGTGGTTGCAGGTGAACACAACAATAGTCTCAACCTTTATCAGGGGCAAGAATTAACCATACAGGGGAAAAGGTGGTGAAGAACGCGGCGAGAGCGGAAATAGCCACCCCACGCAGCCCAGGGCTGGCTCTTCGATGTCAGAATCCTTCTAACACGCCGAGGAAAAAGGGAAACTTCAATCGCGCGAAAAGCAAGGCCTCTCGATACTGAAACCAAGGTCAGAAGACGCCCGCCATAAACCGAGGAGCTCGGGCCTAATCGCCAAAAACCGGAACCCATCCCCAAAGGCACCAGCAAACATCTGAGGAGAAAAAAGGTAAAAGGTAAAAGATCAGCAAAGAGAAGAGGGGGAGCAAAAGCCGCAAATCCGCCGACTCTCTCGACTGGGGGAGAGGCGAGCGGCAGCCCGCGAAAAAAAAGAAGAGACACACAACCGGCGAAGATAAAAAAGAAAGCTAGCGCGGCGAGGAGGAAAGAAAAAGCTACCAAGTCCCCGAGACTTAATCTTCACGCTGGAATCCGAACGATCTGAGGTGAATTCGAAGGGAAAAAAAACAGTTGGCACACAAAAAAAAGCGTAATGGGTCAAGGGGGTACCGCGTAGTACGCCCAGATCTAAGAAAACGGGATTATTAAAAGCGGAGAGGAGGGGGGGGGCTATAATACGCGGAAAAAAAACCCTCGAGTCGGTGGGCGGGGGAGAACGACCAAGGTGGGACATGGGGTCAAGCTTGGAAAACGGAACGCAGATCGGGACACGAGTCTATGCAAAAGCGGTTGAGAACTGGATCGCAGGAGCCGGACCGGCGAAACTGCCTGAATGTGGTCAATTATGGGGGTTTAGCAGGAGACGAGCAGCGCTAAAGAAAGAGGGAAAAGGGGCTGGATCTCCGGGCGTTGCAGAGGGGGACGAGAGGAAACCAGGGGGGGGGAAGACAAAACCCAACACCCCCCCAAGGGGCATATACGTGGCTTTTGCCAAAGGAGGTGGTTGTGAAGTTTAGGCGTAAAGGTCTTCGAATGGCTGCGGAAGCCTGCAATGAGGAAAAAAGAGGGGGTAGATCGAGGGGGGGGGTAGTTGATAAGCCAAAATGGGGGAAGGCAAGGCCAAACTTTTTGTTTCGAAGGAACGAAGGGAAGACACTCATGCGAAGTCAGAAGGAAGGAGGGGCGAAAGCAAGTCGGGGGCGCATCGGTCGTTTTCTGCTCAAAGAGGAGGCCATGTCTGGTCCATTGAAAAAGGAAAGGGGAAAGCCGTTTTGTGGGGCGCCTAAGGGAAAGGAGGGTACGAGCAAGAACACACAATCCCGGCGGCAAACACGGAGTCCACAACCAAACTCGCCAAGGACCGCGGGAATTCGTGGGGGGGAGTAAAAGGGGAACACCGGAGTGAAAAAAGTAAGACGGGGGGGCGTGGTGGGGAGGCGAAGACACAGTGCGCAAAACGAAGGCAGAAGGAGCCAGAGGTGGGCCATGAAGAAGAAAAAAGCCGGGGTTACAGCAGTGAGAAGAGTTACGACAAAAGCCTGAACCTGGGATTGGAGGCGAGCTGAAAAGTTGTCCGAGACCTGGGGACGCGTCTTTGAGAGGGGGGGGAGAACAGACTCTGAACCTCTTAGGAGGAGAAATTAGGGGATAACACGGCAAACCAATGCCGTGGTGTACTTAAGGTAGCAGATAGACGTACATTGGATAGAAAACACAGGTAAACGGATGCATACGAGAAAAAGAGAGTAAAACGCGGGGTGATGCTGGTCAAAGGAACGTATTACGTTTGCGGGAAGGGCAGAGGGGATGGCGGTTTAGCCGGAAGAGGCAAAACCGGAGGTAAACTTGACGGAGCAGGAAAAACGAATCTGGGGCACCAAGAAAGCGAAAGATCAAAAAGTTGAATTCCCCGGGCATCGCACGGAGACTTAAGGTGGAGGATAAACCGCTGGGAGTTAAGGGAACGGTGCTTGTTGGGCACAGCAAAAATCGACTATGGAAAGTGGGGACGCGGACGGTCGGTTGAAATCCAAAGGAAGGGCTCGAAAGACCGTTCAGGAAGGGGGGAAAGCTGGATCGGTATAAAAGGTGGCGGGAAGCACTGGGAGGTGAGAAAGACAAGCGGAAACAAAACGGGCGGCGACTTAATAGCTTGGGGGGAGAGATCGGCCTAACCACAAAGCTTCTAACGGGAAAGCTGTAAAGAGGTGGCACATTGGTGACATTTTGAGCTATTAAATGATTGCAGCGGGGGAGGGGGGCCGGGTTTTGGGGGGAAGGGGGGTCGAAGGGGTGGGTGCGGAATGTCACCACCATTAAGGCCGGACTGGCGACGCCGGTTAGGTTCAGCCTAGAGTAGCTCTTCTTACAGGATCAAGATGAATCCGGTGGTCGCCGTCTGAATCCCACAGAGCTGCCAAGTGGCAAGCGTGCAAGGTTAATCTTGCGAACCTCACGGAATCACCTAACGGTAGGGAGAAAAAAGAAGAAGGGTTTTGTTTGGTTTGAAAAAAACCCCGGCGGGGTCGCCAGTGTCACAAAAGCGTGCTCTTTCCCTTACGTCTTATAAGGACCGAGAGGAAAAAAAAGCCGAGACTCTGTTAAGGAAGTATCGGGGGTCAAGATACATCTATAGAGAAGGGCACCGGGTAGTAACGGCCGAAAGGGTTACAAATTCGCCAGTGTAAAGCCCTATAATAAAGCGATTCAAAAAAGTGCCGATCTGACGCGGGGGGGAGGGAGGAGGCGGAGGGGGATAGAATTCATGGTGGCCAAAACGTGGAATAAGATGGTAGGGACCGCTGCGGACTGGAGCCAAGAGGAGGGACGGGGATTACCTGTATGACAAGGTGATATGTTCTGTTTACGATCGTCGCTGGGAAAAAAAGGGTGCGGGCAACGGCGCAACGGGGGGTGGAGAGTGTGAGGGGAAGGAGGTTCACTGTACATGTACAGTGAAGGCGGTGCGTACCAATATCGAGGGGTATATGATAACAAGTAGTCATGGGTGGGGGGTGTTGGAAGGCCCGGCGGCGAAAAAGATACGGGGCTTTACCGCGGGGGATACTGGAGTTTTGAGCGAAGGGACGTCGGACGGAGAGCGCGGATCGAAGGGTGAAAGTACTAAAAACCAACACTATGGGAGGGGAAGAAAATAAAGGAAAAAGGAGACAACTTCGAAGATCTGAAAAAGAGAAGGAAGGCCAGCTCAAACAAGGAGACCGGCTCCCACTTCGAACAGGGGGATCAAGAAACCCCACAATGCATAGAGCATAGAAAGAAAAGATGATATTGATGTACGGCCAATCAGCGCAAAAAAGGAGGGTGGAACTCAGCAAGGCACGATCGGAAGGCGCACAGCCAACAAGCCGCACCCGGCCGCTACCGGAATCTCCGCGCTCAGTCGTCCATCAGGTAAGAGGAACCCCTTCGACAGGCCGGATAGAAATACCGCTCAAGGGAAGAACCAAGCAAACCGCCGAAGACAAGGGCAGTGCTAGAAAGAAGAAAAGCCGCACCCACCACGGTGCCCTCCAGATTCGCTCAAAGGAGCAGAGTCGCCTATAGAGGACAGGGGGGGGGCATGAGAAGAGATGGGAAAGGTGCGTGGAAGTGCTACGGTTTAGAAATAGAAGGAGGAGAGAAAAACATGTCGGGGGGGAAGAAAATAATCAAAAGAAAACACGAGAGAGCACAGAAAAAAGCGAAAGAGTGAGGGGGGGAAGACTCCGAAAAAAAACTATCCCTGAAGAAGACATTATGTGATCAATAAGATCGCCGTGCCCGAGGTGGCAAACCGAGTCGCTAACTTCTCCTCGAGCAAGTGTAACCAACGCGAGACCCATACGAAAATTCCTCTAGAGCTCCAATATCAGGGGTTTGCAAAGACCGGCTCGCAGGGGGCATCCCGAGAAAGAAACGGTCACTTCTAGAAAAACCCCACTGTTAACCTAACCGATCGGGAGAAACGACATACAACTTCCTGCGCAAGTCGTTAACTCGGCGCTTGGGAGAGCCTGCCAAAAGTAAACCCACCACGCCGGGAGTGTCCGTTGCGAAAAGGGTTGAGTCAAAGGGAAGCTGCGCAGACTCTCAAAGCTACTCGGAGGCGTCCGCCCTCTGGTCTAGAAGGGGGGAATCACCCACCGACGGAAGAAAGCACATCTGCGCCGATTAAAAAAATGATGAACGATTCCGGGGAAACCGAGCTCGAATCACTGAATGGGCCAAGAATCGGAAAACGCTAAATCAACGTTATAGTACAGAACGACTCGTGGCAGAAATGCCAGAAAACCGTCCTTGCAAAACCCGAGAGGGAAGGGGCCAAAAAAAGAAAAAAAAAACGGGAAAATCTTAGGGGGCGAACCGAAAAGGAAGGCCGGAAGGGGGCATGCTGCACAGTGAGTTGGGTTCCCCCTCACACAACACGCTGTCACTTGGGAGCCTAGCCTGCAAGGAAGGCGCAAATCATAGAACTTGAGCCTAAAGTAAACTTATGGCATTCCGCCAAACCCGTCCCCAAGGGAACAGCACTAGCACTCTTTTGTCTAGGGGGGCGCGAGGGCATTGCGCCTGGTTCTCCTCGGGGAAAAATAAAGTATCCACGCAGCTTCTAGGGAGCCCTCAGTCGCCCCTCCTGCAACCTTCAACGGCATGGGCTGATCCGCCATGCAGCCCATCCTTACTAAAGCAATTCTCGCGCGCAATGGGACCACAAAGCTGGCATCCCTACAGTGACATGGGCAGAACATAGCTACATTAACGCTTACGGAAAGAAAACTGGCGAAAGGGGTCAAATAAGCGGGCGGAGACAAATAGTACCGGTGTACGCCGAAGGGGTCCTCACAAAGTTGTCTTTCAGCCCCTACCAACAACTCACGACCCGAACCAACGGAAAATACAGACCGAGAAAAACTAAAAGGGTACATTAAAAAAGCCCCAGGCGGGTCGGTGGCGAGGTAGGGGAAGGGCAACCGATCAAGGCCGGGTGCACAAGGTGTGGAGCTCTGAATGCAATAGGCGCAAAACACCGAGCAGGACAAAAGCATAGGGAACATAACTGGCTTAATCCGCTCCCACAGACCGAAACGACGAATTCTCTAGCCCCGCGCCCTCAAATGCGACTCGTACAGGGACTAAAATTAAATGATGTCAGGCGCCAACGAAGGACGTTCATCCCAACGCGGGTAGACAGAGAAGAACCAGATGTCCTACATGCAGGACTGAAAAGAAAACTACATCCGCAATGGACAAAGCTCCAGCCAAAGAAAAAACCGGAAAGAAAGTCCACCACATCTGACTAAGAGGGGTACTTTCATCTACGCAAAAGGAAAGGGGAAAATGGAAATCACCGTCACCCAAACGACTGAGACTTGCTTTAGGCATTGCTGGCCAGGGGGGAACATACCAGTCACTATGCGCAAACGGGCGAGAATAAAAAGAAAAAAAAAAACTTTCGCAAGGGGGGAGGTGCGAAAACCCGAGAGGGAATCCCTCGAACGCGGGAAAGAGGCCCAATCGGGAAAATCCGAAGGTAGATGCTGACTGTGCGGCTTCAAAGAGAGGGGAACAAAGGAAAACATCCAAAGTGAAGAGTATCAAAAGAGAGCTCTCTCAAAAAACAAGGGAGAGATCATCGGGGGGGTGCAACTAAAAGAAGAATAGAGAGAACGTGACGAGGCGGATTTCCAGGGGACATTTCAAGAGGTTAGACGGAAAATCAGGATCTGAGGACGAGTTGAAAGGATAAGCCAAAGGGGGAGAGAGATCTTTATCGAGATGGCAAACGATTAAACTGGAGGGGCAGAACGGGCTCCTCGAGCATGGGCTCCAGGCGAGAAGAAGTCTTATTGAATCGCCATGGAGAAGGTTCACTGGGGGGCGGAGATGAAAAAAGTGTCAATTGGGGGAAAAGGAAAAAGAGACGGAACAGGAATTTGAAGGGGGGGCTGGAGATCAGTAAATGAAGTCAAGAAAGGGTCCTGATGTAGGACATCGGGGGTAAGAAGGGGGTATTGATATCGCAGGGGGGGAAAAAAGCTGAAGGCCGGAGTTGACGCACCCACAACAGCATGGCGCCGGAAGGAGGTCAGAGGATGGAGCAGTCAGACGCTCTTGTGGAAGGGATGGCCAAGGGGGCAAGAGAATGGCCTAAAAGGGTTTTAAAGTAGGGGGGAGGGGTAAAAACACGAGCCTAAATGGACGGCGGCGCCATGAAAAGCGTTTCACCAAAAAAAAGCAAACCAAGCGGGAGACTGGGGGAATTACTGTAAGTAAAGTGGAGACCGGTAAAGTCTAGGGTGACGTGTTGGGAGAGTGAAGCAACCAACTTCGCTCACGGTAAAGAGTAGCCATGGCCGCCGATTGGGCCAGCTTCGCCAAGGGCAATGAGGTAATTGAGCAAGAGGGAAAATTGCCGAAAGACTAAAGGACAGGGAGGCAGTGCAGCAGATGTGACCTGGACTTTGGAGCCGGTCGTGTATGCACCTTAAAAGGATGGGGAGTCAAAGGGGAAGCTACCAACGAGGGGCTTGGGCAAGGAGAACCAAGAGGTAACTGCGCGCGGGCATAGAGACACTTCGAAACGGCTATTTGTGGCAGGGGCGGCCCGATTTGGGGGGGGCTGTTGGGAAGGCATTCTGCGGGGAGCTTCAAAATCGGCAATAGATGCCTTTGATCCTTAGGAAAGATCTGAGAAGGAGATTGAAGAGGACAATCCAGCTCATCGACGGCGTAAAGGTCAGGAACAAAGGAGTCTGCAGGAAACTGTACCACTGTAACATTTTAGGTGCTCGTCATTGTGGTCCTTGTAACTTCTTTCTCTTTTAACAAAAAGCTATCAGACGACGGGGGGGCGACTAAGTACTCAGTCTGTCTGATCAGCTTGCGAGGATTGCCATACTGTTCCAGGGCGGTGGAAGGAAAACTCTTGAGGGGAGATGGACTCAAGGTTTCGGGGTGAAATGCTCACTATAAGGGCTCTCGGGTGTTGATGAGTCCGCGGGAGTTGGAACCTATTAATGCCTTGACGAAACTGCGTAGCGGAATCGGTGGAGGAAAGGGACGGAGTGGGGGAGTGGGGTACATGACCGGCATTAAGAGAACCAGTCGTGCAAGGGAGGGACGTTGCGGGGATGTTTTTTGCTCCGTTACACGCAAGTTCTGGGGTCCGTGCCCCAAAGATGCTCTCAAAGGGATAGAGATGGGGGGGTTGTCCCTCCTTCTATAGTTAACTATTCATTTGGAGAAGTGGGCGCGTGGAAAAAGCTTAATAGTTTTTCCTCAGGCGTCACTACCTTCCCCTGATCACGGGCGATCGGTGATTATCGACAAAAAGGGATGCGTCCGGGGGTTAACCGGATATTGAGGAAAGTGCACTCTTTAGAAGGGTCCCATCTTCGTGCTCGAGAGCGTTAACAAAGTGATGGCTGGACGTCAAGCGTTCAGGACGAAAAGAGAGTCACCCCGTACCAAAAATTAATATCTCCTGCCCCAGGACCAAAAAAAAAAAAAAAAAAAAAAAAAAAAAAAGAACCTAAAAATAATCAGCGCGGAAGGAGTCAGGATCTTAGGGGGGTAATGGCATTGGGACCGAGCTAAGGATGCTA
>Ga0179593_1597634_pt1 | contig 20171 bp, 39 predicted proteins | sample CZODoug2_1_08_16_FD_185931 | JGI IMG/M metagenome (GOLD analysis project Ga0179593, IMG submission 185931) | Vadose zone soil fungal communities from Angelo Coast Range Reserve, California, USA - CZODoug2_1_08_16fungal (PacBio error correction) | ecosystem: Environmental > Terrestrial > Soil >...
GAAAGACCACGATTTTTTAATTGTTGGAAAAAGGGCAAAGAGAAAGTCGGTTGGGGGGGGGGGGGGAGGGGCGGGGTCATGCGCTACGAAGGAAAAAAGCGGGACTCTAGGGGGGGGGAAAGACGACTTTTCAAACTTGGGTGTGAGAAAAAAGAGACGTGCAGAGGGGAAAGACACCACGGGACCTTATAAGGGAAGACCTGTTGGCCAACGATGCGGGGGGGAAAAAAGAAATGTTTGTACCTTTGGGTTGGAAATCACGATGGGGAAAAAAAGGGGGGGGGCGAGCGCCGAAGGCAGCACTAAAAAAAAAAAAATGAAGCTGGGCATTCCTGTCTAAAAGGGAAAGAGGACAAAAGGTGTATAAATGAGATGGAGGAAAAGGAAGGATCGGGTGCCCGGGGTAAGGAAAGAAAAGAAAAAACCGGCGCGTTTCCACAAGAGAGGAGGGTTTGTGATTCGAAAAAAAGGGGGCTCAAAAAAAAGCGGGCCGCAAAAAAAAGGAAATGTTCTCCAGGGGAAAGTTGCTCATGGAAAAAGGACTGCCCGTAAACTGAACCCATGCGCAAGGGGAAAGGGAAGTGGCTTCAGAACTCTTATGGAGGGTCCTTGAAAAAGGGGAAAATAACGGGGTGGGGGGGAAAAGGGGGAGTTTTCAAAGGACGGAATCAGCAAAGGAACTTCAGAAATAAGGTGTCTTCACTAAGATACGATGCCATCAGGGGGGAATCGGCGAAGCCAGAGAAGAAAAGGGGGGGGAAGAAATTCCTGCCATATCCATGAGAGGAGCTCACGATTTGGGGAAAAAACTGATGGGGGGCATGACTCAAAAAAGAAAAATGTTTCCATTCCTTAAAGGAAGGGGTCCAGGGGTGACGGGAAAGGAACTTTTTCCGTAGTCCCGAAGGAAACAGGCTCAAGGAGAAAACTGAGGAAGAAAAGTGCCGTCGAAAAAAAAAGTTCCACCCTCGGAAAAAGAAGGCTGATAGTCCACGAAAGAAAAACATTGGGGAGTTGTTGACGAGAGCCGGATGAAACCAGGGAAACACGTAGATCTCTTCAAAAAGGGGGGGGGGGGAAGAAAACGAACTTGTGCCCGGAAGAAGGAGAAGCCACCCAATCCCCCAAGAAAAAGGGGGCAATTATACGCGAAAAAGGACCCGGTTCGGTTTGAGGATTTCAACCAGTGGATGAAAACGCAACGAAGGGAACCAAATCCTCACGGAAGGAAAAATCTTTCTATCACACGAGGGGAAAAAGTGGAGGTTTAGGGGGAAAAAGGGAACAAAGTCGCTTTTTGGGGGAAAAGTCGTACCCAAAGAGGAAAAGGCGATCCTTTTCAGGGAAACCATGTGGAAAAGGTTTGGTCACCGGAAAAAAAAGTGAAAGATAGAAAGGAAAGGGGGGGGGGGTCTTCCCATAAAAGAAAATGCGGAATATTCGGGAAAAAAGAGTGAAAGCCCGGGACGACGTTTTCTTCGAGAGGTACGTCATCAGAGGAAAAAAAAAAGGAATGTATTTTTCGTGCGAATAGAAAGGAGCAAGGAAAAAAACCGGGTTCAGGGGGGGGAAAAACATGCCTTTTCGGCGGGGAAGAGGGGGATTCACTCTCCCGAAAAAAGAACTCATCGTGTTAAGAAAAACTGCGAGAAACCCGGCAAAAAAAGAGAGAAGGGTCATCGCCGAAAAAAATCTGGGAGAATCCCCATGCCCAAAAAGAAAAAAATTAACTCATTTCATGTGAAAGACGTTCTTAGGGGGGAAGCCTGTCCCCACTTGAGGGGGGAAATGCTCCTTAATAAGAAAGAAAAAGTAAAAGGACCGTGTAGAAAGGCATCTTGCGCAAAAGTTGCTCTCACTTTTCGGATAAGGGGGGAAATTTCCTGCATGAGAGGCATCGGGGAGAAGAACGGGGAAGGTTCTAGCGCAGGGGAAATCGGGGAAGGAAAACAGCGACGGGGGGGAGGAAATGCAAGGTTAGACCGCCGTCCCAGAGGGTGTCCATTCCCGAAAAATTCAGCTAGTCCAAAAAATCCACAAACCGAGAAAAATGTCAAATCCTGGAAAAAGAAGAGAACTGAAAAGACGGAAGAAACTTAACCAAAGGCCCACCTCAAAACCAGAAGTGGGGAATCTCTCTACACCAACAAGAGGGTAAAGATAAAACGAGGGGGGGGGAATCCCGATGGGGAGGGGCCTGTTTTAACGGGGCGTTTCCGTCCGGGAAAACGAAGAGGTGGGAAGATTACTTTTTGAAAAGGGGCGAATCGAAGGGGGGGGGGGGCGGGGGAATGGATTCTTCGTCCATGGGGGGGGGATGGATGATCCTTCCTCTTTGGGAGAAAAACTAATAATCCCATGAAAAAAAGGGGGTCAACCAAAGAATAAGAGAAGGACCCTCGATCAATAAGAAAAATGTCCTTTTTGCCAGGAAAAAGAAACTACGATGGTTTGCAAGAAATGCGAAAAAAGGGACCTTTTTTGGGGGGGGGGAATCATCGTATTCCGGAAAAAAAAAAAGGGCCACTTTGTACCCGGCGACAAACAAGACAGTGAAGATGGGAGAAAGGATAAAGGGGGGTGATTTCAGGCAGGGAAAAGAATCGTCGGCTATGACATCGGAGGAAAAGGCCGACTTCTGATCTTTTGACAAAAAAAAAGGAAGGTGAATCCCATTTACCGCGAATCAACCCAGCGGGGAGGGGGGGGGCGTTACGAAGACAAGGTGGAGGGCCCCTTAACACTAAGAAAGGAGGAAAATACACTATCTGAGAGGAAAAAGCCTTATTCTTAGAAAAAAAGAGGAAGAAGAAAGAGGGAAAAATTGCCCTTTAATGAGGTTCTCGAAATAATCAAAGGAGAAGGTTAAAATTTTTATGGGGGGAGGGGTCTATTCGGGAGGGTTTGTAGTCGGAAATTAACAGGAGACGCCTAAGAGAAAAACCTCCAGGAAGGGAGGGGGGACCAAACGTCGAAATTTGTAGAAAAGAAAGAATCAAAGGGGTGAAGAAAAGCGTGACTATATGGAAAAGATAAACGAGTTGGGAAAGGTGCCGATGAAAAATGGGTGCAATCCAAGGACGAACGAGGCTGGGGGAGCGTTAGTAAATTGAAAAAAGCAAATCTGAGGTATTTGCAAACTGAAGCCCGAAGAAGGGCACCCAAGGTTCGCCCTATAAAGAATCAAAAGGGGGGGGACTATTTCCTGGGAAAAGAAATTGGGAAAAAAAAACGGAGGGGGGGCACAAATCAAATCAACTTGAGAGAAAAAATATCAAGGACTTGTTGGGGGAAGGGGGACCTGGAAGCGCGAAGAGAAGAAAAGGGGAGAGGGAGGGGAAAATGGGGAGCCAGAGAAGGGGGACTTTGGCGGAGAAAGGGGGGGAAAACTCAGGGACGGGGGAAAAATCTACCGTCCAAAGAAAAAAGTCCCGAGGGGAGAAAGAAAGGGGAAGGTCGCCTCGCGTTGTAGGGGGAAAAGCCCAGCCCTAGGGGAAAGGGGGGAAGTTGCTCAGGGGAGGGACCTCAGGGAAAAGCCAATGAAGGATTTCTGGCGAAGAGCATCAATAGGAGTGCAATCAAAAAAAAAGGTTCACTTGCGGGGGAAAAAAAAAGGGGTGAGAGGGGGAAAAAAGGTGAAGGGTGTGACGCGACCAAAACAAGGGCTGATTCACGGGAAAAAGGATTCGGGAGAAAGGCAAAAGAAAAAGCACGCCAGGGCATCGGGGAAAAAGACAACGCTTGCCAAAAGAAATGGGAAAAAGGGCAGCGGGGTGCCGGCCCGCTTGAGTGGAGTTCAGAAGAACACAATCCATAAAAAAGAAGAAAAGGTGGGGAGAAGCCCCCCGGCATAAAAATCGCCGAAAGGTAAAAGAAAAGCAAGGAGTGATCAAGGGGCCATCGGAAAAAACGGTTGGAAAAAGTTAGGTGAGGAGCTCTTCCCTATAAAGAGGGGAAAAACTCTTGGGGGAGGAAAATAGGAAAAAATTGGGGGGAACTTTAGAAAAACATGAAAAAGCTTTACTGAAAAAGAGAGGGCGCCGATTCGTGGTGCAAACAAAGGCATGGAGATCAAGACCTCTCATCCTGGAAAAGGGGATCACCTTAAAAAAAGGAAAAGGGAGCTAAAAGTGGGGGAAGACCCTTCCTATAAGTAAAGATTTCGGGGGGAAACCCGAAAAGAAAGAAAACGGGAAAGAAAGTTTTGCATGGGGGGGGAAAAACTTTTTTAGGGAAAGAAAAACAACAAAACTATTATGAGGAAACTAACGATGTGGGGGGAGAGACCTAGAGGTTCTTTTTTTTTGGGGGGTCTTTTCATTCAGAAAAAATTCAGCAAAAGGATGGAATCTACTTTCCAAAAAAAAAAAAAGGTTCCCATCCAACGGGGTTTACGCTCGGCGAAAGGGAGGCGGGGGAGCCAAAGAAGGATCCGAAGACTGTTCTTTAAGAGGAATGGGGTAAAGAAAGACCGAATGTGGGGGGGGGAACCCCCCCACCGTTTTTTGCCAAGAAACACGGGGGGGGCGGGGGAAAAAAAAAGGCCGCCACTCCAAAAGCCTGCATTCGGGCGAAAAAAAAAGCTGCGGGGTAGGAAGGGGAACGGAAAAGAAAAGAACGGGGGCGAGGCAGAGGCACAAACAAAAAAAAAGGGTCCTTGTTTCCCCAGGGGGATTCGACAAGGAAAAGTTAATCAAAAAACGGGACCAAGGAAATTTTCAGTAAGGGGGATCACAGAAAACTCGGAAAAAAATGCCCCTGAGAAAAAAAACAGTTTGTGGCAAAACTTGCCAGAAGAAAAGACGAAAAGGGAGGTGTCCGGGGGGAGGGTTTGTTTGTCCGAGGAAAAAGTTCATGCAAGCATAAAAAGGGGGAGGGGGGGCGGCTGCCATCCTTCTGCAAAAGGCAAAAAAAAAAGAAAAAGAATTCCTAAAAAGAAAAATTCTCAGGAGGAAATGGGGAAAAAAAAAAATGGAAAAAGAAGCCCTATAAAATCCCAGGGGGGGTTTTTCGGGGGGGGATCTGAACTAAAAAAAAAAGGCAGGGAACGAAAAACGCGAGGCGAAAAAGGAGGGTTAGAGACCCAGCACAACCTATTCAGGTGAGTTAAAACGGGTGTGTTCGGACGCTCCAGAGTAAACGAAATCCAGAAAGGTTCTCTTCAAAAAGGAAAAAGGAGCCCCCCTGAAGAGCCACTAGGAGAAAGGGGGGGGCCTTCCAAAAGATCCTTCCCCAAGAAGGGAAGAGAAGAGAGAAGGAAGTCCCAACAAAACAGGTTAAAGAAGAAAAAGAGGTGGCTTCCCTCCTCAAAGGTTTAAAAGAAGGAAAAAAAGGGGTTCCTTTTTTCCTGGGAGAAACGGTGAGGAAGTGGGGGACCAAGAAGGTCGCGGACGGGCGCGGGGGGGGGGCGGACGAACAGAGGAAAGAGAAAAAAAAAGGGTATAATCTCTCCTTGGGGAGAACTGTGCCCAAGAGAACCTGAAAAAGGGGAAATCCGGGAAGAGGGGAAAATCGATGCCCGCGGGGGGAACAGGAAGGAGAAAAGGAACCCGTTTCGTTGAAGAGGAGGGATGAAAACTGCATCTTCCAAATGTGTTGCAAAAAAGCGCCAAGAAAACTCTAGCCGGAAAAAGTTATCTTTTTGGGAAGGGGGGGGAAGGAACAGATCCTCTTTTTGTTCTTCCTGGGGGGAAAAAAGACCCCTAAAAGGGGGGAGTCACATGGGTCTCCCCTTCAGTCGAGGGGTCAAAAAGAGAAAAAAGAAAAATCGTGAAAAAAAAAAATGACAAAAAAGGGAGGTTCTGGGGGGGGGAAGAGGGAGTCACCTTGCCGAAAAAAAGTCATCAGGGTCCCGTCCGGGAGAACATAAAATTCAGCGAAGTAGGGGGAGTCTATACAGACCTTCCCGAAAAGAAAGGGGATGGGCACCTTAGAGGAAAAAGGGGTTCCGGTAGTACTTCAGGGGGAGAAGCTCATATCTGCAAAAAAGTGAGTGGGGGGGAAAGGTTTCTTCGTGTGATGCACCCACGGCTCCTGGAAAGGTCCTTTCGAGGAAAAGGGGGGGGGGGGGGATGACACGGTAAGGGGGAGGACAAAAAAAAGGGAAAAAACCAGCTTGAAAAAATATCATCCCCGGGAGAAAAGGACAAATCCCGCCCGTGAGCCACATCTGGAAAAAAGAAAAGGAATTCCTCAAAAGGGGTGGCTCATCAGGAGGGTTCCTACTTTCAAAGGGAAAGAGACACGGCTGTCTGCCGGTAGAAAAAAAAAAAGGGAGCCTTAAATATCTTCAAGGTTTTTTTTTTTAAAAGGGAGGGGAAACCCTTCTGGGGGAAAAATTTCTCCAAAAAAAATCCCCAAAAAGAAGGGACCTTAAGGAAAGCACTACAAAGGGGGAAAAAAAAAGAAAAGGAAGCCAAAAAAAAAAGGAATGGCGCGAATAATGAGCCAAGAGGGGGAAAAGGACGGGGGAAAAGGGTGGTTCTGGAATGTGCTTTGAAAAAATCGGAGGGGGACTCAGAAAAAGGGACCCAGAAGCCACCGCTCCCAGACGACGAAGGAGGGGGGGGGGGAAAAAAAAGCCACAAAAAAAAGGGGAAGTCCGCGGGACAAAAAGCAAGTAAAAAGAGAAGCTTCCCGCCCGGAAAAGAACGGAAAAAGGGAAGGGAGCATCTGATTCTAAGAAGGGAAAGAAAGGTATCCTCCAAAACAAGGAGACCAAGCTCTCACAACAACAACCGGAGGGGGGGGATAATATATAACCGAAAGGGGGAAACTAAAATTTCTTCAAAAAGAAAAAGAAGTGTGAATCGAAAAAAGCCCCTTAAAAATTTTAGGGGAGGAAAGGGGAAGAAAAACGATTTACTTTGACGCCCTAACGGGAAAGGGGGGGGGAGAAAAGGGGAAAAAGGGTCCGTCTGCATGGTAGCGGCGGGGGAAAGGATGAGCCGTCGCGGGGGGGGGGAAAGCCCCTATAATACCATGCCGCAAAAAAAACAAGGGGTGGACAAAAGACCATGCAAACCAAAAAAAACTCGATCCATCGGGGAAAAAAGAAAAAATGTTCTTTGGCATGAGAAACGTAAGGGGGGAGGACCAAAAAAAAGCCTTTTGTAAGAAGCAGCTTATTTCCGGCAAAAAAAAGAGGCCCGCCACGAAAGACAAAAGGCAAGTGGAGGAAAAAAAAAAAAAGCCGATGCTTTTTAGCATGGCTTACCCCGCCTCCGAAGAGGAAAGTTGGACATTCGGCGGCTTTGGGAAAAAAAAAAAAAAGAGGAACTGAGGGGGAGATGAAAAATGCTGGGGAGGGGGAAGTTGAATCCGATTTAAAGAAAAAAAAAAAATCACCACGAAAAGTCCACTGCGGAAAAAAGAAGGGGTGGTGGGGGGGGGAAAGGAAAAGCCATCCCTGCAGAATCTAGGCGGAAAGGGAGCTATGCCGTACCGAGAAAAGGCAAGCGGAACAGGGCGAGATTGTTCCTGCCAGGGGAAGCCGAATATCCGCAAGCGTAAAATTAATGGAAGACAAAAAAGGGGCGGGTCAGGGAGGAAGGGGGGTTTTGTAGCGCCGGGGAACGGACGCCTAAAAGAAAAAAAAGAATCCAGTCGAGTGGGAGAGGGACAAAAAGAGGGGAAAAGGATCACTTTTTCATAAAAGAAAATGCCGCTTCCTAAAAAGGAGGTTTGCCAGAAAAGGGGGAAAAGAAACGGTTGAAAAAAAAGGGGAAGGAAGTAAAATTGGGGTGACTTGCCCAACAGCGAAGGAGGGCCCCACGGAAGCCCGAAAAGGAGGAAGGACGGGAAACGGGGGAAAGGGATAGATTCTACGTGTGGAAGGGGGAGTGCCCAGGTTTCCAAAAAAAGGTGAAAGTCAACAGCACCTTTTATAAGAAAAAAAAAGGAGGGAAAAATGGGAAGAGGGGGACATGAAGGAAAAACCGACCTTGCCAGCGCCGAGAGGAAAAGGGGGAGAGCATACTATCCATTACTGGGGAAAAAAAAGAGGAACCATTCCGAAAGGAAAAGGACCAAACCTTCCAAAAAAAAGGGGAGATTGACAGACAGGGAAGGCGCGTTTTAGAGGTCATGGGAAAAAAAAGTTTTTCAGAGAAAAACCTGGGAAGACTGTGCCAGGCAAATAATGCTTCCGGGCGTAAAAGGAAAAAAAAAAATTCGGGAACTGCTCTGCTGGAAGAAGCAAAAGGAAAAATGGAAAAAAAAAAAGGGGTGCACTGGCCGTGGTCAGGAAAAAAGGGGGGCGAACTTTCCCTTTGAAAAGGACAACACACACCGTTCCTCCTCGGAAGAGAGAAAATAAAGGTAAAAAGTAGGGGAAAAAAACTGTCCGCCTGAAGAGGGGCAGCGTGTGGTGGGGGAGCCCCTTGGAAGGGTGGGCAAGGAGAAGGGGGAAAAAAGTGCCTGTCCGGGTGGGCCCGGGGGGAAGGGGTAAGCGTTCCGTTTCGAAAAAGAACATCCTCCGGGAAATCGCAAAAAGAAAAAAGGAAGGAAGCAACCCGAAAATCGAGGACCGTAATAAATCTCAGAAGAAAAAAAAACAGCGTTAGCCGTGAAGCAAAGAAAAGAAAAAAAGAGTCAGCTTGGCGGGAGTGCTGCCAAAGGAAAAAAAAACGAAAAGGGGAGGGGTGTGGCAAAAAGAAAAATTTTCGGGAGGAGAGAAAAAGAGCAAAAGAAACGAAAATCCCGTGGGAGCACTAAAAGGCCACGTCGCCGAGCGTAAAAGGGGGGAAAGTCGAATACCGTTCGGAAAAAAAGGGGAGGATCAAAAAAAAAAAAAAGAGGAAAAACCCCCCAAAAAATCCAAAAAAACGGAAAAGATTTTTCCATGTTTGGGAGGAAAATTAATTGGCAGGGGATAAGGAAGAAAACTTATGAGGAGGAAAATAGAGAAGAAATTTTTTGTTGAAGTTGGGGAAAACTTTACTTCGTTTGGGGGGGTGTTGAGGGGGGAAAAAAGCTACGACGGCATCTAAAAAAATCGACGTGTCTTCGAGGTTTTAACGCAAAGGTACTGAAAGGGGGAGGGGAAAAGTATCGCGGAACGGAAAAAAAAAAGAAAGGGGGGTCGCTCATCCCGGAAAATGTTTGGGGGGGGAGGGTTGCCAAGAGGGGGCACATTTAGGAGGAAGGCCCGCCCAAGCTGAAGCTGGAGGGAAAAGCTGCACGCCTGCGGGTTAGGAGGGGGGGGAGGCGATGCAGATCGGGTATTCCGGAAAGCATGGGGAACAAAAGGGAAGAAGAAAAAAGGATTGTGATGCAAAAGAAACTCAATCGGGAGAAAAAAAAAGAACCCGTGACCATCGGAAAGGGGGAATCGTAAGAAAGGGGAGAGGGCTTTGTCCAAACTCTTGCCCAGGAGCATCGGGCCTTGGGGGGGAAGGGACGAGAAGCTGGGGGGGGGCCGTTAATCAATTGAGGAAACTGAGGGCCACCAACTCCTGAAAAAAAAAGGGGGGGGGATCATTCCCTTTTTGGCGAACAGGGAAAAGAAGGAATCCCCCCAAAAAAGGCTTCCAGTGCGAAAAATAAAGGAAGGGGGGGAGAGTGGGAGAATTGCATATCCAAGGAGCAAATCAAAAAAAAGATTTTTTCGAATAAACTAGGAGGAAGGGAAAAAAGGAAACTCGAGGGCGAATGTTTCCAGGGAAAGAAAAAAGCGTGTCCAGGTAGGGGGAAGTTTGGCAAAGGGGGAGGGGGAGAGGACAAGTAAAAAAGGGGGGGAGAAAAAAAAAGAAAACAATTCGGAACACAGAGATAAAAAAGAAAAGGGAGGTCTCTCCGTCTGCTCCGGGGGGGGAAAAGACATTTTCAAAAAATGGAAAGAGAATCTCCACGTGGGGGGAACTGTCCCACCCAGAAAAGAGGGGAAACCTTTGAAAGATGGGAAATCTCTCCCCTTTCCGAACGTGGGGGGGGAGAAAGGGAATCCTTATAGAGTGCTAAGGGAAAAGAAAGAGAACGATGTTTGGGGCAAGTGAAAAAAAAAGTTAAGCTGCCCCGTTTTCAGGGGGAAAGTCAGTTTATTGCAAACAGGGGGAAAAAAATGACACAAAAAGCAAAAAAGAGGGGCTTCAAATCTCGTGAGAAAAGAGGGGATGGACAAAAAGGAGGGTGAAAAAACTCGCGTTTGTCAGGAAGGGAAAAGAAAAAAAAAAAAAGGGAGGCAAGTGCGACTGAAAAAAAAGGAAACACCGCCCATTTCGGTGGAGAACAAAAAGTCAAAAGGGGGGAACAAAAAAAAAAAAAAAGTGTCTCCATAAAGGAACGCTTGCGGGATAGAGACGTTCCCAATCCAATTGCAAAAAAGGGAAAAAAAAGAAGGAACAGGGTTCTGGACGAGGGGTAGGGGGGATAGGACATACGCAGGGTATTTTCGGGTCTGTGGGGAAAAAAAAAAACCACTGCTCAAGAAAAGGGCCCTCCTTGAAGGGACTTTTGTTGATCAAGAGGAGTTAAAAAGGAACGAAAAAAAATCGAACAGCGTGGAAGAAAAGGAAAAAAAAGGCGAGCCTGGCAGCCGGAAAAAAAGAAGCCGACGAGCGGGTAAGAAAAAGTCACAAAAAAAAAGGCGGGAAAAAGGTTTGATTCCCCGGAAAAAGTGTCGCCCTGGGGAGAGAGGGGGGAGGGGCTTACACAGTCGCTGTGGCAGGAAAAAGGGGAGGCCGACGGAAAAAAAAAAAGAGGGCAAGCTGACCCTCGTAAGGAAAAAAAAAAGAAAAAAAGGACACTTTTCCTGCATGCCAAAGGGGGGGACGAGGGAAAAGAAGAAAAGCGTCCGAGACGGTTCAAGAAAAGGGGGGCATGGTCTTTGGAGTCGTTTCGAAAAAAGGGAAGGAAAACATGGGCAAAGGCAAAAAAAGCCAATGCCGAAAAGGTGTCCATCCCGCCCACAGGCGCGAAAAACCCCTCCCTCGGGGGGAAAATCGGGAACGGCTTCCCGCAAAAAAAAACCGACGGAAGCCAAGTCGGATTCTTGAAAAAAAAAAAACAAGAGGGGGGGGGGGGCAAGAAAAAATCTCCACAAAAAAAGAGCACCGGAGGAGGGGGACGAGGGGGTTAGGGAGAAAAAGGAATGAAAAGAAAGAAATCTTTTTACGGTCCGGTGAAGAAAGAGAGCGTGTTTCCCGGGAGAAGGGGAACGTTTTTTTGAAAGGAAATTGAATTGCAAGCAAAAAAAAAAAAAAAAAGGGGGGGGGGGGGGAGAAAATGTACAAAAAGACTTCGGAAAGGGGAAGCGGGAAAAAAAAGGGAGTCTGGAATAAGGGGGGGGAGACATTGAAGGGGGCCTAACGGAACCGATAATACCGAAATCCCTCGAAAAGGGAACCGTCTCGAAACGAAAACCCTCCTGGGAAAAATTCCACAAGGGGCCGGGGGGGAAAAAGAGTTGCTAAGAATACTAAATGGGGGGAAAGAAAAGCCTAAAGAAGTAAGGGGTGGGGAAAAACGCCTCCGCAAAAAGAAGGGCGTCGTCAAAGAAGAAAAAGGGGTGCATAAAAAAGTGGTAAGAGGGAGAAAAACAAAAAAGAGAGGATCACCTGAAGATGGAGAAAAAAAGGAGGCTTGTTTGAAAAGGGGGGAATTTTTTCCAGGCGAAGATAGGGGGAAGGGGAAGAGGGGGAAGGGGGCCCGCTTGGAAGGCCGAGGAAAAAGACTTCCCTGAAGGAGAAAAAGGTTGTTACACAAAGGGGTGGGAGCGGGGGACGATTGGATAAAGGGAAACCCCTCTTAAAGAGGCTTACCATTATCCGGGTTATTTCAAAAAAAGAAGAAAAGAGGGGCCGGCCGAAAGAGCCTTGCGCTAGGAGGGAGGAAAATCAATTACCAAAAACGACGGGGATTGAATGCGGAAAAGGGGCTTTCTCGAAGAAAGAAAGAGCGTCGGAATTTTAGGGGGAAAAGGGGGGACTTTTTTTTTCGGAACTTTTTTGGGGAAATCCCTGTTTACCACCTAAGAGAAGAAAATGGAAATGGGACATGGGTACTACTTTCTTGAGAAAATTTTGTAGAAAAGAAGAAGGGGTCATCCTTTTTGAGAGAGGGGGACATAGGGACCAGAAAATGTACTTTTAGAAAAGAGAGTGCCTATTCATCCCCTGGGAAAAGAATAAAACCGAACTGAGAAAGGTGCCGGGAGAAAAAGTAAACCCCAACAGCGCGAATCTTGGGGGAGGTCCCCCAGAGGAAGGGGGAAGGGCAAAAAGTTTAAAAGAAAAGGGAGAGATTCTAACGGGGAATATTCTGCCATTTGGGGGGGGGGATCCCATCCGCTCGGGCACAAGAAGGGGGGAGAAGGAGGAAAGCCGTGTGGGAACCTTACTATTAGAAAGAAAAACTTCAGCGAACGAGAAAAGGAATGGGGGGAAAAAGAGAAGGAAATACTACATTCCCCACCAGACACAAGGGAACAAGGGAAAAAAAAGGAAAATTCCTTTAGGAAATCCCCTTCGCCGGGGGGGGGGGGAAAGAAAAAGAATGTCCATATGGAAGGGACAAGGGGTCAGAGAAACAAATCGTGAAAGAGGGGGCTCAGGCATGGGAGAAAGAATTTAGTGGGAGTGAAAAAAGTTTCCAATGAAATTCTCATCGGGGTCTTCGGGAAAAAGAGATGAGACGTATGGAAAGGGTTGGGTGCAAAAAGAAGGGTCCTCCAAAGGGAATTGCGAAGGACCTTTTTTGAATGGGGAACGAAAGAAAGTTTCCCTCCTCTGAAAGGGAAAAAAAAGATAGGATTCGAGAAAGCCACCACCTGGCCAGAAGGGGGGGGGGGGGGGACTCATCTATCCTGAAAAAGGGGAGGGGGGACACTTACTAAGGGAAATTTGGTGAAAGTGGAAATGATTTAACTCTTCGTTTAAAAAAAAGGAGCCATCCTCCTTTTAAAAAGAGGGGAGAAAGAAAAGGGGGGGGGTCCTTAAGGGTCCGACAAAGAGAAAAAAAGAAAAAAAGGGAAATAAATCTCAGGAATAACAAAAGGAAAATTTATCCGAAGAGGAAAGAGTGGTTCGTGAGTGCGGAAAAAAAAAAGCAAACAAACTCCTGGCAACTTGGGGGGGGTCAAAAACGGTTAAAAAAAAAATTGAAAAAAATGGGCTCGGGTACAGAAAGGCCACACGCACGGAAAAAAGGGAAGGACTTTCCCCCGTGGAGCAAGAAAGGGGAAAAAGGAAAGGAGAAAAAAGAGGGTGGTGAAATCAAGTCTCCCCAAAAAAAAAACTTCGTTCGATTGAGGGAGAGAAACGGCAAAAAAAAGAAAAAACGAAGTCACGCTCAAGGGGTCAGGGTGAAACACTTTGAAAAGGGAAAAAAGAATCTCTAGGAAAAGAAAAAGGAGAAAAGGATGGAAGAAAGGGATTAAAAAAAAAGAAAAAAAAAACCACGATTGGTTAGGAAACCTTACCCGAGCTTTAACTCGGGGGGGGGGGGGGCTGGTTCTTGGGGAAAAAGCTCAGCGGAAAGGTCCTTCGAACTTTCAAAGGTTTAACGCTCGGAAAAAAGGACTTTTGCGGAGTGGAAAGAAAAAAGAAGGAAGATCGGCGGGAGGGGGGGGCAAAAAAGGGGGGTACGCGCATCCAAGAAAAGTTTTTTTGCAAAACCCGCGTTTTGGGAAAAAAAAAGCTCAAAAAAAAATTGAAAAAAAAAAGACACGCTTTCACGCCTGCGGAAAAAAAAAGGGGGAGATTTTAATTTACGCGATGAAAGGAAAAGGGGGGGCGGCGATCAAAGGAGGGAGGGGGTAAAACCCGGAGGGGGAAGGGGGACGAACGACGCGTCAGAAAGGGCCGCACCCCAAAAGGTCTCGTACGTGCAAAAGGATGCAAAAAAGGGACGGAAAAAGAAACGCTTGGGAAAAAAGGGGGAATCTTCCAGTGGGGGAAGAGAATTTCTTCCTAAACGAAAAGAAAGGGGGGGGTGACCGTGTAGAGGGGGGTTTTTTTTTTGCCGGAGGAGAAAGGTCCGATCATAGGGAGGAAATCCCCGTAGGAAAAGAAAAAGGACGTCTGCCTAAAAAAAAAAAAAAAACAGGCTTACTGAAGCCACATTGGCGAAAAAATACCTCGAAAAGAGGGAAAACAATGCAAAGACGTACGAGATAAGAAAAGGGGTTTTTCTCGGGGAAGGGAAACCTCTAAACGCGAGGGGGAAAGAAAAAGGGTTTCAGGCCATCGGAGGAAGGGAGGAAAAACCATTTCCCTGGGGGAAAACCCAATGCTAAAAAAAAGAGGAACAGCTTCCCAAAAGTGAAGGAGGGAAAAAGGGGTTCCCACAAAAAGAAAAGACTGATAGCACTCCTAGAAAAAAAAGGGGAAGGTCACCAAAGGGGGAACCGGGGAGGAAAGAAATTTTGATAAGCGGAACGTGTGAAAGGGGGAGAGGGTATATTGCGAAGGGAAAGACTCTCCAGAAGAAGGGGGGGAAAGGAAAGAGTAAAGCGTGCCCCGGAAGGGGTCTCAGTGGATAAAAAAGGAGACAATCTTCACATGAAGAGGAGAAAGCAAAAAAAAAAAAGTCTAATCGTCCCATCGAGGGGGGGAAAGAAAGTTGATGAAAGGGAAACAGAATTGGGGAGGGGGAAAAAACTTCCCTTTTTTTCAAAGTACCACTTCTCCTGGAGGGGAAAAGGAAAAAGCTTTTCAGGGGAAGAATCAAAGGAAAAAAGGGGAAGTCACCAAGACAAAAAAATTTCGAAAAAAAGAAAGGGGATAAAAAAAGGAAGGGGGGGGAAAAAAATTCCTAAAAAAAGGGTGGGATATTCGAGCAAGAAAAAAAGAATCAAGGGCAATAAAAAAAGGAACGGGGGGGGGTGGGGGGAGAGATATAGGGGAAATAAGCTAAAAAAATCCATGTATTTCGGAGAAAGAGGGGGGGGTGTTTCCAAGGAAAGGAAAAAAACCGCCCCTCCCTGGGGAAGCCCTTTTCCGCGGGGGGGGGAGGATGCGGGAAAAAGGAAGCTCAAAGACAACAAAAGAAGAAAGAGGAAAGAAGAACGTTTTCAAACTAAGACAGGCCGTGAAGGCTAAGAAGAAAAGATCAGAAACTGAGATCCAAAAGTGGTTATCCTTGAAAAGAAGAAAAATCAAACTCATCTTGAGGGGGGAAAAGGGAAAGTTTATTAAGGAGGAGAGGGAAATCAAGTCCCACTTTTCTGAGGAAGGAAATGCCCCCTGATAGGGGCACGCAGAGGAAAACCTTGCTTAAAAAGACAAGCTTGTCGCAAAAAAAAAACTCCCGTACGGGAAAGCCGTTCTGCAAGGAAAGGACAGGGGTTCGGCAGAGGAAAAGAGAGGGGGGGAAAGGGATAGGGAGAGACCTGAGGGGGATCTTCATTTTCCGGAGGGGGGGGCTTTCGAGTCCCCCATCCATGGAGAAGGAAGAAGAAGGAGACCCCTCCTCTAGAAAGGGCAGGGAAAAGGGAAGGGGGGTTACATCCCTCCCAAAGAATTCTCCGGTCGACTGGGATTGTGTCGAAAATTAAAAATCGTTAAAAAAAGGGGGGGACACTCTCTTGCCATAAAGAAAGGGACTTAAACGTATAAAAAGTGAGGAAAAAGAGGGGAAAACACATCAAGACTCCCCAACAACAACAACGGAAAAGAGATAACGATGTGTTGTGAAGAGGAAAAAGAGGACACGGGGGAAAAAGGTAAAGAAGAAAAAAGATGTCCCGTCTAAAGAGGGAAAGGATTTTAAAGAAAAAAAAGCGCTCAAAAAAAGTTTTTTCAAAAGGGGGGGAAAAGGGTCGTCCAAATGTGAGCGAAAGAAGAGGGGAAAATAATTGGGAAAAAAAAAAAATTCTAACTGAAAAAAAAAAAGGTACATGGCCGGAAAAAAAAAAAAAACGTGCACCGTCTTCGAGGGACCAAAAGGACGGAAAACACCTTTCAACAAGGGGGGGCAAAGGCAGACGTGCGAGCAACGGAAAGGGCCTCAACTGCAAGAAGCCGGGGGGAAGCTCGGGAAAAAAGCCTGCCGCACATCGAGAGCACCACGTGGGGAAAAAAAAAAAAACGAACCAAAAAGACAAGAAAGATAATCACGCCGAGAAAGCATGGGGATTTCAAAAAAAGGATCTTTCCTGAAAAAAAAAAAGGATTTTGGGAAAGAAAGCACGGCAGAGGAGGAAGGGGGGCGGATCCGTTGAAGGAAGGACACACCGACCGAAGAGGGAAGGACCATGATCCGTGGGTGAGGGAGAAAAGAAACATGAAAAAGGAAGAAAAAAAGAAAGAAAAAAAAGATATGAGCTGATTCCGGTAAAAAGAATACCTTCGCCCGGGACGGAACGTGATGCGGCGAAAAAAAAAAAAAAGAGAAAAAAAGCAGAAAAAAAAAGGGGGAAGACAACCTAAGGGAAGGGGAACGGACGAGACTTGGGGTTTTTAGGCGGGGAAAAAAGGGACCAAAAATCGCCGAATAAAAAAAAAAAAAGAAAAGAAGGGGGGAAAAAACGACGAGTGAAAAAAATTTGTAAGAAAAGTCAAACTTTGGGAAAAAGAAAGGAACGCGAAACGAGAATGCAAAAAAAAGGGGTGGGAAGAGGAAAAGGCAGCCAAGGAAAAAAGAAAAAGAACTGGCCGCTTAAAAGGGGAAAAGGGAGTCAAAAAAACAGCGCATTCGATCTTGGAAAGGGGGAAACTCTATCTGAATGAAAGGGGGAAAAAGCTTTATCAAAAGGGGAGGGGGACACAGAATTTTCCCACTCCGAGGTGACATCAAAAAGGGAAAAAGGAAGGTGAAAAACGGGTTGAAGGGGACCTGGGAAAGGAAAAGGGGGCCGCTAACGGAACCAGAACGAAGAGAGGGAGGAAACTATCTATCAAGGGGGGCGCTAACGACATTCTCGCGCCAAAAACACGAAGAGAAAAACAAAAAGAAAAAAGTCCCTCATAAAGGGGGAAACATTCCGCAAGGGTGGGAGAGGGAAGGTGAGTATTCCCTCCCAAAAAAAAAGGGAAAAAAAAGAAGAAAATCGTTGAAGGGACGGGGACTGGTTTGGTTGGTTTGTGGGGGGGTTTTGCGGAAAGTTCTATGCTAATTTAAAGAAAAAAAGGGGAAAAGGACAGTGCGGGAAAAAGCTCTGAATGGGAAAAAAAAGGGTTCAACTGTGCGGGGAAAGAAAATTCTAAGTTAAAAGGGGGAAGATCGGCTGTTTGTGTGGGGGAGAGGGAAAAAACAACCCGTTCCGAAGGGAAGGAGTAACAAAAAAGGGGAGATTCAGGGGGAGACAATATTGCCCACAACAAGACATGGCAGCGTGGAAAGAAGCCCTGAGCAACACAGAAAGGAAAAGGGGGAAGAAAGAAAATGAAAAAACCGTGGTGCGCCCGCTTGGGGATCACCAATTCCATCCGGAAAAAAAAGAAAAGGTTTTCCCCTGATCGTAAAAAAAAAAACAAAAAAGCGAAGTCGAAGGGGTCATTAATACCCCGCAGCGGGGGAAAAAAAAAATGCCATCTTCCATCTTGGGGAGGAAAGTCGGGACGCGAAAGGGGCAAAGGGGGGGGAAGGAATGGCCAACCACGGGGGAAAAGTCTCTTAACAAGCAGAGGGGAAAAAAAAAAAAAGGTCCGCGATAACGGGAAAGAGCACTTCCCCCAGCAAAGAAAAAAAGGGAGGAAAACGTTGGAAAGTCGAAGAACTAGAAAAAAAGAAAGAAAGGAAAGGGGTTGGATGGGGGACAAAAAAAACTGTACCCAACAAAGATCAAAAAAACGAAAGAAAGGGTCATGTGTGAAACACTTTAAAAAAGGGGTAATCTCTGGAAAAAAAACAAAAAGAGAAGATATTTACCTGACCACGAAAAGGGGTTTCACCCCTGACCAGAGAGGAAAGGGAGGGGGTTTTTTTGGAAAAAAAGGTAAGGGGGAAATAAAAAAAAAGGACAGCCGGGAAAAATAGATTCGACTTTTCCAAAAAGGGGGGGGGGGGCACTGTCGGCGAAAGGAAAAAAAAAAAACATGGAGAGAAAAAACATCCTCGCGTACGGGGAGGACTTTGTAACGCGCAAAATGGTACCGTGGGGGGGGACACAGGGAAAGGGAAAAGAAGTTTGGCGAGAAGCCCGCCAAGCTGAAAAAATTTTCTGGCGGAGAAAGAAAAACGCTGAGGGAAGTCCGGGAAGAGTGAGATCGGATGAAAGAAAAAGATCCGGACAACAAAGGGGCCCCGCGGATGGATGGAAAGAAACGTTTAAAGGAAAAACGGGAAAAAAGGGAAGCAGGAAATTTTTCGGGAAAGGTACGTGCAGCGGAAGAAGAAAGCCTTCGCAGGAAAAAAAGAGGCAAGGACGAGAGAAGGGGGGGGGGGGGGGCATCTGGCTTCCGGGAGAAAGATTATTGTCGGGAAACCGTGAATCAGAGAAAGGGGGTGGGGGACGGGGGAGAAAAACAACGCCCGAAAGAAATTCGCATCAAAAAGGGGGGCCCACCCATTGCAAAAAAAGGGAAAGACGAGAAGAGAAGGGCTCGTCGAAGCGAGCAAAGAAAAGAAAGCTCATAGCCATGCCTGCGAGGGGAAAGGGGTTTTTTTCGGGAAAACTAAGGAGAAAGGGAAACCCTCTAAACGAGGAAAAAAAGGGAAACAATTCTCAGGGAAAGGGAAAAAAGTTTCATGGGGGGGGTGAAAGAGAGAAGGGGGAAAGGCCCTGGATAGTAGAAGGAGGGAAAAAATTTTCTCCGGAAAAAAAAAAAAAAACACACTTAAATCTCCAAAAGAAAAAAATTAAAAAAAAAAAAAAAGGAATAGGCACTCATCAGGAAGTTGACTGTCACCGCCAAACCTGGCAGAATAGTGGGGAAAGAAAAGAAAACTGGGGTGGGGAGTAAAAAATGTCATCCTGATAGAGGGAGAAAAAGTCCCCGCCTCGGAAGGGGGGGGGGGAAAAGTATACGCGCTATTTTAAGGGGAAAGGAAGGATGGTTTGGGAGGGGGGGGGGGATCTGAAAAAAGGGGGGGCACCAGGTGGCTGCAAAAGGGACCGATGGCACCCAAAAAAAAAAAAAAAAAAAAGTAGAGCGGAAAAGAAGCTCGTCGAGGCCGCGAAGAGGGGATCCCTTTGAAGAAAAGAAAAAGAAAAAACCGAAAGGACTCGTTTGGGTAGGGAAAATACCAAAGGGTAGAAGGGGGGGGATACTGTCCTTCGGCAGAAAAAGGTTCCGGGGGAACAGGGGAAACCTAAACAGAAGAAAAGAATCGAAGAGAAATTCCGGTTGGAGGGAAAAAAAACAACTCTTGGGGAGGAACCGGTCCGCATCAGGGCAAATGAGGGAAGTACTGTTCTCTGGAAGGGGTTAAAGGGGGGGGGGAAAAGAAAGCTCATGGAAGAAGGTATTTTTAAGGGGGCGTAGTAGGGGGGGAAAAAGTCCAGCACAAATCTCCTGGGTCCGAGGGGGGTTCTCGGGTGTGATCAAAAAAGGGGAAAGAAAAGGGGGGAGTTCAACTCAAAAGAAATAACGAATGATGGTGTAGAAGAAGTAGCATCCGTAAGGGGGAAGAGACTCAAAGCAGAAGGGGGACAAAAGAATCGCAGCCGAAGAAGGGGGGGGTTGGAAAGGGACTCCCCCTTGAAAGAAGAAAATCCCAATCGAGTGGCGTGCACATCATGAGGAAACCAAGTGGGGAAAGAGGAAAGGTTGGGGGAGGGACTTTCCCAAGGGAGGGAGTAGACACTGGGGGGGGGCGCCCCGGAAGAATTGCGCTCGTGGAAAAGAAACGTTCTTCCTAAAAAATTTGTGGGCAAGCGAGGAAAAGAAGAAAAAAGAAGTACTTGGGAGGAAGGTCCTGCAGGCCCAAAGTGTGGAATGGCGAGGGGAAAGGAAGGAGGGGGGGGGGGTGGGAAGAAAAAGTCGTAAAGAACGGGAAAATGTCCCGAGCAGGGGGGGAGTATTAGGGGGGGGAAGTGGTGAAAAAACAAAAGAAAAAGCATCCCTGTCAGGGAACCCAAAAAAGAAGAAAAAGAAAGAGAAAGGGATGGGTCAGAAAAAGGAGGGGGGGGGGGGGAAGCCCGGCCCCCAAGGTCCAAAGTCGCCGCGGTGTGCGCTGGGGGGGTGGAGTGTCTTTCCCTAGCGAAAACAGAGCACCTCTTTCCTCCTTTTCACACGTTCCACCGACGGAAGAGAGGGAGGAACTAACACATCGTTATCAAGAGAAAAAAA
>Ga0179593_1598382_pt1 | contig 20171 bp, 34 predicted proteins | sample CZODoug2_1_08_16_FD_185931 | JGI IMG/M metagenome (GOLD analysis project Ga0179593, IMG submission 185931) | Vadose zone soil fungal communities from Angelo Coast Range Reserve, California, USA - CZODoug2_1_08_16fungal (PacBio error correction) | ecosystem: Environmental > Terrestrial > Soil >...
TAAAAAACGTATTGTCCGGGGGGCCTATTGAATCCAAGAAGCTCCCAAGGTACTCACGGTTAAAAAGCGCAAGGTGGATACACGAATACCCGGGCAAACAAAAGACGGTGGGGGTGCCGGCCGGACATAAAGTTAGAGTTTCACGTAGTGAATCCCACTGAATTGGAGGAAAGGTGACGACAAACATGATGAACATAAAAGTGGGCTCCCTCTTCAAAAAGGGTCGGGGGTTCTTATACGCATCCGAGGGCGAAAATAATTCAATCAAACGCCCCGGGACCCGCACGGCTACTCATCACTTCCAACCGGCCAACAGAAGAAACTAAATTAAACAGGCCCGAAATAAATGAACTGGGCAGCGGAGAGAAAAACCCTCTACCGCCAGCTGGCACGTGCCTGTAAAGCGGGTCAGCGTTATGTGTGTGGGAAACGTGTGCCCCGAAGCCGAAAGACCAAAACCGGTTCGCAAAAAAGTGCAGGCTTCTACTGGGGGTTTTTCTTAAGACCCAGGATAGACTCGGGGGGGAACGCAAAAAAGCGCCGACTCGCGGTTACCAATCACCGATGGAATATGACACGAAAACGTAAGTTGATACATCCCTGGGCTGAGCCCCAAAAAAGTCTTACACCAGCTCGTCCGCGCCAGTGGGAAAACTACCGAGACAATATGGAGAGCCTTAAAAAAAGGAAAGGGTGTAAGAGACTAGGGCACTTGTCATCCAGAAGACCCAAAAAAAGAAAGCAGAACTCGCCCCCCCTGTGTCTCACAAATAAGCTCCAGGCAAGAATGCAAGGGACAAAATAAAAGGGACTGAGACCCGGGGAAGGGAGATGCGGCCACTACGATTAAACACGCCCACGCTACGGAAGGGAGGAAATAAACTAAAGGGAGAGGGAGTGGAAAACCCGTCCTTTGCTTAAAAGAAACGGCCCCTCTCTCTTTGCTGAAAGGGTATGCGACTAGAGCAGAAAAACTGGAATGCGGTAAGGGAAGCCGCTCGTCGCACGACCCCGCATCTAAGCGGTTTGGTTGGCGACGGTAAGGAAAACTGTCCAGGAACTCAAAAAAGGAGATAAGGGAATTTTGAAACGCGGAATTAGGGGAAAAAGCGCGGTTTCCCGGCCGCTGAAGGTGCCATGGAAAACCTTGGGGGCAATGAACCTTCAAAAAGGAAACAACAACGAAGTCAAGGGCCAGTGAAGAGAATGGCGGGTAATGCTGACCGCTTCGGGAAATGGTCCACGGCCACGGAGAGTGGTCAAGCCCAAGGGAAGGACCAGGAAGGGAAGGGGAAACCAACTCCTACATGGCGGACCCGAAACAGACGGACTCGAATTGCCGCATCTAGTATCACTAACTGGTTTGGGGAGGCAAAACGGGAACATTAAGTAAGGGGGGGAGGATTGCCTTTTGGACCGCGAAAGGAGGGGAAAAACTGGGAGGGGGTCCCTAACACACACGAAAGAAAGAACAACGGGATAAGGATGCCGCTAATTAACCCTAGGCAGGTCTTAAAAAATGAGCCGCCCAAAAAGCAATGTAACGCGAATCAAGAAAGAATGGAGAATCCGTCGGCGTGGAGTCCTTGAATTCAATCGAAAAAAGGGGGAAAAATGGAAAAAGCTGGGGGCAAAGAAACTAATGTTGGGGGTCAGGGACAAAAAACAAGAGAAATTTAAGGGGAGCGGATAAACGGAACTCAGCGAGGCGGTAAAGGACGTGAAAAAAGGGCCCCACGACAGAGCCTCGGTGAGAATAGTACGGGCGTCGGACAATCCCCTGGGAACCAGGAAAAAGGGGGATCCAGGGAATTACAATTGACGGCCGGACAGGGTCGTATCAAAGACATCGGAAAACGGCACAGGCATTCCGGATGCTGGTGGGTGAAAGCCTAAAGCGAGAAGGGCGGCATTTGGGGGGCAGGTCCATCCGCGGGGGGGGGTCGTGGTTTCTGGGGGTACCGTCAAACGCCCATGGGTCATAACGAGGGAACGAGTTGCGTTCATGAAAAAGAAACGTACCGCCTTCCGACCGAAAAGAGACAAAAATCGCTTTCAGATTGGTTTGTCCTGAAACTCGGAAAAAGTTCCGTCGAACCCGCCATGGCGTTCTAGACATGGGGGGAAAAAAGGCCTGGCAGAGCAGGGGAGGGGGGGGACAACCTGATCCACCGGACGGGCACTTCAAGGCTGAAAAAATCAGGAAATTTAACGCGGTGAATAAGAACCCGCAGGTGCAGGGGGGGGGGGGAGGGCTCGCAAGTCTGGGAATGGTAAAGACAGGAAAATTGCTCCAACTCAGTGGCTAAAGGAAAAGGTCCGAGAGGAGCGATGAGCGGTGCATGAAAAAAGAGGAAGGGGGAAGGGGGGAGGAAAGCCCAGGGCTCAGCTGGTCACGAAAGAAAGAAAGACAAAGGGGAAGACCCCCCCCCGCAGATCCCGGTTCATAATGGAGATTAAAAGAGGAGGGTGTTTGTTTGAGTCAGAAGGGAGATCCATGGGGGAAGGAGGAAAAAAGAATAAGAAAAACAAGGTCTTACAAAAGAACATCGAAGGCAGTATCCCTCACACTAAAAAAAAACAACAGGATAAAAGGAAGATGAGGAAGTGACCAAAAACCCACCGGAAACCACTAAAAAAGGGTTTTTGGGAAGCCCTTGTAAGGGATTGAGGAACCAAAATTCTAACATGAGCCCGTTCTAGGAGTCAAAAAACAAAGAAGGGCAAGAAAAGACCATCGACTGAAAAAAGAATGAATTGCGCAGGTCTTCGAAGAAAAGAAGAACGCAAAAAAAGAAAGTTCTCGGGAAAGGGGAAGAAGAACTTCGAAAGAGAGGACCTTCGTCGAGCAAAGAGGAAATGGAAAGGAAACACCTTGCAAAAAAAAACACTTGAAACCAGAAAAACCAATCTTCAAAAAAAGGGAGCAAGGACTGTCTTTGGGAACAAGGCCCGTAAAGACACAGGGGGCGGCTGGGATACAAGTGGAGAACAGAAAATCCATCGGTGTCCGCGTCCAAAAAAAAAAGGGGAAGAGAAAAAATAGGGCCGATTGGGTGGCTCAGAGCCGAGAACACGGAGAAAGGAGAATCTGAAAACGCACGATTTAGTCTTCAAGGGGAAATTTCAAAGTACTGAAAAAAACCCCCCCCTGGAGTCTGTAACACGAAAAAAAAATAAAAGGAATGTTTTTTGACACGAAAGGGGGGGCGTTATTCCCAACGGGCCCTGAAGGGGCCCGATCCGGGGGGGAAAAAAATGGCTCTTTGGGAAAAGATCCTGAAAAAAAAAAACTGTAACCGTCCAGAGTAAAGGGGGTACAGGGGAGGAACTGGAGAACTCCGGACCGGAAAAAAAAGCAGAAAGGGCAAAGGGGAGGACGAGGGGGAAAACAAACTTGTGGAAGAACTAAAAGGAAACAGGATACGAGCACATCGAAAGGTGCCCCTTTACAAGACCCAGTCCGGAGAAAGACAAGGGGGTCTTGGGGGGAAAAGAAAAGAAGACAAAAGTCGGATCAAAGGAAAACCTTGATGGTGGAGAAGGGCCTACCACTAGTGAGAAAGAGACAACCATCTTTAGGGTAGCAAGAAAAAAATTAAGTCCCAGGGGGAAAAAACTAAAAAAACAACATGGAAGTAAGAGGAGAGGGAAAACGGGCGGGGGACGGGTAGCAAGGGGAATGGGGTGTTTGGTATAAAGCTTCAATTGAATCTCGACGTGGACTTGACTCTTCAAAACAAGATTAGGGGAAATTTGCAAGGGAAAATTGGAGTGGAAATAGTTGGGACAATTTTAAACCCAATGGTCGCAAGAAAACGAAAAGGAAGAAAAATTTTGACGACTGAAAGAAAGATTAAGAGATCGACTGGGAAGGGAAAAAATCAGGATTCAAATGCGTAAGGGGGGTGTAGGGGTCCAGGACCTGTAAGCGAGGCAGAAGGGGAATGGCGGCGCAGTAGTAGGGGAGCAGGGTGGAAACAAAAAGGAAAAGAAGCCCCAGGAAAAATCGCCCCAAAAGACGCAGGTGAAACACATGTTTTTACCAGAGGGAGGAAAAAGTGAGGAGAAAAAAAACGGGACATGCAACGGGGAGCATAAACTTGGAAAAACTGAAAACAAAAAGGAAGGGGGGGAATGGTGGAAAAAGAAAAGGGAGAGAAAAGTGGGGGGAAATAGCCATTAAGAGTAAAGAAACAAGGGAACCTTGAGGAGTCGTGGAAAAATTCTATCCAGGCCCCCCCTCTCTTAACAGGAAAAGACAGAGGAGTAGAATGAGCGTCAAGAAAAATAGTGCTATAAAGGGGGTCAGGAGTCCTCTTTTGGAAAAAGGAACGAAGGTGAGCCGGGCAGGTAAAGATCTCAGGGAAAACCTTCCGTAAAAAAAGAACCGCCGTGGCAAGAGCCAAGTGGTGGGGAACTCCGGAAAGGGGGACACTGAAGGAGGGTTCTTGGGGGAGGGAAGGAAATTCTAAAAATGTTGCAGAGGGGAGGAGGGGGAAAAGGAAATTGCCGCAAGGGGGAAGCCTCAGTGGGAAGATTCAGGGGCAGGGGAAAACCGCCCCAAGACCGCTGGACAGATAAGTAAAATGGTCGAACAAAGTAAATTGGGAATATCTTTTAAAGGGGGGGGGGACCGAAAACCCCCATGCCGGGGGGGAAAAGGGGGAGGTCGGAATATGCCCTCGGGGTGAGAAAAGAGGGTAAAAACACTCTGCTGGAGGGGGGTGGGGTGCGCAGTGGACCAAAACCTAGCGGGGGGGGGAGCTGAAGGAACAGAGAGATGTAAGGGGGCTGCTCCCCGGTTGGGAGAAAGGGGAACGGGGGTGAAAGTCCAGAAACCCCATTCTGAGAACAGTGAAAGAAACGTCTCCCAGCCTGGGGAACACTGGGCTCGAAAGTTGAGAAGGATCAGCTGGGCTTCGTGATCTTCAACCCAGGGAAGATGTGGTTTCTATCCAACTGGGGGGGGGCCCTGGATTCTGAATCCTTACTAAGAGGGGGTCAAATCGGGGATTTGTAAAAGAATAAAAGGGGACGCCTCATTTGAAATCGGAACAACCCCGAACAAACCCGGGGGAGTGTAGGCGCGAGGGGTGGTGGGAGAGTTGGGCACAAAGGTCAGGGGGGGGAAAAAGGAAAAAAAAAAAAAGGGACAAAAGCCGACGAGTGAAAAGGAACAGGGGGGAGTTGCCAATGGTCCGGGGGAAATCTAAAAAATCAGGGGCCGAGGAAAAAAAAATGGGGGATGCACCGACGGGGAAAAAAAATCAAATGATAAGAGATGGAACACCCCTCTCGCGACAAAAAAACCAACACGGACGGAAAAAAGCCAAAAAAGAGGAGACTCTCGGTTAGGGAGACGGACAGGGATTAGGCGCAACGAGAAAAAGAAGGATGTAGGAGGGCCAAAAGGGTAGAACAGGGGAGCCGGCAACCAGGGGGTGAAAAAAAAGAAAAAAAACAAATAGGGCCTTTTTCAAAGTTTTGACACGAATGAAGCGGGGACAACAAAAATGATAAAAAAAAAAAAACACCAGTGAACGGACTTGAAAAAGCGGGGGAGGGGGGATATACGAAGAAGAGACCGGAAAAAAAAGAGGGGGAGGCGTGAAAAGAAACCCCTGAAAAAAGGGGAACGGACTCAGGGGAAGGTCAATTCAAAAAACCAAAAAAGAAGAATCGAAGAAAGAAAATTAAAGAGGGGGGGGGAGCAGGGAAAAGAAGCGATGACGCCATGCATTGGGCAAGGGAACGTACCCATGAATGGGAAAAGGGAGGACTTTAGGGCTGAATGGCGCGTTTACCCAGGGGAAAGCAACTCCCCCAAATGAGAAAAAGGGAGAGAATGAAAAAAAGGGGAGAGCGGGTTTGGGTTTTGTGAAAAAAAAAAGCAAAAACCTGATCGATTGGGCAGGGACACCGCGGGACAGGAAAAAAACTATCGAAAGGAAGTGGGTACCGAATAGACCGATGGAAGATGAGAATGAACATTAAATACAGCCTGGGGAGGAAAAGCCTGGAAAAACAGGGGCCCAAAAAAAAATAGCCCCGCGCGAAATATTTTAGAGGGGGTAAAAAGGAAACTGGTGGGGTGGGTCCGACCGAAGCAGGGAAAAAGACCTCATCCATATCGGGGGAGGAGAAAAAGCACGAAACCCACCTGGGAGAAACAAAAGAAAGTAACAGGGAAGGGAGAAAAAAAGGGACCAAGTGCTGGCAGGAGAACTGAAGGGCTTTCGTGCTACTGCGGTGGAGAGAAACTTGAAGGGCCCCACAAGAAAAATGAGAAAAAGAAAAAGGGACGGGCCCTTGAGCGCCGGGGGGAAAGAGGGGGATTGGGGGAAACGTGGGGGAAGATAAAATGAAAAAAAGGAAAAAAACTGCACATAAGAGCTGAAAGGGATGCTGGCACAGTTGAGATGAAGGGGAAGGCACCAAGCAAAAACAACCAACACACAAAAAAACAAAAACACAAAAAAAACACACCCAAGCGACTCAGGCCCAGAAAAAAAGAATAGGGTGGGGAAATCATAGTAAAAAGGAAAGAAAAAAAAAAAGTCGACATGGTGTACGGGCCGTGTTGAAGGCGGAGGGGGAAAACATAGGCAGGGGACAAAAAGCAAGGGCGCCTTGGGAAAAAATTTCATAAAAAAAAACAAATTAATACTGAAATGTGTCCTGTGAAGGGAGGAGGCGGAGTGACCTTCTGGTGTGGAACTGGACTGCAAAAACGCAGAGGGAAAAAAAACACCGGGGAAAAAAAAACCAGAAGAAATGGACCTTCGAAACAATCAATAAGGGCGAAAACATACCCCCGGCCATAAGGAGGAAAAGTAATTCCAAAAAAAACCGAGGGGAAAGTAGTTCGACAAACCTTGTAAAAAAAGACAGGGAAAGGCGCGCCGAAACGGGAAAAAACAAAAAACACTTACCAACCCTTGGATGGTTCCAAAAAGGAAAACATTGGGAACACAGAAAACCTCCTCGAGAATCCGCATTCCCCCAGGCAAGGGGGAATGGAAAAAAAACTCATCAAGGAGAGGCTCAAAAACGGCAATCTAAGAACCGACGCCGGGACTGGGGAATCTTTCCTGCGGGGGGAAAAGGGAAACGGTTAGGCAGCACGCAAATTCGCAGGGGTAAAAGGGATTTCCCCATGGGGCGCGAAAGGGGGAGGCGGCCGGGGGGGGGGGGTTTGCAGAATGGTGTACTTGGGACAGAGGAAAGAAAAATTAAAAGCATGGGCTCTCCTGGAATGAAGGAAATGGGGAAAAAAAGGCACCACCGTCATGCACTTCGTAATAAGGTCGGGCGTCGGCAAAATCACCAAAGAAATTTGGGAAGAAGCAAAAAGTTGAGACTTGAGGGGAAAAAACCAAAAGGGACCCAATTCAGTGACATCACCGTACAAATTAAGGCACAGGCATCCATAGGGCCTGGGTGAAGGGGAAGAAAAAAAGGCCTAGAAGCTTAGGTTTAAAGAAGTGATCCAAAAAAAAAAAGGTCGGGGGGAAGGAAGGAACTCATGTCAAAAAGATTCAAGTGGACATCTGGAAAACAAAAAAAATAAAACAGTACCCCGTCAACCGGCCAGAAAAAAAAAAAACTGGGGTTAGGTGGTGGAAAAAGGTGAACTCAAGTTCGCGCTTCACCGGGGGAAAAAAAAAAAAGTGAAAAAAAAGGTCGGGACGATGGAAAAGGGGTTCAGGGACGGGAGTCTGCATGTGCTTTATCAAACCGAAGAGGAAGGGAAGGACCTGCCCCCTGAAGCGGGGAAAGAAAACGAAAAAATGTTCAGTCAAAACATCCAGCCACGCTCAAATGCGGAAGGGGACAATGGGGGCAAAGGGGGCAAGGGCAGGAATCGTGCTTTAGCACCCTCGGCCCTACGAACCAGGGGAGGAAGATGAAAGGGGGGGGGGGGGCGTCGATCAAACCGAGCAGGGGGGAAAAAAAAAGGCCTCCGGTAGAAAAAAGGGTGACAGAGAACCGGAAAAAGTCTTCGCGAGAAAGGTTTTACAAAAGAGGGAGGGGGAAGGACGGAGGGTTCGAATTCAGAACGCGGAAAGGTAGAAAAGTTGCGCGCCCCCAAGCCGCGCCAAAAGCGGGGAAATCTGGGGTGTGGACGTGGAAAAGGAAGACCGGAAACTGAGGAGAAAAAAGAATATAGAAGGGGTTCAAAAAAAAAAAAAAAGAGGCAAACACTGACAAAATTTGTCTGTTAAAAAAAAAATGAAAAAACGACAAATCCCCCCAAGAAGCGAAAGTCCCGCTTTTGGAATTAAGAAAAAGGACAACCATAAGACATCGCCAATGAATAACTAGAAGCGAGAAGGATATCCGAAAGGCAAATTGGGCCGCTTAGAAAGGAAGGAAAAAGTCCTGAGAATTAAAAAAAAACGCTAACTCCCTGAAAAAGGGGCGTCCCGAAAAGGCGAAGTTTGATGCAAAAAGTGGACCCGGGCGGGCCCATCTTCACGAGGGGAAAAAAATTTATGGACAGACCTAGGTAAGCCCGGAGGACCGAAGCCGAACGTGGCCGCAAATCAAGGAAAGAATTTCTCCAACGATAAGGCGGGGGACAAGGAACAGCCATTTGGGAATCGTAAAAGGGGGCCCCGACACAAAAGGGTGCTTCACCGGGCCGAAGAGCGGGAAAAGAGGAACCGGCACCCTACGAAGGGATGAAAAATTCCCAAAAACCCAAACTAAAGTGGGACGGGACGGGCGGCCAGAGGAGAGCCTCGACCTCGGGAAAGGGGAAATGAGTGGGGGGCACGTTCAGGGGGCCCCACACGGAAATGCCGTGCCACAATGAGGACCAAGGGTGAAAAAAAGCTGACCATGGGGCGGGGGGGAAAAGGAAAAAGGAGGGACCTGGTGCCAAGGAGGGAGGGGGTGAAATGTAAAGCACTGGGAAGGAAAGACTAAAAAGACCTGCAGTGGGAAAGGGGCAAGGGGGGGGGGGGGGACAGGGGTAAACCACTTTGATTGTGCAAATGACTAAAAACCTAACTAGCCTTATACGAAACAAGGGAAAGGGATGCTGCACCGTGGGGCCAACAAGGAGGCCTCTATCAGGGAAGATCGTCTCCCATAACCGAAAAAACTTTCCTAACGCAGACCGGCCTAAACACAGATTTCAGGAACCACGAATGGATAAAGATGAAACTAACCCAATGAGACTTGGTGCAAATCATAAAAAGCCGATCATGCCTGAAGCAGCGCTGATGGTAGCGTTTTCCTCCGGTGGTGATCATCGTCATGGTGATGACAAAAGTACGACGGGGGGCGAACAGAGGTCGGGTGAAAATTCTGTGGCGTTCCAAGGGGGGGAAAGTGGGGGTTAACCAGGGGGTCAAGAAGGTAAAACTGAAAGCATGATTAAGAAAATAGTGTACAAGGGTGGGAAGCCACAAAAAGTTTGCGGCTGAAAGGAAAATCAAGCGAAGAGAAGGGAAGATGGGGCCGGCCGTCTGGAGGAACCCGGTAAAGCAGGTTCCTGCGGAAATCCAAGGAAGAGGTATTGAAAAAAAACACAATTGGGAGTCACCAGCAAGCCAGCCATTAACCTCCTGCCGAAAGAGAGTTTGTCCATAAAAGGAAATTTTAGAAGGGGGAAGATGGGGTGAATTAGCCCAAAAGGCAGGCGCAGAGCAACAAGGCGTTGACGAGAATGCGAAAAAGGAAACGGTTTGCAAAAAGGACTTAGATCTTGGTGTCGAGGGGACCAAAACAAAAACAAACCAACACACCGCCCAGGGGACAGGAAAGCCGCAACAGTTAATGTGTCTGTTATGGCCGGTACACCAGCTCTATGGCGTGTGTGTCTCGTGGGGGACCGGGAATTGGGCGAGCGAGAACTTGTTGGGGAAGGGCACCGATTTTAGGAAAGAGTCGCGGGGCCTCAAATTGAAAACAAGACTGGGGTGAAAACTCAAACAGCTAAGGAGAAGTTAAGAAGGGGTCGCCCTTCAATAGCGACAGCCATAACTGGCTTTTTTACCCATCCGACTATGCCTAATGCATGGAATCCAGGAAAAAAGGATTATGGTGCCGTCAATTCAAAGGGCAGGGGAGTATGTTGACTGACGCACCGTGTCGAGGACTCGCTGTAAAAAGAGCAAGAGAAAGTCCGGGATGGCCGTGACCCCGCAAGGAGCCCCTAAATATCAAAAAAAGGTGTACCGGCCTTTCTCTCTTCCGGATCCGGAATGGGTAAAGAAACATTGGGGGGACCCCCTCAAAAGCCATTCTTTTATCAATTTACCGGCGCGGCATTCGGGAAACTGGAGATCTTGGGGGAAATTCACATCTCAAGGGATTCACGGGGGGAGCTTTAGACGGGGGGAAACATCCCAAAAGAAAGGTAGGTGTCTTCTCAGAACCCGAAAAAAAAAATTATATATTGCTCCAATTGTTCTGCCACGACCGGGGGCTTTGTGGAACGAAACTCCAGAAAAAACAAGTCACTCGACTTACAGAGAAAGCTCCTGAACAGGTTCGTATTCAAATACAGTGCATTCAGGCTTCGAAGGGGGGTCTGGTATTCGGCACGGCAACACATTCTGTTATTTCACGCCGTTAGAATTTCGAACTGGGGGCCAGAGGTTGACGACGAAGTCCGAAAGCAGGGGGACAGGGGCGGATTGAATTTTCCCTTTTGGGAAAGCAGAAAAGCTTATAAACCATCCCGCAACATGGTGGTAGGGTAAAAAATTGCTCACGCAAGATGCAAAAAAAAAAAACAAACAAAAGGTTTGTTGGTGACAGACAGCCTCAGTGGCTCAAGGCACTTTGAAACTTGGAAAAACAAAGGGGGGGAGAAACGACACCCGTTGCAATGTTGGGGCAGAAGTTCTCTCCAAAAATAGAGCGAAGTAGATACCCTCAGCGTCCCTTAATCTAATTATCCCTCGAAAGTGACCAGCAAACAACACAAGGGGGAAGGATAAAAAAGCTGTTACTCTATCTCCGTTTAGAACGGGGTATAACAAGGGTTCGCTGCTACGGGGAGGGTGAGACACTAATCGCAAAAGGGAAACTCGGCTTACACCGTCTCTTTTGTAACCACAGCACGTATGACAGCCCACTATTGAACATCGGGGAAAGAAACGCTCGCTACGCCTACATGAAAAGAAGGGGGGTGGGTGGTTCTATCAGACGCAAAATCCAGTGTTAACGCCACAAAATAAAGTTGAAATCAATTGACGCAAAAAAACGCGAATCTACGTGCCGCGAAGAATTCAAACCCGCCACCCTACCAGGACTCGAAATCGGTGAACACGACTGGTGAAAGCGCAGATCACGCCGACGCCAAGGGAACAGGGGATGTACAACAATTTTCATTAAAAATGTCGGGGGGGGGCTCGGGGGATTAAGTTCATGGCGTCTGGCCGTTCCCCGAAAGAAGACGCCACCCCGTTAGCATTTAGACGTGCTCAAACGGTTGGAAAAGAGGAGCAGCCCCCGTCCGAGACCCCCACCCGCGCCACGTGGCCTGGAAGGGGAGGGAGAATGACTTGTCATAAGACTCTCGAGTCAAAGACGCCGGGGGCCGGGGGGGGGAAAAACCCAGGGCTGAGTCATGAAACCCCCGGCTTTTCAAACCGAGGGACAGCCTTTACAGATGTACTAGAGCGGCGGACCGTATCTAATGCAGGGGGCCCTATCAAGGCATGGTGGAGAAATTTCACAGGCACCAAAGGGGACGTCAAGTCCACATCTCGCCAAGGGAGGGTTCCAAAAAAGCCCATAAAAAAAAAAAAAAAAAAACAGAATTCACTAGAAAATTAAAACTTCATAAAAGGTTAAGCTTTCAGGCTACTCGGTATAGGGGAAGGGCACCTTACCACACTCATAAGCCGTATACCACATAAGAGAAAAAACGGAGAAAAAACACACAAAAAAAACAAAAAAACAAAAAGAAAAACAAAACCCAAAAACAAAAATAGCAGTCGTGACCATCCCGGGTGAAGCCGGAAGAAAATCCGAGAAAAGGGCCTCAAGAGAGCAGGGAAAAGCGTGGGCAAACTATAAAAAAAAACTGATGCTGCCTTGCAGCAAAATCGGGGCGATGGGCCAGCATGAAACAAGACAAGTTGTTGCTCGAGGGGCCCCTGGAAGGAGGGGCGCGACCAAATGAGATAAAGGCCTGGGGGAAAAACAAAGGAATTTCAAAAGTGGCAGAAATCTGGGAACCAATAAAGGGTGGGACGCCACTTGGTACACGGGGGACTCAGGGGGCCAAAAAAGAAAAAGAAAAGTTCCACCTTTAACAAGGAAAAAAGAAACAAAAAGTCTTGCTGAAACGGGATTACGGATCGCGGGAACGCCCGCGCCCGAAAAAAGTGTGTCAGGTAACCGAAAGAAAAATGTGCCTGAAAAATAAAACGGAGAAAATCCCTAAAGAAAGACAGGGACCAGAATGAATCTCTCTAATTGTAGACCGCAGTTCAAAAAGTGTGTCGTCACAGGTGACAAAAATCTGAGTACGTTAAATCTCTCCGTGGGGGGGGAAGCTGGACCCCCCTGTAGTGGTTCCAGGGGGGTCCAAAAAACAAACCAAAAAAGACAACTCGCTAAAAAAAAAAAAAACCTAAGCCCCCGAGGCCTAGTTCCAAACCATTGACTCGAAATGCAAAGAGGCCGAACAAAACGCCCGGAACGCTACCAGCAACGCCGTTCTGAACACAGTCTTCGGGTGGGGGGAAAAAAACGAGGCAAGCGCAATGGTTGGGGAAAGCATTGATATTCATGGCGACACGATGTCTTACGGTGGCCTGGAGACAAAAGAAGGGTGGTACTGGCTGAGCTGCGGGTAAACCGGAAGCCGGCCTCGACCGTCGTGGAACAGTGCGAAAGGAGATCGATCGTCTGATCCCAGGACTATTCGGGGAAAAAGTCCGGAAAATCCGGGGGGAACTAGTCTAAACACAAGAGACGGCCACCGCGGCATGTTTCTATAAAAGAGTTTTTAAGAGGAGGGGAAATCCGTAAACGGAAACTCTGGCACAGGGGAAAGTTTACATCAAACGTCAAATAAAAAAACCAGAAGAAACGGAGTTAACCAAGTTGGAAAAAGAAACCACTGGGGGGGCCCCTCGAAAGGACCACCTCGTCACCAGAAAAGCGGTAAAGAAGTTCGTGAAGAGGGAAGCACTTCAAAAGACAAAAGGGGAAAAAAAAATCAAAAAAAGGAATAGCAGAATCGCTTTGGAACAAGTGTAAAAAAGAACTTTTCCGGAAGGTCGCGGTTGAGGAGCGGCGGAAAAGCTGGCCCTCACAGAGGGGACAAAGGGAACGCGAACATGGAAGAAAAGGGCCACAATTTAATCAAGTCTGGGACCTCACTGCTGATAGGGTCCCCACCCCAAAAAAAACTTGGGGACCTCCGGACAACAGTCCCTGGGGAAAAAGAAAAAAAAAAAAAAACAAAAAAACCAACTCATGCCGTCAAGCTTGCGGGGGTTGAAGAAAAAAAGGAGGTCTGTTTGCAGGAAATAGGGGACTTTGCGCCAAACTCTCACCAAAAAAAACTAAAACGAAAAGTTCAGCCCGATCCAAAAAGCACTAAAAAAAAGCGTCCGGAAACAACTCATCAAGCAGCAAAAAACCTGGTGCACCGGAAAAAATGAAATGATGTTAAGAAGAGTGTTCCTCATGGGCCGATAACGAGGGGAGGCTGGTTCACATGGAAAAAAAAAACTGGGAAATGTGCAGCTGGGATGGAGCGCAAAAAAAAAAATAGAAAGCATACAAGAAAAAAGTTCAAAGGATATTTGATGGTTGGGAAGGGGAAAGAACTCACAACCAAACAAGGAGGAGGAAAAGAAGAGGACGTCAAAAACTTCCAAAACAGAGAAAAGAAGGTTGTTTTGGTTCACGGTGTAGCCCTTGGCGGGAGGCAAGTACCAAAAAGACGGGAAGGCAAAGGGTCGAGTCAGGCGAAACAGCCAATTCCCTCGAAAGAAGAAATGAGGAAAATGACCCGCCAGAAGAATGGATTGCCGTCGGGTCGTAGAAAAAAGCCCTTCGCTAGATTACCTGGAGAAAATGGAAAAAGAAAAGGGGAAAGGGCAACGAATAGCTACAGAGTCGTGCAAAGGACGGCGAGCTGAGAAAGGGACTAAGGACCACGATGTCAATGGCCCCTTTTCACCAGAGGAAAAAAAACCGCCAAAAGAAAAACAAAAAAAAGACCAATCTAAAACCTGATGGACTAACGTTGTGAGCGGAAGTCCCCGATTCAGTGTGAAAAAAAAGAAAAACAAAGAACCCGTATTCGGGTCAGGGGAGCAGACATATCACAAGGGGGGTGCACGATTAAAAGGGGGAAATAGTCACGACTAATAGTAAAGCCGGTACAAAAACTCTAACCGACTATTAACAACGGCGCAAAAAAAAAAGAAAATCAATGAAATCTATTATGAAAACTTAAAAAGAAAGGCGGAAGTTTTTCCGGACGGGGGGCGGCCCAGGGAACATTAACTATACCATCAAAGGGTAAATGATGGTTGAAGGGGAAAACCAGTGTTCAAAGTGACCCCCAAAAAATCAAAAGGAAGTTGCCTCGTTCCAAGTCACGTTAAAAAGGTGGACGTTAAATTGGATGGAATGACTGAAAGTATGAACCCCGGAGGACCTTTACGGGGAAGGGAAAAAAATCTTGGGGGGGGGGTATGATCGAATTTCCTGGACAGCAACGGAACAGAGGGGCAAAAAAGCACCGGGTGATAAAAAAGGTTGAAAAAAAAAAACCGGAGGAGTGGACTCAAAAAGAGAAAGACAGAGCAAGAAAAACTAAGTCAGTGAAGGGGGGGAAAAATACAAGGTCGAATGCCCTAGAGCAGGGCGGTTTTGGTAAAAAATCGCTAAAAAGAAAAAAAAAAAAACCAAAAACAAATTACAGACTGGAAGGAAAAAAAAGATCATCAACAGGTGACTACAAGAATACGGGGGGGGGCGCTCCCATGGGAAATGGATGAGAAACATAACAGGGGGAAACCATTCTTCATAAAATCAAACGTCCCTGAAGAGAAAGGGCGTCAAAAGACGGCGGTCTGGTATCGTTCCTCGTTGGTCTGAAAACGAAAAAGATTTATTAAGAAAAAGACAAAACTCGGGACTGGAAGGTCGCTATCCGGGGGGGATGGTGTCTTCTGGGACCGTGAAGGTTAAACCAAAAATCCTTTTTGAAAACAGAAACAAACAGGAAAGAATAGACCGTGGTAAGCTGGGGGGAAAGTGGAAGCCCAACTGGATCCTCACAAGAAAAGATGAAAGGGCGGGCCAAATATTTTTAAAAAATCGAAAATTTGAGGGCAGAGGGGTCCGGGCAATTTATGGACTCTGGCACGAAGTTCAAAAGGGAAAAAAACAAACTCGGCAAAAGGTTGGGGTAAAAGAATAAAGAATCCCCGGTCATAAGAGAACCGAGACACATAAACAACCCAAAAAAAAAAAAAAAAATGTACGTTTCCTGTCTTGATTAACCAGGGGGGATAAAAAAGGCAAATGCCCAAGGTCGTCAATAGGAACAGGTTCAAAACGAAAGATGCTATTCTCATAAAGAAAAAGGTTCAAAGGCCCATTGGGGCAGTTTTTGGGTAACCAGGGTTCGCGAGGCAGGGTATCTGCAAGTTTTTTAGAAAAACAGGAAAGCGAGAACCAGGCCGGCGCGGCCCCAGCAAGCAAAAAGGGGTTTCATGTCCTCTGAAACACGAAAAAGTGGTTGTAACTAGAGCGGGGAGGGAAGAACGTGCTACCCGCGGTTCAGCAAGGACGGACCTATAAGGGAAAAGTGAAGCACGTCAAGTCCCGCCCTGATTAAGACGATATCGAAGGGAAACCGCTCCTTCACTTCCCGGGAAAAAAAAACGGAGGCTCAGGCAGGTCAGGGGAGTTATGGGGGGGATACAGGTCGTGTCAGATGGTCTGTTTCATACCAGGCGAGTGGGGCTGGAAGATGCCGGATTCTGGATGGTAGGGGAGCCAGAAAAAAAAGTTCCCTTAATTAGGGGGTACAAAAAAAACCCTTTTCAGAGCGAATTCAAGCACATCTGTTGGAGGGCCCTACGGAAGACATGGGATCAAGAAAACCGAAGGACCCAGCTGAGGGAGAACCGCACTTAGAAGGGTACAAGCCCATCGCCTAATCAAAAGAAAAGGGGGTAAAAGGGGCCCTGAGCGGAGGGGACGCGCGCAAAAACCAGGCAAAAAAACCGGTGGCTCCTATTCAGGGGGTCTAAAAAAAGGGGTTAAGAAGGTCTTCACACCTTTCAATGTGTTGACGGAAAGGAAAAAAATCCATACAAACGGGCAAAAAGACGTTGTAAAGGTCTCTTCCAAGTGCCAGAAATGGCTAAAGAGTCCAAGGGGGGATTAAAGAGACTGCCACCAGTGCGGGAATTTTCAAACAAGAAGGGGAATTCGATCTGGTAAAGGGGGGGGGAAGGGGGAAAAAGGCTTGCACTATCCATTATAAGAGGGGGGGGGGTCACTCCGGGGGCTGTAGGGAAACAAGGTTTCCAGTTTTGGGAGAAAATAAAGTTGCGTATGAGAACAGGAAAAACAGCACACCAAGCTGTTGGGGGAAAAGGATCGAAAAAGGCGATCGTGGTTGGGAAGGGGGGTGGTGGCAACTCTGGAAGTTGGAGTAAGGTGAAACGGGAAACAAATCACGACGTGGGCATCAAAAAAAAAGGGAGAAGGGCAAATTTTGTTATCGTGGTGCAATATACATGAAAACTAGTATACCCTGGGGAAAAAAGGAGGACGAGAGAGAAAAGGATCACTGCCAGAGGGAAACAGGAGGCGTCTCAAAAAAAAAGAGGAAGGGGGGATGAAGAAGATAGAGATGATCGGGAGGGGGGAGGAGGATCCTAGATCGCAGACGAGACTCCCCCAACCAAAGGGACACGAAGGGGGGGTATAAGAAAATCCGATTGGCAAAAAAAAAAGGAAGGAAAGAGGGCAAAACTTGGAACAGGGGGAAGGGAGGAAAAAAGATTGCAGCGGGGACAACAAAAAAAAGTCAAAAATAATTTACGCCTTTCGAAATACGTGGGTGGAAGGGGGGTGACTAAGTAAAACGCAATCCGAGGCGTGAAAAAGGGGGGAGGTAAAGTAAGGCAGGAGGTTACCAGCACTGGAGCTAGCGGTAAAAAAGTAAACCCTGCCCAAAAAAAAAAACGGGAAAAAGGACGGGAAAAAAATCCCTACCTTGGGGGCGCCGCCGCCAGATCAAGCCGTCCAAGGGGGAGTTGGTGAGACCTGGGGAAAAAAACAGGGGTACTGGAAAGGAAAGTGGTCTGATGGGAAAAGGTGAAGGGCTCCACGAAAGAACAGCCCCCCCGTTCGACAAAAAAAGAAGGAGAAAACAGTCTTCTACGTGGTGGGTAGGCGCGACCACAACGCAATCAAAAAGAAAAACGGGGCGGTCCCCACTGAAAAAAAAAGAAAATTGTGACTCCCTATTCGAGAAGGGGGTCGGGTAAAAGATCTCACCGGGGTCCGAAAAAAGTAAAAGAACCGGTCCTTGATCCCCTGGTCGAAAAAGGGCCCAAAAGGGGGGCAAAACCGCTCGGGGGAACGCCGCAAAGGAAGGGGGGGGGCAAGCCATGAACGCTGAGAGAGAGGACAAGGAAGAATGTCCGGCTAAGTAAAAGAAAAAAAATAAGCGGGCCCCCCACCCCCCGTCATTCCACATCCAGGGAAATTAAGGAACGCGCCCATAATCAAGGGAAAGGGCCGAGAAAAAGTGGCGGAAGTAGAAGGGATTTCGGGCCTACTCGGTTATCGAAGAAAAAGAAAGGGAAAGAACCCAGGAAAACCAAGACGAAACGAACGGCTCCAAATGGAGGGAGGGGGGGGGAAACTTCTTTGCTTGGACCGAAGCACCAACAAAGAAAAAAATGAATTTGCCTCAAGTCTCAAGGGTCGGAAAAAAAAAAGGGAGGAAAAGTGATGCGGGGGGTTAGAGAACCCGGAAAAGGAAGCCTTGGCAACCGAAAGAAAAAATGAACGTTGTGTGCTCATGACCATGGCGGGGGGGGGACCCACTAGACAAATGAATCTACAGCAAGGTTAAAAAAAAAGGACGATTCCTTAAATCAAGAAAAAGGAAACAGGAACGCTGCCATAAAAGGGGAATGAACCGTTGCCTAGCATAGACCAGGGAAACAGGGTTAGACAAGCGAAAAAGAGGCACCGTGGCGGCGTCTTGGGGGACAGGAAGAGGGGGAAAAAAAACGGGGGGACACGCCCAAAAAGTGTGTCAGAAACAAGAAACGCCAAGATGGCAGGGAAACACTCCGAACTACATGCGCCCAAGAAAAGTGCAAAATGAGCTCGATTGAGAAAAGCCAAAAAAAAAAAAGAAGAGGGTTAGCACCTGAAAAAAAGAGGGCGGACGGGGCGACGCGGAACTAAGAGTCAGGGGACCCCACCAAAAAACTGGGGGGGGGGGAAAATGCCAAGGTGAAAGCCCAGCCAAACGAAAGACTCAGAAAGGCGCCGCCAGCGGACATGTGAAGGGGCACAATATCATGAAATCTGAAAAAAGCAAAAGGGGACGACGCCAACCTCCGACGGGGCTGAGAAGGAAAACGGCGGTGTAACCGAACGGAGCTGTACATGGGCAGTTCCATCTGGAAAAAAAAGGGGGGAAGCCCGAGGGAGACAACTAAAAAGTTTTGTACGGGAGATATAGAGGAAAACCCAAGGCCCTGTCTCGCAACCTGTCGACGGGTCGTGGAACCCACAAAAAAAATAAGCGTGCCTCGTAAACCGTGAGGGAAAATGAAGGGCAAAAAAGACCAAAAGGGTGGGTGAAGGGCAAGTGAGATCTGGACTGGGAAAACGCAAAATTTCGGTCCGGCATGTTGAACACTGAGACGACACAACTCTGACCATCAGTTGAAACCAAGGGAAGGAAGATCGGACAATATAGAACGGAAAGGTGAGAGAAAAGGGGATCGGGGGGGGCCCGAAAAACAACAAACCGTTCACAGGTTCGGGATGTACCATCGGGAAGCAAGAAGTGAAAAGAAAACTGGAAAAGGACAGGAAAGGGAAGGGAAGATCGCTTTCCAAAATGTGGGCACCTCCGGTGCCTCAGGCAGGTGGGTTAATGGGAGCAACCCGCCTTGAAGTCTCAAAAGAGGGGCAAAATTGGGAGAGGGCAAAAGCTTTGATAGAGTGCTCCAAAAAAAAACAAAAAGGGAATTGGGGCGTCACGTAACGGCTGGGAGGGGGCAGGCCTAAAAAGGGCATTCCCAAAACAAAAAAGGGAGGCCGGAACCTGGGAGGGTGTGTCTCAGGCCTGTTCAAGGGTTCAAGGGAGGGGACGTGTGCGCAAGAGGGGATCGGGAAAAAGATCGTATGGGCAAGGTCCCAAGAGGAGGCGGGGAAAAAGACAAAAAAAGCAAGCTGGGGGGAACTAGAAGACCGTAGAAAAAGACCCGAAGGAGGAAAAGCATTGTTACTCATTTCTGATGAAGAAGAATGCGTGTCGAAAAAATGGACCGGAAAGATAAAATGTACTTGGCGCTCACCGCAAAAAAGAAAAAAAACGACAAAAGGGGGGGAGCCGGGATTTGGGGGGGGGTAATTGTAAGCATATTAGAAAAACCAGGAGGAGGAGAAAAAGGAAAGGAAGAGAAAGTGAGTCCCAAACCATAAGGACACGGGCGGTGTTATCAGGTCTAGGGTTTGCTCAAAAGAACCTAGATTTCATTCGGGGCAAGAGGCCCGTGAGGAATTCCGAAAAAGCCCTCCTCGACAAGGACAGGAAATTCTCGAGGTAATGGGGGAAAAAGCAAAGAAAAGGAGGCTAGTGCACAGGAGTCTAGAAGGACGGAACGGGGAAATCAAAGGAGGGGGGTGGGAGAGATCCGCTAAGAGTCGGACACAGGACGAAATGGGGGGGAAAAAGCCACGATTCAAACTGACAAAAAAAAGGGACAAAAAAGGGGGACTAACCTCCTAAAGACGTCAAAGGAAGAGTGCTGGATGGTCCGTCGGTTGGCGCGGACCCAAGGGAGAAAAGCGGGCAAAAGCAAAATCAACCGGACTCAGTTGCAAAGAAAAGCAGGTACAAGTGGTGGGGGTCAAGCGTACCAGAATTTTGCAAGCCGTCGAAATAGGGACCAGTTGAACAACGAGCT
>Ga0179593_1735930_pt1 | contig 20171 bp, 18 predicted proteins | sample CZODoug2_1_08_16_FD_185931 | JGI IMG/M metagenome (GOLD analysis project Ga0179593, IMG submission 185931) | Vadose zone soil fungal communities from Angelo Coast Range Reserve, California, USA - CZODoug2_1_08_16fungal (PacBio error correction) | ecosystem: Environmental > Terrestrial > Soil >...
GTGCTGGGAGTCGTGTTAAAACAGCAATCTTTTGGCTCGTCGTACGTGGAACGGAAAAGCCGTGAAATTGGGTACCGAAAAAACCCGAAAGGTCTAGGAGTCAACAGGGAAGGGGGACAGCGTCTGGGGCCTACGGTAATCAAAACCCAAGCCGTTCAAGAAGAGAGAAAGGAACCGGGAAAACTACCGGCGTCCCCCAAAAGGTGGCTAAAGTGGGTCGGGTGGGAAAAAATGGCGACCGGCCATCTACAGTGCGGCCAAATCTGAGGGATGCAATACCAGGCGTCGCGGAACTTACGAAACCAGAAGCAAGGACCCCAAGGCTAGGAAGCGGGGGGGGCATGCGACCCCCATCGATGGAAGAAAAGAGTATCAAAAAAACCGCCAGTGCGCAGTTGAAGAATGGGACCGCCCAGGCAAAAGCCAGATGATAGTTAAACCAACCCAAGAAAAAAAAGCTTTTGAACAAATCCTGGGAAACGAGGCCCGGCCTCACACAAAAGGCGACAAGAAAAAGAAGGGGTCCACCACTTCAGCAAAAAAAACCCTCGACCCCGGAAATGGGAAGAGTGAGAAAGAGTGATCTGAAAAACCCGCAACCGGCCAGGGGGGGGTGGGGGGAAGAAGGGGCATTCCAAGAAGAGGGAGGAGGGGGTCAAATCGTCTTTATCTCCCCAAGGGAAAGAACTGTAATCCCGTTCGTTGAGGACTTTCCCCGAGGCCCAAAACCGGGTAGGGGGTGAATCGAAGGCACTGTTGAAGAAGACCTTATCACTCCCGAATGGTCGGCCTGGCGTGGCGCCACTTTTGGCCCGCGTGGGGGGAACATTGAAGGGGGGGACAAGCGCTATAACGTAACCCTTTCCCCAGAACAACGGGGCCGAGAACTCAAGCTGCCCCGGATCCCCACTTTGAAATGAACTTCCAACTTCCATACAAAATGAACTAGCCCATGTTGTACAACAGTAGGTTTCCCGGAAAAAAAAAAAGAAAAAAAGTCACCACTTGTTTAAAATGTTACGTTCGGTCCAAAAGAAAAAAAACTACCTGAGCCAACGGCGTCCAACGGGTGGACAACCACAACAAGAACCAAAAAAACCCGCAAGCTACCACCTTTGAAAGGGGGGAAAGAATAGGGGGGGGGGAGGCCGGTCTTCTGGTTCTATCGGGGGGATAAAAGGAAAAAAAGTTTGTCCCGTCCAGCTTCTTCAAACGCTATTCAAGGAGTTGGAAAAGGTACACGAACCGGAAGAACTTGACAAAATGACATGGTATCAATTTTTCAACCCTAAGTCCTCTGGATGTCGGGATAAACAAGAAACAGAATGCCGTTCAGTACACCTACCCCAAGAGGGGAAAGGAGGTACAATTCCTTTTCAAAATCCAAAAAGCCAGTTCTCAATTAAGGGTAAACGAAACATAACCAGGGAGGAACTACCAAAAAACAGATTGTAATGTGGAAGAAACCGGGGGGGGGGTGAGGGCCCATGCATTGGACTCACGGTCCAGGTTGTGCAAATTCCGCCCACCTTGAAAGAAATCCAAGGAACTGCCCCAAGACTCAAGAGGGAAATGACAAAAAATGATTTCAAACTGCTTGTCACCTTCTGTTTTCGGACAAGCCCGAGGCAGGCCCAAGAATTAGTTTTTAAGAGGGTCGGGGGAGACCAGGGGTTGAATCACACGAAAGCCCTACAAAAAAAGGAGGGAATCCTCGTGTGCAATTGACCCTAGACAGGGGAAAAAAAAAGAAATCTAAATTCCGTCCAAAACCAAAGGAAGTGTATGTTCTATTAAAAATACTATCGGATAGCTCAACTCTGATGGAAGGAGCATATGCCAGATCCAGGGGCCCGACATCCTGCCCAGTTTCAAGGAGAGGAAGTAACGTAGATTTGGGGCAGGCGAAACTCCTAACAGCAACAAGTTGACCAGGAAACGGAGAAACCAGCAACAGTAGAAGTGATGGGGGGTTGTCCCAAAGGGGTCCCAGAAAAAAAAACTGTAAAGTGGGTAGGGCCCTTCAAAATGCGGGGAAGTCCGGTAAAGGGTTCGACAAAATTGCACCCCTGACTTTCTAGTCCACTGTAACATTCATTGTTCCTAACTTCTTCCTCGGTGTGTCAAGGGGAACAAGGGGTTTTGCGCTAAAGCGGTAAAAGTCCACCTGCCCATGGGTAAGAACCGGAAACCCAAAGGACCCTCACCACCCTTGTTGTAACCTGGAACTTGAAGACCGAAAGACCCTCTTTTTTTTGTAGTTAACTGACCCTAAGGAAACCGTCACCTGGTCCTGACAGTCAGCCTCTTCCTTTGGGGGGGGGGGTGACGGAAGGGATCCGTTTGGACGGATGTTGATCCTGTGGGGTCTTCCCGTCCACAGTGGGGATGGAGGGGGTAACCCGCCATCGATGTCGTAAAGACAACCTCAACAACAGAATCAGGAAGTGCCCGCCGCCTTGGGGAGGGGAAGACTGAGTCACACGGCAAGACGCCACAGCAGTGTAAGGGGAACCTACCAACGAAGGGACACAAGAACCCCCCCTGGGCCTGAAAGGATGGAGTGCGTTTTTCGTTGATACCATTCACAAAACACGAGGAAAAAGCGCGCCTCGTCCCCAAAGGGTGAAAGAAAAAAACCCCCGATTATGGGGTTCATCTAACTTCCCGCCCCCCAAGGCGAGGGGGGGACCCGGTGTTTTCAAAGGGGTGCCATTGTAGAGTAATATAACTGTGGGCGGCTGGGACCCAGCAATTAAGACCAAGGGTCAGTAGGGAACTCCGGGGGGCTAGGGTGGACACCGATACCAGGTTTCCTAGAACAAGCAGGGACGGAAGTTGGCAAAGGGGGGGGGCACAGACCTCTGACAAAGTTCCTGGCACTTTGCTATAGTGTCAAGGGATAAAAAAAAAATGGGCCACAAAAGTCCCGATGCCGAAATTAATACCCTTTGCTGGGCATTGTTCCGGTCCTAAGTCAGCCGTACTGGAGGCGGGGGTTCTAAAAAAAATGTAGAGAGGCGGCAAGATCTCACCTACTCCTTCGGGAAAAACAGCAAAGCCAAAACTATTTAGGGAGGAGGGGTCCTTACTTAAAGCTTTTGGGAAAATCGAAAGGGCCCTTCTCACCGGAGAAACCGCAGGGGGGTAAGAAACCAATCTGGATTGAAAACCGGGCCCAGTCCCCGTCCCAGTCCTGTGGAGACCACGCCCAATGCGTCCCACTTGCAATCCGGGGGGCCAAGGCTCTCCACTAAAAAAAAACATCCGAGGTAACACTGGACCGGGGGTATCGGTGGTCGGGCTGGAAAGAAAGGGCGCTACAGAGTCTCGATATCAGCCTTTACCTGACCTGGAAATAACACGCGAGAGGCAGGCACGGCCAAAGATCCATAGTCGGGATGGTTTCGCCCAAACCAATGAGAAAAGGGGGGGCCCCGTTGCAGAAGATGCAGTTAGAAAAAGGGAGTGTGGAGGGGGAACAGGGGGGTCCCTCACCGGATCCCCTTTCAGGATGGCCCAAGGAAGGTTCCCCCAAAGAAACTGAGCAAACTGTAACTTGGTCCTTCGGGAAACAGAGGGGGACATCAATCAAGAAAGCCATTGTTGGGTTCCATCCAAAGAAATAAGGGGGTTTCGAACCATTTATAGGACTACGAAGGAAACCCCTTTGCGATCCGAGGGCAGGTGTCCCCCCTATAGGGGGGGGCGGCTTGTTCTCGGTCAAGAAAAAAAGGAAACCGGGGGGGGGAACCGGTGTAGGCCTTTCTTTTCGTACCGCAGCGGCAAAACGTCCCTGGCCACTTTGAAGGGGGGTTGCACATCGTGTAAAACAAGGGAAGAGGTCCCATGGGGAAGCGACCCTGGAAACTAGAGTTGAACGCACTGATGGAAGATCTAAGGGCCTGAAGGGGGGACAAGTTCGTCACGGGTCGGGAGGCCGGAACCAAAATCGGCAAAAGAAAGCTCAAAAGGACAAGTGTCACCCGGCCAGCCAACTAAACCAATGACATAATTGGGAGATGGTATCATTGGTTCCCGGCATGGGGAGCGAAGAATAAGCAAGGACAACCTTTTGGGGGGAACTTCACCGGCGTACCCGAAGGAGAGACGGAAAATCCCCACGCAACCCCATTTCCTCTATACAAAGAAAAGAGGAAAAAGCACGGGAACCCTCAGTTGCAGTTGGAAAGGTCATTCTCTCAACCGGTCACCTCCCTCTTAGTGGGGAAACCAAGAGGTAGTTGGGGAACGTTGGAATTGGGATGAGGAGCCCATGGCAAAAGATCCGGGGCACACGAAAGCGGTTTGTTGAACAAATGAGAAAAACGCCCCCGACGGGTTCCCCCCCCAAGCGCCTTCCGAATTCCGGGTTCAAACCTGATTCGCTAACTTGGGACCAGAACAAGCCCAGGTCCCGGGGTGAAGCAATCACTAACTAAGGTGAACCCTCATGAGGAGCAGTTTAAGGAAGATGCACCGCCCCGCCCAGAAGAAACCGAGGACGACGGTAACCAACAGGCCTGTGGAGGTAAAATTTCGTTTTGTATCGCCCAACGTAAAAAGGTCTTCTTTTGGATCCCGAAAACCCCAAAAACGGGCTTGGGGTAGCCACGGGAAAAAACTTGGGAAGCAAGGTCTAGTTCAATCACAAGAACCCGTGGTTGAGACAGAGAGAGGGAAAAAAAAATAAGGGGCTTTGCCAAGGGTGGGCCTAAAAGAGAAGACCAAACCAAAAAAAAAAAAAAGCCGGTTTGAGGGCTAAAGAGGGCAAATAAAAAAGCTAACAAGGAGGTAACAAAGTCTTTTCCCGTAAGAAAAAAAAGGAGATCCCCAAAAGAATAAAAGGGCCCTGAATTGGGAGGGTCATGGTTCCCCCACTCAAAAACCGAAAACGGGGGCGTGAAAGAAAGGGACAGTAAAGGGGGGCCAGGAAGGACCTCCCGCCTGCAGAAGGGCAAAGAAGGGGTCTAGAGAAAACTGGAAAATCCATGTCTGCGACAAAGGGGGCCACAAGGTGTTAAACACGCAGGGGCTGGAGGGTTTTTTTAAAATAGACAGGGGCAAAAATACCAAGGATGGTGCGGCACCTCTAAAGAGGTTGGGAAGAGCGTTGCACAAGTACCAAGCCCCGGGAAATCTCATAACCAAAAAAAACAAAAACTTCAGTAAAAAAGAGAGATTTCTTTACCCCCCCCACTTGAAAGGCAAAGCGCTGGAAGAAAGTGACAGCCTACCTTGATAACAAAAGAGGTGACAAAGTGAAAACGGTTGATAAAAAAAAAAAAAAAGAATAAAGTCCTTCAAAAACCCTACTGTGAAAAACAACTAGCGCCTGCCCCTCCCAAGGGGAATGAAAGATTTCAAAAAGACGACCTAAGAAAAGAGGAACTTCGGAAAGGGGCGGGAAGGGCTTTCACGTTTCCCGAAAAATCACGACGAAAAGAAAATAGCGTGGGATACCCACCCTTTTTTTTGACCCAGCCCCGGGAGCAATCCCCCAATGACCCCTCCAACGCCATCAGAACTTTTCCCTCACTTCGTAAAATGGGTTCACCAGGAACTAAAAGAAGAGCAAGAAACCTACGTCGAGGTGGAAGAACGCGGGGGGCTCATAGGTCGTCCGTTGCTTTCCCGGCGCTCACGATATCCCCCCCCATGACAGATGCAAAAGAGATCATCTCTTACCCTAGAAGACACCTAAAATCACACATCTACCCAAGGTGAAAAAAGGAAAACTTTTGTGACGATAGTGAAAACTGCTGGGGGGGTCTGTCAACCAGGGGGGATCAAACCTCTTTTTCGTTTCCAAAAGGAGCGCCCGTTCGGTCCTCGTGAAAAAAAGCGGAACACCATCGGAAAAACCGTAAAGGGAAAACCAACTGGAGGAATTCCGCCCATCTCCCAAAGGCGTCCCCCAATGGCCCCTGGCCCGGGGGTCACCTTCGACAGACAACTGCGCCAAATCGAGGCCCGTGGTGGCTGTCACAAAACCCCAAGCCCATCGGGGTCCGTAACCGCCCATTACGAAAACCCACATGGAATGGGTGTCTTCGTCAGGTGAGGAAAATTTCGAATAAATAAAAAGGGTCTCGTTCATACCGGGGGAAAGAGTGAAACCCTTCAGGCCCCACCTTTGCCCCCGAGTTTTGACCAAGGGGAACCGGGGAGGCAGCCAAAAAAAAGGGGGTCGCCCGTCAGAGTGGGAAGCCACATACGGCTGGGGGGAGGGCGTGTTCTGCTGCCCGGCTCACACTGGGAAAAATAGGAACACAAAAAAATTCTATCCCCCCCGGCAGGTAAAGCCATCACAGCGCTTCTTTTTCCGAAAGCATTTAAAAGACAACTCCATGCCCACAATTAGTGGTCTTCCCAGACCAAATGCCCTTTGAAGGGAACCTGTAGGGCAATCGTTGTTCGCTTGCTGTTAGGAGCACGGAAGTTAGCAAAAAAACCTTTTGTCGTCGAATCCTAAAGCCTAGAACAAAGGGGAAAGGTTCAAGTTACGGAAAAAAGTCTGGGACCATGTCCTGGGGTGTCAATCCCAACAGGTGCAGGAAAAAAATTCGTTTAGGGAACTCCGTTTGGGGTGGGGGATGGAACCCCGTACTCGACACTACTGCACCTGGAGGGGGGGGAAGCTTCCACCGTCGAAAGGGGCTTACCAATCTTGGGGGGGGGCAAAGTATGTCTATAGAAGGGGTTTCGCCACTGACCACGTAATTGCCGGGAACAACCACGAACCACAACCTACTCTTGGTGCCTTGGGGTGCCATCACAGGTCCATTGCTCCCCAAGCGATGCAAAGGGGGTACTCCCCGCCCCCCCCCCTCAAAAGCCGTACAATCCTTTTTCTTCCAAATGAGTGGGGCCCGAAGACCCTTCAGAAACGGAGTGGGGGCTGCTAACTTATACGACACATGAGTAACAACGAAACCCAGTATTTGAACACAACATCCGTGTCCGGGGAGAAAAAAAACAAGGCTCCGTGGGGCGACGCAACGGTGTGTCCCGGGCCCGGTGTACACGAAGAATATTTCGTTAGGACCCCCTAAAGGGGGGAAAAAGGGAAGTCCGAAAAGGCCCGACTTCAATTTGTGCCGACAACAAGACAGGGTTATAGAACTGAAAAGTCCCTACCAGGGAATAAACTACGGGGCAGAACAATTCGAGGACAGAAGGGGAAAAAACCAAGTGGTGGAGTCATTTAAAAAAAGACGGCCCTCGGAGTGGAAAACATAGTCTAAAATCGGGATCTTCGTCCTCTTCAATGAGAGCTTACGACAAAACTTAACTTGGGGTAAGAGTTGACCATCACATCACTTGCGTGACGTTTTGTCAACAGGGCCGGGGGGGGGTGAAAACGCTCGTTCAGGCTTTTCGCAACGGGGCCTGACGGATGGGACTCGAAAGATTCGGGAAGGAAAAAAACGTGTTCATCAAATTTCCTAGCAGAACGGTTTTTCTGTGCACGATAAAAACCCATGGAGGATTGACTTCCCAGGAGGACTCGAACAAATTGGTCGGGCAGACGGGGGGGACCTCCAAGTCCGGAAAAAGAACGTCCCCTCCCTCAAAAGGGCCAGGGATGGTCTATTTGTTGCCGGTGTACACATCCCCTTCAACATAAGGGCGGGGTCCCATCATTTTTGGTGAGAAAAACGGTTTGACTACGTGGAAAGCCCATCTTTTTAGTTGCTGTTACAAAAACTCCGACGAGCCGTTACCCCAGCCGGGTCGGGGTGGAGTGGTGCGTGTCCCTGGGAGGATACCGAGTAAACGCTCAGTTGGGGGTGGTTTGCACCTCCACTCGTCCTACACCGACCCCCTAGGGCACAGAAGTCCCAACCCTGGGTTGCCGTCGTCTGGCCCAAAAAAACAGTGTTAGGGCAAAGGGACGGCGGCCGCGGGGTCAAAAAAAACGTTTTTTCTCACAAGCCCCCCCGACCCCGCAAAAGCTGGGTTCGGATTGGGTTTGGTAGTCTGTGGGGAGGGTATGAGGGTGTATCTCCTTAAAAACAACCAAAAGAAACGATGGAAGGGAGAAAGAAAGAATACCAAGTAAAGGAAGAAACCACCCCTCTCCACTGGAATTCAGGAGGTGGTCCAAGAAAACAATCTTGTTGCTGGGGAACTGAGTCGGTGGGTGGAGGGCGGATCTACCTGCACCCAGGATGCAGGGCCCGGGGAGGGTGAGAGCGCTTTCAAACAAAGTGGAGCCGGGAACCAAGGGGAAAAATTCACTATTGCCCCCCACGAAGAAGGTCCTACCGGCGGGAAACTGAGTAAAATTGGGCCCGCACTGTCCAAACCCTTGGCATGGCTGTGGCGTCCAGCGGTTCGGTGGTGTTGCCTGCTTCCCGTAGACCGGGGAACAAAGGTCGAGTTAGCCAAGTAAGTTCAGTCCTCGGGGAGTAGCATACAAAAGATAAAACGTCCTTTGGGATAAGGGAAAAATGAAAACTTTGCTGTCCGTACATCCTCCGCGTGGATAAAAGGTATTCCGGCAACCGTGCGAATCTCCAAGGGGGGGCTTACTCGGCCTAAAGGGACCGGGGGGTGGATGCAATCATTCACTGGGGGGCCACCAAAGAAGAAAAAACCGCAGGGGAGGGATGGGGCCCCCTTCCAAACCCATGATGGATTAACCCGAGGTTCCAACCCCCCGGCTTCCCATAAGGGGAGATTTAAGAACCCCAACGTGCTTTCTTTAGCCAAAAAATTAGTGCATGTCTGCCCAAAAAACAGGGGAGCGATACTTTTAATTTACGGAATCGGTTACGCGGATCTAAACCCCAAAGTACCAGGGTCCTCCCTAGGATCTTCCCGGAAACGGCAGTCGAAAAGAGGGCGGTTCATAGAAAAATGTGGAAGCCAACTTGAGGACATTTAGGAGGATACTCCAGGCCAAGGCTTCGGGAAAACTGAAATTTTTTTCGCAGCGGTCCACCGAAAAAAGGGAGAGGGCCCTCCGTCCCCCCAGCCTCCGGTTGAAAAGAAGGGGGGGGGGAAAACGGAGAATCGTAAAAAACCAGACTGACTTTAATTTGTATGGGGGACCAACGGCTTGATTTCCAGAAACCAATCCGGGGCTTCCGGAAACGTTCATCAGGGGACTTTGAAAAAAAAGGGGGAAAAATTGAAAACCCAAATTGTTCTTCACAAGGGATTACAACACCGGATCGTTGTCTCCTGGGTGGTGGATTGCGGGGGAGCACGATCTTCTTGTTAAAGTGACTGGAAACCCCACGGAACATTCAAAAGAAAAGCCAAAAAGTCACTGGGGAGAAGAATTGTCAGACTGTCCCCCCCGTACAGAGGGCGAAAAACGGTTTGACGAGGACCGAACTGGGGAGAATAGGGGTGGAACCGAACTCCGCCAAGGCCAGGAGGATTTAATGGAACCCAAGGGGAACCGGGTAAAATCGGGACCGGTGGTAGGGGGGGGAAGTGGAGTGGGAAAAAGATCTTAAGGGGGTCGTTTGGGGAAGGTCTGGCATGGGGGCGCTTGTAGGCGGGAGACGGGTTTGGACGGATGTCTAAGAAGGAAGGGGGTTAAACAGAGACGACGACCCCGGGCCCTGTAAAAAACTGTGGGTAAAAAGTCTGCAACTGTCAAAAAAGTCTTACGCAAATGATGGGACCAGAAAAATTCCTTCTTAATGAAAACGCTCTCCCAAACCCGCCAGCCTGGGTAACCTTGCTATGGGCCGAAAGGGGACAACCAGCCCCCGCCGGCGGGCGGTTTGGGAGATGCTCAAAACTGAAACCACAAACGCCCCGTTACACAACGAAAAGTAGGTCAAAGGAATCGACCCTTTCACAGGTACTGCCAAATTTTGTGAATTGTACGTACTGATTTCTGTGGACTGTTGCCAGTTCCCAATGGCACCTCCCGGAACTCCCCTGGCCGGAAACCGGTGAACCCCGTTCCCCTGTGGACCCCGAAAGGGGACTGGGAAGCCCGCATTCACCGGGCCTGGGAAACGGGAACGGATCCCGTGCAGTTACACCCGTTCCTTTTAAGAAGTAGAAATGGCGGGAAAACTCGCGGTAAAGAAATTCGTTGGCCCGTGAAAAATTAAAGTAAAAAATGGGGAGAGAAGTCCTGGTCACCGGGTGGTTGTTGTCCATTTGCCTCCCGGGAAGAGTAAAAACGCAAAAAGACCCAGGGCGGACGGGCAGGAATCCCATGCACAATGCAACAGCAAAAAAAAAATGGCCATCCAGGGGAAGGGGCGGCCTCCGAAGAGAATGTGCGGGAACCAAGGCGAAAGGGGCCGGGAGGTGTTGCCAGAGTAATGGTTGTACCCTCTGACGACTGCGGCTTGAACAAGCGGAGCCGGCCCGTTGAACCTGGGAAAGAAACCGAACATCTCTCCAAAACAACCAAGGAAGAAAGGAAACGGGCTGGGTTCCCTTCAAAATGAACCAAGCTGAAGGGGCGCGAGATTTAAAAAAGCCCAATCGAACTTCAGTTGGGAGGGGAGCGGAGGGTAAAACAAGTAGGAGCTTTGGAAAAAAAAAAACACGCATCGCACCGGGAAAGGTAGTTCCGAAGCCACAGTTCAACCCATTTCCAACGGGCTGAATCTGTTCTGGTGCTGGGGGGGGGGGCCGTCCACTTGGAGAGGTTGAAATGCAAGTCCCCAGAAGGCCTCAAAGTCAGACGGGGGGCAATGGTTGTGGGGGGGTTATCCCTACCGTTGACCCAAAGAAAATAAAACGAAACCCTCATCAAGAAAAAACCTTCATTTAAGGGACACTATCGGGTTCAACAAAAAAGTTGAAGTAAAGATTATCGACGAAACACGACAAACAGAAAGGGGAGACGCAAAACAAAAACGTGTTAAAACCCAAGGAAAGTTCACTACTAAAAATACCCGCAAGGGATTGAAACGAAAGAAAAAAAGATAGCAACATAACTGGGAGGCACGCGGGATGCGGGGGGAAAAACTCTCGCAGGGAAACCCCGATCCAAGAGGGGGATCTCCATGCCTCAAAGGCCACCGGGCCGGGGAACTCGTCCCCAACCGCCCTGGCACCAACACGTCCCATCTTCTTGCGCAGTCGTGTCGGTCCCCCCCCTCCAAAAAAGTGGGCCGAAACGGCCATAGTTCCCTTCCAACCGGAAGAAGAAGGCAGTTCTGGTCACATCCGTAGGGCCGAACGAAACACCTGGTAGCTCACGGTTTGCAATAAAGTTCCCCGAAGCCGGCAGAGGCAACTAAGGAGGTCTCAAGGGGGACCAGGAACCCAGCTGTACAAACTGTTCAAAAATTTATACAAGAGGGTCAGGAAAAAAGGACCGTTCTTCCTGAGAACAAGTTGCCCCACAAATCCCGCCCGGGAGACAAGTCACAAAGTTCCAACTACAGGAAAAAAAAACCAGAAAGGAGAGGGTAACCATGAGTGATAAGCCAGAAAAAAAAGACCGTAACCCCAAAATCTTAATTGTGAAAAAGTCAAAAGGGGTTTGTCCGGGTGCCCAAGATTCAGGTCAAAAAGGACGATCTTCAAAGAGATTTAGGTTCGCCGGGGGTCGCAAAAAAACACCGGTTTCTGCGGTAGAACTGACTCCAGCCCCAAGCCCGGTCCCCTCTAAACCCAAAAAATGGGCATTTGTTTCCCTTTTTTTTGGTTTTTTGCACCATTGGGCCTGGAACCAACTTCGAGGTTGTTTCGCACAAAGGTTTCTGTGGGGAAACTTGGCACACTGATCCCGTTTGCCCGAGCAACCAGTTCGAGAAGGAGCAAAAGGAAACTTGCAATCAACATAGAGGGACAAACTTTAACAAAAGACGTATCCGACACATGGGGTGAACGGAAACCTGACAAACAAGCCCGTAAGAAGCAGTGAGGGCGGGTCACCTTGAGGAGACAACCCTGATCACCGGTGAAGGGGAAGCCCAAAAGAAAGCCTGCCAGATCGAAACCCTTCCCCGGGGGGTACAAGCAAATCCGACCCATGGTACCGTCCCTGATCATGGAATACCCGGTTTTCCCTGGCGATTGACAGCGGGTTCCAAAATTCCCAAATGGGGAAATCTCGTGGACGGAATCCCTACTGACGACCCCACGCCCCTTTGGGCACATATCCGGCACCCGGCGGGGATCAAATGATCCCAATCAGTTCCTGCAAAAAAAATTAAAAAAAATACCTCCAGGAAAGAGGATGGTGGAAATGTCGAGAAAACTTGTCGAAAAGGGGGGTTCCCAAACGTGGGTAAAAGTTTTCTTGGCCCAGGATAACCCCTGGGGGGAGTCCAGGGCGAGAGGTTGAAGATAAATTGTACCCAAAATAAAGCACCCATGTACCACTTTGAGTGGGGGCCTGGGGGGGGCACATATCGCCCTCGGTATCAAAAAGGGGGAAAACCTACCACGTTCCAGACTTCATCAACGGAGTCGATTGGGCGGCGGAGCGGTCCCTGGGGGAAAGTGACCGGGGCTACTCCCGATGGTCGACCAACCTTCCTTGCAGGGGCGTTCCAAAGTGGGGGGCTAAACCTTCCTTCGTCTAAAGAAACGGTAAAGCTCCCCCGCCCGGCAAAAAACAATAAGAGTTTATATCCGGAAAGAACCAACTGACTTCAGGAAACAAACCAGAAAAAAGAGTAGAAGTTGCAAAACTTTTCCAATGGGGAAAGACCCTGGAGGGCGAATAGTTGAAAGAAAAATCCCTGCATCCACCCTTGGGTGCAGGGAAAACGGGTCTCCGAGGGGGATGAATCCCGTTTTTCCTGGTTTAGGCAGGCAGGAACCGGTCAAGTAAATTTCACCAGTCATTCCGGGCCCAGAAGCAAAGCCGGGCCAATGTGCAGCCAAAGGACCTCAACAATCGTAAAAACCCCCGATTTAAGCAGCGGAACTCCCCCTACCCAGTCCGAACTTTTGTTTGTGGGCAACATGCAAAGGACCGAAGGTGTGGGGAAAGGGACATATGGAAAAAAAACTCGTCGCAGAAAAAGCTTTTTTGTGTTAAACCGAGGCCCCCCAAAAAACAATCCGGTTACAGGTGACTTGGTTCTGGGGGGTATTTCGCTAGAATGGGAGTCCGGAAATAAGGAAAGACGTACGGTACCTTAGAAAGGTATGTCTATCTCCGAAAAAACACAACGAAAGATGATTAAAAAGTAAGATAATAAAATGTACGCCGGGGGGGGGAGGGAAACAACTAATTCTGACCTCAAGGTAACGGGGGGGAGGGCCCGTGGGATCACCAAAAGTCGACAGGACCCCATTTGGACAGGGAGGGGGCCCCCATTTTGGTGCAGGGATCAGAAAAAGAAGAAAAAAATCCAACAGGCCAAAAGGTCAAGGGGCCCCCGGGAGGGTTGGAAGCGTGCTTTCCAGTGGCCGGCAAGATACCGCCGAGCAGGCCAACGCCCACAAGGGAAAGGCCAATCCCCAAAAAACCGGGAGGGCGAAAAAACAGGGCCAGGAAGTGACGAAGAAAAAGGAAAAAAAAGCCCTTCGGCCAATGTCTGGGGGCAGAAAAGGGAGACCCTTGGGAGGGGCAAAACGGTGTGCTTTAGGGAAATCCCAGGGGAAGCTGGGGAAAAAAAAATGTTATGGCCAGACCAATTCAAAAAATTTTAAGCCCAGGAGGGGTATCGTCAACGGGAGGGGGGGGGATGAAAAAGACTTAATGAAAAGGTTTCCGTGTTGGGGAAGTTTAAATATCGGGTAGGGGCCGAGCGCACTGGATCCTCCACTGGATTGGGGGGTCTAGGTCTCTAACGAAAGGGGAACCTCAAAATGCACCAAACTGCAACGAACTCGAGAAAAAAACGCAACGAAGTAACTTCCCGACGCGGACCGCGAATCAAAGCATGAATATGGGACGAAATTTTCCACTTCGGGCCAAGCCGTAGGGCAAAGAAATCAAGTTCACCCCAATTCAAGAGGAAGGGGGGGGGGGATCAGGAAAATTTGTCTGAAAAATACACCTAAAAGCCCGTTTATTGTCCAACAAAATATGGACTCCCCGTTAAAAAGGATATCACGCCCCACGTTTCACACACAGGGGGGGTGGGGGGTTTAGATTTGACCCACTTGGGTCCAGGTCGGGTCGGGGGGGGAGCCGGCCAAGGCCTGAACAATTAACGACAAACCGGACCAAGCGTAAATTTTGCTAGGTTGACCGGGCGATTCATCAGAGTTAAAGGGAGGGAACTAAAATGTCAAGGGGGGTCTAGAGCATGCGGGGGTCGAAGGTGTCGGGTTGGGGCAAGGCAGGGGCGGTCTACCGAACACGTTGGAGGTCCGGGAAGTGGAAATCTTCCCCGAAAGAGGGAAACAAAACATCCCCCCCCTTGGGTACTTTCATGGGGTAAACTTCCAGAATAGGTTCAAGAAGTGTGTCCCTTGCTAACTTCAATAGTGATACCTTACAGTACGCAGTTTTCATCAAGGTAAAAGGTAGATGCTCCTAACCTCGAGGTGGGGCTCCGTTAGTCCTTGCAAAATAGCCCAGGGGGGGGCCCCCCAATCAGTGTTAATTGGAAAAAAGTTTGCCACGCAAGGAATTAAAAAAAAAAAATGGTTAGACTGGCATCAACCCCGTCAAAAAACAAAAGATTCACGAAAAAAAGGGGGGGGGGGGGGACCGGAGGGACCGAGCAGGGTGGGGCTATTGGAAGCAGCCCGTAGACTATGAACGAAACCCAATCCACTTTGGAGCACAGAAACCGTTGGGGTGAAAAGAATATGTCCCACAATCTGAATTGGTTGGGGAAAGGTTTCGTGAAAGGACGACTTGAGTTTTGTCGGGGGCCGAATTGGTGCCCCGGAATTGCGAACCACTGACCCGGGGACTCCCCCTAACGTCACAAAAAAAAGAAGGACCGGTTGGCCACCTCAGCATTTGTCCCCGCCCGGTCCACACAGAGGGGACATCAGACCGGAAGATGCATTAGCGATGGACCCAAACGGGACTCACCCCAAAAAGGGGGGAAGTAGGGGCTGGGAGTATAATTGATTGACATCCGAGGCCCCGGGGGGGGGCTTTTTCGAGAAAAGGCACTTCCAAAAAAAAGGGCATTTAACACAACCTTCCTCCCAACTTGTCAAGGAGGTAAAACCTCTGTTGGTGATGTCCGGGAGGCGAGTAGACGTAGGAGGGGAAAAAAGGAAATGAAAACGAGGGGGACAAGAAAGAAGAAACTCTGTGTGTGCCGGATTCTGCAGTGGACGTTTGGGTCTGATTTGAAGTAACGGGAGGCCAGAAGAGAAGGGGACAGAAAAAGATGGCGAGAGGGGTGGAATCCGGGGGCAAAGAGATTCGACCCAATTTCGGGGGGTCCCACAGACGGGGGGGGGTGGGGCCCGTAAAATGGACAGGGAGTTTAAAGGAGGATAAAAATGGGAAGCAGTGAACAAATAAGAAAAAAGATCCCCGTTCCAAAACCAGGGAGAAGGAGGAAGCGGGTGGAAGGGGCCACGAGGGGAAAAAAAAGTTGTACGCACCTCGGCAAATACCTTGTAAGGAAAAAGGAGGAACCCCTCCCTCATGCCAAGGAGTTCAACCGGAACTGCGGAGCAAGGGGGAGTTCCGGGGAATAGCAGGGAGAAGTGGGGAAACCAGAACTGGTTGATGACCGGAATCAGTGATTAAAGGGGGAACCATACGGGGCCCCCGCTTGCTTCACCTAACCAGCACCAAAAACGGAACCATAAAAACTGCACTAGATACAAAAACGGAAGTGATTCAAAAGTATAAGAAATTTCTTTTTGGTTCTTCCCATGAAAACACCCCCCGCCCAAGCACCCCAACACCTTCTCGACAACTCGAAAGTGTAACAAAGGGGTGCCTGGCCTTGGGGGAGGACAAAGGGGCCCCCTGGAAAAATAACGAGAGGGGGTGGAACACAAATCGTTGAAACAAAAAAAAAAAAAATCCGCAAACCCCTGAGGAGTCGAAATGAAAAATCGAAAACCGATGGGGTCAAGGCACAAGTAAAAAAGATGTTTTTTCTCCGATGGAGTTGTCCCCCCTGATTCCCACTAAAGTCCTAAAAAAACCCCCCGTTATGGCGAGGTATCTGGTGGCTGGGAAAGTGGGGCCCACCCCCACTACCGGGGGGGGGGGGGGGGGGGGTATAACCGGCCCAGCCAGACGACGGTTCCCACGACTGAGGAAGGACGGTGCAAACCCTGAGGGAGACACGAAGTTAAAAATAAAAAGTCCAAAAGAAGTAGGTGTCTGTTGTCCCAATATCGGAATCCTTGGTCACACAAGTGGGGAAAAAAATATTTGAGCTCAGTGCCCCTTGAAAAACCAAAGGGGCCAGAAAACCCATGTGAGCGGGGTTGAGGGAGGTGGAGAGATAAAGTCAAGGGGTTCGAGCAACGTTTCCCCCCCTGCGCAAGTGGGACGAAAAAGAAACACTGAGGACAAAAAAAGAAAAAAAAAAAAACAAGCAACATCTCCCGAACAATTTGAGGGAACCACTTGGGGCGGGGAGCCAGCACCTAATAATGTTACGTGGGGGAACACCAAGGGCCCAGTCCCAAAAATTCCGTTAAGACGGTAAGGTTTTCCCAAAGCTCACACTTGGCCAGATTGGGAACTGGCTGGAAGGGGGACCAAGCGCATAAAGTCACTCTAAACCGGAAGGAGAGGGGCCCTTTGACCAGGAGGGAACCGGGCCCCCTTCTACAGAAAATAGCAAACAGGCTGCGGGGGTAATTCATAAATAGCACCATCGATCCGCCAAACCTTTCCTGAGACTTTGGTAAGAAAAAAATGGAGCAATCGATTGAAAACCCTCGTGGAAGACGACCCAAAAGAAGTTCACAAACCACCCTGTTAACCCTGTGACCCAGGGGAAAACGGGGTTCGAAGGGCCCGAACGGACATCCATTGCCCATCGGTGGCAGGCCCCAAGACAGTTAAGAAAGACAACGTCCACCTACAGCTAAACAAACAAACTTAGGAAATGAACCCCCTACCAAATAGCACCCTAGAAAAAGGGGGCCCCCACAAAAAATTTGTTTCCACAAGTATGCCAGGCACCCATCCCTCCCAGGGGAAGCATTTGGGGAACCCAACAAAAGTAAACTGGAAGGAATAGTGGTCCCCTTTAAATCCGAACAACCTGGGGCCGCGTAGGCCCTCAGCATAAGAAGCCCAAAGATCCCCTTAAAAGAAAATCCTTCACCTATAACCCATTATCAAGGTCGATGCTCCCCCTTTGGCCGAGTTGGAAGGGCTTGTTTGTCGCCCTTGGGCTCCGGAGGGGTGGGGCAAAAGATTGTCGGATAGTCGGCCACCTGAAGGTGAACCCGATCTGAAACGGACGCAGGGAAAAAATCCTCATGACTCCACCAAAAGGGGACCAGATACCTCTCGTACTGGAAAAAGGACAAAAAAAAGGGGGGGGGAACGGGAACAAAGGATGTCCTTACCAACAAATAAGGGAAAAAGACCGTGGTTTATACGTAGTCGGAAATGCCCGTCAAGGGGGACACACCGTGCCGGTGAGAAAGGACGGAGCAAAAAACGAGAACATCTCGCACGAGGCACAAGTTGGACCTGGGGGCCTATGTCCTCCATGGATCGATAAGAAAACGGAAATTAGTTTTTTGAAGGCCCCAAAGTTCTGGGTCAGACTGGGTTAGACACTGACCCGGTGGGGTGTGCGAGTTGAAGACAGCCGTCCCCTTGGTCCGGGCACATGAGGAAGAAGGGGGTAATTCCAATCAGTTTCACAGACCCCACGGCTCCGCCCAGGGCCAGGGAAGCAACGAGGGGCAAGGGGACTTTTTTCTCGGGGCCCATACGTTCGCCTCCGCGCTCTGAAAGGAGGGGAAAAAAAAACAAAACGATTCCTGAGGCTAAACCAAAAAATGATGTGGATTGCCGCAGACAAAAGGGATGAAGGGGGAAAACCAAGAGATACAAGCGCCCCCACGTTCACAAACTGCAAGGAATCAAAGGCAAGGTCCAAAAAAAAGAATAAATCATCTCAGCCCCGTTAAAGGGTGATGGAAGACCCAAAATATGGCGCCTGTTGTTACTGTCTAAGCCCCACGGGCCAATCCGGGGATCGTCATGCATCCCGCAAGAGGTTGCGGGGCCTTGCTCCAGGGATCGGAACGTTCAAGGATTTAGGTCCCGGAAACGGCCGAACCCCGCGGTAAAGCGGTTAAAAAGGGAAAAAAAAAGCAGGTGTGAAACGCGCGGAAGGTCCAAAAAAAATCCGTCAAAAATAAAGGGGCGGAACACCGAAAATCGGAAAGCCTGTGCGGGCTAAGAAGAATCCCTATAGGAGCGAACCTAATGTTATTCCCCTAAAAATGTTCCCCGTTGAAGAGGGATTCTCCACTAAAAAGGTAAAAAGATCCTCACAAGCCTTTGCCCTAGGCAGAAGTTTTACCACGTGTTAAACCTCATTGACACTTTGCCATCAAAGGAACAACCAGGGTGAAAGAACTGGAAAAAAGAAAAGTTACGGCAGAGGGGGGGGGCCCGAGCGGAATAATTCCTCTAGGGTTGGTCCAAGCTTGAAACCACCATGGGCCTCAAGCAAGGCGACAATATTTGGCCCTTCGAGGAAAGGTAAACACAAAAAAGGGGTTCCACTAGTGAAGTCGCAGCTTGTGGTATCAAGGACACTCACCTCCTGTGAAGAGAAGACTCAAGTGTACTATGGGCGGAAGTAGCTTTGCCCCCACCACTGAAAATTGGGAGATCAGCCCCAACCACGGAGGAGAGAATTTCCCTACAAAGGGTCTTGGGAGAAAAACCAGCAACAAAAAAAAAAAAAGGATTGGAGGAAAGTGTAGGGGTGCGTTATACACCAAACCTTTTGGAGAACGAAAAAAAAAGACGTGAACAACAAAACCATGTGGGCCGAATCTAGAAACCAGGGTCCTCCAAATGGGAGGGGAGTTTCCGGCCAAAAACGAGAAGAGACGCAACGGGAAGCCTTACAAAGAGTCCCGCCACGCACTTTAAAAAGAATGGGACACTGGATGGGTGCACAAGGCAAGTGAAACAAAAGTGGGACAATAACCTTTAAAGGGTCGTTCATCTGCAAAACTGGAGAGAAGAGGAAGGAAGGACCAGGTGGGGGAGAATGCGCCAATCATTTCCTACCTCGAGGAAGGGACTTAGAAAAGATTGCTTATCCTGGGAGTGTGGACGAATCTTTGGATAGCGTAAGGAGGGGGCCGCTCCCTAGAAGCGTGAAAGGACTTTTTAGAAAATGATCGCCAAACCCGAAAAAAAAACTCAGATGGGAAAATGCCCTCTCGTATTTCAATACAGAAAAAAAGAAAAAAAAAAAAGCCCTAGATGTATTGAAGTATGGCCGTTGTCCCTCTAGGCCGAGTCAGGAATTGACCTAAGGTAAAACCCTTTAAACAGATAAGGTTCTCCGAAGTAAAACTTTAGGGTTGTCAAAGTCCCTTGTTCAGAGACAGTGCCAATTGATACCCGAGGAACTCACCATTTTAAGGAAAACATCCAAAAGGCTAGACCGCGATCGAAGTGGGGAAAAACGCGGGGCCATAAAAAAGTGTCTTCATAAGAGGGCAAATTGCGGTCGAGGGTTGGAAACCGAAAACCAGTTTGCAAACACTGAGAAAAGAAGAAAGCGTTTACACACTCCAGGGCTGAGAAACTCATGTCGTTAAATCTAAAATAAAAAATGTCCCGCTCATCGGGACGAAAAGGGTGGTCCGAAGGGCACTGGGAATTTTTTGGTGAAGAAGGCCTCCCAAGGGAACTTAGGAAAAGCGTGCTCAAATTTGGGGGTAGTCAAAAAACGATAACCATCCCCCACACACCTAGAAGGTAAGTTGTTGGTTCATTGTCAAAAGCATCGGAAAGGGGTCATGGCCTGAGGCAGTTAAACTTGGAAGCCCACATTTTGGAGCCCTAGTTTCCTCTCAAAGGGGACGAAGACTTAAACGTCCGAAAACTAACAAAGGTGCCGCGTAGTGTCGAAAGCACCAGTTACCTCGAGAGAGGGGAGACAAAAAGGGAGGTGTTAAAAAAAGACCTGGGTTCAAAAAGGAACGGAGACGAAAAACTTGGGATTTCTAGAATGTAAAAAAGAAAAAAAAAAAAAGGGAACCATTTGGACCCCGTGGTAAGAGACAGAACCGTTTACCGAAAAAGAAGAGTAATATGTTAAAAATAAAAAACGAAAAGCTGACAA
>Ga0179593_1816250_pt1 | contig 20171 bp, 36 predicted proteins | sample CZODoug2_1_08_16_FD_185931 | JGI IMG/M metagenome (GOLD analysis project Ga0179593, IMG submission 185931) | Vadose zone soil fungal communities from Angelo Coast Range Reserve, California, USA - CZODoug2_1_08_16fungal (PacBio error correction) | ecosystem: Environmental > Terrestrial > Soil >...
GAAGAGAAGAAGACGCCCGTGACCATTCAAAGAAAAAGGAAAAAGGCCGGGATTAGTACTTCCCGGGACAAAAGATCACTCTTAAAACGGGGGGAAAGGGGAAAATCGGTCGAAAAGGGAGAAAAAAAAAGCAGCTGGTTTCTTTAAAACCCGCACAACTTCTTTGTACAAGCCTGGAGGGGGGAAAAGGGGTTCCGGAAGCCCGAGCCGGTATACGGGTCGGAGTCACAAACGACGATCCTGGAGCTATGACTTTTGCGGCCCGGGTCAAATCCCAGCGGAGCACAGAAAAAAAGGGAATAGGAGGGGTTGGGCGGGATCCCAATCGAAAAGGAATTAACGAGCTGTTCACGGGGAAGGATCTACCAAGTTAGTCGGGGGAGGGGGAAGCACGACGCACCTTCGTCCATGAGAGAAGCTTCGGCAGGGGGAAAAAAAAAAGTTTTATACCGGAAAAAAAGAGGTTGAGGTTGCCCTTCTAAGGGGGGGCGGTCCCCCTCTAAAATTGAAAAGGTAGGGAAAAAAAAAGGGGGGGGTGACAATTGAAGGACGGGGGGGAAAAGGGGTTGATGAGCAGCCGCAATGGGAGTTAGGGAAATTTGCCTGGTCGGAGCGGAAAGGGTTCTGCGTGCAGAGAGAAAAGAAGGTGGGTTGCAATTATTTGTCGAGAACGAAAAAAAAAAAAAAAGCGGCGGGGGGTTTCTCCGGCAGGGAGGGGAAAAACCACAGGCCCCCCCCGTTTGTCGTCCCTCCGGCCAAAGAGGGGGATTGAAAGGGAAGTCCGCCGTCCTCAGATCAAAGCAACGTTTTGGGACAGGAAGAAAAAAAATATTTGAATAAAGGAACGGCCATCCCACGTGTCAAAACACGGCCGAATGATGTCGGAAGGAGGCCCGCTGCGGCCGAAACATTCCGGAGCGGGGGGGGAAAAAAAAGTCTAGACAAGGAAAAAGGTCACAGAGAGCCGCCGGAAAACGAGGTCCACGTGAAACATAAGCCTGAAAAAGAAAAAAACCGCCACCACATGACGGAAAAAACTTAACTGCGAAAAGACAGGGGTGTGTTTCGTTAATGCCGCGGGAAAAAAAAGCCCCCGCGCAGGAAAGACGAATGAGCAAGCTTTGAGCTGTGAGGACCTCTCTTAAGGGGAGAAGGAGGAAGGTCCCTTATTGGGAAAAAGGGGAAGGGGTATCGCTCGTAAACTAGTAAACCAGTAGAATGACCTTGTGGGGGGGTTTCCGGGGGGGGAAAAAACTCCTCCAACAGCAAAGAATCCGCACCGGGCGTCCCCGGGAAAAAAAGCCGGTCCCAGTGTAGATGTTGAAGGAGGGTCGGTGCCAAAGACGGTTCCCGCCGAAAAAAAAAAGCCGTATGATCCCGGCCGAGAAGGGTAGGCCACTGGGGGGAGGGTCCCGGGAAAAGGTATACTTCCCGAAAGGGACAAAAAACCTTGCGAAGACGTGGTCTTGTAATAGAAGGACGGGCCCCAGGGGGGCCTTTTGACGAAAGGAAAAAAACCTGATGACTCAATATCAAAAAAAACGTCGAAAAAGGAAACGAGACAAACAGCTCGGAATCCCGGATAGTATGGGAAAAAGGAACTTTTTTGTGCGGCAAAGGCAACCAGTTTCCCGAAACAAACCGCCAAAAAAATCCCGAGGTTCCGTGTTGTGGAAAGAAAAAAAACTCTAATTGCAAGGAAGGAAGGAAATCTTTGAAAAAAAAAAAAGAGTGGTCGGCCCCCGTAGGACCAAGCCCGTTGGAGGGGAGGGAAAACCCTCCTTCCTTTGAAAGGGGAAGGTGTTGTGGTCGGGGAATTGGACAGTTTAAATGGTGTGAAAAATTTCTGGTGTGGGAAGAACCGATTTTGTTCAAGGGAAAGGAAACCCACAGCCTAACCTGAATTGCAACTTGTTACAAAAGAAAAACCAAGAGGGGGGAGGTTTTTGAGAGAAAACCGTGAACGCCTTCGCTGGGGGGAAAAAAGAAGAAATAAAAGAAGTCAGAAAGGGTCGATCTTGGGGGGGGAAAAGAGAAAAAGTCGTTCCCTGCGGGAAAAAAGGGGTCCGAATATAATGCCAAGGGGGACTAAAAAAAAAACAACAACCTTATTGGGAGGGAAAGGAAAGAGAAAAGGAATATATCTTACTCCCACAGAAGCCCGGGACCCTCTGGGAGCTTGGCAAAAAGAGTTAGGCGCGTTCAAAAAGAAAAAAGAAGAAAGTTTTCGATCCGAAAAAAAAAATCGTGGTTATCTCGGAGGGTTACGGGCATCGGGTTCAGAGGGCAAAGGAAAAAACCACCCCAAAAAAAGGGAAATCCTAAAAGGCTCGGCCGATCCAAAAGCCAACAAACTTCATCCGACAAAAAAAAAAAAAGACGGCTGGTTCTACGGAAACGACCCTGGGACACCACTCCGAACGAGGGGGATGCCAGGGCATACGAAGGGCCAACAGTGGGACAAAAAATCTTACTCCCGTGATCAGGGGGGAAGGACCAATGGCACGAACCAGTAAAGAAGAAAATAAAACAGCTCCTGACGGGAGGGGTGGCAGGGGGAGAAATCATCAATCTCAACTGCAAAGGAAAATTTTCCTATTACAGCAACAGCAAGCACGGGCACGGAGGGAAAGGAACTTATACAAGAGAAAGCCGGCATCCTACGGCACAAGGGGGGAGGAGATTTATAAGAAGGAAGATCAGCCCCGAAAAAGACGTCAAAAAAAACCAAAAACAAGGGGTCGCTAAAGGGGGAAAAGATACACATCGACAATGCCAGAAAGGGACAAAAAGGCCTTGGACGAAAAAAGTGCCAGTGCCTCTCTGGAGAGAAAAAAAAGGTCTCTTTGGAAAGGGAAGAAAATGTTCGACCCAGGCAAGGTTCTATCGCCGCGAAAAGAAAAATCGCTGAGCGGGAAAAGAAGTACCATTTCCGTGAGGGGGGAAGGGAGTCCAGAGCCTTCCCTTAAACAACAAAAAAGGGGAGGGCGTCGGGGTCATTTGGTTTGTTGGGGGAAAAAAAAAAAATGTTGTCGTTTTCACGGATAAGGGGGGGGGCCGCTCAACGTGGGAAGGGAGGCGGCGGCCTTCCCAAGAAAAGGGGGGGACCTTGTCTCTCAGCACCCGCGAAAGGGGGGGTTAAGCGACAAGAGGAAGGGAAAAAAACAGACGGATGCGGCCAAAAAGATTGCGCAGTCAACACGGAAAACAACAACGTCTATGATCGGGAAAAAAGGGGAAAAAAAAATTATCCTGGGAAAAGGGAGGCCTACGCACGCAGAGGGAAAAGGGGACAGACCTTGCCCGGAGGGAAAAAAGGAAGACTTCGTTCGCACAACATGAAGGAAAACGCTGATCCTCAGACGAGAAAAAAAAAAAAAAAACGCATGGATCCTACCCCCATGCCAACATCCAAGGAAAGAGAGGCTACTTGGTTTCACTGCGCGGGGGAAGAAACCCGTTCCTTCCAGATTGTCAAACAAACAAAAAAAAGGAAGAAAAACGAATGGGAGAGACCAAGCTCGGTCAAGAGGGAAAAAGGAAAAAAAAAAAAAAAAAGGAGTGTATGTGCAGGAAAGCGGACCATTGACCAAAGAAAAAAAAAAGTGGGAACCGTGGAAGTATCATGGCCCGCCAGGGGGAGGGAAGAAAAACAGGGAAAACTCCCGAACCTAACTTGAAGGAAAAAGAAAACAGCTCTTGCCTGAGCGCAAATTGGGGACAAGAGGAAAGTCCGACGTCTTCCGCCCCTTTCGAACCAGGGAAAAAAAGCCTGGGATTGGACAAGAACAGAGCCCGACAAGTCATAGCGGGAAATAAAAAAAAAAAAAAAGGGGTCGTACAGCCCCAGCGCCAAAAAAAAATGTCGGGTAGCTTCGAAAAGCGATCTTGTACATCAAAAGTTGGCACGAAAGCGGGGTTAAAGACCTTCATAGAGGGACGGGACGATCAACCCTCCCTGAAATGGTAACAAAAAAGGCCGGCCGGTTTTTTGGAAGGGGAAGTCACCGGAATCAAAAAAAAAAAAGAAAAAAACAGGTAGTGAATGTCTTTCTTCGTCTAGCGCAAGAAAAGAAAGAGTCAAACAACACCGGGAAAGGGGGGGGAAAGGGAAAAGGGGGACCTTAACCCCCCGTTCAAGAAAGGGGGAAACATTTCAATAACCCTAGAAAAAAAGAGAAACTTTCGGGATTTAGCCGGAAACTGTTACTGCAAATCAAACCGGCCGCACACCCGCGTAAAAAGGGGGGTTGTCTTCGAAGGAGCCCAAAGGGGGAAAGGGGTTTTTTCTTTAAAACAAGGGGAGGGGACCCCGCCCGCTTTTTTGGGCCGTAAAAAAGCTGGGGGAGAGGAAACGGAGCTCTTTCCAGGAAGGGGGAAGCGGGTCGACTGGGAGGAGACACCGTAACTATCATGAAAAAGGAGAGGACGGGGAAAAGGGGGACTGAGGAAAAAAAGAAAAATTTCCCAGCTTAGGCACCGACCTGTACATATCGTTTTGACCCAGGGAGGAGAAGGGACCCACACTTTCGGAAAAAAAAAAGAGGGTTTCCGGCCAGCGGCCTGAAAAACTGGAGTGGAAGGGAAAAAAAAAAGAAAAAAGGCGTCATGATCGGAAAAAGGTGACATTGTCTCTGCAAATGTGGAACGGAGGGGGGAAAGAAAAGAGAAACGTGTTTTTGAGGTTAAAGGGGCCCTTCTTTCCGGTTCAAAAAAGGGGGGGTGAAAAACGCGAAATTCAGGGTGAGGAAAACTGGGATGGGTGACCATTGGAAGGACGGGGGAAAAAAGGTGATATCAGCGGCAGCGAAAAAGGAGGAGAAATGGGCCTTGGGTCGGGGGGAGGGGAAAAAAAAAAACGGCGGCCCTGGGGGGGGGAGGAAGGGGAAAAGAGGACCGCTAGCGAAAAGGAATGGGAGCTAAACGGGGAAAAAAAGGAAAGGGAGGGTTGGGGAAAAAAAAAAAAAAAAGGGTGAAAATGACTGACCCAAAAAAAAAAAAAAAAAAAAAACTCGTCCCGTGCCGTAGAAGAAACCGAGAATGAATATTTCTGAAGGGGAAAAAATCATCTCATATTCGGGAAAAAGTGTTTTTGTCAAGGAATTGAATAAAAAGGGGTGCCGGCATCCAGAGAAGAGGAACACGCCCCGATTTGGTCTCTGGGAAAAAAAAAAAAGAAGGTCCTTCAAGGAAAAGAAGAGAACAAGGCATAAAAAGGGAAAAAACGGTGCTAACAAGGGGAGGGAAAAAAAAACCTCCTTTACAAAAAAGAAAAAAAACCAGAAACCACGGAAAAGAAAACGCAAATGCCCAAAAACAAAAAAAAATTAAAACCACAAACCCAACTTAAAGAAAGAAAAAACGACAGGGGGGGTTATGGAAAAGGGCCTTCTTTCTTCCCCCAAAAAAAAACCACCCCGCAAGGGGAACCGAAGGGAGGAAAGGAGGCTCTGTCCAGCAGAAAAAAAGCCTCTTATGGGAAAGAGAAAAAACACCTTTGGCCTGAGTGGGGGAGAGAATCAGTGTATCGAGAGGGAAAGGAGGTTTTTCCTCCAGCAAGAGAAGAAAAAAGGGGCGCAAAAAAAAAGGGGTTCCAGGCACCCAGCCGAAGGAAAAATCTGCCAGGGTTCGATGTGGAAAGGAACAGTTGTCCAAAGAATATACTTTGAAAGAGGGAAAAAAAGAAAGATCTGGACAATATTTCCCACTGACGTATGGGAAGACGATCTGGTATAAACTTGAGCATCCAATTGAAAACGGGGAGTGACTGAGAGTCCCCGTGCGAGTTTGCGGGGGAGGAAAATAGGGAATGTTGGCAGTGGGCTCGTTTAGCAAGAAAAGGAGAAGTCACTCCCCGAAAAAAAAGTCCTTTCATCGGGGAGTGATTGGGCACTTGAAAAAACGGTTGAAGTTTTCGGGAAGTTGGTGGAAAGGCCCTTTATCCTTCTTCAGAGGAAAGGTTCAATTTACATCTGTTATTGGCAAAGGGGGGGCATATTAAAGAGGAATTTAAGGGGGCTCCAATTGGGTTCTTAGCCTCCTTGATGAGGACTTTGCGGGACTATCCCCCTCCTTTAGGGAGGGGAAGAGGGATCTGGAGAGGGGAGTGGTTTTTTTTCTGAAGGGAGAGGGGAAAAGTTTCCCATGTAGGGGAGCCGAGCCCCTATGTTGGTCACGGGTGGCCCCTGTGGCCGAAAGAAAAAAACTTTCTGCAGGTAAATCCACACACAAAAAGAGACGATTTCGGTTTTGGTCGAAAAAAAAAATTGAACGTGCAGAACTGGAAGGAAAATAAAAAAAGCGAAATTCCGTCGAGAGGGGGAAAAAAAAAACATGCGGCTCCCCGGCGGGAGGGGGAAAGAAAAAGGAGCCAGGCCCTCTCAGAAAAAGGCAAAAGGGGCAGAGATTTCCAAGGGGGCGGAAGAAAAAGGACCACTGACCGAATGAAAAAAAAGGGATCTTTGCACCAACAAGAGAAAAGAGGGGGGTGTATGTGCGCGGGAAAAAGAAAAGCAATGTCGGATAAACCCGACATCGTGTAGGCGAGGAAAAGGGGGGGAGTTGTAACCAGTGAGGGGATTCCTGTCGGAAAAAGGAAAAACATCTAGCGAGGGAAGAGAAAGAAGGAAGCCCCCCGCCAGGTCAACTTCAAAAAGGAAGAAAGCAACAACCAGTGGGAGAAATAGAATCTTCCAAAGAGGAAGGAGAAAGGTCATCCTCAAAAGAGCTAAAGGCTAGAAACCTAACTATGGCACCCAAAAAGGAATTCTGCAAATACGAGAAAAAAAAAAAAGCCCACCCTCGGACATCCGGGGGGGGGGGGTTGAATGACCAATTGAAAGAAAAAAGAGGGGGTTTCCGAAAAAGGAAAGTGGCAACTTAGAAAAGAAAGGGGGAAGAGGGTTTGTTTGCGTCATCAAATACAGAAAAAGGCAACAACTTGGGGGAACTATTACATGAAAAAGACGTAGACCCCCTTCCCGGGGGGAGGGGAAGAACGTTACCCTTATAAAAAGAGGACGTCCATCTGACGGGACAAGGGGGGGAATCCCCTTCGTCGAGTAAGAAAGAAAGTTACCTTCTCGCTTGGGGGGGAAGACAGAAAATCAACAGTCGAACAATAAGAGGCGCTTTCCGGGGGAAAAGGGGGGGGGGGGGAAATCTCTTCCAGGAAAAAAGGGCGGAGAAAAAAGTCTCCCCGGGTACAAGGGAGGGGTACGAAAGATAACACTGAAGAGAGGGAAAAAATCATGTGTGCAAGGTGAAAAAGAAAAAAAAAAGGAAATAAGCGGCTGCAGAAAAGGAGAATATGCATGTGTCGGTGTAAAAAAGATAGGGATCTTTGACTAAAAAAAAAAAGGGAAACAACAATTTCGGGGAAAGGGGTGGGGTGGTTCTGGCCAAAGAAAGGGGGGGGGGGGGGGAAGGACTTCCTGTGCCGCAGGAAAAAAAAAGAAAAGTTAGCGGCGGAAAAAGTACGCAATGGGGGGGGGGAGGAAAAAAATCCGTAAATGGGTAGGGGAAAAAAAAAAAAAAAATCGGCCTTGTAAGGACCCACCAGAATGGGAAAGAAAATTTCCTTCCAAACCACGGGAAAGGATCTGGGCCCAGCTGACCGCAGGAAAATAAAAGGGGGGAGCTTAAAAAACCACGGCCCTCGGAAAAGGGGGAGAAAAACCTTTCCCCTGAGTTAAAAACCCAAAAAAAAAAAAGAATCTTCGTTCCTAGAACCAAAAAAAGGAAAGAAGACCAGGGCCGCGACAAACACAAGAAAGAGGGGGAAAAAAGGGAAAAGACTCCTGAACTGAATCTAGGGGGAGGGGGTCCACCTGCGCTGATTATCAAAACGAAAAAAGAGAAAAAAAAGTGAACCAAAAACCAGGCCTAACTACCGTGAAAGGGGAAGAAAAGGACCCGTATACGGGCAAAAAGGGAGGTGCGGTCCTACAACCGCGGAAAAAGGTGAAAGAAAAATGGATCATGGCCCGACAGGGGGGAAAAGGGGAAAAAAAGGTCCCCAACCTCCCTACTAACGAAAAAAAAAGGGCAGAACATCCTCCGGGCTGAGGCAAATGGGAAAAAGAAGCAAAAAGTCAAGAAAATAAGGAACTCCCTTGACGAAGAAAAGCCTGGGATTTGGCACCTCCCAGTCAAGGCAAGAAAAAAAAGGAAAGAGAGAAAAAAGATGATTTTCTACATCAAAAGAGGAAAAGAAAGGACCGAGCTCGAAAGCGATTCTTTTTTAAAAAAAAAAAAAAGGTCAGAACGGAAAGTAGGGGAAGAAGGGGGGGAAGCCTAACTTTGCTCCCATGAGACCGGAAAAAAGGAAGGTTTTTAAGAAAAAACCGGGCAGTTAACGTCACGGGACAGAAAAGAAAAAGGAGGGGGGGTGGGAATGTCGTGCCGGAGGGAGAAGGAAGGATCTCTCCTCAACAAAAGGAAAAAAAGAAGAAAGAGATCACTGACCGGTAGCTAAAAAAAACAAGGTCAAAGAAAAAAGACTTTTCTGTACCTGTCGGATGAAGGGTAACTGCCCCCGTCAAAAAAGGAAGAAAAATGGCATGGGAAGGTTTTTGGGAAAGAGGGGAGAGGGATAAGGGTGAAGGTTCTTTAACAAAAGCTTTTCCCCGTCGTGACAAAAAAGTCCTTGGCGTATGTTAAAAAAGGGGGGGGAAAGCTCAAGAACGGGGTCAAGGGGGGGAGTGAGGGGGAAAACTGACTAGCATGGAAAAAGAAGTGTCGGCGGCCCGTGGCGGTCCAAGAAAAGGAAGAAAAGCCCTGTCACAAAGGAAGGGGGAAAGGGGGGCTGGGGATCCCAATCGCAGGGAAAGGGAAAAGAATGTGGGGGGCAAAAAAGTTTTTAGTCGGGGAAGGAAAAGCCGACGCACCGCGGAAAGGTGACATTGCGACAGGGAAAAAGGGTCCCTCGGGTTTGTAGGAAAAAAAAAAAAAGACACCCACCACAAGAAAAGGCCTACCGGGGTCCGAAGGAGGGGGGGGGAAACTCGAATTCAGGGGGGATGGTGACATTGGAAAAAGGGGGAAGGGGGAAAAAAAAAACGGTTTGATATCCCACGCAAAAGGGGGGAAAAAGGGAGTCATCAGGACATGTTCCTGGTCAGGGGAAAAACCAACATGCTGGCTTGTATTGTCAGGAGGGGGAAAGAAAACGGGGGGGGAGTCCATGAAAAAAGGGAAAAAAAGCCGAACAGAAAGGGAGAAAAAAGAAAAAATCGCCCAAGGAAACCCTCCTGAAAAAGGGAGAAAACCAAGATTCCTTGCCATTGGGACAGCACGCAGGAACTATTTTGCCTGACCGGGAAAGGGAATAAAGAGAAAAAGGCCGTGTTTGGGGAAAAGCCCCTTCCAATAGGGGAGAAAACAGTATCCCCGTAGGGGGGGAGAAAAAACACAAAAATGTGTCTCTTGGGGGGGGGAAAAAAAAGTTGTGTTCTTCCGGACGCGGGAAGCTAGAAGAAGACATTGGCAACTCGGGAAGGAAAACTCCGTCCACGGGACAACCCAGAAAGCAGAGCAGGAGTAACCCCGCCACCAATGCAAGGCCAACCAAAAAACCAATGAAAAAAAACTAACTAGAAGAGTTTTTTTTCCCCGGGAAGCAGGAAAACCAACCCAACAGAAGGAAAACCTGTTCCTTTCTCAAGCCTGAAGAAGAATACAAGGTCGATTCGATAGACAGGGGGAAAAGGAAAAAAAAAGTATATCATTTTATCGCTCGGAAAGCGGAGACAAGGGACTACGCCAGAGGAAAAGGGCAAATCGAGGTCGCAAATACCCTTCCATCAGAAGGGAAATCGGGGTTCGATTGTTGATAATGGGGGGGGCCACAATCTACTACGGTAACAAAAAAAATCTTTCTTTATCAAGAGAGGGGGGAAAAGAAGAATTCCACTTAAGAAGGGAGGATATCCTATAGGGTTTATAAAAAACGTCCCCCGAACTTGCGAAGGGGAAGTCGCGACCAGGGAGGGAGTACTAGGGAAAGAAAAAAAGAAAAAAAGGTTTTGCCGTTGGAAAAGCGGGGGACGCAAGAAAAGGAAAGAAAGAGAAGCATCCGTCCAGCGTAGTGGCCGGAAAGGGGGGTGTTCCAGTGGGGAAGAAAAAGAAAAAGGGGGAACGGGGGGAAGAAAAGGACCGTTGTTGTCATAGGATTCGTATTGCAGGGGGAAGAAGAAAGACGTTTGACGGATTGTTGCGTCAAATCCGTCCCAAAAAAAGCTGAACGTAGAACCCGCCAAGGCGGGGGGGCGCTTGGAGAAAAAAAAAAGGGGGTTTTTCAGGAGAGTTGCACGGAAGGGGGGGCGGTGAGGTCTGTAGTTGGAGTACAAGGAAAAGAATTTTAGGTCCAAGGCCCATGTTGCCTCCGGAAAGGAACTGCCATGTACGGGGGGAAAAAAAAAAAACGTGCGGCGCTCCACGAAAGAAGGGGGTGGTCGTAGCGAACAACTTGACGGAAGGGTGTGACCGCGCCATACACACAGAAGAGAGGAACCCTTTTTTGGGGGTGAAAAAAAGCCCGTCTGGGAACACCAGCGGGGGAAGGGGGGGAAAAATATCATCCCAAGAAATTTGTCTAAAAAAAAAAAAACACTAGGCTGAGGAAAAGCAAGAAAAAAAAAGGGAGGAATTGTCTTCCTCCTAAAAGACCGCCACAAGGGCGGAAAACGGATTATTGCCCAACAAGGAAAAAGGAAGGAAGGGTGTATGGCCCGAGCCCCAGCGACGCAAAAAAAAAGGACGAAAACACCCAAAGAAAAGGGGAAAGAAGCTCGTGGGGGGGGGAGTTGTACAAGTTCATCAGGGGCGGAGGAAAAACCGGACCAACATACGGGGAAGGAAAAAAAAGAAAACCCCTACATCCACAAAGTCCCATCCGACCAAAAAGGGAGGCATCAATCGGCACGGGAAGGAGTTTAAGTCAGCCTCACCAAAAAAAGGAAGTTGACATCCTGGAAAAAAAAAGGGGGGGGGGAAAGGAAGTTCCCTGCAATACGGAGGAAGGACAAACCACGGCACCTCCGGGGGAAAGAAAGGGTAAGTAACAATGGCACGAAAAAAAAAAAAAAAGAAATTTCACTGAAAAAAAGAAAAAGATGGTGCTTATTGAGGAATAGGAAAAAGGGGAAAACGGACGAAGAAGAGGATCGACCTTGAAGCGCAGCCACGGCAAAGGTGACGGGACCGTAACTACCAGTAGAAAAAAAGGGGGAAGAGGACTTCAAGGCCAAGAAGGGGGAAAAAAAGAGAACGTAAAAAAGACGTCGGACCGTCTCGCTTGGGGGGAAAAAGAAAAAAAAAGAACAAGGTGTGCCGGTGACGGGGAAGGGAAGGGAAATGCTCCGTCCTGGAGAGCGGTCTCTTTACGGAAAGAAAAAAAAAAGATGTTAAAAAGAACCCACAGGAAAAAAAGTACCTAGCGCCTGACCTAAGCTGCAGAAAAGCCGCGCCTCACATGACAGGGCGGAAAAAAAAAAAAGGAGGGGGTAGGGGGACCGTCCCTAGCCTTAAAAGGGGAGGGGGGAAAGAGAAACGTCGTTCAGTGGGGACAACATGTGTGTCGTTTTTACGGTGGGGAAAAAAAAGGGTCACAAAAGAACGTTTACAGCACAGGGGGAAAAAAAAAGGGAAGGAAAGGATTTGCCAATATTGTCCTCTCAGGCAGCAGGGGGGAAAGGGCGTCGACATCGGAGGGGGGGGGGGAAGAATACGGGATGCCGGACAAAAGAAAGCACACGGCGTTATATATTGAAAAAAGAGGGGGACCGGAGCAATATCCGGGAGAGGGGAAAAAAAAAGAAAGGCCCCTTTTGGGGGAACACTTGCCCGGAGGAACACAGCACCAGGGAAAGGAGGGGGGGGGTGCCGAACAACATCATGGAAACAAAGGGAAGACCTCTTCCTGCGACAATCAAAAAGGAAACCAGTCACTCACGAAAAGAAGAGGGGAGAAATGGGCAAAGACGCTGATATCAAACGGGAGGGGAGGGAAAAAGGAGGGAAAATGGAAAATACCCAGTCCTAACTACCTGAATTGGGAGGAGTCCAACGAATGACCCGGATGAAGGGCAAAAAAGGGGGGAGGTTAAGGGGGTCTACACCCGGCGGGGAAAAAAAAAAAAAAATATCCCCAATGGTCCCAACCACACAAAAAAAAGCATGGCCCTCCGGGGGGAAAAAAAAAAAAAGGAAAAACCCAGGACTAACTTCCCACGTGGGAAGAAGAAGAAACTCTGGCTGACGCAACATTGGAAAGGCCCCCGCCAAACGATTAAGATAAAGGAGCCCTGGGAGGAAAGGGGGGGGAGAAGCTTTTGTATTGGAAACGTTTTTCCACGGGCCGAAAAAAAGAAAGGCGGTTTCGACACAGAAAAAAAGGAAAAAAAGAAAGAGGGGCTCCCCCCCCGAAGCCAGGAAAATCGCCCAGCTTTTTGTTAAAGAAAGGAAAAAGGACGCTGGAAAAACCTTAAGAGGAAGTAGGAGAAAGCCAAAACCCCTTCAATCCATTGGGAAGGGGGGGGGGTTTTCCGGGCAGTACGTCAAAGGAGAAAAAAAAAGGAAACAGAAGCAGTGAATGTCTGGGACGGCGAGGGAGGGTAAAAGTGTGATCTCTCTCAACAAAAAAATTGAAAATAATATAGATCCCAACTAAAAGAAAAGGAACAGTAGAAGAAGCCTAGGGGAAAGGACCAAAGGTTCTATCCTGAGGTCGTCGTGTACGTGGAAATAAAAAAAAAAGGGGCCAAACCGGACAGAAAGGAAAAAAGGGAAGGGGGGGGGTTTAATCGAGTCACTATAATGAAAAGGTTCTGGTAGAAGAAGAAAAAAAGAAACCGAAAAAAAAAGTTGCCCGCTCGTTGACATGTTAGATCGCTTTCAAAAAAACAAAAACCTGGAAGAAGGGGGGGGAAGGTCGACAAACGAAGAAAAAAAAGGGAAAGGACGGGCCCTTGAAGGAAGTGTTCCCATTCCAAAAAAAGGGGGGGGGGAAGCCCCACCCTCAGGGACAAGGGGCTGCATAGGAAGGGGGGGGAGCCAATCGCCTGTCCCAAGGGCGCCCGGAGCCTTGGGAAGGAGAGGGCTGAACCATAAGTTAAAGAAAAGGGGGGGAAAAAAGCAAACGTAACTCACCCGAAAAGTGGTGGAACATTGCTCGGAGAAAATGTGGAAAGAAAAAAAAAACGAAGGGTGAGGTTGCCCTTCACTCCGGGTAAAAAAAAAAAAAAAAGTATCAGGGTGTGGTTCTCCGAAATGAAGGGGGTAGGGAGGGGGTGGGAAAGGGGGAATTACTTTTGCGCAATCAGAAAAAGCATCATTGTGAAAGGGAGAAAAAAAGGTGTAAAAAAAGGATGTTTCCATGGGGAAAGGCGACCATGCGCGGGGTCTCGTGCAGATTTATCCGAGAGCAGGAAGAAGGGGGGGGGTCTCATAACGAAAGAAAAATAAAAAAGCGTCCTGCTTTGGGAAGCAAGGGCTTTTATCCTCACAAAAAAAAAAAGAACGTCCCTCCGAAAGAAAAAGAGAGCCTGTCCGAAAAAGGAATATCGCTGCCGGGGTGGAAATTCTAAATAGTGGGAGAGAAGTGGTTGCCTTCTCCTGTGCCGGGGGATGTGAATAAACACGCAGAAGGAAGAGAAAAGAAAAGTCCACTTAGGGAGTAGAAGAAGGACAAGCACAGTGCAACATCAGGGAAAAGGGGAAAAAAAATTACAAACAGGTTCCAACGAGAAAAAGCCGGAAAAACCTTAACCCCGCCCGAAAAAGGATTTTCCATAAATCGAACGAAAGAAAAAAATAAGAACATGGTTGGAAGGGGGGGCCTCCCTGGGACGTCAAAAAAAAAAACCGGACGGAAAGAACATCTTCATGTGGGCGGAAAAAAAGGGGTTCCCCCGTCTGCCCGGAAAGGGGGGGGGTGCTATTTCTATAGACATGTGAAAGGATTTGTGAAGCATTAATCTCTCATTACCGGAAGCCTACGTACACAATCCAAGACACTTTTGAACTCCCGCCCAAGCGGAAAAAAGGGGCGCGGACCCGTCAAAAAAACACATCCTAAATCGTCGGGGGAGAGTGTGGATAACTTTCGGGGGGAGCGAGACGTTCCTACGAAGGTTCGGGGCTGGAGAGGGGAAGAGAAGAAGGAATACGGGTAGGGTCGATTACAGAAAAGGAATTATACTGGTATATCCCGAACTTGCAAACAGGGGGAACGGTGGAACCCGCCTAAGCGGGTGGCTGGAAAGGCGTCAATAGTTGGGGGGGGAATTGAAAAAAAATCTGAGAAGAAATCAAGCCAAAAAAAAAAAAAACGACACGCTGTGATAGGGAAAAACTGGGGGGTACGTGGGGTGTCGGGAAAAAAAAAAAAAGGGAAACTGACCAGCCCCCTGTATCAACGGGGAGGAGGGAAAAGGGTGCAAGGGTGGGGAGAGTCTTGCAGAAGGAGGGCCAGAGAGGGTTCACGTCAAGAACAAAGGTCGTCAAAAAATGCCGTAGAACCCAAAGGAGGCAGGGGTAGATCAAGGGGGGGGGGGTGGTGTGTCGGAAGTTGAATTCGTTGGAAGAGGGGGATCAGCCCTCGAAAATGTTGGGAGGGAAGGGGGGGGAATTTCCGGCCAATGCCACTGGGGGGAACCCTCAACCCAAAAAAGAATGTCTTGTTTGTTGGGAGGGGGAAAAGGGGATTTCAGGAAAAAAAAGAAAAAAGGGAAACACCGAGGACTGGTTGGGTGGGGGGGGAAAAAGAAAGGAGGGTCCAGGTTGCTGGAAAAAGAAGAAAAGCCAAGGAAATCTCAGACAACGTAAGGATGAGGAAACAGAGAAGAGAGGGGGAAAAGTATATAGGTAAAAAAAAAAACGGCTCAGGGAGAAAAAAAAATGTGCACCACCATCAGAAACGCGTTCAAAAAAAAAAAAAAGGAGAGCCACAAAAGAGGACATCGGGTAGCGAGAAAAAAAAAGAGGTTTTGTCCAGAGTGGGCGGCACATGGACCGGGGGGAAAAAACAGCAGGGGGAAAAAAGAAAAAAGAAGCCCACGCCTTCCATCCAACAAAAAAGTGTCTACAGCGGAAAGAAGGGGAAAAGGGGAGAAATTCATCCGAACTTCTTTAACTAAAAATTTACTACAATAAGAAAAACTGCCTAGGGAATGACGCCATCCTAGTCACCACTTCAAAAAAGAAAGAAGAAAAAACAAGGGGATCCAGGGCCCGTTTTGGGGAAAGAAAGAAAACCCAGTTTGAAAAAAAAAGTCCCTTGCCATAAATAAGAAAGGGGATGAGGTGGCGGGGGAAAGTACAAAGAAGTCTCAACGGCAACAACTTGAAGGAATCAACTCCCTCGGGGGGGAGAGCACTGGCCAAGGCGGCAAGTTTCGGGAAAAAAAAAAGTAATAGGAAACTGACGGAAATGAAGATTGAGGAATACCTCCGTCCAACCTACTTCCCGTGAAAAAGGGGGAATTGGGGGGGTCACCTGAAGGATAGAGAAGAAAAAAAAATGAACCCTAGGGGAAAAAAAAAGAAGTTTTTTCTAACAAGAAAAAAAGGAAAAATCTAAACAGTAACAGAAAGAGAAAAAAAAAAAAGGAAAAAGTCCTCCTCCCCCGGACCCCCCCCTCGGGGAAGAAGAGGGGATACCAGGGATAAACATGTGCTACAAAAGAAAGCACTATCGTCCTCTACTAAGCTGCGGAAAGATGTCTCCAGGAACACAGGAAGGGGGGGGGGTAAATTAAAGGGGGTGGAAGAAGGTCACCATATCCTTTCCCGGAAAAACAATGTATGGTCAGTGGTTTTGGTCAGGGGGGGGAAAAAAAGAAGGGGGGGTGCCGGTTAAAATCCGGTCCGGGGGGAGCTTTGACGCGGTGGGAAAAGTTTTCCCCGATGTGCAAAGGGAATTGTCTCTAGTGAAAAAGCCGAAAGGGGGAAGGGAAGCGACAGGCGGCGGTGGTGGACGGAAAAAAAGAGGGGGACAGGAAACAACCGTTAAGATTCAGCGAAAAAAAAAAAAAAAAAAGGACGTATAATGAGAGGAAAAAAAGGAAGCAGCAAACAATATCCGGGGGGGGGAGGCGGAAGCCAAAAGGGCCCGCCTTCCTTGGAACCCTTGCCGGAGAAAAAAACAAAAGCGGAGGGAAAGCACGTCAATTAGAGGGAAAAAAAAGGGAACAAAAACGATCGCGGATAAAAAGCCCATCCTCCATTTTAATATCGAAAAAAAAAGGAAAGAAAAGGGAGATGAATAATTGTGAAACTTCGAAGGGGGGGGAGAGGCAGAAAAAAGTCCTTCCCAATTGTCAAAAAACTTGACTTTTCGAGAAAAAAAGAAAAAGGGGAAAAAAAACCGGGAGGAAGGCACCAAAAAGAGTGTATTGAAGAGAAAAAAGGAGGACCCAGGGAAAATGTCCCCTTTAATAGAAAGGGGAAAAAAAAGGGGGGAGGTTGATATGTAGTCCCCCAAAAAAAAAAAGGCTTGGGGCAATCCTGGCCGGAAAAAAAAAATGGACAGCGATTGTCTCCAAAAAGGAAAAAAAAATCTGGGAAAAAAAAGAAAGGGAGACCGACTCCTTGATTGGACACCAGAAAGGGGAAAAAGAAAAAAAAAAAGTCATGATGGAATGCCTCTGCCGGGGGGTGAAAAAAAAAAGAGAACCGATCCAAACCTCGACTCTATCTGGGAAATCAGTAAAAAGAGGGTGTCCACGAAGAGGGAAGGGTTAAATACCCCTTCATCGGACTTCGACGGAGGGGAAAAAAAGGAAAAAAAAAGGGGGGACAGTGGGACCGGTTGGAAAGGAAGGAAGGGGGGGAGAAAAAAAAATCAAAAAGAAAAGAAAGGTATTGAATGGAGGGGGGAGGGGAAAGAGAGCAAAAAGTAGTCTCTCGAAAAAAAAGAAAATAGAGGACGGGGGGGCGTCTCGAAAAGAAAAAAAAGAAAGAAAAGGGAGAAATACCTTGGAGGGGATTTTCTCGCGTGGAAAAGCTCCGCAGGAAAAACAAGCCGCCAGGGGGGTGTTTGATCGTGAACGGAACGGAAGGGAAGGGGGTGAGGGGGGCCAACCAACGCCCCCGTTTGTCCGTTCGCAAGGAACGGGGGGAAAAAGGATCTCTTTCTGAAGGGGGAGGGGGTTCGCTGGGGGACTTAGAGAAGAAAAGGAATCAATAAAAAAAGGAGGGGGAAGAAAGGTTCCAGTCCAAGGGAAAGAAAAGGAGGAGAAAATCCCGGTTCAATCTGAATCGGGGGGGGGAGGGGGGAAAAAAGAACGGAAGTTAAAGGTGCGTCTCAAGAGAAAAAGGGGCCAGTCTGACCAGAAAGGGGATTTGGAAAAAAAAAAAAAAAAAAAAGAATTACAAAAAACAAAAAAAAACAAAAATGAAATTTTTACATTGCGCAAAAAAGGGCAAGTGTCAAAAAAAGGGTTTGGGGAAAAAACATCGGGTTATTTTGAGAGTCCTCTTGAAAGGAAAAAGGGGCGCGAAATTCAGGAGGGTCGCCCCAGGGGAAAAGAAGGACGGGGGGAACAAAGGGTGTGGAGGGAAAGGGGAACAAGTAGCCACATAGATAGGCAGTACGTCCATGTGCAGGGGAAGGTAAAAAAGGAGTCCTGGCTCTTCATAGGGAAAAAAAAAAGAGGACGTGGAGGGTTTTGGTCGAACGAAGAAGAAGTCTTCCTTTTGGTAAAAAATAGAAGGGGGGGGGATAGCCCAAATAACCCAAAAAAAGTGCGTGGCAAGGGTGTCTTTTCTGCACGAAAGGGATCAACATAGAAAAGGAAAAACTGGAAGGGCAGTCCCTTCCTAATATGTGTAGGGGGGAAGGGGGGTTAACAGTAAGTAGTTCTTAACACGTCATCTATCACGAACATCACAAAAAGCCTTTTTTCAATGCTTAAGATCAAGGCAATACATTTGGAAAGTTCTTTGAAAGGAAAAAAAAAAAAGATAACCGGGAGAAAGGAGGTCGGAAAAAAAAAACATACCCCAAGTCTTTTGTGACAAAAAAAACCCCTTCCCCGAGGAGAAAAAATTGTTGGGGGAAAAGGGAAAGCTTCTGGAGTCCACCCCGCCGGCAAGCACTTTTACCCAGGAAAGAGACCTCACCAGAGTTCCCCATTTCCGGACCGAAGAACTTCGGTCCACCAGTCGGTAGAAAAAATTGCCCTAGTGGTCAATAGATCATTTGTGGAAAGAAGTACGTAAAGAAACGACCAGGGGAAGGACTTTTTTCCAAAATGGCAAAAAAAGAAAAGAAGAGAGAAACCTTGCAGAGGAAAAAAACCTAAAAAAAAGCCGCCGAACCACACACAAAAGAGGTTCGATGGCCTGTCGGTGCCCAAGAAAAAAGGGTTCCATGGTAAATCGTGCAAGAAAAGAATATGTCCACAGCCTGTTCGGGGGAAGGGGGGGGGCGAAAGAAAAAAAAGAAAGACGTTAAAGCCTCCGGAAAAGGAATTAAGGCTAAAACGGCGAAGTTCTGTCAAATAGGGAGTCAGAGGGAAGGTTGAAAGCTGCTTGCGGAGAAGAAAAAAAGAGCCACCGCAAAAACACGACAGGAAAAAAAAAGGGAGTGGGGGCCCGGGGAGGTCATAGGCCTGGGTGCCCTTGTGCCCCACACCCCGATCCGCCAACCAAAAAAAAAGACAGTGCCGAACGAACACACCTTGGGAGAAAAGAACGCAGGTGCCTTTTGGGGGGGGCCCACTCAAGGGAGCCAAAGGCACCAAGGCCCAGAGTTCTGCATTGGGTCGTCCAAAAAAGGGGACCGGGCAAAAAAAAAAAAAAGGTGACGTGTTGACGGAGAGAAAGTTTTGCCGGGGGAAAGTGGGTGGGGGGGGGACGGATGGAAGGGAAGGGAAGGGTCGGGTGAACCGAAATGTTGCGTAAGGGAAAGGGGGAAGAAAGCCCCCTGAAAAAGGCATTGTGAACAAACTCCACACAAAGGAGAAAACGAATGGGGTGTGGGGTGGTAGGGGCGAAAAAAGGGACGATCGCTGGTGAACGAACCCACCAGAGAGGAGGGGACAAATGGGCTGGGTGCAAGAAGAAGGGGGAAAGGTCAATTTTTCCTATAAAAAAAAAGAAAACAAGAGCTCGAAAAAAAAGAACACTTCATTACTTCTTCAAAGAGAAGATGGGTGCCAATTGCTTATAAGAGGAAAACGACCCCTCCTTTACCGACTGGGAAAAAAAAAAACCACCAAAGAGCCCAACGTCTGAAAGGGTGGAAAAAAAAAAAGAACAAACAAGCTACGTCAAGGAACACCCCCCTACCTCGGTGGGGAAAAAAAAAAGGTGGGGTGGCATTGTTGACAAAAAGGAAGGGTAGTCTTTCCGGCAACAAAAGAAAGCCACCATACAATAACGCGGATAAAAACCCCCGACCAGACAAAAAAGAAGAAACAATCACGACCAACAACCAAGTGATAAACTCCTTCTGTTTTTAGAGGAAAAAAAACGGAGGGGACGAAATGGGACAAAAAGGAAAGGGTACCCTTTCCTGGGAAAATTCCATTGAAAAAAAAGGGGGGGAGAAAACGATAATCCGGTCAAAGGGAGGGGAGGGGGAAAAAGTTGCCACGACAAGGGGAGAGCAAACATTCCCGGTGCAAAGAGAGGGGAGGAAAATGTATATGGGGGAAAAGAAAACAAGCCGTCAACGGAAAACAACAACATTCCTATAAAAAAGAAAAAGGCCACGGGGAAAAGACTCAACCAAACTGGCAGAAAAGGCAGGGACGTTATACCATGTCATCTACGTCAATTGGCCGGGGGGAGTCGAATCAAAAAAAAAAGAGGAGACCTCTCGAAAAAGGTTTCACCCTGACCAGGAAAGAAAAAAAAAATGCCGAAAAGGAAAGAGGCACTTGAAAGGACGGGAGCCCTCGCTGCCAGGCTCTTTCTTATAACAAAGGGGACGAAGAAAGGAAGACGTTTTAAGATTAACTACGTAAAAAAAGAAAAAGGTGCGACCCGTCCTCTCGCCTCGGAAGGAGAAAAAACAGGGGGGGGGAAAAACCGAAAAAAAAAAAAGGCAAGGCGGTAACCCATTGCCAGGGACGTCCATATCCCTCAAGGATAGGGGTCAACAAACAAAGAAACAAAACGGGGAAGGGAAAGAGTTTGGGTACTGTGCACAGCAATGTGGGGGT
>Ga0179593_1715273_pt1 | contig 20169 bp, 23 predicted proteins | sample CZODoug2_1_08_16_FD_185931 | JGI IMG/M metagenome (GOLD analysis project Ga0179593, IMG submission 185931) | Vadose zone soil fungal communities from Angelo Coast Range Reserve, California, USA - CZODoug2_1_08_16fungal (PacBio error correction) | ecosystem: Environmental > Terrestrial > Soil >...
GGGGGACAGATAGCTCAATTCCGAGATAGATTCACTCGTCCATGAAAAGGGAAAGAAATTAAAAAAGAAAATCCGAAATCTAGCCATTTGGAAAGGGGGGGGTCGTGTCGCCAAGAAGAAACAAAAAGGTGAAAAAAGAAAAAAGATTTTTCCTCTTCATAGAGGGCGGCAGGGTTGGGGCTGGTTGTTCCCTGTCTACAATGGTATCTAAAGGAAAACGGAGATTTATTTCGATTTAAAGACGGGTAGCCGGGGGGTGAACAGGGGCATAATGTAAGGGTTAAACAGAGCATTAACAACAGTGCTCTTAGGAAACAGGGAAGATCAAGCGCAGAGATGAAATGTGTCAAGCACAAACAAGAAGGACTCAACCGACAACTAGAGGAGCTGAGACAGGCTTCACGAAATTGACCATGTAGTTAGAGGCTCGGGGCGAGAAAAAAGGTACACGACGTAGAACTCAAAATTGGGGCGCCCATAGTGGGCAGAAGACCATGCCATGAGGAGGTCACAAACAGTTTGCCCGATACAAACGAGGATGTTAACCAGCGACCAAGACCCTGAAGTGGAGGAGAAATAAGTTAAAATAACCGTGATCCTTTATTTAAATAAGAGAAACGCCGATATACTTGAGAAAAAACTAATCAAGGGAATGACGAAGGTTCGCCCGACAGTTTGAGAGGGAGCATCCTGGTGTAGAATTGGGGTTCTGTGGTGAGTCAGCGTGAATTCGTGTCAAAAAGGGCACCCCCTTAATGAAAAGATTAGGATGAAAAGGATAAAGGGTAGTCTGGCTGCTAAAAGGAATAACCAAGACAGAAAAGAAGGATGCATCAAGGAACAACTATTAAGGACAATTTAAAAACGGAGAGTGGCCTTCTTCCAATGCAGCCCAATCCAGGGAGCAGCTTGAGCCCATCAGCCTAGGGCTTAATTTATATTACAAAAAGGGGCAAGCTGGGAGAGTACGTGCTTCTTCCGTACAAAAAGTAAAAAAGGGATGCATCAAAAGGCCAAACGGGGGGGCCGTAAAAGGGTCTATAGTACCGGAAAGGAAGCAAGGTCATATAAGGGGCCAACGAGGGGGGCACAGGTTGCAAGGCCATTGGGAGCACTGTTAGAAAATGAAAAAAAAGCGCTGGGATCCTCCAAGGAATGGAGAACGGGGAAAAGAAAGATGTAGAAATCTCTATCTAAGGGATGCGTAAGGAAAACAAAGATGGCCGGTACTGTGTTCAAATGGGAGAGGAAGGGGGGGGCACGGTCAGGTTAAGCAAAAAGCCTCAAATGCACAAAGAGTAGCGTTAATCGGTTCGCAACATGAGGGGAGATTAGGGCTTAAGGCACAGAGCAAATAAAATGATAGAATACAGGGCAGGGGGACAGAAGGGTCTGACAACTTCTGCGCGGTCACGAAGGATGGGGAACAGGGGGGGGTATACTCGTGTGGGGGATGACTGGGGGGAGAACGATTTCGGCGAGTGGGTACGCGGGACGAAAAGAAGGGAACCGTTGCCAAAGTAACATAGGCAAAAAAAGAGCGGTGGGACATGAAAGGGATGTAAATGAAAACGGTCTTTGGCCAGTCAAAGGGAGAATTAGAAAGATACATTTAAAATGAAGTATTGTCAAATACGATTGCACACACGGCGTTGAAGGAAAGGCGAGGAGGGGACTACTTTTGGACGGGTTCAAGCCGTTTTCGGTGGATCTACAACGAGGGGAGGGAAAGAGAGAGGCACCCGAAAAAAGCAGTTTGGTGGGAACTCAATAGGTCCAATTATGTCAATTGAAAGGGACTACACGAACAAAGGCAAATTTTATTGGAGAGATCTGAGTTGCGGCGGAGAAGGAGGGGGAGGAAAAGAGGTTCATTACTGATGCAAGCATTGTCTGGGGAAGGAGGCAAATGACATTCTCGGGCAACAGTGGGGATCAAGGGGGTTCGGGTAAGAGTCTTACACTATCCAACCCAAATGGTCCAAAGAAAACAACAACTAGCACCTTTCGCTCGTGCCGCCGGATCCAGGAAAAGAGAAAAAGAGCGGAAACTGAAAATCCCAAAGTGAATGCCTCTGTCTTTTGACGAATAAATCAGAAAAGGGTCGCTCAACTCTACTCGTTGATTTTAAGGGGATTTTTTTAACGTGGACCCGCTTTGACAGTAAACGAAAGTCAACAGACACGCAACCCCAAAGCTGGGGGTACCTAGGATAACGGGGAAACGGAAACTGATGGTCTTTCCCCTGAAAGACCGAGAAGCAGGTGGATACCCGTGATCTGGGGGGTCTAAATGAATTTCTTTTCCGTCACGCTATTTTGGACTGGATTCTGCATTGTGGATGGACGCGGCTACCTATCGTACCGGAAGGGAGCAGCAAGTCTGTGTTGGCCGAGGGGGGACCGGCAAAAATGTGGGTAAGAAGCAAAACGAATTCAATCAAGAAAACTAAAAATCTCACTGGCATCAAGGCCTAGGTGGGAAATAGAGACACGAAGACAGGCCTTAGCAAAAAGGTGGAACCAACGGCTATTTGCTTCCATGAGCGTGACTTGCCTCGGACAGGCATCCATGCTACGTGAGTGAAACTTGTGCAGGCACAACAAGGCAGTGACAAACTCCCATCGTCTTCCGTTTAGGGACAAGGAAAGGGAGGGATGCACAAATAACATAAAACAACAATTCGAAAACGAGAGAGCCATGGTGCACCTTCTTGCTGGAATGGTCATGGAAGCGAGAAAAACGGATTGACTGAGTACCAGAAATCGGCGTGGGGCGGAGGTTTTAGGCAGGGGTCATCCAGGACCGGAATAGTGAGGAGTCTTAATGAATCCACACTTCAGGGGGGAAAGATACTGAGGTCGGATTGGGAGGAAAAAGAACACGGGGACAAGAAAAGAGTTTCGTGGGTGAATTTTGGCAGGTGCCTAGCCGGTGGAAATGTTTTCCTATTAGAGGAAAACAATCGGCTGTGATTCATCTTTTCAACCCCGGGTTGGGCTTTGGCTCCGTCGTAAAATGGCATCTTGGAGTGCTTCATCCTGGAACGGCATGAAGTGTGTCCACGAAGGGAGAGGTGATACCAAGGTTGGTGATTGCCAAGCGCTGAAACTAAGGAAGAGCTATTAACAGAAAATACGAAAAACGATTACAGCGGGAGTTAACTTATATGTGGAGAGTGTAAGAGAGGGGATTCTTTAAAAGCCCAGCAAGAATCAGAAGAGAAAAAGAGGCAGAAAACCAAAGGCAAAAACCGAAAAAAAAGTGAAAGAATTCAAAACAAAAAAAGCTCCTGATAGCAATCGCATCGAAACCTAGGGGCCTCGGGTGTTGACCTTCGGGACGAAAATTGGGGATAGATGTACTTTTTGGAAGGGGGGATTAACGGGGGAGCAGGGAGATCGTAAATCATCAGAAGAGGTCTTGGGGCGCTGGGAGCATGGGGGGATGATTTTTCTAGGGAAAGGGCCCCCGAAAAGAAAACTCCAATACCCACCCATCTCTAACCCTGGGCACTGGTGGAGGGATTGCTGGCCCTTTACTGCCAGTTGCAAAATGGTGAAGTTAAACCTGCAAAAAGGGGGGGTATCGGAGGGAAAGGTAACATACGAAAGATAGCAATAACGAGCTGGGAAAATTAGGGGGGGTTCGGAACGTTAGCACGGCATCCTCAAATACTCGATGGTGGAACGGCTGCATAATAAGACAGACAAATTAATCAATTGCATCAAAACCCTAAAAAAAGAACCCTTAAACAGGTCTGGGGGCTGAAAACCAGGAAAGGCTTCACGGCGTCCATTCCGGGGAATCTGTCAACCCACAGACATGAGGTTCTTATCTTGAGCCTCCTTCCATCCAAGCGACAGCCAAGGGGGAGTTTGTTTGTGTGAATGGGTGCACTGGGCTCAGTATACAAACTTCGTCCTGATGAAGGAAATCGAGTCCCTTAATAACAGAAAGATGAAGTGTAGGAGTAAACACGTTACATTAACATAACAAACATCTTCAGTTGAGGAATGGACATGCGGCTTTTCGAATTGGGGGGGAAAAACCGGAGTTGAAAAGATCCCGTGAATATCAATGAAATCAAACTAGGGTGCGGGGGAATTAATATTACCGACCCTCCAATCAACCAGGTTTTATGTAGGGGGGCTCTAGTGCTTGTCCCCTAACGGAGATCAAAAGGGGTACGAAAGGCGAGCTTTCCCCCCCTACCTGTCTGGCTATCCTCCACTTCCGATATCCCTAACCGTAAAAACCCGCCCATGGGGGGGGGGGAGGTTCGTACCTAAGAAGGGAATAAGGCAAAGAAATTTGGGGAGGATGATAGAGAGGGGCTTTTCATGTTTTTGCATGTCGGAGGGCCCCTTGGATCTTCGCAAAGGGTGGTGAAATTTCAATAAGACATAGAGGTTGGGTAGCAGTTAGAGAAATATATGGAATTACATAGTTTCTATTTGTTTTTAGGAAGGCACGCAAGATAAAGCGCTGCAAGACCAACGAGAAGGACTAGAGTCGGGGGGTAGGGGGATTAGGATAGGGAAGAGAGGAAACACAGGGGGGAGCCATGTATTTAAGAAAAGGCAAGAGGCCGTGAAAACAGTTTCGGACAAGAGAAGGGGAAAAACTCTGGGTTGCGCCCATAATGGAAGATCATAGCCACCATGTACCGAGGGGGTGGTAAAAGAAGTTAAAATAAGGTAAACGACCTCTGGCGGTGCGAGGACCGGAGAAGTTTCACCAATGATAATACTATCCTCAGTACTGATAAGTGAGGGGCCTGGGAGAAACGTGCAAAAATCGACGGAGAGACACTTCAGGTCGAGAAAATCAGTCAGATCTCTTACGATGAAGGGGTCTAACAGAAGGGGGAACCATAATGGCTCATAAGGTGGAGTGGGGGGGGGATGGGGTGGCATAAATTCCATTCGTCCAATGGGTTGTAAAGGAAGGGAGATTGGTTTCCCTGCTACGCACGGTATATCGATAATACAATAGAAAAAATCCTACTTATCAAATGGAGGAGCATCAGAAATATTCAGGGGGTCATGTAACTTCACATCGCCGTTGGAGGAAACCCGAATCAGGATAGCCCAGACGGGGGTCTCGCGAGAGCGGGACCCGAACAGGCCTATTTAATGTATGCTTTTGCAGGAGGGAAAGTGGACTCGGTCTTCCGTTCAAAGGAAGCGTATCAGCGGAAGTTTAGAAGTGTGCCTTCGCTTGGTAGCCCGGCAGAAGAACAACTGTAAAAACGGGGCATTGAAGACAGTGATCATTTTTAACAATGAATATCTGGAAAATCAAGGCGTATCCGCAGCAGGAAGAACACTGCCCCTAAATAATTCTTCAATCTCATCATCGAGCAGGAGATTGGGGAAGAGAGGTTACACATGGGATAGTTCCGTACTGGAGGGCAACGTGTCAGAAAACTGCAGTCGAAAGAAAGAAGGCGGGGAAGGAGAAATGACTAGGGATGGATTCGCTGACCAAAAATCGCGACCACGCATACCAGGATATTTCATGATGCCGGAAAAGGGATACGGACTTCTAAAAAGGGAGATTGCACGAGCAGGTGAATCGCGGGTGGCTGAAGGGATAAAAGGGAAAAAGGAGGCGTTAGACTCGTGTTACGCGCGGGCTGAAACCTCAAAAGAGTGGCAGAGTATCATGGCGAAATATAATGTAAGGCATTTACAAATACCATGGAGGGGGGGCAGAGGGGTAATTGAAACGTGTGGGCGCAACGAAGGAAGAATTTAGAAAATTTCCATAAAACGAGGGGGGGGTCAATCCGATTGGAAAGAAAATGTAGGCAAGGGGGCAAGGGGGGTTCTCATGGCGGGTCAAATGGATTCTGTAAGGGGGGTGGCAAAAAAGAAGGGGGCGGTTGTCTACAAAAAAACTTATCTGAGGAAAAGTCAAAAATCACAAACCGAAAAAGGGGTTGTTTGGAAACGGCCAAAGGAATTGCCACATGGATCAAACGGGGGGAAAAATGCCTACAGTGATGCCATCGGGCAAGTTATGTATGAATGTATTCAAGGGCAGTCTTTGTAATTGAATACGTTTGAAAAATTAGGGCCAGGGGAAAGTACCTGAGAATATTAAACGACTTGGCTTGGGAAGGCACGCCTCTTCTCGATGTACCGTTGGGGGGATTTCGGGGGGGAAAAAGTGTATACGGCAATAGAGTACCACAGAAAGAAATAGTCATTTCTGAAAATCATCCCAGCGGGGGAAATAAAATAATCTCTGGGATCGAGTGGCCTAGAGAACGGGGTCCTGCCAGCCCTTCACATAGCCTGGGTATGAAGGGATGGGGGAAGTAATCCGAATAGAATAAGGGGCCGAAAGACGTAAGCTAACTCGAGCTTGGACTGGGGCTTGTTTGCTACCACTGCAGAGGGACTCTCCCTTGTTCCCCCCAACCCAGGCGACCTGACTTCATGATGCAGGTATCGGGAAAGAATGAGGTGGCAGGACAACTGTATCAATGCCCTTGCGAAGGAATGTATTACATGTATAAAGATCTGGGCTAAACAGGTGAGAGGCTTGTTGGGAAGGGGGATAGAAAAGGGGGTTCCCTTAAAGGATGAGTGGTCCATTTTTTTTAAGAAATTCTCAAAAAGCGTAAGTCACCGGCTACGTCTGATGTTTCCTTAAGTGTTTAGGATATTTACACTATTTGAAAGGAGCAAAACGCTTGATAAAAAAAACCGGAGTAGGATTAAATCTCAATTCCTATGGGAAGTTTGACGGGAGCAGGTCTCCAAGGGATCTTCCCTCTCTATCGCCAACGGTCTGAGAACGGGGGTTGCAAATTTCCGCAACCAGCGTGGAAAGTTAGTGACCCGAGCGGGGTCCGCAATTTCCTGGTCTGTCCGTGGAACTTGATCCGTTCTAAGGTAGAAATAGTTGCTGTTTTGCTTGCACAGCAGCCATGTAGAATGTTAGAAGCAGTGACACAAAAAAAAAAAGACTGGACTTAGAACAGGGACACTCATTAAACGCCTTTGAAGGAAATCCACACATTCTCCACAAATTTCGTGGAGTGAACCATTCTGGTTCTGAACAAGGGAAAAGATAAGGGAAGAGTGGGGGAGATTTGGGGAGAAAAGAACTGGCTGGGGGTGCACGCTTCCATAAATAACGCACGGTTCATAAGGGGCTAGGAGGGGTCTCGAGCTGAAAGAGTCAACTTTTTCACCTCTACCTCATCAGTTTTTCCACCAAGTCACAAGCCGCCATTCTTTCGGCCAGGGGTGAGCTACGCCGTTTTGGGGGGGCAAAGAGAATGCGGCGAGGAAAAAAACCAAAAGGGGAAAACGACTGATCTTATCCTGTGGCTCACTGTGTGGGAGGTCTCCCTGAGAGCTAAAACCGGGAAACGGCCTCAATTGCTTTGAAAGGGAGCCTGTCGGAGAAAAGGCTTTAATTAAGGAATCGACAGGTTTTTGCTGGAGGGGGGTTTGGTGCGGGAAGGGCCCTACTGTTCTCAATGACTAATGAAGATGCTTAGTTAAACTAACGAATTTACTAATAGGTGGATTTAAATGAAAAAAAAATAATCTCTACCCGGGAAATGTCTGCCTTTAGACAGGAGACACCAAGTAGAGATCACCGGAGGGAACCCCTTACCCCAAAACCAAAAATTTCACGGGAACGGTAATCATCGTTTCCCAGAGTGACCTGGTCTCGGGGTACATCTGCGAAAAACTCACAATGGTTAGTATTCGGGAAGGTAACCTATTAACGAGCTGGGAGTCGCAAGCGGGTCTGTGAGGGAATAGTCTTGGAGGTCTGGAAACTTACATACGGAAAAGAGGGAGAAAAACAGGATAGGCCACGCAAAAACAAGATCCAAACGTTCACTAATGGTTGGGGAGTCATGATGTCAAGATTGTTGGGGGCCCAGGAAGTTTCAGGTCAGATTCAGACGAAGCGTGTAGTATATGAAACGGGGGGAAGATAAGCATAACGCAGAAATCCTTGGGAGCGAGCCTAAAGAGCTGTGAGAAGGGGGGGTGGACGGGGGAACTTGAGCTAGCTTCCCCGGGGGTCGGGGTTTAGTGAACTTTTGGGAGCTGGAGGAAGCGTGACAGGAGTCAGGGGAGAGATCAACAAAGGTGAGACAAAAAACAGGGCCGGAAGCAATCCACCACACGTGTAGATTGAAAGAAGGTGCAGGGGTGGGAAGGGTCTCTCCACCCCCACAGGTGAGATGAAAGAGATCTCTTCGTCCTCACTCAGAATCAGGGGGGGTTCCTCTTCTTGAAAAGGCAGGGGAAGGGTTTGATTGTCCCTTGGAAAGTGATGTGCCCTTCTCCGGACTTCTTAAAAGTAGAGAAGAACTATCGTCCCAGGTCACGAAAATACAGAGCCGGAATTAATCGAGACTACCTTCAGCCCGACAATCTCGTGTGTAGAAGTCAAAGGAAAAAAGTTGTGGAGGTGGGCCAGGGGTGCCCCTCCGGACGAACGAAAACAAGTTATATTCCCTCAGGGGGGGGTGGGGGGGGGGGGGGGGTGGACCTCTCTTTTGGAATGAAAGTAAATAATCCTATCAAGGGGAGTTTGAGGGGAAGGTGGTGTGCGGATTTTGACGGGGAAGCAAAGGTTAGTGCAGATATCGAAAAAAGCAGACAGAAGGGGCGATAGAACGAAAAGAAAACATTAAAAATTCAGAAAAAAGGAATCTAGAGGGTAAGAAGGGGGGGATCTCACGAAGGAAACACCTATAAGTCAAGAGGCGAGAAGAGGAGCGTTACCTGGAGGGGGGTTGGGAAAATGGGCGGCACGTGCAAAAATGGTGAAAATTCGTGGTATGTAGCACTGAGGGAAAAGAAGCCTCGTATCATTACGGGTTAAATCCAGGTAGGGGGGCATGGAGAGGAGAAGCATTATTTGAGATCATTAGAGAATATGGGAGAGAGCTGCAAAGAGAAAGGGACTCACCAAAAAGGGAATTGCCAAGGAACAGGATTAAGCTCACCAATGGGGAAGGTAGTTAAAGGAGCAAGATCTAAGAGAAAGCAAGAGGATACGGCCACCGCGGGAGGGCCCATAATTTTGGGGGGGAATCAATAGCAACCATTTGTCCCACTTCTGGGTACTGGAAAGGAGGTACAGAAGGATTTCTTTGTGGCACTATACAGGAGAATAGGATATTTCCCTCTGACCTAGAGAAGGGGGGGGGGAATAGCGGGCGGAAAAAAATAGACCTTCTGTGAGGTATGCTACGTAGAGATCCATTCGGTCCTCCAATATCGCACGAAAAAAAAAAGTGAACGAATTTAACGCCAGATTGGGAGAGGCTCAGCCAGGAGAATGTTGGATGTCTGGGGGAAGAGTTCAGGGGAGGGGGTAAAGGGAAAACCCGGAAGACGAATGGGAGGTTTGTGAGGGAGAAGGGTCGTGCTGCTGGCAATAGGGGGAAAAAGACTCCAGAAGGGAAGGGGACACGGAATGGACTTAGTCAAAGCGTCACCTATACTGAGGGGGCATGGAACTTCACCTAGGTAAGGGGTCAGGAGGCAACCCGGGTCATTATACATCCCCTAAAGGGTGATGAATACAGAGTCCGATTTAAGTATTGATGGGGAAAGGGCCTTGAGGGAAAAGTGGAGATGGAAAAGCAAAGTGGGGCCTTTCAAAATAGTTACAGAGAAATCAAATCAGAGTTATGTGGACGTACTCATTCGAGTATGGAATGGAGGGGAAGCATCAGTTGCTTTCCAGAGAAATTTGGAATGGGAAAGTGAGATTGTGGAGAACAAGAATATTCTACAAGCAATAAAGGGAGGTGAGAAGCAAATGGAGCCCAGCGCCAAAATCAATTAAACGTATAACTTCAAGAAACGCCAGGAGGGGGGGGGGGCAAATTGTGTTCTAAACAGGTAAACGTGGTTATCCCAGAAGCTTCGGTTCCCCTATCAGGGTGCTTCGGCGGAGAAGTGGATTGGGGGGTTCGGCTATCGTCAAGAAGAAAGTAGGGAAGAAACGACAAGAAGGGTCTTACGGACAACGGCGATGACAAGAACGGGGTTCCGGGTTGCTGGTTTGAGAAAAACTAGCGGGAAAAAAGACTTGGGGGGGAAAACGGAGTGGGGAAGAAACTGAAGTTCGAACGAACCGGAGATCGCAGGAAGTCAGCACCGTTATATGATCAAAAAAGGTAGCAGCAAGGAAAAAGGATGGCAATCAAAGAGTGACGAATAATTGCCGAAAGTAAGAGAGAAACATAAAGGGCAAGGGGGGCAAGACACGGGGCAATTTGAAAAAAGGGAAGGTTTAAAAAGGGTTTATTGGAAGGAGGGGGCCGAACCACTTGCCTGGGGTGATTGAGAGAAAAAAAACGGAGGGGAGGAAAGATCGAAAAACGAAAGTGGTGAGGGAAAACGGTACACAGAGCAGCCCATTAAGGAGGGCAACTTGAAAAAAGGGACGGAAGTCCTTCCTTCAATAAAGAAATGATGTATCTGGGGTGAAGTCGTCAATCTTTTAATGGACAAAGAAAGGAGGAAGATAAGCCAGGGTCTACAAAGAATGTGCGATGATGAAGATAGGGAAAGCATTTACCATTGTCATTCAGTGGGGGGGAAGGAAAGCAGGAACGCTTACAACTCGCAATCCACGAGATTAAGAGAGGATGAGCAAAAAAGCATATAAATAGAGAAAGACTATATTGCCGGATAAAAGGTCATAAACAGTCGCAGGAACCTTCCTGGAATAACTTGGCTGCTGCTGTTACGATAATAGCCTAATACTAGGACGAACTAAACAGCAAACTAACTGCTACTCAGGGGCAAACGTCGATGGCTTTTTGCTTCCAACAAAACGGCCACGTCCTCTTGAACTTCAGTAGAAAAGCCAATTGGTACAACCTTACACGAAAAAAGGCCACGCAGGAGATATAGAGTGCCTACTCTTATGTAAGGACGAACGAAGGGGCTCAAAAAGGGCCCCAGGGAAGAGAAACGGTAATAAAAGGGATAAGAGCGTCTATTCTTTGGGAAGTGAGAGGGTGCCAAGGAATTGCCACTCTTGGGAAAAAGGAAGTAATGAGGGGGCAAAGAGGGGCCGGGGGGAACATAAAAGAGGAGCGAGCCATCTACCTACGGTGAGGTGGGGACGGTGTCTAGTTGGAGGGGAAAAACGCACTCTCCTTGATCCATGGGGAATTACAGAAAAAAGAACGGAGGGGCGCGGGGGTAAACGTATAGGTGAGGAGACACTATTTGGGGGGATGTTTGCGGTTGAGGGAAAAAAGTCTGATGTGGGACTTAACAAGGTGAATCTACTCGTGATGCAGAAGCTGGAAAAAAAAAAAAAAAAATGAGTTTGGTCTGGGAGAGTTTACTTACTATCTGAAGAAGCAAGAGGAACGGGGAAGAGGATCCCTACGCAAAAAGGTCTAAGGGTGGGACAACTCAATGGGGGAGGACTCCTGGAGGAAAAGGTCAGACAGGACAATACCAAAACGTGAAACAAATTAACATAGTGAAACAAACCTTCTGTTCCAAGCATAAAAGTCCAGTGGTCTATCACTTTGGGGGGTTATAAAAGAGTGTAGAGGCGTTCGAGGTTGCTCCGTGGTACAAAAACTGAAAAACTCAAACGGTGTATTGAAGTATCTGGTGAGGGGGGGCTACAAATCAGGATGTTCTGGTTAGGAAAACTGTCGGGAGGATCTATGGGAGTGGCCCACCCAAATATTGGAAATGGGTGAAACGAGAGTTGGGCAAGGGGGTGGAAAATTAGAGGGGCAAGAAAACAAAACTCTTTATCGGGAGGCGGACTTGTAGAGAACGAGGATTTCGACCTTGGGGGTAACAAATCATGTCCTCAAGTTAGGGGGGGGGGTCTCGGGGTAGAGGATTCTCTTCCGAGAGAGAACCTGTCTTAAGTGAGGGGGGGGGTTATGGGAGTGAGGGTTGAAATTTCACACAACGGGGGACAAAACTCAGAGAATTTAACTTCATCAGAACTGAAAGGCTGAGCCTCTGCCTCAGGGCGAAGAAGTTCACGTATCGGGGAAAAGGGCCACCCTCGCTGGGGTGGGAGTGGAGGGGTCAAAACGCAAGAACCAAGATTATGACTCTCCCATTGGAACGAAGAAAAGTAAACGAGCAATTGGCAATCACATCCGAAAAAAAGGGAGCAAATCGATAGAACATCGACCCCAGCTTGAAGGGTGATGAGCGGTTTACCAAACTTCGGGAGCGAAAAGGTGAAGGAACGATTGGGGGGAAGTGTGGGTGTGGGGTAGTAACGAAAGAGCAGGCGCCTCTCCAGAATATCTCGGGAGCGGGGGAAAAAGGTCGCTTCTATATAGGGGAATGGAGAGAGTCTTGATTGAGGAGCAATACATAGAAAGAAAAAACAAGAAAGAAACGCGGGACTTTATTGTGGTACGAAAGATTAAATGAAAAAGGTCCACTGGCATTTCCCTGATCGCCTTTAGGGGGTAAAAAATCCAAAATGAACCCGGACCATACCGATCATAGAAGAAGACCCAAAACGAAATAGGGGGGGGTTGGTTGCAGAAACGTCGCTCTTTTCAGCCAAAAGGATTGCACGGGGAAAGGGTGTCTGGTATGGGGGGGGCAAAAAAGAGTACATATCATAATCCTGAAGGCGAGAAGATTGCAACAATTTACGAAAAAAACAAGGGGTAGCTATCACCCGGGACTAGGGGTGACAGTAAAGACTAGTCATAATCGATAAAACAACAACTATAGACTGCAAGGGAAAAAGTAGAAGAATTCATCAAAGAACCATGGGATATCTTACCAAATTGGCGGGTGTGGTTGGGTGTGTGTGTGGTCAGATTGGTGCAATGTGATTTCAAACATGAAAGGTGTACCTGTGCTGAGCTGCTGCCCAGAGAAAAGTAAAAGCAATCTTCGGGGAAAAGGTCAGTATCACAAAAACCTCCGTGTCGTAAGGGGGGAAGAAAGTGTCGGTCCTGGGGGGTGCACTTTGGCGTCCTGGGGGGGACTATTGTCAAAGGTGAAGAAGGGGGAAAAAGTAGCAGGAAACAATTGAACCGATCTGTGGAGGGGCAAGTAAAAGACCTCCACGCAAAGGGGGAGCAACTCAAACGAGCAGTGGGAAGGGGGGGGGGGAGAAAGTCCTCTGGCACTGGGGACACAAGGGGGGGGGGGGGGGGGGGGGTGGGGGGGTTGTGCTGTCGGGGGTATGGGGTCTTGGGGGGGAGGAACCGGAAAAGTAGATCAAGGAGGTAAAGGAAATAGGGACCAAGGGCATTCCCTATACAGAGGGGGGGACGATCGCCCAAAACGCCCTTATAACATGAAAAAAACTTCATAAACATATCTGGGTGCTTTTTTGGGGAGGGACGAAGGTAAACCACCGAAAGGGGGAACGAGAGAGGGGGGGGTAATAGAGGGAGACGTTGAAATGTTATGGGTTGGCCTGGGGGCGGGCAAGTTATTTCGAAGATGGGGAGGGGATGGGGGAGGATTGGGCAAGTACGCAACTATTGACAGGGGGGTTAAGGGTAAGGGAATCAAGATATTGACAGCAAGTTAGCTCAGTAGGGTATATAGGAGGCCATGGGGGGGGGGGGGAGGGAAGAGGAAAACACCACGGAAGGGGACACAACCTACCAGTCTCAGGGGAGGAATTGAAGCTGAAAAGTCTCAGGAGACTATGGGGGAATTGTTCCTCGTCTGACCTCAATTATCAAAGATCGGGGGAACGGAGATGGTAACTCTGTGCAGGGCAATAGTTTGGGTGATAAGTCCAAATTTTGAAAGAGGAGCGCGAGAAGGGCCGAAATATGGGGGGGGAAAAAGAACAAATAGACGGAAGAGTTTCAAAAGAAGAAAAAGAATAGATCCAACTACTGAGAGAAGAGTATCGGAATAAAGTCGGACGATTAAGATCGAACATAAGACCGGAAGGGCAGTTCGCGATATCATCAACTTAGAAGCGTTAGCGATTGGGGGAATACCACAGTGTTTGGAGACAAAAAAAAAAAGAAAAAACATGAATCGCCCTGTTTGATAATGGGGGGGTATGGAGGGGGGGGGGTACAGGAGGTCAAAGGCTGACCCTTCCCCCTGAAAAGGGGGGGTTGGGAAAATGGGAAGGTCCCGTATATCTGGTCTTCTGGCAGAGAAAAAACGCCAACAAAGAAGTAATTATCAATAATGTCGTGTAGCAAGAAATGGTATGGAACTGCAACAGAACATGTGGCCGGGCGAATCAACGAGGATTTAAGGGTGTGAGATTATACTGTCCCCTAGAAAAAACAGGAGGTAGTATGATATGTAGGGGGCCATGGAGTGAAGGAATGAGTGCTAACTTCCTTTCAGAATGAAGAAGTTGTATGAGAAAAAAAAGAAAAACCGGCAAAACTGACGTATTTGGCCGGTAAAAAAAGAGGCCGTTAGCGCCGTCCGGCAGAGGGATGAATGGCAGGGGCATTCTTTGTACAAGGCCAGGGGGGAGTAAGTGGGGTTAAGGAAAATAAAGATCTCCGTGGGAAGAAACTAGTAAGGGAGAATGGAGGATTCCGCCCATACATAGGGTAAAACGATAATAGAACGACTGCGTGAAAACGGAGGGGACTGTGTACGGGGTAAATGGGGTACTACTGTCCGGGGGGGAAGAGGGGCACTTTTTCATACACCAAAGGGATAGGGTCGAGTAAAAAAGCGAAGGCTTCGCGTGGAAGCAGGGCAACGTCTGGGAGGTTGGGGGGGTCGGGGGCTTCTCTGAGAACCCTCAGAAGAGGGGAAAATCGAGAAATAAGGTCTGCCTATAAGGGTAGACAAGAGGGCGGCACTGTAGGAGGCAAAAAAGCCAAGGTTGGGGGGTTAGTTTTAACAGGGAGGTGGGACGGAGTGGGAGGCTATTACTAACAGTGAATGAACCCGGGACTGCACAGGGAGGAGAGAGAGGTAAAGCAACTTTACAAATGAAAAAGACCAAGGGGGGAAAGTAAAAAGGAAAACGTATTTGGGGAAGGGGACTCCTTGCCTGAAATGAGAGAGAAAGTAACTAAAGGGGGGGGAAGAAGGGTTACAAAAAGGGGGGAAAGGTTCAACGGGACGTTTGATCATGAATGCGGTAAGGTCACGGGAAAAACTGGAATGGTTATCAGAGAAAGAATCCTCAGAAACCGACCCCTTTATGGGATTCTTCCCATCAGGAAAAGGGGGGCCAAGCCAAACCGAAAAATGATGGGGGTGGGAGGGTAAGGAAATCTTGTGAAAGTGGGAAAACCAATTAAACCAGGCAAAAGGGGTAAATGAAAATAAATCTTTAGGGGAAAGCTTAAGGGGGGGGGGAAAAGAGTTTGGAGGATCTTATTTGACTAGGGTTCGGATCTTTGGCCAAGACTGGGTCAGTAGTGGCAAGAGTAACGAAAACCTAAATATTCACTGTAAAAGAGGCGTACTGTTGACGCGGAATGAAAAGCAGGTTTAGTAGTACGCCCAAGGGACAGAAACGATAGTCAATCAAAGCAAGGAAACACGAGAGAAATTGTGCCACCCAGGGAAAGATAAGAAGGGTTTCAAAGGGGGAGAACATTGTGTCGAAAGACCCGGCAGTGAGCATGACTTTGAAAAGGGAGGCTGGGATAGTCACAACAAACACATTTGCGGCAGACTCAACTCCGCGGGGAGGTGCAAGGACATTTTTTGGTAGAAAAACCCCTGCCCTCTCCTGCCGGATCGGCTCCCCGCCAAAGTGGAAAGTACACTCCATGGAAAGTGACGCCATGATAGGGGAAAGCAGAGGGGATTGTTCAAAGCTCAGGAAAAAGGCGGATAAGAAGATTTGGGGGGAAAAAAAAGGATAGGGGTCGGGGACACAAGTGCTCGTGGTGGGCCATGACTTGAGGTGGGACCCCTCTGGGTCCAATTCAGGGGGGTGGTTCTTTACAGGAGGTGATACGATACGAAAGAACTGGAATGACTGTGGCCTGATGGTTTCGGGGGGAGTTCAGGAAATGGTTGTGGGAAAAAAAAGGAACACCGAATCGAAAAGGAGCCATGAATCTCTATCCTCAAAAATGGGAGGGGAGTTGTTGGTATCGGGAACACATCGGGAGATACAATGGGGTTGGAACGATTATTTTTCACAGAAGGGGAAAAGGGGGAGTTGGTGAACTAGAAGATGTATATTGAGTAGAAAAAGAAAAAAAAAAAAAAAAAAAATCATAGGGAGAACTGGGGGGGGGTATGTCTGCAGAGGTCTATTTCGGGCATTCATTCCGGGGCAAGAAATGGCGAACTCAAATAGCTAAAGCACATGCATTGACCAAAAAGGCAACGGACTTGTGCGGGAAAGAAGACATCCAAAAGTCTCCCGGGGGAGGGAGAAACATTGGTGCAAAACCTTCTGTCTTCTGGATCCAGCAGATAGGGGACATTTAAAGATCTGTTATGAGAAATGGGGCGCGTTGTCGAGGAGAAGTGTCCTTAAAGGAAGCAAGGAGAATCTTCCCCCCCCCAACCCCTCGGAGATCAAGGTGCGGGTAGCGGTTTTACCGGGGCCTTAACTTCTGATGGTTAAAAACCACACCTGGAAGGGAGGGGCAGGGGGGAGAAGTCTTAAGAAAGGTCACGGGGGAAAAAGAATGTGGCCTGCTGTAAATTACCAAAAACCTTATGTCGCGAAGGTTAGGGACTTGGGGGTGTTTGAGACAGGAGTGCTCCGGATTAACTACATGCATGGAAAAGTAGGAAGACTTCGTCATGAAAAAAGGGGGTAGAAGTTCTGACTTGAAGGGGGATAGTGGAAACTTTCGTTGTGCATCGCTGCTTCCCTACTTTGACAATATATGGGGGGGCGACACTTCAGTCTACAAAAGGGGGCGGGACGCTAATGGATGGATGCAGGATTCTGGGGGGGGAAGTTCTGGATCCGTTCAAACGAGAGGCGTTTAGTAGTAATGCCGAGCCTTCAAAGATGGATCAATGCAACTGACGGAAAGGAAAACCGGCATTCACGTCTCGCTATAGAGGGAACCCCTAAAATAGTCGCGTCCGGGTGTTTGTCCCTGGATTGAGGGGGGAAAAGAGAAACATCCTCCCACTTTGAAAGAGTGCTTCTGGTGTTTTCAATTATAAGTCGTCCTTTTCGAGGGGGTGGGCAAAGCCTAGAATCGGTAGTTATGGGGGGTCGCTATCTAAGTCTTCCTCCTGGGATGAAGTTAAACCGCAAGCATCCGCCCAACCCACCGAATAAAAACGCACGTTTCTGTGAAGAGGACACTAGGAAGGCAATGAAAGAAGAACGAAATTCCACAGGTCTTGCAGACATCGTAAAAAAAACGGGATCTTCTCCCAAAGACATGATAAAGAAAAAATCAATCAAGACGCCGTGAGCACTTCACACTCTCGAGGTGAGGGGTCACACTGCACAGGTCTCTCTTCAGGACACCAGAAAGGGAAATCGTGTTAGGTCTGTCTTGCAGTCCGCATTAAGCGTCCAAACGGGAGAAGCATGTCAGTGAAACCAGGGCCAACAACCCGGAGGAACGCATGCCGGGGACGATTTCTTCTTCAAGTAGGTAATGGTCGGAAAGCTCTCATTCAAACCAAAAAGCGGGGGCTGGGAGGAACCATATAGAGCTTCGCTGGGACTCAAGGCAATCACTCGCCAGGTTTGCTAGCTGAAGCAATAGAGGGGGGGGGGTTGTTCCCGGGTAAATTCGGATCCTGGGAGACTGATACTGATTTGAGGCTGAGCTTCGGACCATACGTGCCAGAAACAAAAGCATGAATGTGGACTCGAAGCACTTGGAGAGAACCTACACGAAGGAGTCGGGGTAGTAAAAGAGGCGTCAAAAAAACGAGTGCTTCTGGTTTCTTTGGAATTGGGGGGAAAGTTTTACATGAACAGGCAGGGAGAAGGAAGCGATGGAAAATCAGTGTGTCAGTTGTCCGTAAGGGAGCCCTACAAAGTCCTGTTCTGATAGGGTTGGGGGGTGTCTGAGATTAGGGGTACGGATGAGAAAGTTAGGGGAACAAAGGGACCATATCTCCAGCGCTGGGGGTTCCATAACAGGAAAAAAAGGGAAAAAAATAGTCCCAGACGAAGGTGAAAGGGAACTGCACAGGACCAATTTTTGAGGGTGTCGCCCGCCGGTAAAAAAAAGAAAAATAAGACCACCGGGGGTGGAAGAGCGAGGAAGAACTTGAGTTTTGGGAGGGGCGATCGATTCAGAAAGGGAGTTCTGGAATGCGTGCTGGTAGCGGGATGGTCCCATCCTACATCGAGGGCCGGAGGAGGAAATTTAAATCCATCGAAGATAAGGCATAATGGAGGCCTCAGTTTTTTTGGTTTTTTGGGTGTTTGTTGTGTTTTGTGTTGTTTTTTGTTTATTTTGTTTTGTTTGTACGTTGTGTTTTTCGATCAGTTCGCCCTATATAGTTCACAGTGGAGACGCGTCCCTAAACCAGAATGACAAAAAGAACCGTCGAAGGTTACTATTCCAGAAAGGCAAAATGAAAGAATGACTTCTCTCGCCAGACTGTCGTTAAGAAGCAAGAACTCCGTCAGATCACACTTTCTCCAAGCCTGACGAGGCCCCCTTTTGAGTCCATAAGTGTGGGGGGGTGTGTGTAGGCAGCAGACCATTTAACCCTGCTGCACTGGAGGGACAAGAAATCTGGGAAGGTGGACAGACGACAGGATCCAGGGCACATAAGTGAAGTGTGGAGAAGAGAGACCAGTAGAGATCAATACAATTGCTGTACTGGAGGAAAGCGGCCGCTCCCATCCGATACATGAGGGGATACAAGGATCAAATTGAACGCTTAGACCTTCCCAGCTTGGAGAGGACAGGGTTCACCACAATTGAAGGTCGGCATGAACCGGGGTGTTGTTGGTATGATTTGGTTGGTCCTCCCTTCGGGAAGGAGGGTCCCCCCAAGGTAGAGGGGGTATGTGTGTAAAGAAGGCAGGCATTATCCTTGATGAAGACAAAAGGTCGGAATACGTCAACATTAATAAAGTGCCAGAGGGCTTAACAGCTTAGAGTAAGTCTCTGTCGAGGGAAGGACCTCCTTTTTGGTCCTAAAAGCCCATCAAGTCATGTCGCTCCACTCACAGGGGGGACAAGGGGATACAATCGTTTCCACCGCCTCCGGGCCGATGATAGCGGGGGGGGAATTACAATGGGGGACTGGCGGATGGTATCATTGAAGAAATGCGGTCTGGAAGAAACTAAGTGAGAAATCAAATGGCGATCCTCCTTGTAGTTTCCGGGTAAGAGTAAAGTAGGTAGATCCCATTCCCATCAGTTCAGGCAGGGGGACAAACGAGGTGCATTCATTGGGCACACCTTTAGGCAAATTTGTAGACAAAGATCATTTGTCCTAACATCTATTGAGTGGAATACTCATGTGCGTTCAAAGTGTTAGGGGAGGGGATCCATTGTAAAGCTCGATCCTCGTAGATGGCGACGGATCTGGCCCTTACTTTTGTGCCATTGTACGTGAAAAAAAAGGAAGCCAATGTGGAAGCCAAAAGCCTCGAACGGTGCCAGAAAAGAGCTAAACTATGAAAACCTTCTAGACTGCTTTTTTGATGGGGCGTAGAGGTCTCGTCGGCAAGCGAAAGCAAAATACAGTCCGATTTCTGGAAAAAGACAAGGGATTCAAAATGCTCTTCAAACGATAGGAGGGAAAGAGAAAAGGGAGAGGGGGGTTGCTGCTGGGAAACAATGCCTTCGGCGGTGGACGTTGGAAAAGAGGAGTTCGGACCTGGAAAGGTAAACTAGGGGGGGCCCCGAGAGAGAGAAAGATGCAGGCAGGAGAAAGTTCAGAGTTGACTATATCATGTAGATTAAAGTGGTCTTTCTCAGACTAAAAGGGGGGCGTGGGAAAAAAGATCGGACTTGGAAGAATATCTGAGAAGGATAGGGGAGGAAGGACTCACGAACTACTGCGGTAAAGGTACGGAATTCCAATACGATGGTATTAAAGGGCAAGGTAGGGGTCAGAGTGCTATGAATTTTCTTGGTATGAAGGGGAGACTCAGGGGAAAGCGTGCAAAGAAGTGTAAGCTGTACCGAATTTGGGGGGGGGGTGTTAAGACGTAACGGGTCTGGTGGTCTGGAGGTGACAAACCACACTGTTTGGGAAACCACTCTTGGGGATCGAGACCTAAAAAGCAGGGGG
>Ga0179593_1260131_pt1 | contig 20168 bp, 24 predicted proteins | sample CZODoug2_1_08_16_FD_185931 | JGI IMG/M metagenome (GOLD analysis project Ga0179593, IMG submission 185931) | Vadose zone soil fungal communities from Angelo Coast Range Reserve, California, USA - CZODoug2_1_08_16fungal (PacBio error correction) | ecosystem: Environmental > Terrestrial > Soil >...
GAGGAGGTTGAAAGGGACGGCTTCTACAACCGTCCTTAAGAGGTCTGAAAGAGAGGATTCTGTGAAAAGCCACAGGTCTACATGATAAACAAAGGAGACCTCGCCGGGGGAGGGGTTTACATCAGGAGTATCTCAGAGACCAGTGCAGAGGGGGTGGTGGAAAGACAATTGTGGGATTAAGCGAGCGAGTCTTTTTAAATGGAACGATGGTCAAGCGAGAACTTCGGGCCGAAACACTAGGGCGAGAGTGATAACTGGCAGAAAAGGGCTTTTCGATTAGAGTAAAAGCTAGGGGATGTCTGCCTTCGGGGGGGGGATGGGAAGGTCGGGGAAGCGATTATAGGGGGTAAGTCGCATGAAGGGTGTCCGTCAACTACAAGGCTGATGGGAAGGTAGGTGAAGAAAGAAATAATTGAAAGGCATTGGAGGTAAAGCTAGAAAAAAAAATCATAATTTGACTACTCATCTGGACTCGGGTGGAAAGAATTGCCGTTTCTTTTGCTTGGGGTGCAAAAGAAGAGGAGCCAACGCAAGATGTATAAAGCTGTTGAACTTAGGTTGGAGGTGGGGAATGGCGATTCATAGACATATCATCGGTTCCTTCAGGGGCTTTGCAGCAAATGGAGAAAGCGGTTAAAATTCTGCAACTCTAAAGGAAGACAAAGGGGGAGTGGGGAAACGGCACGGGTCGGGGTATAGGGTGGAACCTGTGGGAATGGAAGATTTTGAAGGAAGAGATAACAATAGAAGGGGGGGGGCGCTATGATAGTGTCCGAAAAATGAGATTCGTTAGGTCGAGAGGCTCGGTGGAAGGGGTAACTTTTAACTAGTTCAGGAAGGAGGGCACACGGTGAAAAACGGACTCGACCGGCATGAAATTCGACAGGGCTTGTTATGAAAGAAAGAGCCTGGGGGAAAACCTGACTGCGGTCATGCGGACGAGGGGGAGGGTGGGAGAAACCGGTTTGGTCAGAGAAAAAAGGGTGGGAGATGTAAAGGCATCCTTAGAAACCCTCATTAGGAAACGGAACGATAGGTTATGGGGATCGGGTCAGGGAGAAAGGGGGCCTTGGATAGAAAAGACTGGGAGTTATGTTTTGACGACGTTGGAAAGGGGGGTTATCAGAGATAACTAGAATCTCTCTTCAATTGAGCGACAGGGGCAAGAAATCGAACCGGAAGATGCTTCTAAACTTCAACAAGGACTTGTAGACACCATCACCTCTATTACGCATAGGGATTTGGCTTCGAGTGGGGAGGACGAAGGACGTTACAGAGAAAAAACGAATTGAGTCAAAAACACAGGGCTTTTATGTTAGGAGAAAGGGAAGAAGAGGACAAAGGAAAATCATGGTCGATGCATGGGGAAAGGGAGTTTGCAAGGAGGGAAACGGCTACGAAAAGAGCATTCAAACAGTTCGATCATAATTGAAAAAAAACTGTGATAAGAAGAAGGACTGGAAGGTAGCGACCGAAACTGGGGGCCGAGGGAAGAGACGGAGGTGAGTTTGGATTAAAACCTTCATCGGGAAGAGTGCCAGAGAAGTGAAAATACGGCCAACTGGTCAAACAACTCGTCTCGAGCTGGAAAAAGGGGTGTGTTAGGGTTGTCCTCCAACCCAAAGAAGGGGGGGGCAGTCACTCTCGTTGGGGGGGCACCAATCCTATATCAGGGGAGAGGAGGGGCGCGAAAGGAGAGTTGAGTACAATGCGCCGGACCTTGGATAACTGGTGAGGGAAGTTGGCTAGGAAAGGAAACGCTGGTAAAATCAATCTGATCGGGGGTTTGGGCGGGATGTGCCGGATAGTAAGACTAGGCCATCAGAGTTAGTTTGGGGGGAAAGGACAGGAGGGATCTTTGTTTGCTCAACGGAGTCTGTATCTCCCAGGGAACCATTATAGGGGGGGGCCCGCAAGAAGGCCGACAGCGAAAGACAACGGAAAACGGGGGTATGGGGTGAGGGGAAGAAGAGAGCGTGCCTGGACGGCCTTCCAGGTTAACTGAGTTGAGGCGTGTCCCGATTATATTTACCAACGATTCAGTTGGAAGGCGGAGGGGGGCTAGTTTGCAAGTGAGAAAAAGCTGCGGGACACTAGAAGAGGTGGTTTACGGGGGCTGATTCGGTGCAAAGGGTGAAGGGCACAAATTAAAGAAAAGATAAAGGGATAGAGAAGAAGACGCATGACACTCAAAACATAAGTCTTGCGGAGGGAAGAGGGGGGAGAGGAGGGGGTAGGAGGCAAGAGCATACTTCCAATGATCTTGATGGATCTACTAGTCTAACGGAAAACAAAGAGAGAAAAGGGGGTTCGCATAACTATGGAGGACAAGAAGGAACTTGTCCAAATGATTTGTTGGCGCATTCGAGCAACCGATTGCAAGCCAGTTTGGGGGGGGGGAAATAAGGGAAAGAGGAAAAGGGGCGGTAAGTTTCCCCGCGCCGGGAATTCTGGAGGCTGCAGAACTAAGCCTCCCGGATGCGGGAGGTAGGCTCATAGAGGGGTCGAAAAAGAATTTTGGGGGGGGGATGGGGTCCTAAAAAAAGGGGGAGGGTGAAGATGGGGGAGAGGGGCGGGGAGAGAAGAAGAGAAAGAAGCTGGGTTGTCAGCCCGAAGGGTCAAAAGGAAAGGCAGGGGGAAAAACGCAAGAGAGAATGGGACGGCCATATTTAGGGGAAAGATGGAGAATAAAACGGATAAAAGGAATGAAAGAAAAAAAGAAAAAAGGGAAATTAAAAAGACAGACGGCGAAAAGAAAGGGTTCAGGTCCCAAAGGGGCAATGTTTACTCAATCAAGGTCTTAAAGTGGTGGAAGGGGGGAAACAGGACCATCGGTTGTGCAAAAGGAGAGGCAGGGACAGCGAACACGGCCAAGGGGGACATCTCCAGCGGAGAGCAAATGCAAGACAAAAAAAACGAGGAAGGTTACCAAAGAAGAGTCGGTATAGGGGGACGGGAGGAAATTTCAGACAAAGGTCGGATTGGGGTTATGAGAGTATCATCAGAGAAAGCTTCGACAAGGACCTCGGAGCCAGATCGTGAACAGTGACGGGCAAGATGGAATGGGGGGACCAGAATGGTTCTTAACCCTTCGCTCGTTTTGGGGGGCCACAAGGAGGAAACTCGGGGAGAGTGAATGGGGGTGATAAATGGGGGGGAAAAGCCCGGGGGCAGCACGGGGAAAAGCCTTGTTTTGGGTTAGGTAGAAAGGTCAGTGAAGAAAGAAAAGGGAAAGGCGGAAGAAAAGCCGGAGCCTACAGAGACAGAAAAAAGGAACGAGAAAAAAAAAAAAAAAAAACCCAAAGGGATCAGTAGCACAAAAGAACAACCAAAGTGCGGGGGGGGAGAAAAGCTGTACAGATATGTAGACCGCAAAACGCTGCACCGACGAGGGGGAGGGGATGTAGGAGGAAGAAGGCGAATCAAGGGGAGTTTGGCCAAATACGTCCAAAATTTTCGAATGAAAAGGGGGATCGCAAAAGAAAGGGGGGGAGCGAACAAGGGATAGAAGGGAAAGAAAATTATGATTTGTGAAATCATGGGAGGGATTTTCTCCATCTAAACGTTGGGGGGAGCAAAAAAGGGGGGGTTGGGGGGGGGAAGGAAGAAGAGTAGTGATCCAGAGATCAATAGGGAGAAAAAGGAAGTCGGAGGGAGAAAATTCAACCAGAGAGATCCAGACCAAAAAGCAGAAAAGGAGGGGAGGGGGGGAGAATGGAGGGAAGAGGAGAGAGACTGAAGGAGGGAAAATGGGGGGAAAGGAAAATTTAAAGAAGGGCAGAAAACAGTCAACAATAGAAAAAGAAAGGGTGGATCTAGCGGAGAAAAGGGGCAAATCTCTAAACCCTAACTCCAGAGGAAAAAGGAAAATCGGAGGGGGGAAGGAAAAGAAAAGAGGTGAACACTCAAAAACGACACGGGGGGCAAACGCAAAAAGAAATGCCAGCAAAACTCCGCGGTCATTATACGAAGAAAACCACCATACATAAGGTCCGTTGGGAGAAGGGGGAGCAAAGAGGGAGGCAACGTCAAGAGGGTGAAATTTTTAAATAAAGAACTAGAGGTAGCCCAACAAAAAAGAGAAAAAGAAGGGAGAAAATAGGGGCAAAAGAAAGCAGGTTTTAACCCCCCAGACCAAGAAGATGGAACCACCTAGACAGAGAATAGAGAAAGAAAAAAACCAAGGAAAGCCAAAACCCCTCAGGAAGAGACTCTCAGAGAGAAAGAGCGCTAGGGTAGTGAGGATTCCATCGTAAATCCAAAAACCGAAAAAAAGTCCCTAAAAAGGGAGCGCAATTACATTCAAGAGACTAAAGAAAAAAAACCGGAGGCGAAAAAAGAGACGCTAGGATAGGGGGGGGGAGGGAAAAAATATATAAGATTCAAAGCAGGGAAAAGATGGGCTGCAAACGAAAAAAAGAGCCAAAGATCAAAGAAGAGGGTTCTGGAATAGCAGGTGGGGTCAGTTGTAAAAATGGGGGAAACATTTCATCGAAGGGAACCAGAAACTCCGTCACCTTCTAAACAAAATGATTCCCACTTGAGGTCTAAAGGGACATAAGATTTTCAGTCAGGAAACTCTGATGGGGGCCCCGGTAGAAATGTGTGAGGGTGCAAGAGAGAAACTTTCGAAAAGGGGATTTGTAACCTCAGTATGGAAAAGGGGGACTATCAGCGAGAGAGAAGTGAACAAATAAAACTCACCAGTGAAGTGGGGGAAAGAAAAATTAAAATGACAGCAGTGAACATATCTTCATGGGGGGTCAAAAGTAGAAGCGAAAAGGAAACTCCGTACTTGTAATCAGGTACTGTGGGATAATAGGAAAGGGTGAAGGGATTTGACAAGCAGGATCCTAATAGGAGAGGTGATACAAATTTCATCAGTAGAAAGGATGTTGCTGCTCGAGGGGGAGGGGAGGGAGAGATTCTATCAAAAAAAAGGATAGATAGGGAAAAAGAACTAACAATAATTTGAAAAAGAGAAAAACCAAAGGTCACATATTATAGACCTAACTCAACTACTAGAAGGAAGAGGGGGGGGTATGGGAAGGACTAGGGAGGTGGTACAAGAAGGAAGGAGGGAGTTCCAGAAAGCGGGAAAAAAGGGCAGGTCTGCACCTTGCTCAAAAACAAAGAAACCGTGAGGGGAAAAAGGAAAAGACGAAGGGTTCAAATGACGCTGAGAACCAGGGAGAAAGGGAAAAGGACCGGCGGGAGGGGTCGGCACGGTAATTAATCTGAACCAAAAAAGGACAAGAACGATAGAACGGAACCCAATAAAAAACTTTCTTGAAAAAAGGCATAGAAAAGTCAAAGGAGTGGGTAAATCAATCGGTCAGGAAAAATCTCCAAGGGGTACACTCTTCTGCTGAAACAAGAAGAACAGAAAAGGGAGAACCGGAATCAGACTTCAAAACGGGGAAGCGGAGTGGGAGAAGAAGGGTTCCACAAATCAGAAAGGGTGGAACGTTCGGGGGAAAGGGGGGCGAGAAACGGGATGTCCCCGAAGAAAATGCAGGACAAAGGTAAGGAAAAGAGGCCAGCAAGGGGAGTCGCGTGTGAAGCAATCGGGAGAGACTAAAAAAAGAAAAAGAGGCGGAAGAACTGGAAAGGGAGGGAAAAGAGGAGGGAAATGTCGCCTTGTTGGACGGGGGGTCATAACGAAAAGGAGAAAGGAGTAGGCTTACAAAAAAAACTGACATCAAGAAATGGGTAGGTGAGGGAATCGACAGTGTGGGTCAAAATACCAATAAGAGACTGACACTACCACCATCAGAAGGAAGTCAGGGGAAAAGAAGAAGGTAGGGATAAGAGAAGAAAACTGGAAAAAAGGCCGGATCACTAGGGTTAGGTATAAAACAGCGGAAGATTAGAAGATTTTAACAATTACTACTCAGTAAAAATCATCGCGAGTATGGGAGGAATAAAAAAAAGCATAGTGAACTTTCCTCGATAGACGAAGCAATAGGCGAGAAAGAAGGAAAAATAGGGAGGGGATGAGTTTAAGATTGGATTAAAATCGAAGGGATAGGAAAGGATTTAAGGAAAGGGGGGAAGCCTTGATCACATCAGAAGAGAGAGAAAACACAACACGGAGGGGGGGGGAGAGGAAGGAATTCATTAGGTTATAAGAAGATTGGTAAAAACCTTACTCAAAAAAGAAAGGGGAGATTAGGATCTATTCATCCAAGGGAAGAGGAAAGGGGGGAATAAAGAGGCGAACTACTGGCCTTTCTTTTAAAGAGAGAAAAGGGACAGTGTGATAGAGAGAATGATATGTTGGGGGGGGTAAACTTAAGAAGGGTAGGTAAAAAAAGGAGGGAGGGTCAGGGAGGGGGGTCACAACGAATCCAGGGAGCCTTAGAAACATGGAGAGGAGGAGATGAAAATAATTGAGGGAGAGTGATGAGGTAGGGGAAAATATTTGGGAATCCTTCTTGTAGGGGAGTCAGGGGGGAAGGGAGAGTATCGGGCCAGTGTGTGTCAAGGTAAAGAAAAAAGTACAGGAAAAGAAACGTCAGCGGTGTAAGGAGTCGGGGGGGTGCAAAGAGAAGAGTTAGAAAGGTGAGGTAGGACGACTAAAAAAAGCGCCCTGTCTAGAAGAGTGAAAGGGTGGGAGGAATCCAGGAGAAGGGGTTTTGGAGGTTTTTGTCTAAAACGGAGGAAAAACGTCAAAGGAGGAAGAGGAAAAGTTTCAATATGTCTTGGTCAGTCAGAGGAGGGTCAGGGACAAGACTCTAAGGATCAGGTGAGGCTCCCGGGACTCCCCCAATTTGGAAATGATGTCACACGCAACAAGAAAGGGGAAAAGAAAAAAAATGGGGGAAGTCTAAGGAAGGGGGCGGGACATATTGAAGTAGGAAAGGTTTAAAGGGAGATTTGTTCAACGCAGATGACCTCCTGTTGGGAGATCTTCTAATGGATGGAGCGGTTTCGAGAGGTAAGGGGAGGGCCAAAGGGACTAGTTCTCGTGGGAAGGAAAAATAATGAACGATGAAAGTGAGAATGGATGGGGTCAGGTCGCAACGCATGTTAACAGAAGGATGAATTAAAGTACTAATGTAACTTTGGAGAAAAGTTCAAGGAGGGGGGGAGATAGTCAACGAGAGAAAAACAGGAGGGCAACTGACGAACATTCCGGTAAGTACAGGTGGTTTCGTCACTTCTCGGTCGAGGGGCAGTGGGATGAGAAAAGCGGACGGGTATTGGTGTGTTTGAAAAAACGAAGAAAAAGAGGTTTGATCTAGTGAGCGCCTGAAGTATGAGAAAGTGGATCAGGACTTCGAAAATGAAATATCAGGCTAAGTGGCATCGTAAAAGGATCCAAGGCTATCTCAACAATCCCGTGAAAAGACGATCACGTTGACCGCGGAGACGTTAACTGAATACGGTCTTCCTTAGTGAATTGCGGTAAAAAAAGGGAAAAGGGAGGGTTCGGTTGAGACTTCACTTTGAGTCTGGGAGAAGTCACGGGAAAATAATTGGCGTTCAGAACGGGTAACTTAATGTTCCTTTGGCTAAAGTTCTCCTACGGATCTCTGTAACCAGGTTAGGAACGGGAAGGTCACAAAGAGGTTAGAGAAGGAACCCGTAATTAAGGTACGAAAACCTGAAATGGTGCCTATGGTGCTCTGGAGTGGGGAGTTTGTGGCCGTTCATCATCAAGTCTGAGTGAAAGAGCAATGGAAAAAGATTAAGGGGGGCACTTTCAAGAGGAAGAAGGGGCGGGGGGGGGGTAGGGGGGGTCATCCAGATGTAAAAGAGGAGGAAAGCAAGAAGATAGTTTGGGAACGCCGACCGTAAGGATGGAAAGAGAAGACTGGAAAAGCGTCATCGACGGATATCCGGAAAACTGAATAAATGTGAGGAAGGTTGGGAAATAGAAAAGACTAGAAGATTTATCAAACATAAGTCGGGGGGGGGTGAGGCTTTTCCTGCGGCAGGTCACATTATGAGGGCGGTGCCCAGAGGAGAAGGGAGTTCGTTGTTTTTCCATGGGAAAAAGGGGATATAACCCAGGGGAAAGGATTGATGAAGCAATTTTGGTCGACATAATCAGGCACCAGGCAGGAGGGGGGGGGGTTGGGGGAAGTTAGTGAAGCACTGCGAGTAGTTCACGGCCTCCTTCGTTCAAGGAACCACTTGGGAGGAGTCAGACCTTATCTTGGACAAGAGAGGACGACGGGAGAGTGGAGCTAGGGGGGGGGTGTCCAATGAGGAAAAGGCGCGAAAGAAATGCCTGGGGGAATTTTTGACATTGGCTGAAAGAGGAGGTAAGATAAAAAAATATAAGGAAGGACGATCTTACCAATCAACATATCAGGGGACACGGGAGGGGGGGGAGCGTGGGAAGAAGATTGGGGTTTAAGGAGAAGAAACGCAAACTAAGTCATGTAAGAAAGGAAGGGAGTAAGACCAAACAAGAGCTCATTTGTACAAACGGATGCGATTTTGGGCGAAAAAGGTCATTAGAAAATGAAATAAGTTTACGCTGATAAACCTGCACGAAAGTTTGGGAAGGGCAAAAAGGAGAGAGTAACCAGGGGGGGAAAGACTGTGCAAATCTCCTGGAGAAAGTCCTATCCTGCAATTCATAACGGATAGGGGGCGAAGAGGGAAAGATCTCCAAAATGGGGGGGGGGGGGGGGAGGTGACTACGGGGAACAGGAAAAGGGGATCTTTTAGGGGATCGTAGAATGACTATTCCTATCTGTTGTAATCCCGTAAAAGGAGAAACGGGAGAGAACAAAAAACTCAGTAAGCAAGTGAAAAGACCGGGGGTAGAAAAGAACAGGGCTACTGATACAGTCAAGAAATTACCAAGAGAAAGCCGGGTACGAACATAGGGGGAAAAAATGGAGATGTCCGAATAAGAAAAAGTTCGGGAAGAGACGATAGGTTTGACAAGGGAGGAGTAGGAAGGAAAGAGAACCATCAAAGGGAAAGTTAATCTATCGATAAAAGAAAAAAGACAAAGGGGAGAGGGAGGAAAATGAAGTCGGGGTATCACCGACTTTCCGGGGGCTCAAAAGGTCGCGGATGAAGGAAGCTCCTAAACCATATATTAGAAACCTTCGCTAATAGGAAGGGGGTAGGACACCATCTTTACATGGGTGAAATTAAGAGAGCAGTTGGGCAGGAAAAGGAGGGCTCAGGGGGTGTCCATTATCTATGGCAAGGGGATGAAGTCGAGAGAATTTCCTAAACGAATGGTCCTTTGGGTGGTTGGGGGGTTACACACGAAATCAGTGGCTAAAACAGGAAAATTTGAAGAGGAAGAATCTGCAACCTAGCCGACTGGAACTACAGGACAACAGTTCCAAGAGTACAAGGAGGGGAAAAAGAACCCCAAATGCTGGTTGTAACTAGGTGGCGATCTACATCAGCCTAAGAGAGGAGGAGGGAGTAATTCATCCGGAGAGATAAAGGGGTTTCCAAAGTACTGTTCCGGTGCGCACCTTTTCAAGAGAAAAGTAGTACTAATTGGGCAGAACAGGCAGCCAGATCTGGGTCATTAAGTTGGAGAGAAAAGTGGAGAAAAAATAGAATCAAGTTTAGACCACCAAATGAGCGATTGGTGTTGGGTGAGGTAAAGAACGATTTTCCATACACAAAAAAAAAGTAGAAGGGGCAGTCGGAAGGAAAAGCATATCTCCAACCCAACCCTCCTTAAAAAGGTGCGGATGAAGGGCGGTAGAGCGGACGGCAAAGGTGTTAGAGAGACCTGTCTCGGAACCATAAAGGGAGACGGGGAGAATTGAAACAGGACACCTAAACGCAGTCAAAAGACGAGAGCTGGGGAAAGAGGAATCCTGAACTACATAAACGAACCGGGAAAGGAAGGCATAAGGACTGTTCAGAACCGAGAGAGAGGCACGGAGAAACCACCAGGTAGCGGGTTAGAGGACGACAAAAGGGGGCGGCCCCGTCAAATCTAAAGGGCAATGGTGGAAGAAATCGCATATTGACAAAAAGAAGAAACTAGGAGCATCATTCAAATAAAACTTTACACGATTGAACCGATCAGGCAACAGACCTCCCACCGAAAAGCGCAAAGTAGAAAGCTGTCTGAGAAAAGGACGTACGAGGGAGCTTCACAATAAACAGTATTCCAATGAAGGTACCTGGGATAAAGAGATACAATCTTCGCTCAAACAAAGAGTCAGAACATTAAGCAACCGAGATCGAGGGGGAAATCCTCGGGTTTGAATCTGCTGCAAAAGAAAAACCAAAAATCATATTACACCTGGATGCTGATCCCGGGGCATTACTGGTCAGGGTCATTGAAAAACAGCATTTCAAGGTACTTAGCCCGGCAAACTCAAGACCCGAGAGGGAAAAAAGCCACACGTTCTTCCCAGTGCTCAGAGTCGGTTGCCTCGGAATCACCGTGACCTAAAACCTTTTGAAAAAAATAATTTGCTATGGGGAAGGCACAGGGAGAAAAGGAAAAAATAATGTGAATTACAAAGAATTTTAAAAACCCGGTATGACTCTCAAGGAATAATCAGGGCTACTGAACTACAGTGAAAGTGCAAGAGGGAACGCCTGTAAAATCGTGAAATCAAGTGCGAGGGGGAAAAAAGTGACCTCGTTTGAGAGCCCGGAAGGGGGGAATAAGGCTTGGAACCGGAAGGGGCAAGACGAAGCGGCGAGGGAGGACAGGAAGGGGGGGTCGCTTGCGAATCTTAGGGGGAAAAAGAGTCAGAGCAAGACATAAGGATCAAATTTCTCGGCCAAACAAGCCAGGACGTGGCGCAAAAAAGGAAATATGAACAGACCACGAGAAAAGAGTGGGGGATTACCGAAGAGATGAAAACAGAGATGTCGGCATCGATACACACCTTTCTTAAGGAAAAAACGGTCAAACCGACAAACTTCGTCAAAAAGGGGGAAAACTATCTAGTTCAAATGCGCTGCACTTCTAAAGCAAGAGACGGATTAAGGTTAACTCATCGGAGGCATTCGGAATGCCCATCCGAGTAGAAACGTTGAAACCGAAGCTAATTCGACAATCACTAATCTCGACCAGAAGGATGGGAGAGATTAAACGGACAAGGCCGGAAAATCCCCGACGTGACCAAAGACTCGACGAAAGGCACCGGAGGAAGGACGTAACCAGGGGGAGGAGAGTATGGGCAAAAAGGTGGAGGGGTTTGAATTGGCACCTGATCGCCACTGGAGATAAGTGAGGGGGGCACTGAAGACTGAGAAGACACGAAACTTGGGCCCAGAATAACGGGCTGAGCCGGCTGGGGATAAGCACAGCAAGGAAAAGGATCAATGTGAAAAAAACTCCTGCGGTACTCTTCGTAAAGGGTCGCTGGTTGAGTTCGTTCTATAAAAAAAGATGACGAATATGTTCCTGTTAGGAAAAAACTAAGTGTTCTTGGAATACGCTCCGGTCTGGAAAAACACCGATACGCAAAACGATCCTAAAAGGACAATCTAAAAATAGTGGTAGACTAAAGGAAAGAGACAAGACCTTTGGGACCCGGAGAAATCAGTAAGATTTTGTTCTAAACAAACGAGATGAAGGGGACAATCTGAGTTAAGTACCCCAACGCAAAGCGGCGCTGACACACATTGGAGGCCTTAAACGCAACCACATATTCAGTGAAGGAAAATAATCTACTGGGAAAGTCTATAGTAAAGGAAAGGGGGAAGGCAAGGAAGAGAGGAAATCCCGATTGGAGCGAGAAAAATGATTTAACGGTAAGGTTTGAGAAGCACGATTATAACAAGGAAGGAAATCTATAGACAACCACAAAAAGGGTCTTAAAAGAATTCTTCCAGGATGGTGAGTAATCGCTGAACCAGGAAAATCTGGTGAGAACTGGACCCACGGATATTTCAGAAAATTGAGACTTAATTCCTGGAACTAGACTTGTTGTGTCGCAAATGTACGTGGGACTATTGTTGGTTTGGTGACGGGACTCAAAATTGGGTACAGCTGACGTACGGTGAAGAGTATTGTCACAGAGAAGAGCTGTTGGCGTTTAGAACCTTAAAAATTTCAAAATTACTGGCAATCAAAGGGAAGGAGAGGTCTCGAAAACTAGGTTAGTGTCAGAGTCCCTTTTGGGGGGCGTTGTTTTTGCGATGAGCGGGAAAGGGTGGTAGCAAACTACTATTACCGGACAAGCGATGGCAGTCGTGGTGGTGGCACTCTCTTTCTAAGGAATGGGAACTCCACGAAAAAACCAGGCGAAGTGAAGAGAAAGGTGAACCGGCTTTAACCGGATGAACCCGGGTTTAGGGCTTTGGCTTGGGGGAAGAAAGCGGATAACACGCAACTAAGGGCTATAATTCAAAACGGGGCCTTAATGGGAAGTGTCATGTCGGGATTCAATCAGGACACGCTAGAAGGAGAATGGGGGCGGGAACGGGGAATGTCAAATCTATGGGGAAAATTTCACTCGAAAGAAGAGAAAGGGTGGGAAGAAAAAAAATCTGGCGAGTCTCTTGGAGTATGCCTTTTCAGGAGAAAGTTTACAGAACGAGAATCATGAATGGAGGCATCGACGGGATGGGAAAGAAAAGGATGCGGGAACTGTTCGTACGGGAGTGGGACCGTGAAGGGATCAGTGAATTGACAATGAATCGGGGCCTGAATGTAATTAGAAAGTTCTCAGCATGGGAAACGGGGGGAGTCAGGACTGGACCAGGTGGGGGTCTGTTGAAAACTTGAAGAAAAAAAAAATGTGGTGGAGCCGAGGGCCTAAGCCGTGCTGTCCACGCCATTAGGGATAAAGAATGCCGGGCGGGTCTGACGGTCGAACCGAATGTGGCCGTGGGAGGGGAAGCCACGGACGGGGCTTGGGGTTTGTCCTAGAGTGGTGGAAAGAGAGTGGAGCGCGAATTAGGGAGACTCGGAAGGCTAAATCCAAGAGCCAACTTCGTCGTGGTCGTCTAATTGTCAAAAAGGATGAAAAAGTACCGGCGAAGTCACTCATATTTCAAGGGTTCGTTCGAAGTGGAAATGACTACGGCGGGAAAAAGAGGAAATCTTCGGAAAGGTCGGGACTCTTAGGTGGCAGTCGGACGCTTCTGCAGAAGGCAAACTGTAAAATCATGGGGTCAAAAAAGGCACTTCTGTGAATTGGAAAAGGTCTCACTACAGCATCAGTGTCACAATTTAATTAGCCCATATCCTAGGGGCACGGGACGAAAGGGCAAATGTGAAGCAATCGGGTTTTGAGGGTAAAACTCATCTGGAAAGGGAAGCTCAGTGAAAACCAGTAGTGGACCAACGGGATCAGCTCATCTCTGATCGGAAGGTGGTGTAAGGGTTTACAAAGGAAAGGGGAGGGAATCGAATATCATGGGTCATCAAAAGGGCCTATACATTTTAAAAATTCAGGGGCAGGGAACGCTTGAGACGGGGGATCGGGACAAGGCTATCCGAGGGGAATCCTGGAAATTAGAAAGTCGAGTGTACACGCGAGATCTGACGGGGGGATTTGATTTGCCTGATAGGTAACAAGGAGGAGTCACAAAGCAAATGAGGGCTTTTCAAAGCTCCTGAGTGGTGGACTACATATTGGATACAATGGAACTTGAGTGCCGAAGCAACTTGGCGCATAGAAACCGGCAAGTAGTATGTTGGATGGTCTACGGTTCGGGCAATCCGTCATGCTGGCACATTAAAAAGGCTGAATACACCGATGATTGGACATCCTACAGCTTTTGGGCGGCTGACTGGTTGTAGCAATTGGCCAGAGGAAAATCTCTCAAGATTTCGGGGGGACTGTTTGGACAGGCGAGCGGAAGGGGTCATGAAAAGTACTCTATAATACAACGCGATACCTCATGGTAACGAGAAGGAGGAAGGGAGGGACGGGCGTTGGAGAGATGGTGGTGAGAGAAAGACTGAACTCTCGGACTTTTTTTCACTATCAGGAGTACGGACCAAACCAAGAGCATGGTGCTCAGGAACGTATGCGATTTCGTCCTTAAGTAGAAAAGTACTGGGCCAAGATTTGTATGACGTGCTAGCAAAGCTTAGTGTCAGCCGGGGGCGGGGGCAACCCTGTTAATTCGCAGAACTGGGGAATCTCCGGGATCCTAGGCAATTAACTCGCGGCACTCGTCATATGCGTGATGTGATGCCGATGGAGAGTCAGGAACAGAATGGGGGGGTGCATTTGGACGGCATGCATGGATCGGGGGGGGGAGGGTGCATTATCTTGAACTGGTAGGCGCGGGTTGGCGCAAGGGAAAATTGGTGAAAGTGATCATGAACCGGGACCCAACATCGCACAAGACGGCACAGGGAGTGTTCCAAAAACCCATCATGATCAAGCAAGACGGGACATTACCACAAGGCCAGAACGGGTCCGACAAGGGGGCTGGAACCAGTGTGAAAGAACAGGCGATGAGGGGAGAACGTTATATCCTAGAACTCGGTTTCGGTTTATCTGCGAAAGCGGGGAGCAAGAACGAGTAGCCGCTAAATGGAAGCGCTATCAAAAACAACTAAGATAGTAGCGGCACTGGAAGGGGGGATCACGGTTCGCTTGGCGACTACTCGCAGGAATCGGTAAGAAAGTAAAAAGTTCGCCATCGTGCAATTAAGGGTGAAAGGGGTAAGGGGTATCTGCTAAGGTGGGGGTACCAGTCCTTCGGGAGGTTGATTGCCGCAATCCCGGGGAAGCAGATGGCTTACTTGGAAAGTGGGGGTTTCATGGCAGTTGCGCCGGGGGAGTGGTTTCCCGGAGACCCTCTTCTTGCGACTGCCGTCGAACCGAAAAAGAGAAAAAAGGATTTCCAGCGTAATAGGGCAAAAAGAAACCACCCCATTCTGTTGGTCATCTGAGCCTAAGCAAAATACTAACGCGGATAGGTAAGAAGCACTAGCGGAATAACTGAGATGTGCACAGGGGGTCCGGGAAGTCCCCCGGGGACAAACGCCAAATCACACAGGCGGTACTTCACGCCCATTCTTTGGGGAACGTTTGAAGAAATTCCAACTCGTCCATTGGAGGCAGCCACCAATGAAAGAGAGTTGGTTGGTCGGAAGAATAGTGACTCGCCGAGTGCAGGTATTGGGTCTAAGGAACACATCTCAAGACGACCGACAATCCCAGGAAGAAGGTTGTAGTGGAGTAGACGGGAAGCTTTTAGGAGCTGAATTTCATGACATTGAACTCGAAACCAGTACCATCTAACGCGTGGAGCGGGAGGAGAAAAGACAACTATCGCCCACGGAACCGCGTCCAAAGAAAGAGTCTGGTACAGATAAACTTTACCAATCCGGGTAAAGGGCGCAGGCGTAATTTCCCTACCGCAATACTCATAAAGAAGAAACCAACATACAATCACGAAGGGCCGTGGATCTATTTGAAAGAGGATTGCAACCCAGAGTCTAAAAGGTATATAAAATCAGAGATAGGGGGGGGATCCAACCAAAAAAGGGGTGAACAGCCATCATGTGGCCTCAGCTTGACAAAAAGATCAAGGCCCAGACCCGACAACCCCAGCTTTCCGTTCGAGAGACCCCTACTCTATTAAAAATTATCCAACAAATAACCAGGGTAGCCAAGGCGGATAGGGCCAGGGGGACGGGAACTCTCGGCGATCGCAAAGAATCTCCTAGAGGGCGTGGAAAAAAAACCTTCTTCAAAACTGCGTAATCGGGTTGAATCTGGCTGCAAAAAACTAAAAACAGCTAGATCGATGAAGGGCGGGGGTGCTGAGTAAAGGTTGAAACACTTCACGGAGAGGAGTGGGAACTAAGTGCCATATTAAGTGTCTGTTCCATTAAACGGCAAAAATCCCGGGCCCATAGAAAAAACACGGGAGTCAGGAAAACTAACGAATTCTAGCACCGGACGGGGACGCTACGTGCAAAGGGGCTATGAGGTATTAGCCCCGGGCTCAAAAAAGAGAAAGAAGGTAAAAGTTTAATACAAGGAGGGTCGTGGCTAATGAAAGAGAATGTGAGTGAAAAAGAACGCCAACGGGCAGTTTGAAAAAGAATTCAGATGCTGGGAAAATGACCGCCGTGTGGGGTACTTCTGGAAAGAGGAAGAAAAAGTGTAATAGGCTTTGACATCTGGTGAGAATCGCCGGGTGACCGACTGGTGATAATCCCAATATTAATCAAGCGAGGCCTTTAGAACGTTCGCTTCCACATGCTAACTGCAGATTCATAGATCATATCGATAACAGCACAAACATACTAAGGAACTAACATATGCAACAATTACACCGTCAAGGGGAATAGATGACTACCAGAATGTCGGAGTTGTCCCGGATGGTGGGGGGGGGGGGGTGGGGTGGTGGGTTGTTGGTTGGGGGGTGTTTTTGTGGTTGGGGGGGGGGGGGTTGTTTGGGGGGGGTTTTGGTTGTTGGTTTGGGGTGGGGTTTTTTTTGTGTGGGGTGGTTGTGGTGGGTTTGTTGTTTTGGGGGTGTGTTTTCGGGTTGGGGGGGGGGGGGTTGGGGGTGTGTTTCGGGGTGGGGGGGGGGGGTGTGTGTGTGTGTTGGTGGGTTGGGTTGTTTGTTGTTTTGGTTGGTTTGTTTGGTTAAGAAAAGAAGGTTTTTGTGGGGGGGTTTTTTGGTTTGTTGGTTTGGTGTGTGTGGGGGTTTGGTTTTTGGGGGGGTTTTTGTTGTTGTTCGGATTCAAAAACAAAACTTTAGAGGGGAAAAACGGGGGGCTCCCACGGGAACTGTCAGCCGACCGTGTTGAATTCGCTGCGCCGCAATCCTTCGGAACTTAGCCATGTCGAGGAATGGGGTTAACCGGCACATCGTGAACGAGGCAAATTAGGAAATTCCACATCAAAAAGACACGAACCCGAATCTGCAGGGGCGGGGGTGACAATACGCAGGAAATTAGTTTATCACGTCCGGAAAAAAAGAGTTAAAACGGTTACTAACCACGCCGTAACATAATTCATCAACCGTTGAGTCGGGGCGGGGAACAAGTTTTGTCAAGCGGGGCCGGAACACGGTTCGCGCCAATGAATCAATAAGTCCTGTACCGTAAATAGGGGCATAACTTAAGGACCAGAAGCTCGGAAGGTCTGACGTGATATTCGCCGCCAAAGACAATATCACGTTTAAAATGCGTCTCAAAGGAGAGAAAGTCGCCAGGGGGGTTCGGTCGTTGGACATAAAGAAAGCTTCGGTTGGAGTAAAGTAAACAACTACTGACGCACCATGTGTGGGAGGGGACGACTCCGTAGGGGAACAAAAAAGAAGTAGCTTCACACCAGCAAATCAGGAATCTACAATACATTTTGAACTCAAGAAAAGAAACAATCCTGAGTCAAATACATAAACGGGGGACCAATCCGAACGATATCCTTGAAGGGGACTAAAGGGGAAGCAGCTCGAGGAAAGAAGAAAAGGTTATGGAACGAAACCAAACCAACGGCATTCTCGATAATCACTTTAATGAAAAACGCCAGAAGCGTACTTTCTAGAGATAATTTATTAAAATGCAACGATGGATAAGCTCATAGGAGTGCCGGTTAAGGGGGAGAAATATCCAAGAGGATCCGACAAAAAAAAAAGGAAAGGATAGAGAATTCTTTTTATAGAGCTCTACAACAGGCCTCAGATGAGCTTATAAGGGATAGTGGGTTTTCATCCCAGGGATGCCCACGACGAGAAGAATCGGTTCTGTGGCAGACCCCCCAATGGCATGGATAAGAAGACTATATGGGGGGGTTGGTGAAGGGCCATGGGTTTCATTCTGTTCATGGGATGTCCAAAAGATAATCAGAAGGTGTAGTGGTAAAAGAAATTGAAAAGATTAGAATGCTTATAAGGGAAAATCATGGAGGTCTATAGGGGAAGGAAGGGAAACACCGTTGCATCAAAGGCTGTGCTGTAACAGGGGGAAAGTTATAGGGGCTGGTTGTTCAAAGGAGAACGGAGACTTAAGTGAAAAGAAACGGACTTAGGTCAGTCGGAAAAAAAGAATTCGAAGGACGTCTTAAGAAGAAACACCAGGAAACCATTTTCTAGGGAAGAGTGGGGCATCCCAGGAGTTTAAATTGTGTTGGAGGAAGAGAGGCAACTTCACCGACTCTGGGCATAGATGTCAGGGCCGGAATGGCGGGGAAGTCGAAGTCATCAGGACATCCTAGAGATCTGGCGGCGTGCAAATGCTCAATCAGGTGAAGGGTCACGTAAAACGCAGGCAGACAACGGGGAAATGGACGGACCGGGGCGAGTCAGAGGGATAGATTGCCCCGGATATTTGGGGGTCCGACGAGATAACCTAAGGTGCGCGCGCAGGATGGCAACGAAAGGAGCAGGGTTCGGATCGGGTAGTGCCGACGTTGGGCGAGTTAATCGATGGACGGTTAAACAATAAAAATCGACGTGGCGTTCTTTTCGGGGGGCAGCGAATTTACCTGAGAAAATTCTATTGGTGCGCGTGTGGGAGGAACAAAGTTTGGGCAAAGAGAAGGGTGATAGAGCCGAAAATCATCAAAAACCAAGGCCACGCCCGAATAATCCTCCAAGTCGATCGGGTCTTGAGGCGGGACGAGGACCTATGGCATGGGAGCCCGACGGGAGGTTTTAAAGACCATTAGTGGGGTAGATGAGCGGACTCCTTCGGAGAAAGGGAAGCGAGAGGTCATCAAGACAGCTTCGTCATCTTTACTAGGAGGAGGGGAAAACCGGCAAGGAGCACCGTAATCGGCGGCACGAAAAAGATTTTCGAGGCGACGTTGAACTTAAATAGTCTGGGCCCTGGGCCCGGGGAGGGATGCCCAATGACCCAAGGCGGGGAGCAGCCTTGCTTTCTGCAGAAAATTTACGCAAATGTGGGCAGGGTCTAACTTGCAGAGTTGAAGTTGGAAGCCGCTCATCCATCTCTCACCATTCGAACGGAAGGGAAAATCAAGCGGTCAGAAGAGGAAAAGTATGAGCGCGTGTAACCGAAACTTGGGACGAATGGGCCTCTCGGGAGTTTGGGGCCGCAGCAGCCTTCAGAGGAAGTCAGGGATCCTTGAAAAACTAACATGGCCAAAGGTCACACGCGCGGACATCGGAGGTACGTTTATGTTTTCAAGCAGATGACCCGATGGATTGAAAGCAGATCTAGGTGGGGGGGGGACACGCAACCTAAGCGGGGGGAGATTCTTGGGGCGGGATTAGGCGGTCTCGGAAAAACGGCCTTGGGAAAACCTTTTAGGAAGTGCTGGGAAATACCAAGCGGCAGAGTGGGAATTCATACAAGCGAGAAAAAAGAGGATGCCTTGGGTTTTGGGTGTCTTGGGCCATCGAAGGAGACCTCATTATGCTTGCAACGATGCGAGTAGTGATCGGTGGGTCAGGCGATATATACCCCCGAAAAGGTTCCTGACATACTGAGAGTCCGCAACCGCCGTGATTATGGTGGTGGGAGGTAGGGGAAGCGGTGAGCCAGCGTCCTTTTCCCTTTGGACACAGGCGTGTCACCTTAGGAGACCAGAATTTTGGACGCGTGGGCGTGGAGCTAGGGGGGGGAATTAGACGAGAGTACTGTGCTTTCTGGGTGGTTTAGGAGCAAGGTCATTGAGAATGACCAGATAATAAAGTGCGATCGAGAATAACCGCATTACACTCCGAAAGAAGAGACTTGAGCGCGTTGAGAAGATTGTGGGAAAGCACTATTCGCGTGTATTTATCCGCTACGATGAAAAAGGCCCCAGAGAGAAGGGGGGGGGGGGGGGGGGCTCAATAAAACGATGAGAGAAACACTTGCTGGAAAGTAAGTGGGCTGCCGTTTGAGAAAACCGTCGTGTGAAAAAGATCGTTTGGGGAATTGCAACCTAAAAGAAATCCCTTTTGCAAATATACCGTGATTAGCAGGAGGAATTACTCAGCCGCAGGGGGGGGGAGCGATTGATGTATTATCCTGAGTCTCCCCACAGAAGGGGGGTTGCTGAAAGCTTGTAATCGAATCGTGGGCGAAATTAAACGCTCGCTTTTGGCAGCCCAAGAAAATTTTGACAAAAAAACGGGCAATGAAGGAAACAACACACTCGCCATCGAACCCCGGCGAATCCCAATCAGATTCAAAGAGAACGAAAACCATAATAAGGTGGTCACAACACCAGGGTGAAGGGGGAACCCACTGGAAAAGGTAGACGCAGAGGGTTTGCGGTCGATGGAAAGCCATCGTTTCATGAGTCTTCCCAGCTAACCTTGAGCGACCTCTAGAG
>Ga0179593_1236334_pt1 | contig 20166 bp, 20 predicted proteins | sample CZODoug2_1_08_16_FD_185931 | JGI IMG/M metagenome (GOLD analysis project Ga0179593, IMG submission 185931) | Vadose zone soil fungal communities from Angelo Coast Range Reserve, California, USA - CZODoug2_1_08_16fungal (PacBio error correction) | ecosystem: Environmental > Terrestrial > Soil >...
TGCCACGCTCGTATCCTCGCATCGGGGAGGGGAACCGAAAAGACGCTCCGTACGGGTGAAACGAGAAGCCTTGGATGCCCGCTACTGGGAGCCTTTCACCCGTCAGCTCCTACGACGAACGAAACCTGGAGGAGCAAGTCGGTGCACCTTTTCCGACGTCCAAAAAAAAGCCAAAGGAGACATACCTAGTGTCCTCGGTGACACGCTATGGAAGTAGCGGGGAAGAGATACCGTTGGACAGGAAGGGTAAGTCAGAACGGCCAGGCGATGTCAGGGAAGACAGGGGCCAGCTGAGGAAGAAGAGGGAGGAGGGTGGAAGACGGGCGTATCGATCGGGATCATCCGGGAAGAAATCGTGCTCCGAATATATCAAAAAAGAAGAGGACTAAACTTGAGTCGAGACATGCCTAATGAAAGAGTTGGCACTACGAGTCAAGAGCCCCAACTAACGGCAAGTAAACTATCGGATTAAGAGTGCAATATCTTCGCAAGGGAAGGAGGAAGAGTTGTGTCGGGTACACACTCCGACCGGGGTCTCAAATCCTGGACGAGGCGGAAACAGGAATCGTACAACGGGCCAGAGACCCAAGAATCGAAGAATGACGACCTGCAGCAGGACAGAGCAACTCTAGCTAGAAAAGCAATCGAGCGGAGGGCTAAGCGTGGAGAATGCCTCGAGCTAAAAACCGACTCATACGGCTGAAAGGAGCGTGAGGGGCCTGGCGCTCGAATGGAGGAAAAAAGGGAGTGAACTGAAAGAAAAAGGGTTCTGGCCAGATCTGACCGATAGAGGGGGAGTCGAACGAGAAAGCAGAGGGGAAGGCTTAGGGATGACTTCTGGCGTATGGTAAGACGAGAAGTGTAGAGGAAGAGGGACGTCAAAGATGCACGGCCACACACAACTGAAACACTGAGATGAGAATCACCATATAGCGATCCAACCTGCAGGGTGGGGGCAAAGGAATGCTCAAGGGACGAGAACCCAACGGGCTGACAAAAAGCGGTCCGTGCTCACAGAGGGACGTCTTCCCTTGCGCAGTCCCGAAAGCGCTCCGAAGCGCAAAGAGAAAAAGGCTAGCTTGTGTAGGAGGGGGAAATCTGACCTCATCATGATCCCAAAGTCTGCGTGCTATGGAGGAAGTACTTGAGTCCGCGGGCGCTCAAAAGAAGAGGGACTCGGGGGAGCTCTGGGGGACAAGCCAAAATGGACACGGGGAGAGGAATAAGGGACGATATAAAAAAACTTCGGAGAAGAAAGTAAATATGTAGAGCCTAAAGAAAAGTGCTCATGGTGCTTAAATTTGGAAGGGTTCCGAAGAGAATAGGGCAGGGGAGACCGTACGACGCCGAGCAACTCTTGAAAACAAGGGAGTGGGAAAGAAAATGTGCTGCTAAAAAACGGAGGAGGGAAAAGCTGGAGAAAGGAAGAGCAAAAAGTGGCATCGAGCTCGTTCCTCGGGACTTAAAAGGAGTGGTATGAGCCGATGAAACATCGCCACCGAGCACGGGCGGGTACGATCAGATCAATGTCGACAGAACGCAAGGCTCCACGTGTACACGTCGGTGTTCTTCGGAGTGGAATTGTTATAGTGACAAGATCAATCTCGCAATATTCTTCGATCAGACGAGGGAATTTGCTAAAGAGCGGCACGGAACGAAAAGACGCCCAGAATCAAAGAAAGAAGGAGGGAGAGCGATCATACATCAGATAAAGGGAGGGTGGAGGGTAAAAATTCGGGTACATACTAAATAGGACAAAAAAACCAAAAGAGATCAAGCGCCTTGTGAAAGTTCAAGCGTGAACGTCGCCTAACTTTCACTAGAGAATAACCTTACGGAAACCCAAAGGGGGGGGAAACGGCAGAAAGAGACGGACGAAGCAGGGTCACGCCAAAGTAGTCCTAACATCTAAAAACAAAAAAAACGATCAACGGGAACAAGGGCGGCACGTACTAAAACAAAAAGTTTAACAGGAAAACCGCGAGGGGAGAAGTAAAAGCGAGAGCCGCACGCCGGCACTGAGGGAGACGAAAAGAACACGCAGCTGGGGCAGAGCTAGACGCTACGCAGCTAGGCCGGGTCGTGCTGTATTAGAGGAGTCCCATGAGCCAAGGGAAGGAGACGGAATCTTGGGGAAGCAAGCGAAAGGGACGGCAAACCGAAGGGTAACGTAATTGTAAGACGGAAGACTATAACAACAGTGAAATGGAGAGGTCGGATAACAAGCCTGACTGATCTGTGGAACGGGTTCGCCATGGAAGGTTGCGGCGCGTGCCAGAATAAAGAAAATGAAGGGGAGGAATCCGAGGAAAACCTACAAAACTGTACGTGCAGGCGGCGAAACGAGTTTAGGAACATCAAGGGCTCCAAAGCTATAAAAATACGCTGGAAAAAACAGCGAAGCACCAAACCACACCTCAGCGTCCTGCGCGGAACAAAGACGAGTGTGCAAATCCCAGCCGTGCGAGCTCCAAAGATAGTTAGGGAGGGGAGGGCCGAGGCGTAGGTAGCTCACGCGAAGAACTAAAGACACTTCCGCGGGCCTACCACTGGATCTGCGGCAGGCGTCTCAAAAATGGAAGCTTCGCGAGGAAGCGCGAAAGAGAATCGCCAGCAGAAAAGAGGTCACGGGCGCGCGGAACCGGGTCCAGGAAAACACCCCCGGGATGATCCGCAACAGGGGAAGAGGAGGCATGGGACCGGAACCTGCGAAGGACTTGACGAAAGATTAAGGGTTTACACGGAGGGAAAGTCCAGGGGGGAAGTGCGCGGGGTCCCCGGGAATGCTCCCCTGCGAATCGGGTCCACCTAAATCTGTTCGTGGGAAAGGAGGTCTATCCGACGAAGAAAGAAAAGAAAATAATCTACAAACAAGTGGAAAACGCCGTAAGACGGTGAGGGTGTCTTCGGCGCGGCAACGGCTAAGCGACGAGGAAAGAAAATCTCAAAAAGGGTAGGCCAATGCGTCTTATGAAACCCGGTCCCGGGGCAAAAAGGGCCAGGGACAAGACGAATAGAAACGGTTAAAAAAAAGAGCCACCTGTAGGGGAAGAGGGCGCCGAGAAGTCCTCCAGCGGTATAGCTTGATCGTAGGGGAAGGGGCACCCTGTGTACCAGCCGCTTAGGCGCGTACGAACCGCTCGGTAGTCTCAGTCAAAACCTCGGGCAGGGGAGGAGGGTGGTCGAAAGGGGTGAGCCATCTCCGAAAGCTGGATGCTAAAGGTCGCCAAGTGTGCGTGTGATGATGGGGGGAAGCAAACGGACCAAAACCCCGCCGGGGGAGAGGCAGGGTGGAAAAGAAAACTCCTGCCTTCAAGGAGTCAGCCCTCTGAGGGCAAGGAGAAGACGCGCAGGCTGTTTGGTGGCAGACTGCCGTCAGAAGGGGTCAGGAAGGGACTCCGCACCAACAACGTCCACTAGACTCCATACGAGCCATGCAGTTCGACGGCCTAAACGAGGTTCTTTACGTTAGCCGGACAAGGAGGGAAGGTGACGGGGAGGCAGAAGGGCTGACAGAGTTACGGGGGTACCCCTCGGGAGGCGGACTAAAGACATCTATAGAGAGATGTTAATAAGATTCACGGCTGTACAACTTAAGGAGGGAATCTTGACAGTAAAGGCAAGAAGGAGCGCTTACCCCCAGGGGGTAAACGGGGATCTACTCAAACGCGGGGGGGGTTAGCAAACCGGTCATCCGGATCTTCCGACCAATTTTGCCAACACAGAAGGGAGAAGGGAAACGTCATCAGACCGTTTTGTAAGCCAGAAACGGATCGCAAAACTACTCAAATTTCGCCGATGCCGAAACGGTGGGAACAGCTGCGAGAAAATCAAAACAGACACACTTGAGCAGGAAAATAAAAAGAAGAGGTTCCTCCTTCGGGTCCCGGACCTGGGTGTGCAAAAGGGACGTGTTCGGAAGGGGTTACGGGTCCAACACGGGGCGGAAAGGGTGAAAAGAAGCTCTAGTCAGGCACATTTAGTAATCAATCCGCGACCCTGTAGAGGAGCCGTCGTGATCTGTAGGGCAAGGGGGAACCCGGGGGGACTCGAGAAGTATCAAGGTTGGTCTAAACAAAAGGAGCAAGAGAAGTCCTTTCAAAGGAAAGGGAAAAGGCAAGAAGATGGTTCTGGGTCGCGAAGGCCAATGCCTCGTCATAAAGGAAAGGAGGAACTGACCAAGCCATGGTTCTCAGCCCTTAAGCCATAGGGGCGAAGAGAAGTTCAGGCATGCGGCTTTTAGGGGGTGTTGTAGGAACAACGCCACCGAGACGGCATCCATCAAAAACGGGGGGGAGGGGGGTATTGAAACCAGTGACAACGAAGAGCGATGAAGAGGCGGGGCGTTCTGTCGTGAGGGGCGGGGAACCAAACAAACCGGGGGCGGAACCTAAGGAATTGTGGAGACGCTCGGATTACACACCCACACGGGGCTCCGGGTCAATCCAAAGGAATCTCTAGCGCGCTCAGGGGAGTTCGACCCCATAAAGCGCGATTTGTGGGAATAGAACGGGAGAGAGGGGACTGAGGAAGCGTAGCACCCACGGGGCCTTGATTTGGGGTGTAACACTGGTGCACGGCCACCTAGGGGTCACAGAGACAAGCGGGTCCGGCTGACAGGAAAAGCGTTAAAAAAGGAAGAAGAAAAAAGAAAGAAGCGGGGTGAACCGCAATAGAGGTATCGGAGTCTGCAAGCCTGTACGAGCACCGTTCCAGGAGGCGGCAAAAATTTTTAAAGGAGCAGACTGAATGAGTGAAAGGTGGGGATTCAGGCTCTCCGCGAGTTGGTGGGAGTCCGAACACCTAAAGGTCGGGGCGGGGACCCCCACGGGGGGGGAGGGCCTGCGCTGGGAGTGGCTGTTGGGGGGGGGCTGCGAAATCCGGATGAACAAACGAAATGCGCATGCTGATCAAGGAAGACCATAGGAAGTGCAGGAAAAATCGAGAAAGAAAGACAGGGCCAATTTCACCACTGGTTGGGCAACCAGGAGTCATAACCACTCAGCGGCATTCCGGCCACGCGCTCAAGAAAAGCGCGACTAGGTGTGAAAGGGAAACAGTCGCAAGAAACCCTATCGCAAGGGTCAAAACGAGTACAACCCCGAGCGACGCTTATCCGAACGGGCTATATCACGAAATCCCAGCCGGTCGGCGTCGCTGCTTGGGCGTGGGGGCCGGCTCGGAGGGCGGTCAGACTCCTGGGGATAGGCTCTACGCAGGGGGGGGGGCGATCTAAAACGGCGCAAGACGCCTGACCCCCGCAATACATGAAAACCAGGTACAATGAGCCCGGAGAATGGTCGGAGCGGGGGTGGGCCAAATGGAGTGTGTCCGAAAAATCTCTGTCGTTGAATGCGCCTGAAATAAGGGAAGGTGTGGCGTCAGCACAGTACTTTCTAAGGATTGAAGGCGGATCTAGTGCCGAAAGGGGATGTCAAAGAGAACACCAGCTTGAAAATGCTGGCTCCGGGGGAAAAAGTAAGGGTCAGGACGGAGAGGGAGGACTTCGTGCGGCCTCGCCAAAAACTTCTGGAGAGAGGGTCACGCATTATGCAAGAGAAGAAATCGCAGCGTCTCTGTATGTGCAAGACGGAAGAAGACGGAAGACTCGTGTAGCCAATGCTCCCGCTGACGAATCCAAAGTTCGAGAGGAAGGTCGGCGAGTCCTACTGAAGTGAAAACGCCTTGCTGGGGGGACGGGTCGGGGGTGGGGGGGGGGGGGGGGGGGGGTAGCGTATCGCGACTAGTAAAAGCTGAAAACGTACTTGCCTAAGAATAATGGAGTGCACAAGAAGGTAAGAAAGTCCTACTCCGACGATGTTGCTAGAGGATGGGCTAGAGGGGGTGAGAAAAAGTCTGGCCGAACTGGCGGCCTCAGGACAGAGAGGGGCAGTTGGGGGGACCAAATCGGACGAAATTGGCCCGATTTTGGGGAAGAAGGACAACAATACACTATATTGTCAGGGAAAAAAAAGGGGGGAGACGGCACTACGGGGCCCGCTTTCAACAAGGTACCGTCAACGGGAGGGAGGAACCCTCTCAGCCTTGGAAAGGACACTATAAAACAGTAAAGGGGGAAAGAAAAACGCAGGCAGCCCGTTCGGGGAGACTTGCGGGATGAAGTCCAAGGAGGTAGGCGGAAAAAAGCCCTCTATCGTATGACAGAACAAAGGAAGAGGCTGACAGAAAGCGGGTGCGAAAGAGAAGCGAAATAGGAAAGTCCGTCTCGCGGGATCAACGTCGACGAGATACCGCGGGAAACTAGGAGAGAGGCCAAATTCGATTGTTCTTTGATAAAAACCGACGAATTAAACCATCTAAGCAAGAGAGGAGTGATGGCCAGAGAGGGAAGCGGGGGAGCCTAAAAGCAAGAACAAAGCTATATGACGTCTAGAGCAGTGGGAAGCTTAGCATAATAAAGGGGTTGCGGACGTACGATTCGAATCAAGAACGCAGGTGTGGGCAGCGCACCAGGAAAAAGAAATCAGAGTTGAACGCCGGAAGGGGAACCGTAAGAATACGTCTCCCGAGAGAAAAAAAATCCCGAGGAGTTCCGGGAGGGGGGAGAACCTGCGCACCGTAAGTAGGTAATCCCTAGGGCCAGGTATTAGAATTGCATCGGTACTGGGTGGATCGCGGAAACTTAGGGCGGCGAGGGGGCGGCACTTCGAGAGAAGCGAATTCACCCGCGCCTCGATACACCTGAGACGCACTCAGTGGAAGATCAAAAGGACAGACAGGTGACCCATTAGTACCGATACCTCAAAGTGAGTCGAGGGCTGATGGCTTTAAAAAGAAGGAGAATCAATCTGACGACGGTCGTGGATTTGCTCAGAAGTGACGGCTGGGGGGTCGGGATCCAGGAAGGGCGAGCTGTGCTCGCAAGAGGGGGTGACCTAGGGGTAATACACACGCTCTGGGTATTAAACCGAAGTATGCAGGTTGCCGTTCCTTCTGGCGTTGGGGGAGACAGGGGCCGCGGTTATAGAGGAGGCCATTACACGACATTGGGCTACTGAATGACAAAAGTGCTAAAAGAGAGCATTATTCAGTCAGGTACACGGGGTCACCACGTGACTGATTAAAGAGTCGGACGCCTCAGCGTCAAACAGGCATACGTCAAGGCTAGGTCAAGTAGGAAGGTAGCTCCAATTGCCTCCTTTAATCGTGTGAATCCGCGTGGACTGACTCAAGAAGGGAGCAGGAAAGAAACTCCGCAGGTCTCCGTCGTCGGAGCTTAGGGCGACACGATGGAGGATCCTCTGAATGGAGCTGGTAGCTCCTATATATTCAGTGCATAAAAGCATAAGGGGAGGAGGGAAGAGGGGGGGAATGTTGGTCGTGCCTGACAGAAACCGGTAGATCACACTGGTCAAGACCTCTCGCCATGAAGAGCAAGAAAAACCCTTGGGGTCAAAGCCGAGAACCACGTCAATAAGGAGAAGAGAGTGCCTCTCCTTACAGGAGTATACTCGGCCCATCGTTAGGTACTGGATGTTACCTCGTAGGAGCCAATCATATGGGAATGGACGTAGACTGTAAATCTCATACTACTTGACGTGAACAAGGACGACTCACGGGAAGGGGACATTGCCGCTCGATCAGCAAACTGAGCTCACAAAGCAAGCCCGGCGTCGACACGACTAACATGAATAGGTGATAGGAGGGTCGGTGAGAAAATGGAGAGAAGAAGGGGAAAAGGAAGCGGGAGGTCGATCTCAATGCGCACGGGTCCAACTGGGAGAGAGTGAAGCACGGGGCAAGAGGGGGTTGAGAGGGGCGCTACGCCGTTTCTGCGAGGAAGGGAGGCACAGGGGAACCAAAGGGGGGAGCTACTCACAGATATTTGGATTTGAGAGAAAAGTCTATGAACTGTCGTGCTTAGCGACGCCCTTGCATGTAAGTGTCACAATGAATCCTTGCAAGGAGCTCGCGGCGACGGTCGAACAGACAAGAAAAAGGATAGAAAACTAACTCGGCGCAAATGAAAAAAACACAAAAGAGGAGTGAAGAGAGAAAGGGGGGACGCCTCTAATCGCCGTCAGTTCTGGGGAGGCGACAGCTCGCTTTGCAGGGGAAGGCGGGAGGAGTGCCTTTGTGAAAGGTAGGAAAGTCTGCGCTCCGGGTCACGCAGGCGCCTAAAAAGGAGAAAAAAAGAGAAAGATCGAGCCTTCGGTGAACCTGTGCGACTTACCCTCATCCCGGCTAAGAAAGCGACGCACCAATCCAACTCGTGGGTCGGCATATGGACTGGGAAGAGAGCGAAGACCTTTCTAATGGAATATAAACCGCTTTGAATAGTCCAAGTCAAGCAAGAAGAGGACACGAGGCTGGACGGTGGGCGTGGCCGGCAACTGGCGGACGAGGGGCTCGGGGCGCCTGTGACAGAAGAGTGAGAGAAACGAGCTAAAAGGTGAAGGAGATAGTGCCCAGAGCGAGCATGGATAGTAAGGAATGTGGCTCCGAAAAGGTAAAGTCCAAACTCACCCGGCAGCAGAAAAATTGGAAACGCGTCGCGCAAGGTAAGATGAAGGGGAAGAAGAGACTGCGGACGGGGGTGGGAGGCAGGGGGGGAAAAAAAATGTGAAAAAAAAAAAATAAGGAGAGGTTCTTCAACCGGGGAGACGGGGTCGGTCGACGGCCACGTGACAAAAGCCATATAGAGAAAAAGGACGACCTGTCTTCGGGGAATGGGAGGTAGAAACAGCTGGGCGCTACCACACGATCTAAAGAGGGCAGACTCACGCTGGAGCCCTCGAGCTCCGCAATCGGAGGCTACGCCGTGCGGCCTTCAGTGGGGCAGGAGCGCGAATCGTCACGCTTTTTCAGAAAAGCACCCCAATTCCGCCGGCTTGGGGCCGGAGGAAAAAGCAATCGACCTCGTAAGGTACGGGGAGGGCTGAGGAGCTCTGTCGGGGGGGCATGACCAGTGGGATCGAACGAAAAACTGTGCGCCGGTTGGGAGATGACGAAAAAAAGCAAGGGTTCCGGCTCAACGCTAAAAAAAACACTTAGCCACCGGCTTTCGGCGTCCTGCCTGATGTCGGAAAGAGGTGAATCGGTTGCCTAGAAAAAAAAAAGGACAAAACCTCCGGGCCGCACGAGATGGAAGGGGCTCGCCCTCACCTCTCTAGGGGTCGCAATCGGAACTCTTGTCTCCGCAGGAACCGTCATCATATCTCAACATTGCAGAGAGGAGAGATTCCTGCCAAAAACTTTATTAAAGCGGGGAGCGGAAGGGGCGAGCAGCTTTTTGCAGGGTTTAACGCAGAGCAAAGGAGAACCACCCTGGCGAGGAAAACAGACCCGACAAGTGCATGCGACTCAAACGACGTCGGCATATGCGAAGCCAGTGGGGGAGGCAATATAATCTGAAAGCGAGACGATGCGAGAGAGGGTCGGTGTAAAAAGAGCCAACGACTCGGTATCGGTGGGCGAGGAGGCGACGTAAAGGAGGGGATCCCCTCCCCCGCCGGAGATCAGACTAGGGAGGGGGGGTAAACACTATCTTTGGAGCGACGAGATTGGGAAGAAAGGGAAGAAGCAGGTGAAATCCATATAATCGAGCAAAGTCTAGCTCGACGAAATGACTCGGTTATGCTCCGGAGGGGAAAGGCTTTGCCAACAATCTCCGATCAAGATGGAGGTCAGGTCGGATATGAATCACACTACGAAGGTGGCGGCTAAAAAGGGGGTACAAAACGGTTCTCGGGTCGACGTGGTGAAGGAAGAGTACATATCCTAGCTGAGAGGCGGCTAGCTGAACTCGAGGACGGGGTTCGACGACGCGGCACGGAAGGGGGGCACCATTGGAGAGATGTAAAGGTTTCGAGAAAAAAAAGTTCTGACGTACGGACACGAGAAAAACACCGAGGGGCCGAGATTAGTGTCAAAGGGACGATCAGAAGAAAGGGTCAATGCCAGAACAGGCCATCAATCTCAAGGGGTAAATCCTGGGTCCGGGGGCCGTCGTTCAAAGACAGTGGCAAAGGACAAGTGTAGTGGGAAAAAAAACCAGTACAGAAACAACACCACGATCTTTAGAACCGCTCAGGGTGCCACCTTACTAGCCGAAGCAGAGTCCGGAAGAGAAAAGGGAAGAAAAATCACCGTGCCAAAGCAACACAGAGACGGCTTCGATCAGCGACGAAACTTTTGACGGGAACGTAGGAGAAAGTATCTCGTAAGAGCGAGTTCGTCCGCAAAGGGGAGGAGGAGAGAGAGAAAGCCTAGCCGCAGCTAAGGGGGCCGGACTCTAGAAATAGTTCAACCCGGGGCGTGCGGGAGGAGCAATTAATGAATAGGTTCGGATGGAGTGCAGGGCGGGGAACTGACAGCGCCAAGGGGCGGCAGACCCGCCGAGGACGTAGTATAACAATGCGTGGAGCCACGCTGTGATAGAACGTGCTGCGCAGGAAGAGAATAAGCGACGCGAAAATGACCTGCCTCTTTGGGAAAGCGGGCGCCAAGGCCGATGGGCTTGCTAAGTCCTGCGCGGCAAAGACGAGACTGAAGGGGAGGCAAGCCTTCTACGGAAAGAGAAATAGATAGGGCAGGTACAATGCGAGCAAAATATTTCGGAACAGCCAATTGGCTACACCGAGGGACGCACACGCTTGCTCCGGGGGAAGAAAGGCGTCTCTTATTGATGGGGGGGAACACTTCTTCTGCGAGTGGGAGAAAAACGTGGCAAAAAAAACCTCTTAGCGCAATTGGGCGAGGCCCCGACGGAGACAAGAACAAAGCTATCGCTGGCCCGCACCTAATCAGCGGAAACACGATCTTGGGAACAGCAATCGTCCGCAGAGAGGTCTCGGGGTCTTGTGGAAACGAGGGATGCAAAGGCTACTAAGGGACGTGGCAGCCGGCTCGTGTCGCATGCACCCGGATAGCGGGCGCCGTGCAGAGGAATTTGCTTGAGGGAAGTGAACGTTAATGCGATAGTGGTAGTGTTTGGGGAACTCGTCGGAAAGTGTGTGGGGAAGTAAAAGGACCATGGGGCGTCTGAAGATGGGGGGGGGACTTGGGCACGGCATCTGGGGGGACGAGGGAACGAGAAACCTGTCGAAGTCTTAGGGTGGGCAGGGGCGGCTGTCGGTCACAACTATAAAAAAGTCACAAAGAGGCAACACCGTGGGTTGCACCGGGCCGACGGGACAGGTAAGTTCGTCGGCGGCCAAACATGTACTCGACGAGAGCACATACCACCAACGGGGGGGCCGTCCACATGCTTCTTCACAACAAGTTCACCGCACCGGGGCGGGAAGTTATGAGTGAAGGAAAAAAGAACGCTCGACGGAAAAGAGAATCGTCAAAACTTCACACAAAGCTGTAAGCTGAGCGAAACGGGAGTCAGCGTGGTCTCGGGAAGGAGTATCGCGGTCACGTCATTTGGAATGGTGAAAAGCCGCGTGGTGACACAAAGAAAGTGGGCTGGGGGGGGGTAGTGAGATCCTCGCGCGCGAGAAAGGAGATACACCCATTCTCGACGGGGGGTCGAAAGGCCCGAGACCATTCCAACGTCATTTGTGGACGGCGCCGGGAAAGAGGTGGAGGGGGGGATCGGACGGAGGTAAATAAGGGGGGTCCAGTGTGGCAATGGGAGAGGGCAATGAAAACTCCGTCCTGCAAGTCTTGCAGGATCAACTGAGAACGGTGAAGATCCCCGACTGGTTTGCAGCGCATAGATGGGTCGGTGGTTCTCCGGGAACACCAACCTGACAACGAAAGAACTGCCCTTATTAATAATGGAAAGAGACGCAATCAGAACGTGCGATTGATGTCGGTGTTCCGGGTGTAGAAACAACCAAAGAGATGAGAGGAAAAAACATTCACAGTTGCGGGGGGGAGCAGGAAAGGGAGAGGGTCTCTGCGTCTAAATGTTCCTCTTGAACAGCTTCGGATGCAGGAGTGTTCAAAGGATTACGGGCATTGGGGCAGGGAGCGAAGGAAAGTACTAATTCTTTCAGAGAAACAGGGGTCCCCGTATGTCTACCTAGTAAGTGGAGCCTCAGCCGGGGGAATCCTGATCGGTCCAATCAAAGGGGGTCGCACCAGAGCGAAGACGCCGGTGCAAACCTGATACGCACCTGTGTTGGCAAAAACTAAGTAACTGCTCCACAGCGCAAGAAAAAGTAAAGTTGGACCGGAAACGAGCTGCAAAGACTCTATCAAATGGAAAAAAAGGAGGAATGATAATTAAGGAGATGTCGCGTCAATCGAAAAAAAAAGGACCGAGGGGCACGCATGTGGAGCGGGGGGGAACAAGGGTGCTTGATCCAAAGTCGGGGGCGGGTACTGAAAGGGGGAAAACGGTCTGAAAAATGAGCGACGGGGTTGACAAAATTGAGGTCTGACTCCGTGAGAAGGTCCGCCGGGACGGGGAATGGGTATCCCGGGAACCCGGGTAAGCTCATCTTATGGAAGGTGGGGAGAAAAACACTATGCCGGATAAGGAGGACGACGTGCTATCGAGAAGCAGGTTTCTTGAGGCAATAGTAGGAAGATTTGACAAAAGCCGCTGTGTAAGCGCAGGGGGCAGGCGATCCTTGGAGGACGGGTGGCTCCCCTGGGAAGGGGGGTGCCGCCTCAGTATGCGGTGATAGACAGTGGTAAAAAAACTAAGTACTAGACCGGGGGCGAAAGAGTTCATTTTCCGTGTGGGTGTAGAGGACCAGAGAACCCGAAAAAAACTGACTCGAAGAACGGGAAGTCGTGGTGTTGAAGTGCCGACGACAATGAACAAAAAATAAGAGAAACTGGCGGGCGGGTAACATGAGGGAGGGGCCCCAAAACAAGCATCGAAATGGCCACAGGTGCCAAGAGGCGATACCCGCCACTAATAATCATCCTGTAATGGAGCAGTCAAGAACGGATGACAGGTTAAGTGAGGATGTCTAAGGGTCAGGACGCCAGAGGAAAAGTTTGTGTCAACGCCGACAGGGGTGGAGTACTGGCTGTAAGGTCGTCGAAACTACAGTATATCGTGGGAACTGGTGTCAACTGAAGAAGATACCTCGTTCAGGATGGCGTATGGAAGACTGACGCAAAGAAAGAAAATGATTTTCAGACACACGGGGGTCCAAGTAGGGGGCAATTACGTGTCGCCAGTCGAGCCGGGGTCTGTCTTCCGTGACCGGACAGGGGATGAAGACGCGGTGGCACGAGGTACTATGGTGAGATGTCGGCGTATCTATGGTGCAAGAAGCAAGAAAGGAAAGTCATGGAGGCGGGGTGGCCCCAGGGGTGGTTAGCGATGGGCTGCCGTGTTAGGGAGGGGGGACTGGAATCTCCACTAACAAGCTTCCCCCACCGCGAACGAAATAACGCCTGATCATAGGAATCTCCGCCAAAAAACCGCGACTAGGGGCAGGGGATGCACAGCGCGAAAAATAGACCATTGGCAACAGGCGCCGACTGTTCCAGCCCTCTCTGAAGAAAAACCACGCCCTTCGGTCATTCCGGAACCACGACTAATCAATCCCCGGCGAAACAAACCCAGAAGCAGGGGGGAAAGGTGCTGGACCCGAGGACGAGAAAAAAAACCCGAGGCGCAAGAGCTATGACACCCGCGAGAAAAGCGACATTAACGAAAAGACGGTCATGGCCGCCACAAAGTGGTACAAAGGAGACAATCGTTTTCTGCCGGAAGAAAAGAAGGAACAAAGGTCGATAGATCTTGCATGTCCGGAAGTCGAAAAAGGGGGGGTGGGGAGGAGAGCACGAATCAAACTCAAGGACCCAAGCAACGAAAAAGAAGGTCAGGCCAGCTCCGGAACAGAGACGTGGAATCTCTGTGAGAAACGTTGCGCCTCCACTCAGATAGGGAGAATCGGCGAACGCCATGACAGTGCCGCCAGGGAAAAAAAGAGTCAAAAAGCTACTCTTCCTCATGAAAGCCGACATAAATCCGCACTCTGGCACGGAGAACGAGAAAATATCAGTACACAAACAAAAAAAAGCTCCTACCATTAACAGTAGGGCACGGTTAGAAGGGAGCTGTGCCAATCGAGTCCATCGGCTCGGCACACGTCGCTGTCGGAAAGACATGGAACAGATCAGGAACACGTGCTCATACCCAAATCATTCGCACGCGGGATAGGAATCATTCTCGGACTCTGGAAACTAAAAGAAGAGGCGTTGTATGAAACACCCCGAGGGGAAGAGCCAACGCCGGAGACGGGACGAAGAGCTACTTTGACAAGAGACGTGGGAGCAAATTGCGTAAGGCGACGCCGGCGGACGGGTGTGCGAAGGTTGCTCGAGGGAGACTAGGTCCGGGGGGGGGAACGAGTCGCGGCCGTCTCGTGGGCTGGAAGAAGGGGGTCACGAGGTGGCGACGGGCGCCTCACTTTGGGAAAAAGAAGTCAACTCGACCACGGAAGTCCAAGAGAGGCGATGGCAGGCACAAATAGGAAAGGGGAACCTACACTAATTGACCGGAAAGGGATGAGTCCGAGGCACCCCCGTTCTGTGCTAAAGGAGGTGCGACCAAGTTCGGTCCGGGAACCGTCGTCGAGAGATCAGATGACTCCTATCGAGGGGGGGGGAAAAAAGGACTGTGAAGGTCAAAGGCGTGAAAACAGTCGTATCCGAAAAACCGTTCGGGTGGTCCGATCCAAAAAAGAGGTCCGAAACTTACAAGAACGTCGAGGTGGCCATAAGGGGGGGGGACTCTGTCTCCTACCCGAAAGCGGGCAAGCTCGAGCCGAGCAACCGTGGCTAAAACATGTATATACACCTCTTCTCGACGAGTCAGCGCGACAACCGAGAAATTTCCCAAAAACGGAAAAACCAAACGAAAGACAAACCCACTCAGCGAGCTGCGGAGGAACTGGCGCCCGTCTCTCTGAACACACATATCCGAGAGGGGAACATTCAAAGTACCCTGCGCACCGGTCGTAAAAGGACTATTACCCTAAGGCAATGGGGCAGTCCGAAATTCGTTATAGAAGAGACGAACGTGCGCGCCATGAGAAGAGCGAGGCGTCACCAGCCTAAAACTGAGCCTCTGATCCCCGCGAAAAAGAGAAAAGGGCTGCCTCAAGGAAGAAGGAGAAAGAATCAGAAGAGAAAACTGAGGGGGAAATCCTTATTCTGTCGCTCAAAGAGAAAAGATAAGAATCCTGCGATTCCGAGCGGTGTGCGAGCCAGGGTCCTTTAGCAAGGAGGGGTGTCATGGGGGGGGCTATTCACCGAGACGAGGAAGATCTTCAGTTTCCTGAAATCGAGGGGGGAACGACGTGTCCGGGGAGAAGTACGCCGTAAACTACTAACATGCCATGTCTCCAACATACTATTATCACGTGCAAAAGAGGAAAAAAGACTACATATACCATAGTAACGAGGTGCATTAGAAGGGGGAGAACATCGCGACGGTCCCTAACGTGACTTAAAAAAATGGCAGGACAAGCGAAAGGTACGATCGCGGAGCGCCAAAAGAAGCCTCAGGTCGCCTGGAGGAGAAGGATGGGAGCCGCTGCTAGCCTCGAGGACTAGCTGTTACGTGATCAGGGAAGCTTCTGGTCAAATGTACCAGAAAAGGTCGTAGGACCATCGATACAAAGTGGTCGTGTCAAATTCAGGACGGGAAAGGACAACAAGATGCAACGAACAAAATCAAAAAAGCGAATTATCGCTAAAGACCCGGTGTCAAAGAAGCCAGCGAGGGGATGCGACCGGCTCGGAATCTGCTTGGCAAGCGCGGGAATCGGGCTGTAAGGGTGATTGACAAGGTGGGGGGAAAAAAGAAAGACTCTTCGGCCGGCGCGCGAAGGCAGTCCTGGGAGGTTAAAAGAGTACTCAGCACGCGTCCGTGCCAATGACTCATCTGGGCTAGCGCTCACGCCCCGGCGGCCACGAAAGAGAATCGATGCAGTACTCAGCTGGGGAAAATTGACCTTCGACTGGCCCAGGGGAGGATACAGCGCAAGGGATCAGAGAAGGCGTCATCTAAGACTCAGGGGGGACGATGTCATCGATCTCCTTCGGGGGTTCGGAAGGAGGACAGTTTCACCGACGGGAGAGAGAAATTCTATTGTTGTCGTAGATGACGGGATCTATTGAACGGCGTGAACGCCAGCATCTTGACATACTTTCCACAAAAAAGAGAGTTCCTGCATCGTCTCGACGCTCGCTGGATCCAAGAAAAGAATCCGGAAAAGGGAGAGGGCGAAAAAAAAAGAACTCTAACACAAGTGGGAAGGAAGAAGATATAATTATACCTCCTCTCTCGAAAAAGAGCGAGGTCGGGCGAGACGCCGCGAAGTCTAACTCATGAGGAGGGCTCTTGGGGAAAGTCAGCACGCAAATGGCCAGTTTCACATAAGGGGGTCTTAACAGAGCCGCTCACTACACAAAATCCGGAATATCCTTCGGGCCCACATGGGGTCGATGGGGGAAAAAAAAAAAAAAACCCTCAAGACGGAAAAAATCGCCCTCTAGTCGGCGTATGTCCGGGAGAAGCAAGACGTTGCGCCTGGAGAGCCTCCATCTGCCAGCGAAGGTAAAGCCGAAAATCCGAGGGAAATAGTTAGGTGGCCGTCAAGGGACGTCTGCGATTCGATCGAGCGGCTTGGGAAGAACTTTCTACTAAGCTAGCTGACAAAAGTGAAAAGGGAAGAAAGATTCTTACTAGCAGTAAAAACGATATAAGAGGCGGGAAGTCAAATCCACGAAAAGGAAACATCCGCGCTTCTTAAATGCGATGAACGGTAGCGGCAGCAAGGAAATTTGGAAACCAAAGGGTGTAGAGGGGATCCATTCTCGAGGGGGCGTCACGTGGTAATCTGATGGAGGGAAGTCCACTACAACAGCTCTATCCGACTATGCAAAAACAAGTCATCCCCGAGGGGGCGACCAGCTCGATATCGAGGGCGCAGAAAAACGCTGAGCAAAGAGGCGAGCTCCTCCTCGGGGACGGAGGAAAAGGCTCTTTATTTAGGCGCTCTAGATCGTCCACGTCTTGCAAGCAAAAGTAAGAACTCTGGGAACGGAGACCGCATAGACATCAAGCGCGGAAGATCTCGTCTGTGGGGGAGGAACGGGGGAGGAAAAGGGCAATGACAGGAAACAAATGGGACTCTGTCGCATCAAAAGGAAGTCGGAAGGACGCAGACTGAAAGAAAAAAAAGAGGGAGCCAACCACTCTGAGGTAACGGGAAAAGAAAGGAAAGATATAGCCTCTAAAGAGGAAAAACCTAAAAAAACTAGTACACACCCCTCAGGGAGTACACGAAAAAACTTCACTTGATCGAACAAAAACAGCGTCTAGCACAATCCTTAGAACGCTGGGGGAGTCGCCTGCGGACCACATCAGGAAGACAAAATTTAAGGTAGAGAGAGATGCTGACCTACTGGGAAGGAGGCCGGGGAGAGAACTTGGGAGAAAGGTCTGGCGGTGATTATGACGGGGTTTAACGCAGGGCAGAACGCGGCGACCGGACTGGAGCTAAAGACTTCGGCAGAATAAATCCGGAACGGCCGGATCGCATAGGGACGGTGCAGACGGGCGGACAGGGTCCAATCGCCCTCAGGGATCGGTGTAGGGGGGGTTCTTAAGTAATAGACAGCGGAGAGAACATCTTTGGGGGAGAGGGAGTGGGGAAAAATCGAGGTGGGTTCAGAGTAACTCGTCTCCTAAAATTTTATCAACTAGCGAGAAAGGATTCGGGGAGCTCGACTAGATTGCGCTTAAGGAGTAAAAAAAGGGGAACAATTGACTGGGGGCCACCTCGCCGTGATGGAAAGAGGGAACGCAGCAGGGATACATACAAGACAAAAAAGGAGAGGTGAATGCGTGAACCGATGGGGTTGGAAAGAAGGGCTGACTTTGGAGAAACGCAGGGGAAACAAATCCGAAAAAACGAACTCTCTTCTGGAGGGGATCTCTCGAGACTTTCTACAAAAACTAGGACCCCGTACAAAAAGGACCAAAAACAGTACGAGAAAGACGGGCTGCTGACGGACCTCGTCAACCTCGTAAGGGAGAGTGTCGGGAAACCTTCGAATAAAGTGTTTTCCTCAAGCGTAGGAGAAGTGAAATCCTGGATAATGGGACCGGTCTGACGATGCTAAGAGACAAATTGGGGCGAACAGTCGGGCCAAAGGGACCGGAGACCGGGAGACAGGCGCAAGCAGTCTCAGGACCATTAAGTAAAAATCGATCTCACCCTCCTCTAGAATCACCTATGAGTGCGAGGAACAAGGGGTCCTCCCAGGTCGCGGCAAGTTCTAGGGAAATCAAAAGCTCCGGGAGCTTCTCAGATATCATAAAACAACGCAGCGGGTGAACAGGAATATGGCAGCGAATCTCGGGATAAAACTCGTGAGGGGAAAGATAGATAACACAAGTATCACATCATGAGCCAGGGTCGGGCTGGGGCAAATCTTGAAGGAGAAGAGCACGCTTCTGTAAAGCTCACTAGACTTATTAACTGCTTTCACAGCGAGACGCCGGTACGAGATAACGACATAAAAAGAATCAAGAGTCAAGTAATGAGAAATCTTGTCACGGGCTGGATCAAAGGAGAAAGGCAGTGCATAGGTCTAGGAATGCAGCCTGGAAAGCAAAGCCTGCCTGGGGAGGAAACTTCTAAAGCACGCCTGGAGTGAAAGCAGAGCAAAAAGTCATATGATGAAAAGGCACTTTCCCCTCAGATCTGACCAAGATCAGGCGCCGTTATCCTTTAAACGCGTAAGTGGGGGTTAAAGGCGTCAAAACCCAAAAAAAAAAGGCGATCGAAAAAAAGTGGGAGGGAAAAAAGGGGGGTTGAAAGTGTGTAGGAGCATTAAAAAAATAGAATGTGAGAGAGAAGTCATTGGTCCAGACGTATGAACCGGGCAAGAGAGATAAGTCCACCGCAAGTCATGCTCTCGCGGAAAACTGACAGCGCGGCAACGAAAGAAAGTTATCGATGGGTGGGAAAGATTCAGTTCTACTATGGAAGGCTACTCTTTTTCCAGTGGGAAAAATTTCTGGACATAAAGGGAGCGGGGCCTTGGTCGCAGTGGCGTTTAAAGAAAAGGGTTATGTGTGGGGAAAGGAGAAGCGGTGAACCATTTGTTACAAGTGGAAAGGGGAACTGTGCGTAAGGGAAAAGGGAAATCACTTCGAATCATAGCAGAGAAAAAGGCGAATCTACAGAGTAGGGGTCAAACGGGAACGTCTAGCTCAAAAGGGGAAGACTAAGCGATGCATGGGAAACAGCTGTAAAACCGAGTTGGGGAAAGCGCACGAACTTTAAGGGGAGGATGAAAACAAGCGCTGGAGCCGCCGGCGATCTACCGCACAATCACAAAAAAAGGTACTGACGTAAAACCACAGAGCACGACAGGGCACAAGTCGTCATTCAGCACAACCCTTACAGGAGAAAATCAACGCGGGGCAAAAGGTACGTACAGTACATAGAAATCGAGGTGGACGTAAGGCTAACAAGAGACCCAGATAGATGAATGGCGAAAACTATATAGCAAGAAGTCCTTAAAGAAATACATATCTGCTGGGTGGATGATGTCTGTTTGACCGTGCAAACTTTTTCCAAAAAGACTGGGAGGAGACTGCAGCGCGGCTCCACTGCCTAACGTCAACAACACATCGAGCTTGGGAAGGAACGCATAGCAGCGCGAGAGGGGTGACCGTAGAAAAGGGGTCGAATACAGCAGCGTGCCCAATCAAAAAGGGATAATTTCAGTTCTTGGGGGGGGGGGATCGAATGAAGAAAGCCTGGAACGGGCTGCGGGTCAGGAAGTCAAATTGCTAAACCCGAGAGTGGGGGCGAGCCTTCCAGCGTGGAGCAGGGGGGAATCATACCGACACCCCATGGGAAAAGCCTCTAGCCTGTCGACTGGCACGAAAAATGGTCTGAAAGGAGCCCAAAGCGTTTAAGGAAGGCGCTGGAAGGCGACAAAGCGGAGGGGAAGGAGGAGCGTCCAAGAACTCTTTCTCTGGGGAAGGAGGTCACACGGGCAGAATATTAGAGGGAAGGGGGAGAAAACGGCGGATCCTGCAGAACGCGGTTAAAAGTTATTCAAACGTAGCGAGGGGGCATCATTAGATACTAAAGGTGAAAACTGAAGGTGCGCGCCGCAACACCGTCTGGCAGCCAGTGGTTTAACACGAAACGAGAAATCTCACATTCTCTCCGAGCGGACTGCGTAAGCGGGCAA
>Ga0179593_1412519_pt1 | contig 20166 bp, 15 predicted proteins | sample CZODoug2_1_08_16_FD_185931 | JGI IMG/M metagenome (GOLD analysis project Ga0179593, IMG submission 185931) | Vadose zone soil fungal communities from Angelo Coast Range Reserve, California, USA - CZODoug2_1_08_16fungal (PacBio error correction) | ecosystem: Environmental > Terrestrial > Soil >...
AAAAAATTTAGAAGGGGGGGGAGGTCGCGACTTCAGAGTTTGTTTCATATTGCGTGGAGGTGACTCACGTTAACACTTGGGACGGAGAATCAAGAAAGTCCGTTGGGTAAAGTCCATCTGGAAGGGCTGGGGGCAGTGACCGGAGACGCAGGGAATTTAACACTTTCATTTGGTCTAAGACAACGGGGATACGTCAATCTTGCTTTTACCAGGGGAACCACGAGTGGTCAGATACCAATTCCTCTCATATAGAAACTCATAAAAGTCAGTTCTTGCAAACCTGATATCAATGGACAAAAGAGAGAGTTTATTGGAGCGTTCTCAAAGCGCAAGGACGGAGGGAAGGTGTCATGATAAGAAGAAGACGCACAGTACAGATGAGAAGCCTTTAATGGGCTTGAGAATAAAGGAATCCATTTTTGAAGAAGGGAGCTGCGGTGGTTTTCGAATCTACCGGATGAGACGAGTTCGCCACGGCAAGAGGCCTTCCAAGACCACTCTTTGTGCCACCGGAAGAGACGGCTCGCCCGTCGATGACGCTGCGGGCGGAACTCGACAAGCCGCCTCCGCGGTAGGTCGGGTGCGCGAAACCCGCTGTGACGGGGGTCGGGAACCGCCGGGAAGGTGCAATTTCCGCAAGTCACAAAAGAATGCGGATCAGGTTTTCAATAGAAACGGGGGATAAATGCAAGTTCTATATTAACCCGTAAGAAAGCTAGGAAGCCGTAGAGACACTGGGAATCCCCAACAAGGTTGTTGAGAGTGAAAGTTCCTAATTTTTTAATATGAGAAGACCCGCCGCGAACGGGCTTTAAGTAGGTTTGTAGGATGCAAGTTGATTCCTGGGAATCCTCCACCGTCCCTTTGCTCCCATAGGGGGGAAATCTTCGGGGAGACCATTCCAATAAGGCGCAAAGATGGCTTTCAAGGGATGGAGACGGGATAGTGTCCAATGAGGGTAAAGGTCGGAAAGCACGTGGGGGGGTTTATATCGCTCAACAAAAAAAGTATTAGGAGAAATGAAAACTACAAAGGGGGGAGAAGGCCGGGGGGGGAACGACATACAAGAGTAAAACAAGGACGGGGGGCGCTTCGGGGGGAATATGGAAATTCCTCGTATCTGATAAAGAGTTGCAATTATTTTGAAGGGGCAGAAAAAAAGACAAACCAAGGAAGAGAAGGGGGAGGGGCTACAAGAAAACTCGCTGGGGGCGACTTTGAAACAGGGAAAGGGGGCACCTCAGCCGGGAGCACCTGAGTTTCCAAGGCACTGGGGTTAAGGCAAGAGAGAGCAAAAAAAAGAAGGGAGCCGGATTACCAAAAAGATAAAAGATGAAGGGGCTCAGAGATTGCGGATACCTAAGGAGGAAGACGGGGTTCAGCCGCGAGGGGCAATCGACTTGGGTCCTATCACCTCTATACTGTAGAAGAGACAATGACTAGGCGCCTGTCGAGTTCCAAATCTGGAACGGTAAACTTCGTCGCACTTCTGCGACGATTAGATAGTAAAAGAGTGGAGGTTCGAGGAGAGGGGAAAAGAAGCGAACTAGCCTGAAGATAGAAACCACAGCAGCCGCTCCCTCTTACAACCATTTATAACTAGGAGGGGAGTCTCACTCAAAATGAAAAAAAAATCAGGCTCACGTGTTGGGGACGTTGAGATCATAGGGAAGGGACAACCGATCAAGAACGGAATGGCGTTGCGCCGTACCGTCAACTTACCGCACGGTGTGTTGGGATCGAAGGTGTCAAGAAGCCCTCCTAGAAGTAATATGCAGTGTCCGGTAATCAATGGTGGACCCACTTCAAAGTCAATCTTGAGAGAGGTTGGAAGGGTCAAACCATGAAACCCCTGGTCCCAGGGGAAGAAATTATTCTTAACTTTCAAGGGCACCAAAACGACTTAAGCTCAGATCCCCATTTGCGAGCTTCAAAAGAAATTTGGCGGATGGGGTGCCCTGTGCGACAAATCCAGCAATATGCCCAAAGCTGCGAGCGACAAGTGAAACACGGACACATATCTATTAGCAAAATGCAGTCGGATGGCTGAGCGATATATTTTTTGTTATGGGAGTGGTTGTGAATCTAGACTGGATGTTTTGGGATACTTCGTGACAGCTCAGGACGCTCATTACAGAATGCACCAATGCGTGTGGGGGTTCCTTTGAATGGGCAGAGGTTAATTAACCTGGGGGGAGCAAGAAGGGACAGCGGTGGGGGGAACATGCTGTAATAAGTGTGGGGGTCGTTCGGGAAAGGGGGAGTCTTTCTCTGCCCAATCCTGTTGACCCCATTACCCTGGTATATAGGTCCGTCGTACCGCAACACATACTGCGCACAGGCCAGAAAAAAAAAAAGAGGAACACTCTTTTAGGTTGAAGGCAAACATTCGGTACCCTCCATCCCAAGGGAAGCATGTCCGGCATGTACAGCTGGAAATTTCCCAATGCCATCCTTACAAAGACATTTCAGGAAAAGTAACCGCGCCTGCCTTAAACCCCACAACCTTTTTCGACACAAACAGTTCGCGTTGGGATTACGCGGCGTGGGGGAGAAAGCTCCAGTTCCACAGAAAAATTATCGGCTGGTCTATCCGGGAGGCAGCTGGTATAACGCAACATGGACTCAGAACTGACGAGGCACATCACCTTGCGAAAGGGTCGGGGTCCAAGGGACCGTAACGCGCAAAGCACTAGCTCGAGCCGCGAAGGAAAAAAATTGGAGGATCCTTCGGTAGTTTACTGGACCACTACGGCAGCTCAATCAAGGGAGGAACCGAGTTTGTAGGCCTAGGCGATGCCCGGGTGCCGGGGCATTAAAGCGCGGCAACTGGAAACGACCAACGCGCAAGGGGAGGATATACGTCAGGCATCTGCTTTTGTGATGAAGAATTCTCCCGAAAGGGCAGTTGAGAAAACGGGTCCGAGTCGCCCGTTGTCCGACTTACCAGCACGCAGGTGTGTTAGCGTGTATCGCCAAAAAACTGGTAGGCTGAAATCTGGGAGGCACACCTTCGTTTTACCATTGGGGATCACCCTCCTACAGCGAATCCGGATTACAGGGTTGTGAGACGGGAGGGGTGGGTTAGGGGGTTCGGGCCTTGGGAAAAAAACATGAAGACCCCGCAAAAAACAGAACAACGGAGGATTGACAGATCGACTGGGCACGAATAGTCCCGATTCAGCGACTAACCCAAACACCAAGAAAACTACATCCGGGGGTTCACACGGAGGGAAGTGACAAGGGAAAACTTGCCTATTGTGGGAAAACGTAGCCAGATTTGACAGCACGGCAGAAAGGTCGTTTATGCAATTACACAGAACCGTCGGGTATTAGCAACGTTCGACAGCAGGACTAACTTGCCCTAAAGAAGGTTGTGAAACTAAAAAAGATGATTTCTTCAAAGCCGTTCTGGCGAGACAGGTGGAATGCGGAAGGACCAGAACAATCGGGGAAGAGATTTAGCGACAATACTCGAGTTTAAGGAGAGAGGACTTAGTTTTCAATCTACCTCAACGAAGTCCCGAAGCGGGCGATCGGATGCTAGCAGCGGGCGATTTCGCGTTCCGGAGGGTGGGAACGAACAACACAGGAACTGTGTGAATTGGGTTACCCTAGATCAAGGGCTGGGCAAGGTACTAAGTAAACATGAGAAAAGCCGATCCACTTATGATTACACAAGGATCTACCCATCCGGAATCCGAAAACGACTGTTGGCAAACCAGGCGAGGGGTGGGAGAATTGTCATAGAAGGTACGACATGGTATGTCGTTGACGATGGCCTAGCTGATCAAATCCAAATAACAGTAACATGCTATGGATCTGGCGGAGGCTCCGAAGTGAGGACGAAAGGGGTGTAGGGAAAGTTTCTGACCTGTTCTCCGGGGGTCCACGAGGGCAAGACAGTTCGAACTAAAAGATTACGGGGGCATTGGACCATGGACGCGTTCACCATTTAAGGGGGTAGGGCATAAAATTTGCGCACCTAACGGATAGGGGGCTACCAAAGCACCAGAGGAGATTGACATAACACCATCTGTTCCTGGACTTGAAGTCTAGTACACAATCAAAATGCAAAGAAGTGGCCCCAAAAGTTTTTCATATTTAAGGGAGCAGGCGTGAGGGGATATCAACAGTCGCAACGAAAAATAATAATCAGAAAAAGCGAACCAGCCAGCTAAGAAAATTACTGTTCTAAGTTATTCTGTTGCCAGGTTGGTTTGAACGTTCGCTCTCGTCCGAGGGGGTTCCGGGGGTGTCAGAGGTGAAAAGAACGAAACTTACATCCGCGAACGGAGGGGGATGTTGGGTGGGCGCAAAAGGCAAGGCGGGGGAAGCCAGGGAGGATAGTGGTCCGAGGGCGGAAAGTGAACGGGAGAATGGGGGAGGGGGGGTAACCCAGCGGGAACGAATTCGGTGATGGAACGTACCCGGAGCCAAATCTTGCTTTAAATCGGGTGGTGGGCACATCGTTCTATTCCAAGTAAGGCAAATGGAAAGGAGGGGTGGTTTAGAGGGACAAAAAGACGTGGTAGGGATCCCTCTCTCGTGTACTTGAGGGGTTCGGCTCAGGGTTAGAAAAGCGCAAAGAAATGTTTGAGTCTGGAAATTACCGCCGAAGACGAAGAAAAAGGGGGAAGAAAAATAGACAAAGGAGGAAGGGAGTGTGGATTGGTCTGGTAATAATCGGCCTAGTTATAAGGGGGAGGGAGCAGGCGTGGGGGGTGTCTAGCCGAAATACGAGTTCGGGGCAATAGAGAATGCCCAAAGAAGAAACGGCAGTTGGGAAACTAAGGGAAAAAAAAAACCGGCGGAAAGGGGGGGGGGACATACAATAAACTCGAAAGAAGTCAAAAACTGGAGGCGGGGAATAAATTAACAGGGTTCTAGGAAAAACCCGTCGTTCCTGTCTGTACTGATCATGTCTATTTCCGCAATGGAGAGGAAATCCAAAAACGGCTGAAGGCGGCTGAGTGGCATCGCCATAGGGGTATACCTGGGGGCAATGAAACGGGCAGTTAAAACATTTTGGGAACAACGACTGGGGGGAACGCAGTGGAGAAGGCTATTCCACCCCACGCCCCAGGGGGTTGGGGGGAAATTTCAATTTATGAGGGGAGAAAAGAGACAACGCGGGGAAAGGGGAGGGGTCGGCGCGGAGTCATTCAGGCCCAAAAAAGCCGCAGGCCCTGAGCAGAAGAAGGGGAAGGTCATAAAAGACCGCAAGAGCAAAAAATTGGAGCTCTTCCCGAAGAAACGGGACACCAGGATGAAAGGGGACGGGTCAGCAAAAGGGTGGGAGGGAGGCAGACAAAAAACAAAAAAAGTTTTAGAAGAGAGAGAACAGAAACGCGGGGGGGAAACTCAAAAGAAACTGGAAAAAGAAGGAAAGAGGGGCCGGTAAAAAACAGATGGCTCTGCGGGGATGTATAAAACCTCGCTGGGGCTCAATTAAGGGGAGGGGGGAATGGGAAGGCGCTAAAATAGAAGTAAAAAGGCTGGCTTCATCCTCTTCGGACTCCGACATAAAATCGCTTTATTCAAAAGGTAAAAAAGTTGGGGGGGGGAAGGTGGGAAAAAAAAGGGAGGTACAAAGGGGGGAAGGAACTAAAAAGGTGCAATCGAAGGAGGACCAGGTACCGGGGGAGCGCGGCAACGGGAAGAAAAGGATACCAACCAAAAAAACGCTATGAAAAGGAGGAGAAGGGACAGGGGAAGGGGAAATTGGTCAACCAGAATGAAATACTTGAAAAGACCGTACTACGCAGTTTAAAGCGCACCAGAAGAGGAAGACGAAAACGAACGGAAATGAGTCCCGGACGGGGGTCCTCCTTCAGGTCTAAAACTGCGAAAGCCTTGGATCAAGGAAAAGCGGGAGGGGGGGGGGCATGCATTGACGCAGGCGAAATCAGTAGAAAAACCATGAAGACGATTCAGGGTTAAAAAGGGGGGGGGAGTTAAACAAGGGTCAAAAAAACTGTCAGGGAGGGAGGAGAGAGAAACACACCGACATACGCTCCAAAAAAACCAAGATAACGAGGGGGCAAAGCTCACGAAACAAACCCACCTAAGGAGTCAGTGGAGATTGGAAAAAAAAAAAATTTCGAGGACTTCCGAAGGGGAGAAGTAAAACGAGGCCCATGACCCTACTTGGGAGCCTAAGAGCGAACAAGAAGACAGAGATTGGAGGGACAGGCCCCTGGAAATTAACCGGGCCGGATGGGGGAAGGGTACGGGGAACTAGGGGGAAAAACAAGATGGGGCCAAGACAAGGTGGGCGCGCTTTTTTGGAGGGAGAAAAAATGACAAAGCAGTCCCTATTTGGGCCGGCAATGCGCGCCGTGAAAAGGGAAAGACCGAAAATGCTCGAGAAGGGAATCCTGTGCTCGAGGAAAAAAAAAACTGGTAGAGGGAGTGGACATTCTTCAGCACAGAAGAAGTCAAAAAATACAGGCGTCAAGACATAAACAAACCTTGGAAAAAGGGAACTTAAAAAAAGCATGGAGGTCAAGTAGGAGATAGAGATTTTGTTTAGACCTTTATCGTTACTCGGTAGGAGGGGGACACGCGAACTGGCCAAGGCGGAACTGGAAGGGAGGGAACCAACTGGGAGGGGTGCCGTGATGGGGTTTGAGGAGGAAAGGGGAATGAAGAAGAACACAATCCTGCTGCATAAGGGGGAAGAATCTTAAGAGGGGGTTAAAAGGGGGCACATTAAAGAGTATTTGGCGGGGATAACAATGTTAGGGAAAAGAATTCCCTGTGGAAAAAGCCTTTAGACCCTGGGAAGGGGTCAGCTTCGACTGTTCAACGAATGTGTAAGATTGAAACCCGGAATGAAATCAAATGAACCCCAAAAAACCCTGATGCAAACCTTCAGTTTTGGAAAAGTGGGGGCGGAAGAAAGCGTAGAAATCCCGGGGAAAAATCAAACATGAGCAAATGTAAGTCATGGGGACCCAGTAGAGGGAAAAAATGACTTAAGCGTCAGACATAAGTAAGGGGATTAGCCCTTCTCCTAAAGGCCAAGGGAGAATTTGTCTTGAATCCTTCAAGTTTCTGTCAGCTTTGGGTAAAGAATCAAGAGGGGGGGGGGTCAACCAGAAAGGTTCTAGTTGGTCAGAAGGGGAAAAAAGGAAGGGGTGAGACAAGCCAAACCCGACTGGGAAAATAGGTAAAACGGACGTGAAACTCCACAGTGGGAAATGATAAGGGAAAAAGGGAGAAACTTGAAACGGCAGAAATCTCCCCAGGGGAAGATGCACGAAAAGTCGCAGTCAAGGCTGATCATTCGGGTAAGGTTTGGGGGAGGGGACAGAAAAGGAAGAGAACTCCAAAGGAACAGAGGAGTATGGGGGGCCTGAGGGAATTGCCAAGAGGAACGGGGTGCGGGTTGATCCGCGAATGAACATAGAGGAGGGGGAAAAGCGCACGGGGAAAATCCCTATCGAAAAAAGGCAATCGATGGGGTTTGGCAAGGAAATCGCAAGCACAGGACGGAAGTAAAGAAAATTTAGGAGAGAGAAAAGTTGCAAGGCAAGGGAGGCACAGAAGGGTTTAGGGGGACAGGGGATTGAGGAAGCAAATAACACCTTACTGTCGCACGGGGGGAAGGAATAAGGGGGGGAAAAAAAAGAGCCCAGTCGAGTGGTTGTCGCAATTTAGAACTAAACTACTGACAGGAAGACTAATCGTTCCTTGGGGGTTCCTTCTCCTGCTGTTGGGGGGGGGTGATTAAGGGAAAGGAGACGCGGGTACTGGGGAAGTTCAAACTTAACCTGGGCCTCTCTAGGAAAACAACCACAAAAGGGGGGGAAGGGGTTCTGGACGGACCTAGGGGGAAGGAGAAAATATTGGAAGCTACTAACGCCCTCAAACCACCGAAGGGAATCACTTAAAAAACTAATCCGATTAGAAGGGCAAACGCAGGGAGTCAGGGGAAAGGTAAACTCTAAGGTCCTATTAGTGGGTCGAAAGGGAACAATAAAAAAAAAAAAAAAAAAAAAACAGTGTCCGCAAGTAAGTTTTTATGAAAGAAACCCGGGGAAAACCGGCCTGCTTGTGGTGAATGAAAGGTCCAAATGACAGAGGACGAACTTAATCTTCAAAAGGAAATGTCAAAAAAGAAAAGGGGAAAGGGTGGTATCGGGGGGGTTACGAATAGGGTGCGAAGAGGGTTTATCTGAAATCAACAACATAGCCCAGCTGGAAAAATTGAAGGGCGACCAAAGCTAATACGTGGGTATTGAAAAAAGGGATGAGTGTCACGTCCTACAACCGTAGAAATAATAGGGAAGGGCGATCTTTTCGTGAGAAAGCGTGGAGGAAGTTGGAGAGGGTCAATTTCGAGGAACGCCCTAAAAGGAAGGAAACAGTTCTAAGGGGGGGGGGCTCATTTTTACGGGAGAAGGGGGGGGCGGGCTGTTGTTATCACATCTTATCGTAAAAAAAGAAACGATCCCACATTTTGAAGGTGAGGAAACTGGATGGAGCCCAACAAAAAAAAAAATCGCAGGGAGGAACAAGGAGAATGGGGGGGGTACAGCAGAGAATTAGAAAGGGAAACGAGTCTTTTAGCCTAGGCCTGACATGATACCGATACAAGGCATGTCAATAAAAGGAAAAGATGCTGTGATCTGGAGGGGAGGGTCCAAGTAGGAAGAAACAAGAGCGGGGTTCGATGGGGGGGGCCTGTGAAGCAAGAAGTTGGAAGAAAGCTCAAAGGGAAAAAAAGAATAAAAAAGGTAGAAACTTTCACAAAGGGGAAGCAGAAGGGTCGGAAGAGAAATAGAGGACCCCCAACAATTTAAACATTCATCCCCAAGAGGAAAGGAAGGCTCAACGTGGGCGATGAGCAAAATCAAACTGCAAAACTGCCACAGAACGGGTTACCTCGGGGAGGAACAGGACGTTGAGAGTGTGAAATAAAAATAAACTACAAATTCCACCCAGCAAGGACGAAATATCGCGCGGAAAAGCAATGGTGATTGAAAATGGGAGGGGGATCAGACGGCTATTTGGGGGAAAAAGTGGGTTGCGATGGGCTTGACTCAACAGGAGGACCTCGACTCGGGGGTTGTACAAAAACCATACAGTCGGGGAGGGAGGGTTACCTATATGGAAGTGAAGTGAACTGGACAGTCATTTAACAGAATCGGGCCAGTGGAACGGGGGGAGGGGGAAGGATTAAACAATCAGCATGCCTGGATTTTCCAGAGTTTGGGGCCCAGCGTCTTTGGGGCTTTCAAGTGAAAAAAAAATGTTCATGGGAGAGGAGGACCCTGAGTGGGAGCAGAGCCAGAGCATCTGTGGGTGGGCAGAGGGGAGGCGCAAACGCAAACGAAGACGCTGAGGGGAGCCAGATCGCAGACGACGCACAATTACATCGGGGGAAATTCAAAAAGAGTTTTGGGAAAAGGGTCGAGATCTAAGTTAAAAAAGTGAAGAGAGAGCAGGCTGTGGCAAGATCGGCTGTCAAGAAGGGGCGAAAAGTCAGTATGGAAAAAATCCCAGAATCAAGAAGGGGAACTGAAAACATGCGTCAGGCAGAGGGCGAATAAGGTCAGAACAGCGTGCCTTAGAAAAGGGCCGGGCATAAGCCTGCGGCTGGCAGGAGAGGGGGCGCGGAAACCTGCTGATTGGAATGAAATAAAGTGACAGAGGGAAAAAGGGTCAATCAGGCAAAAAAGCTCATCTGGAGGGAGTTGAAAGCTCTAAAGGAGGGGAGAAGACATCAATATTGAACCAGTTAGAAGAGGGGGGAAGAACTAGTGGGAGCCACTTTGGGGCAAAAAAAATTTTTTGAAAGTAGAGGTGGCATCTTGAATGAGGGCGAAAAACTCTAAAGAGGGCAGTATTTGTAGGAATCGAGTCAGGAAAATAATAAAAAGCCAGCCACACTTTCAAGAGAAGGCATGAAACCCCAAGGAAGAGCACGATCCATCTGTCTCTTAATGAAAAAAGGGCATGGACGTGGCAGAATCACTTGGTAGTTGGGGGATCTAATAACAAAAAAAAGGATAGTAGGAAAAGAATAGGAACAACGGTTCACCGAAAAAGGGGAAGGAATGCATAAGGGAGGAAAAAGAAAAACAGATAAGTTCGAAGCGGGGGATTACCTAAAAAAGTCATCTTGAGAATAGGCTTGCTTGGGGGGGGGAGGCATTCGAAAAAGGCCGCCGAAACAAACATAAGTCAGAAGCTCGGGAAAACAAAAAGATAAGAACTCGTTCAGCAAACGGAAAAAACATGTGGACAGGAGAATCGAAGGCAAGAATGGGAACACGTGTGACAACGCAACGTCATAAAGGTAGCACCAACAAGGGGGGGAGGAAGGAGGCAACGGAAACAGAAAAAAAACAACTGAAAGGAAGAGTATGAATGCTTAAATGGGGGGAACCGGAAGGCAGATACTTCCGACCCGGTGAAAACCAAATTTTGAAGAGCGCACCAAAGAAGAAGGTCCGCCGCCAACTGTGAAGTGTCAAGCAAGAGGGGGACGGAACATGTAATCGCCGAAGGGACCCTTGACCAGAAAGCGGGGAGTTGTTCGTCTATGGGGGAAAGAGTCGCCGTTCTGACCGAAGGTCATCCCTGTTAGAAAAAACCGGAAAAAGCTCCCAGGACAACCCGTGTATAACTCGAGGGTCCAAAAAGGAAATTCCAACAACAGGGGCAGATAGGGGGGGTCCCCAAAGTCTTCTTCGAAACCCGGATCTAAAGGTCGTAACCGACGTCTCCTTGACGAAAAGCGGCCCATCGTCAAGTCTAACGGGGGGGCATATAAAAAAGAATTAAAGCAGGCAAATCATCCAGAGAAGGAAATAGGCCGGGGGACTTTTCCAAAAGAACGGGGGGGGGGGCACAAATTGCAAGCAATCAGGGAGCAGGGGGGGGGGAGAGACCAATGAACCGTATTCGGTTAACGATTTTTACAGTAAAGTGAGAGTCAATGCAAAAAGATCAAAACGTCTCTGGACTATCTAAAGGAAAAAGAACTGGGGCAAAGATCAAAAAACGCTTTGGGGGCGGGACGGGGTCCCTGGTGCGTCGCACCATTCCAACCGGAAAAAACTCGGGAAGGGGGAGAGAATTCAACAGTAACAGTTAAAAAAAAAAGATCGAAGCTGCTTAATGGCTGAGACGCGGGAGAAGGTTTTAGGGAGAGAGGGGGAAGGCCGCGGGTGGGATATCGACCCTAGAAAAAGGGAATGGGGAATTACCGATAGGAAAAAAATGTCTTGCAAATTGAATGGGGAGGTGGGGGAGAAAAAAGGGCTTGCTCTTCCATCAGCAGGAGGGAAAAAGGGAGAATCTTTTGGAATTGCTGAAGTAAGGTTTCGGTTGTCTAAATTAAGGTCGCTGAACGGTTCGGGAAAGAAAGGACGCTTTGACCGCATGGGGGGAACGGGGTCGTTATCATCTTCGAGGGGGGACCTGGGTCAGAAATAGGTGAACTCCGGAAACAGAACAAAGGAGGAAAAGTCCTTTTAGGGGGTTGAGCGGATCACTTCGGAGATACTCATAAGGAAAAAAAGCAATCATTTCACGACCCTTCCGCTACCGAAGGACGCCAAAGACCTGCAAAGACATATTCTGGAGGTAAAACAGTCTCAATGAAATCATTTCACTCGACTGGTTAAAAGGTCAGAGACCTTGGGAAAAAAAAGGCGGTGGTTGGTGAATCACCATCGTCCAGAATGGTGGAAGCTGGGGGGCCGCAATTCCGGGAGGGGGGGGTAAATGAAAAGATCCGTGTACAAGTAAAAGATTTTCACGAAAAAAATGAGGAGGGGGAGTACGTTTCCCACGCCCGGGAGGGGGGCGCAAACGCCAAAGTTCAGCCCAGATAACGGAACTGTCCAGGGGGGGATGGCAAAAAAATCAACAGCATATCCTCAGGATAAACGAGCGCAGGATTGTCGAAAAAAATTGAGAGTCAAAGCTGAATGGGTCGGGGGTTCAAGTTCAAATTGCCAAGAAGAACGCCAACGAGAAAGGTGATGAAATCAAGGACACCGGCATACTTGTTTTGGATGAGAGACAAAAACCGGACAAAAGCGACGGGGGGGGAGGTCGGAAGCCGCGTTTGGAAGGGGGGCAAAAAAAAGGCCGGTTATGTGAGGGGAGGAGGAACATAAACCAGTACTGGCGGGGGGTCTAAGAAAAGGGGCTCCAAAAAGGGGCCATCGGAATCGGGGCTGGGTCCAATAAAACACTAAACAAATCATCGAAGGGGTCGTTTGGGAATAGAAAGTGTGGGGGGTGGGGGAGGGGCTTTCTTGGACCGTTGAATAGGAAAAAGAGCGTGCCGTCCTAGAGACTCAAAAAAAAAGGGAAGAATAGGCGGAACAATCTGGGCCCGAGGAAAACCGAGGAAAAGAAAAGAACCCCACCCCTCATTCAAACGAATCCGCGGATCGTGTAGATCATTAAAAAAAAAAGAGACTTGGGAAAATTGGAAAAAGGGACGTGCTCATAATGTGTTTAGGGGTAACGGCGCAAATACATCAACTAAATGCCTAATTGGAGGGAGGACAAGGACTCACAGGGAAGAGATACACCGGGGAACAGTGGGATGAGAGAGGAAAAAAGGCAGTTATCGGAGGGAAAACTCACCCTGCTGGGCTAATAGTCGTAAAGGGAGAAAAAAAGGACAAAAATAGAAAAGACGAGAGTACTGAGTCCAAGAATTCAAGACGCAGGGGGAGGTTGGAGAAAGGATAGTAGTGGGGGAAGTCCTACAACACAACGAAGATCCCTCAGCGGGCGATCTGGGGGTAGGACAAAGGGGGAGAATTTGCGCGGGGTCAAGGTAAAAAACCAGAGCAGTGACACTTGTTAAGTGAATGGTTAAGTTTGAAAGGAGAGCAAGGGGCGGCATTGGATCCCAGATCTAAAGTAAAAAATGGCATCCACATAATGGGGGGAAAAAAACGGATTCCCCAACGATCAAGGCTCGACATTCATCAGAAAGCGAGGTTGCCAGCGTTGACAGATTTCTCAACATTGGGGATGTCTGGGGACGAGGAAGGAATTAAACGGACGATCACTGTAGGGAAGAAGGAAACAGGCGAGTGGAGAGGGAGTATCCGAAGGATCGAACCTAAGGGAAAGGGGGTAATTTGTGGGCAAAGTTTCTCAGTCAAACGAGGAATATAAGACCACGACTAGATTATCACCATTGGAGATTAAACAGGGAATGGGAAAAACTGGGTTGGAGCCGGGGCCCCAGAATAGAAGAAAACAAAAAGAAAACTGATCAGCATCAGAAAACGACTGAATTCCCACTGCTTATGAAAGGAACAGACACGATCAAATCAAAAAAGGGCCCAAGGGGGTCAGGATAATTAATCTTTCCGTGTACGTGAGATCAACAGAGGGTCACTATTCAACCCAAAGAGCAAAAAGATCGAGAACTCGATCAAGGAAAGAGGAGGCTGCCTTGTTGGACTGTATCGAGACTGAGTGTCTTGGGTCGGAGGTGCGAACACCATGAACACGCTTTTTGGGGGGGAAAAAAGCAGGAGGACACCATCCGATGTTTATCGATATAGGGAAATAAAGGTGGGGGGACTTAAAAATTGCGGTAAACATCTGCCCTATTAAGGGGGCATGGTGGAGACGTGACAAACCGCGAAAGCTTGCTTTGCCAAGCAAGAGTTAGGGCGGCAAACCGCCCCTTCTGTCTTCCTCCTGCGGATGCAAAAGGACGGGGCCTTGGGGACATAGCCACTGACTCGGGAATCAGGGGTCTCGGTCAAAAGACGCAGGAAGGGAAGAATGGAAGCCTCCTTAATACTAAAAGCAACCATTGGGAAAAAGAGAACGGGGGCTTAGGGGGGGGGTAATTTGGGGGGCGGAATAGCTTGGCAACTTTGGTGGGGAGGAGAGTTCTGTGTTTCGAAAGAGCCGGGTCCTAGGGCGGGGGACGGGGGAGAGGGACAATCGGAAATCCCCATAAATGGCTTGGGGTCCGCGCCAATGAGTACGAAAGCCTTCAGGGAAAAAAGGGAAAGATCGGGGATAAAGCGCGGAAGCCTCAGAAGTGCGGCGGAAAGATTTCGGTGAGAGAAACAACAGAGGCAAGCTTTCGTATCCGCCGCGGTGCAAATTTCCTGAACTTTGCTAGGGGGCCAAGGAAAAGACAAGGATCAATTCTTAGGAATTGCCGTGAACCGGACGGGGGGAACCGGGGTGATTAGGGCCGGGGGTTTTCAAAGGGGGGGGTACTCACACCGCAATTCTATGGCCCAAGGTGTACAAACAATGTTTGAGGCGAAAGGGACCATGTAATGGGGGGGGGGGCTGTACATGCGACGAGGACGATGCGTCGGCTGTCCTTAAGGACTCACAATAAAAAACCATGACTCTAAAGAGGAAGCGCAGGGGCTGCCTCCGCGTCACGAAGAGGGCGGATGGGCTAAAGGGACAGAAATTGAACGAGGGTAATCGAAAGTCCTGTACCGTGTGTAGATCGAGAGACCACCCAAAACAGACTTATTGAAGTCTTAACAGATGAAGGACAAAAATAACTTTGCTGGCCGCCTACATCCTGTACTCTTACCTAACATAGGGCCAAGTGCAAGGGGCCGGAAACTCTCCTGAGTGGGAGGGTGGCGTCAGCATAAAGGCGCAAACGACAAACTAGAGCAGTAAGGCGAACGCATAAATCTGGAACTTCGCCGTTAAAAAAAAAAAGTTGGGGGACAGAACCTCCAGGATGGGCACCTGCTTCCCGGGAACATAAACTGAAGAGGAGAAAAGGGCCAACTGTTAGCGCAATTAATGCTCGCCGGGAGGGGGCTCTAGTGGCGGAAGGGTCACTGGCCTTCGGGGGAAGGGAACCGCATCGCAGGGGGCCTGGGCCCCTAATCTGTCCCCGGAAAGTGGAGTAGGCTTCCAGTGGGGTAACTCCCGATGTTGGAGTACATCGAAGGGGGGACGAAGACTTAGCTGAAACGGGTCTTTGGGAGTCTATTCCGAGCCGTCTAAGGAGCGTCTAGAGGAAAACCACGGCCGCTACCTCTCCATCACTCAACGATATTCGCACGCAAAAAGGACACACATCATGCGGAAAAAGGAGGGGGGGGTCTCAAGTTCTTAAGTATGCGGAGGGGATCCCACGTCCCTGGACGATTTGCGCAAAAACGCCATAAACGTAAACTAAGAAAATGTGGGGGGATCAGGCCCGCAGGTCAGATCCCTCTATGCCGGTGAATTTGAATCAAAAAAAAGAAGCTGGGAACCAAGTTGCCTTGAGGAGGGTGGGGTCAAGGCCATGTACTCAGGGCCCTATGGTTGTCCTAATGCGAGCGTTGTCACTGAAACACTTGGTAATCTCAGAACTCCTTTTGGGCGCGCGTCAAAAACGCGGGGGGAGCGGACTTTTTCCCTGGGGGCGACACGCAATCTGGAAGAGAAAAACGAGAAGAACGACCTGTCACCAACATGAATAAATAACAGATGGAAGAGCGAGGGGGGGGTAATTTTTTGACTGGTGATATCGAAAACGCAACGGCCTCCTCCTAACCGATATGAAACAAAAAAAAGGGGATCTGGAAGCGTCTTACTTCATCAAGCGTGAAAGTTGTCCGGAACAGCGTGGGGGGAAAATATAGACAGTTGCACGGGGGTCGTCCTTCTTCTTCAGGCTTAGTTCTGCCAAAAGTCCCTGGTAAGCCTAGAACAGGGTCGTTATCAGTTCAAAGGCAGAATGGGAGAAGGGGGAAATCAAAGGCGCACGAACAAACAAAATTACCTTCCTTTTTTATCTTGCTCACTTCGATAGAAACCGCCAAGACAGAGCAGGAAGGTCGAGAATTATTGAACGCCGTGTCGCAAGGCCGCACTCGGCAAAGCCATAGCACGTAGAACTTCAGACACGGAGGAAAATTGTCGAAAAAATACAGTCCGTTACGGATTCGCGGAGGTTCATCCAGCGTGGGAGAATGGGTATCGGCTTGGGCACGCAAAGCCGGATAACTACGGCGCCCTTGATATCGGGTAAAAAAGGACGGAAAAAATTATCATGAGAGGGGTCGGGCAATTAACGACCTGAAGATAGCCCACGACCGCTCGGCCCCCTATAACCGTTTCGGGTCAGTCGGGAAAGGGGTTGTAGGACTTGCCACCACGGAAAATAGCTAAGACAAGTATTGGGGGTCGCACTATTGAATAGGGACTGACGATGGCTGGCAAGGAAGCGAGTCCACAGACTCATCGGGGCCCAAAAGGCCGGAGTGATTGAAATCCAGGAAAGGGAGATGATTGGATGATAGATTGCGGCAGTTCCCGCCCGTCGACCCGGGGGAAAAAACGGAGTACCCACAAAGGAAGGTTTGTGAGGGGAGGGGGCATGCGCCGAGCACAGTAACAACCAGTTGCGCAAGTAGGGACTAAAGGATTCTCCGAAAAAACCCCCTGTAGAAGTGTTCCAATGTAGTCATGAATTAGGCGCTATCCGGGAGTTTCAAATGTTACTATGTGGTGGAGATTGCATTAACCATTTTCAAGAGGGGGTACCTCCATCTTCGCACCTGTGATCGATGAAGCAACCACAAAACTTCGGGAAAAATTATAGAAGCACGAAGGCGGTCTCAAAGGCCCGCGCAGAAACTGACCACTAAAAAACCAAGCAAGTACTAAACGAAGTAAGTGACGCTAAGGGAAAGTAGTTCATCAAATTTGAAGGTCCGTCGCTTTGGAACCTATTAACCTACCCACCTACAATTGGTGGGTTGTAGCTAGTTTTGGGTGTTCTGCGCAATACACGGGTCCCTAAAATGAAGGCCTTTCTTTTATCAAAGGAGCTGCCAAAGAGAAGTAGAAGCACTTAAAACTTCCTGTGGGATCTCTCTGCAAAAAAAGTAGAATGAGGGACTAGAGTGGGAATTGGAGCTACAAAGTGAACCAATTTGGTCTAAGGAGAAGGCTTAACTTCAACAGCAACGTGGAATATGATTACACAAATCTCCGCTGGGTCCATCCCATTGGAATTCTATGAGCGTATTTGGATCACGAGGAAATACCGAGGAAGGTCTATCTTCTCTAGCAGCGGTGCAGATGGGTCCGAGGTCACAGTTCGCCTTGACCTCTACCCAGTTTCGAGTATAATTACAGATAGTAGGCGGGCGCACTCTTACATACGGGAAAGTGATAACGGAACAACATGTTCTGGAGGGGTATCACCAAAAGCGGACTAATCCGAAACCGAAGGGGAAGGGCAGAACAAGGTCTATTTTGCCTTCAAGAAGGCTACGACTGACGTATTAGGGGGGAAAAGAGGGCCGGCGTCTACGAATCACGCGTGGCAACGAACATGATGCGATGGATCGGGAATGATAACTCAGTGAGAGGAAATAACCTAAAAGACGGTTTCGGGAAGTGGATGGGCGCCGGAGGTAGACATCATCAAACCTTGACTAATGATACGGTATAAAAAGGGGGAGGTCAAAACAAGACTGGAAGAAACGGTGAGAAACCAGAAGATGAAGCCCCCACTTCAATCCCAAACAGCTGCAGAAGCCAGAAAAGGAAGCGTGAAGGAAACCAAAAAAAATAAAAAGACACGGGCCACGTGGTGAAGAAAGTGGGGAGCGGGGAGATAACAGCGCACGATTCCCCAACAGAAGAAAAGAGCAATCTCAGCAGAGAAAAGGACGGGGAGCGTGATTGCGTTACCTTTAGCCGTTAATATATTCTTACGCCCCCTGGCACCAGGACAAAAAAACCGCCGGGTTTGGGAGCGAGAACCAGCCAGCGGTGAGGATAACCGACGGGATGGCAGGAAAGACGGGGGCGACATTTCCGTAAGGAGGGCCCAATGGGGTCGGGAGAAACAACGAGCGCAGCGGATTTTGCAAAAAGGGGGGGGGGGTCCACCAGCTTTGTTCCATGCCCAAGGACAGGCCGGGCGGAGCTTGCAACCGGAGGGCAGATCCGATCAAAAGGAGACGGTGGGTTGATGGGGGTGAGGAGAAAAGCAAGACGTCGGGCTCGGTTCATGTGATAAGCCGCATACTAAGGAAAAAGTGGGAAATATCGATTGATCGAATGTGAAAGGGGCGGAAACTATCAGCGAAAGTTGGCCACTTTCCGAGATCGGAGGCGGGTGTTTTCCTCACGGAAAGGCCATTTCGCCGCAAAGGGAAATCGCCCACGCTGCGATCCAGAGAGTCGACAGGGCTATTACTTGCGCGGAAAAAAAAAATAGAAGTGGGGGCCGCAGTCCCCTTTTTCGGTAGAGGTGCGCGAACCAGGAGTCCGGTTACCGTGAAACTTATCCAGACTGAGGGTTTCATTCGAAATAGGTAGCCCGGGAGCGCTATCATTCCTGGCTCCATACAGTGATACCTTATTACGATTAAGTGGGTCACTTGACCTGAATCGTGAGGGCACCACCACGTGGGCCACATTGAAGGCGAGTTCACTCTTTTTTCTACCGAGGAGAAGCAGGGGAAAGCCGAGGTTGTGACTAGTTCATGAAGGTACTCCAATACGAAAGGAGCTCAAAGAGACGCGGACATGGAAAATACCTCTCAAGAGTATAACTGCAGAACGGAAAAAGATCGTCCGACGTGGTAGGTTGGGGGATCTATCAAAAAAACAACTTCGGGTGTGGGAGGATAGAGTCCCACTACCACGGTGAGAATGACCACTTTACCGAAGCCGGGGACGCCGTTGCCGCTGTTCATTTTATTACCACAGAGTCTCTGCGAACGAAGGGGAGGAGGGGGGAGAAGAAAGAACAGAAGCAAAGAAAAATCAAGATTAAGCGGTCGAAAAACTTCAAACGCCGCAATCAATCGATGGATATTCAAGGGACACGTGGCAGCCGCCGGGGCGTTTCCCCGTGAACACGGGTTCAACAGCGAGAAGGTTCTCAACAAACGAGGAGACGCGGCATCAAATCCCGGGGCTCAGAGGAGGACGGAATTGCTTCTACTTCCCCTACCGGCAGAACCGGTGACCGAACCTCGGGATGTCGGGCCGCCGCCAGGGTCCTGAGAAGCCCGCTGTTACCGACCAGTCAAGCGTCTAAAACCCAAATCTTTATTTTCTTTGGGCGGCGGAAAGGGCACAATCTCCGGAAAATGTCATCAAAGGGAGGGAAGGATGGGAACACAACCTCTACTCGAATAAACACTGGAACTAGAGAAGGCTCTCACCACACTACAAAACGATGGGGCAAAAGGTGCCCTCTTCAGGTCATTTACCCCGAGCCCGACAATGGGCTCTTTTGAGCCGCTCCACAGTCATTGGCTATGTAAGGGACGGGTTCACCATCCCGCAGCGCCGGGAATAATGCCGGGGGATTCACTCACTGAGCCCGAAAAAGGGTTGAAATGTAAAAAAAAGCGGTGTGTTAGGAGCCACCATACCTGGCAAAGATGTTTAGGACATGCGCTCCTCACGGAAAATCGCGACCGCATATCAAATGGAGGGTCGCGCGGCCAGTCTGACTTTCCCTGTTTATTCACAGGGGGGAAAGCGCAAAGACAACTTCACTTCCTAGAGACCGTAAACGGTAACCAGTCCTCGATCTTCGAAGGTTTGGGTTTTTAGGCCGCATGGGTTGATCGACGCTGTTGAGAAAAAAGGTCGGAAGCAAAGCCTGCAGGCCGATATGCACACACTGGCGGTGCCGTCACAGGGGGTGGGATCGTGCTGACTTTCATCTTCAGGGGCGGGGGGGATGAAGGCTGAAAGAAGTTTGTGCAGCAGCTCAAAACTTCCTGGGGAGGGAGAAACAGTGGTTGCGGCCCGTAAACAGTCCATGGGGTGACGCCAGGGCTACAGATCCTCGTGGTTGATCAGAGGCACACATGCGCCACAACCTGCGAAACCGTAAATTTAGGTTACGACCTGAATTAGGGGAGGCCCCATAATCAAATGCAGCATGTGACTTAAGGGACAAAAGTCGTTTCCGGCCCTCGTCAAGACTTCAGGGTCGTAGCACCGGACTCTTAAACGCTTCGTCACATCGCCTTGTTCTGCCATACACAGAGCGTGGGAGGAGCCGGATTTGTGTAGAAGGACAGGGTGTCAAAAAAATGCAGGAGGTTTCAGAAAATGAAGCTTAAACATGCCCGCCCGGGATATGGTAAACGCCGATTCACCTGGGGAAAACTTGGCTGGTTACTGGGGGACCCAAGGCACCGTGGA
>Ga0179593_1416470_pt1 | contig 20166 bp, 16 predicted proteins | sample CZODoug2_1_08_16_FD_185931 | JGI IMG/M metagenome (GOLD analysis project Ga0179593, IMG submission 185931) | Vadose zone soil fungal communities from Angelo Coast Range Reserve, California, USA - CZODoug2_1_08_16fungal (PacBio error correction) | ecosystem: Environmental > Terrestrial > Soil >...
AGGAGAAGGCAAGAGAAGGAAGTGCGAAAGTTTCTTTCTGACTTGTACACTAGAGACGCGATCAACCCTCAATATTAAGGGAAGGGGGAAGGAAAACTACCCGTCGCACGGCCTAACCGCCGGCACCCCTAGTAACACCGACAAGGAGCCAGAAGGGAAGGGAAAGAAGAGTGACACAAAAAGAAGAACCAATCCCGGGTTAGACTACTTCGCACCGTTCTCCTCTCGAGGTAGCAGGTCCACAGCCACCAAGAAGGAAGAGAAAAAGGAACCGGGGCATACGGGAAGGGTTTGACAAACTTGCCAGTCACGAGTCAAAAATATGAAGGAGGAAAAGGCAGGGAGGGGGCGGGCCTGCGGTCAAACTAAAGGAGCCTCAGTTGACTTCCTCCAGGGGAAACGATAGAACAAAAACGGAGGATAAGTCTAGGGACCGCCAAGCCTTACCGTCTCACAGTACAACCACAATGAAAAGAAGCATTTTCCATTTGAACACACATCAGGAGAAGTGTACTATGAAACAAACCTGAACGACTGGGGGCTTCAAAAATGTGCTAGAAAGAAAAGAGAGGCTGCCTTCACCGGTCTGAAGGGGAAATGGGATATCCATCCCCGTTCGGTAAAATCAAGAGGAAGGGGCCTTCGGGGAAAAGAACGGTCACGAGAAGAAGGCCTCTGGTGCGCGGCGGATCGGCTTCGGCCTATCATTTTAGGGAGGGAAAGGCCCTCAGGTCGCCCGACCGTCCAGAGGAATTCACAAATCCAGCGTCTGAAGGCGAGGACGAGGACCCGGGCCAGGACGGCAGGTTCAGGAGAACAGGGTCATTCAGACCTGGGTGTTCATAAAGTAGGGGGAAGGGGTTGTGGGCAAAGGTGACTGACAAGTTGGCGCAGCTTCCGAAGACTGTCGACCGGGGAGGGGCCAAAGACCTGGGCGGGGACCCAAGGGAATTGTGACTTCCCGGTCAGAGGGGCAGGTGTAGCGTCCAGTCTTTAGGCACGCCGTCAACCAAGAAACAGTGAGGAAAAGGAGACAGTGAACGGTCCGCAGGGAAACGGCAAGGGATCCAATCCTCCCTCAGCAACTTATTCCAAGTACTAAGAAGAAGTGCAAGGCGCAGTGCCTGGCCGATCAGCAAATTGCCATAGCCAATGCGCGACGTATCAAAGAGACGAGAAAAGAAAAGGCAAACTCGCAAGCCAACCTTCCAATAACAATCGACGTCATAAAAGTACAAAAAGACCCCCGTACACAAACCCCAAGCCGCATGAGCTCCGCCAAAAGGGCCTGGGCTATGCCAGCGTACATGTTGAAGCGGAATAAGGCCTATTATAAGGGAGGAGGAGGGATGGCAAAGGAAGGAAGAGGACTCAGTATCTTGATTACTCCGCGGCCGGAAGGCGGGTAGCCTCCTCTTGCTGAGCCCCACACCCGAAATGCCGAACGGGCAAGGGGGCAAAATATTCCCCTACATCAAAACATGGAGATATATAAGCAGTCGACGGATCGGAGGGTGGCCTTGGATCTCCCCGACATCCGATTATTGAGGTTCCAAGGTGAACCCGGCTGCCTAAGAGAGACTCTACTCTATCCCGAAAAGCCAGCTGATGAACTTGATGGCACCATCATCCTGATGGCGACGTACTCCGCTTTAAGCAGCACCGAAAGGAAAGGACAAAATACAGGAATTCGGCTACAACTTACATTCATTTCCATAATACCTCATTCCAGAGAGAAGGCCAGGCTCGAAAAGCTCATCACTCCGTATAAGTCAGTTAAGCCCTGTGCGAGGAAAGGGTAACAGAAAAATCAGGAAAACGGTAGAGGTCATCAGGAAATTCTTAGCTTCCGAGGTAGCTTGGGTGAGAAGAGCAGGGAGGCAGACGGCGGGTCGAACCTGTTCTCCTTCCGGGGGGGAAAGCATTATAATCGTCCGCCGAGACCAAAACCGAGGCGTTCGGAAACACTCAAAGAAGAAGGGGGATGCGGGGAAAGAGCAAGGCTGAACATTTTCTACACCCGCTTTACCCGAAAATAGGGAGACCCTGCGCAGGAGCATGCCGTAGGTGCTGCGCAAAAAAAAAAACCAACTCCGGTCAGGATGAGACTGAGTGGATCCGGAGAGGAGAAGTTCAGGTCCTCTTGAGAGAACCGATGGTTGAAATAGGGGAGGGGTCTCATCCCGCGGGGACGTAAAAATCAGTCATCCTGGGGGCATGGCAGATGAAGAGAAGAATGAAACTAATAACCGTTCTCTTTCCGAAAAAAAAATGAAGAACCCACTTGTGGAGGCGCAGCGAGACGCGACACAGGGAGATCATAGAACTAGAAAAGCTAGGGGACTTAGGGGAATAGGGAGATGAAGCCGTCTTCGTGCCCAACCGAAGGGGTAAAGACGGAACAAAAACAACACGTGCGGGGGTTCTAATTTCGTCAGGAGCAATGCAGGTCGCATGTCGGCGTTGTCGTCAACAGCAAAAAAAGGGTGAAACTGTGAGAAAAAGGGAGGGCAGAGACCGTACATGACGCAGGGGACCTAACAATCTTTAAGCTTGAAAGGGTGCAGGGGGAAGAGAGGGGGTGGGCGCCCCGGGTAGTCTTTCTTTTTCCGGCGTCTAACAGAAGGGATCAAAGCGAATACGAAGGTGGTGGGGGAGGCTCGAAAAGGATTCGTTCTTCCGATTGACGAGGGGATGACGGAGAGGAGGAGATCCCCTCCATACCGGCTGACGGAATGCGGGCCGTGGGTGAGAAGAACATGTGCGGGGTGCCGCTATTAGGAAAAGGGGATAAGCTAGAAAAAAAAACAAAGGGGGATTAAAGAGATATCTATCCTTTGCATCTGTCAAAAGAGACAAAAAGGCTCGTCACCAGGGAAACCGAAAAAAAAAAAAAAAGGAGAGGGGAGCCTACGAAGAGACCAAAGCAGTCAATCCAGAAAACAAGAACCATAATGGATAGGGCACCAACCGAACCTATCCTCCTTTCCGGGGGGAAGATCAAACGAGGGCAAAGGAAAGCAGGCACCTCCTCACCAGCGGACAACGCAAATGAATCAAAGAGGCACGGGATTGTTATTCGCTCGTGCATTAGCTTCTGCGGCCAGGTGAGCCAGGATACCCTTCTTCGGGGAGGAGCTCGACGCAAGCAGAGGAAAGGAAAGGGGGGGCGAACAAGGTCAAGACAAAAAAAGGACACGGGGGAGTAAAGCGTACCGTCTTTCCACATGGGAACTTCGAGAAGGCGTCAGCCGCATGATCTAGGGGGGAATGAATCGTGCTCAAGAAAGAGTCAAAAGGGGGATCTTTAAGTCAAGTTCAAAAGGGGACGGCAAAACAAGGGGGTTCGGCAAGTTGCAAAGGCCGGCAGTGATCGCTTCTCTCAAGGACCAAAAACGAGCGGGAGGACGAGAGGGGGGGGGGAGAGAAAAAAAAAACCTGAGTTACTACTAAACCCATCGAAAAACATGAGGAAAGGGCAGTAGGAATCTTCCTCGAAACCCGGGAGAGGGGAAAAGCAACACTCCGGCATTCCGGATCTCCGAGGAATGGGGTTAAAGTTAGGTCGGCAACCACGAGCGAGGGAAAGGGCTCACGCGGGAGGGAACGACCGCGAGGAGGGGGGGAGCAGAACCACTGCGTCTGTACACCTGCCCCTTCCTTTACGAGAACAGAGCGCGCCAGAGGACGCCACAAGAAAAAAAGCAAAGCGGCAGGGGAAAGGCGGGCACAATGATGGAACAGAAGGAACAAGAGACGTGCTTCTTCGCTTGGTAAAAGTAAGAGAAAAGGGACGGCAAGGGGAATTCGAAATTATGTCTGTCGCCGACCTGGCCGAAAGGAAAGGCCATGACGGAGTAGGGGCTGAAAAGGCACTGCGAGGAGGAGGCGCAAGCGCTTCGGAAGTGGGTAAGGAAACCAAGAAACAAAAAAACAAAATCAACTGTCCTGGCGCGACGAACGTCCGAATCACGCAGAAAAGGAGGGACTGGGGGGGGCAGCGCCAGAAGGGGGGAGGGAAATTTCTGCAGAGCAAAGGGGTTCCATTCCGGGAAAGGGGAAGACCAGCTCCCGATCGGCCTTGTCGTTTCCCGCGACAAAAGAGGACCATCAAATAAGAGAAAGGCCGATAAGAGAAGGAAGGGGATGATAGGGGGCCAGGGCAAATTTCTCTGGCCAGCCCTTAGCGGCTGAGGAAGGGGGGCTCATAAGAAGCGCGTTCTCTCGAAGATGGGGCTCATGACGGAAAAACAAATGCGTCACGTCCGATGAATGCTTGAGTAACCGGTTTATGAAAGGGATCGCTCTGGAGAGATCAGTGAGTCCGCGATTCTGTACATCGCCAGGCACCGAAGAAGGGGGGCAGCTCATGCGCACAGGGGGGGCCTATGGCAGCCGGGTCCGGGCGGGGTCCAGAAGGCTAGTCATATTTCGGGGGCGTACTGAACGAATAAGGAGGAGAAAAGACAAAAAGAGCGCTGCAGGAACGGGCTCAGTGCAGTCCAGGGGCTCTGCTTTTGTTGCACTCGTCCTGGGAAAAGATGTGGGCGAGGGTATGGAAGCATTGATTCTTCTGTACCCGGATTCATGCGGTCGCCTGGTGGAAAAAGGACGGCTCGACATCCTTGTACTTCATTCGAAGAAAAAAGAAACATGCATCCAGGAACATGACTCCTCAGGCTGACCCTAAATACCTAATAAATGGCCGAAAGGCTCGGGACCGGCAACTAAAACAGGGAGACCATTCGTCTCTCGAGAAAAAGGGAAAGTTTACGAAAAGGAAAAATTCCATCTGTCAATTACAAAAAAAATGAAAGCGGGGAAGGGAAAGGACCCTGGTCTAGGGAACACACAGGGACAGGACTAGACGAGGAGAAGGGACCTAGCCCTTTCCGCCCCTGCTCGAAAGAAGGGCACGCATTAACTTCCTGTACGACACTGATAAGTTGCAAGAGAGAGACGAGCAAAGACCCAAAAAAAAAGAACGTGGAGGACAGACTAAAAGCAGGTCCCTTCGCATCCTTGTCAAATCAAAAACAAGAAGAAAGGCGGGAGAGGCGACTGAATCCCCCCTCAGTCAATCAGGAGCAGGTAGTCATGACTCAAGTAAAAAAAAGGGACATCCCTAGAAGGGGAAATTTGCAGAAAAAGTACGTGTCCTTTCACATAAATGATTCCGCGAATGTTGGGGGTGGAGGAAGATGGGAGGGACAGGGACTCGGATGGAGTTAACGATAACCTCGCGAAGGGGTGGGGATCTTGGGATTACAAGTGCCTAGGGTAAAGGCGAGGGAGAAGGGGATACGCAGAAGAACATCTCGGTCAAGGACCTCTTTTCCGGTCAGGTGAGGAAGCAGTAAACGACTCTGCCGCCCGTCAGGTACGAAAAAGGGCAGGAAATGCTGTTGGAAGGAAGAGGCAAGAGGACACGTAAGACCCATGGGAACTTTTAGAGTCAAAATTTACATCGCCTGTCCTGGCGGCGGGGAGGGGGTGGAAGAGAGGGGGTGAACGGCGGCCGGACCGGGCCGCAGGCCGAAACCCCTGAAATCTTGGACCGAGGTTCAAAAAAAAAGGGACAAAAGGACCGAGCACTGAGGGAAAAGGAAGGCTGATAAGAAAAAGCAACAACAAGAGGAAAAAAAAAAGGAAAGAACAGGAGGGAATGGACAAAGCCTCATTGAAAAGGGTTCTGCAAACTTTCAAGGAGGAAAAAGCATCACAAGAAAAGGGAGGGGCCAAGGGAAAATCCGCGAAGTAGCGGCCGGGAGTACAACCGTTCACAGCGCGGAAAATAACTCCAACAGTACATTACTTAAGAGATAAGTAAAAAGCGGAATCACCACCGCTAACACAGTGGAACAGAACACTTCTCACTGTCATCCACATGGGACCGTTAACAACATGGGGGGTTTTCCCACAGAACAGGGAAGAATACGAGAAACGAAACCAGCGGGCGGCATAACCATTAGGGCCAGAAAAAACAGCAAAGGCTCCGGCGGACACAGGGGGCAATTGCGGGTGTAAGGCGAAATACCTTATCCCTCACTCCGTTCACAAAAAGGGAAAACTAAAGATCACCCAACCAATCACTCAGCTTAACCCCAGGACCGCGTCGAACAGAAACCACAAAGAAGCAAATTGTCAATGGCCATGAAACTTAAAGCCAACGACAAAGGGGGGAGAAAAGGTGAAACTTAGGTAGAGCTGAAACGACGACTCGAGTCCTCACGGACGGGAAAAAGGGGGGGAACCAAAAAACGCTCGGAGAGGAAGGACGGGATGTGGAGAACATCTATCGGACTACTGCGGGAAGGACGAAAGAACGGTCGAGTCATCTCTCAATTGGGTCTCGTGAAAGTCTCTAAAGGGGAAAGAGATGTCGGGATGCTTCACAAACCTGCCATTCTTGCCCGCGGTCCAGCGTCCAGGGGAATGAAATGAGGTAGGGCGGAGTAACTCCTCATCAGGTCCCAAAAATGAAAGAGACAGGGTTCATCCGTAACGAGCTTCCGCTGGGTCTTGACCAGCAAGGGGGGGGAGTGTGACAAAATTGGGCTCAGCCAGAGCAGGGGACTGGGGGAAAACTACGGAGGAGGTTTCCTTCCCGTAGTCCCAGTTAGGAGTAAAAAAAAAGGAATCCGGAGGAGGGACTGAGAAACGGGCGACTACATGCCGGAAGAAAAAGAGATCTTCTGGCCATCTTGAATTTGACCGGCCGCGTCCACGGGACCGGGGAAATGACCTCAACTGGAAGAAGACAGCCGTGCCAATAACAAAATAGTAAAAAGGTGCGCTTCCGTGGGCCAAGAAAGTGAAACAAAAGCCAGAAAGCAAATGCCTCCTAAAACTTAATAGAGGGCGCACATGTGCAGGAATCACGGCCCGAGGTCCGTAAATTAGAAAAAAGAAAAGAGGGTACTGAACAGCATCAACTGAGAAGCACGCCCCCCCGGAGACTCATGAGCATGACTCCCGTCGCGAAAAAAGTAAGGAAAGCGCGGCGCCTCTCTTATCGAGGCTATCTGACACATAGCATGCTGATCTATATGAAAGCAGAAAGCGGCTCGTGAAGTAATCTTAGTACGGTTACACGCAACAGGTAAGCAGGCGGAGGCGCACTTAAGATCCCCCAAAGTCCGAGCATGGCACATGGGCAGAGACACAGACCCGAAACAAAGCTCACAGTGAAATAGTGTAAGCAGGGGAAAGAGATGCTGTTCTCACACTTTTGTTTGAACAGCCAAGGCCTAATGAGGCGAGCGGGAGACATGGGACAAACCCAGTCGGGCCGAAGGGAATAAATGACTGCTCGGCCCGGCCAGCACTAGGAAAAGGTTCAAAACGTCTGCTGATGGCGTAAGGCCCAGGGATCCATCACCACGTCTGAAAAGGGGGAAAGGCCGGCCCAATAGGTCAGAAGAGAAATTTCAAACGGCTCCTTAAAAGCCGGAACGCTCCAGGAAAGTAGACGGGAGAAAGAAAAGAACTACATGAATGCCTGTTTCACTTCCCTGGTGACGCCGGGGAAAAAGCAGCAGAAAGCTTGGATAAGAAGCGGGTCCCAGCAGTAAACAGCCGCTTGGATGCTACGGCGATGTGAGAAAAGCCGTCGCGGGAGAGGCACGAGAGGAAAGTAGCGGCCGCCGGGGTTGAACTCCTGTAGTGTAACCGGGACTCAAAAGACGCCACGACCACCTCAGATCACAGATAACGCAGCAACGTAAGGATGAAAAGCCTGACAATCTCCTGTAACAGGGGGGGGCGTCCCTACTAACCCTGGGATCTGATTATACTGCTCGGCTTCGTTGCATTATGCCGTAAAAACCGTAGGCGGCGCCAAAGCTGGACGAGGGAGATGGAAAGGGAGGATACTGCATCGGGCAGGCTAGGATGACTCAGAAAACTTTGGGGAGGGCAGGTGCGGCAGAAGAACGGCAGAGAACAAAGGAAACGTCGAATGGGAACGGTTCATAGGATGCAAATATCTGGCACTCTAACACATGCAAAGGGGTGACGCCGTGCCTGATGTCACCATTGAAGGGGTGGGAGGGCAGAAAAGTGGTTACGCACGTTCAGACACCTATAACTGGCCTTCATGAACACACGGCAGTGCCGAGCAGGAGGAGCTTCCGTCGTCTCCCCACCTAAATCTTGGGACAAGGAAGGGAAAATCACAGGGGAGGGTTGGGTCGGCCAGTGCAAGGTCCAGACTCAATTCACGAGAATATGCGTACTATCATCAAGAAGAAGGGTGAATGTGCAGAAAAGAGTCCGGACCTCTCAGTCACAGTCTTAAACAATACGTAAGACTGGGCATTTGCCAGTTTGGGAAAAATGGTGGGAGGGAACAATGGGTGTGCGCCCGAGAAGGATGACGAAAACAGAGGCAGGAATCGGTACGTGGTTGTGTGCTGTGCACGGTCAGTGATGAAAACGGGCTTAAAACGAAAATTAGGGGGTCCGCAAGGGGAAAGAAGGCTTTGTCAACGGGGGTGAGACGGGGTCGAAGGGCGTTGACATGGTTACTATCTAGGGAATGGGGGCCCGAGAGGACAAAAAGACTATCCAGCAAAAAAAAAGGGAGGGGACGTTGTAACATACTGTCAAACCCCGCACCTGCAATAGAAAACAGCTAAAAACTAAAGAAGCCAGCCACAGGGTAGCGGGGGAGAAGCCTAAAAAGACGACATAACATCATGCAACCGAAGAGGAATCAAAAACGAGAACAGCAAAATCCTATGATCAGGCTGTTCGGACATAAGCGAGGCAAACGAAATACGCATAGCAGGTGGGGAAACCGCACCCGGGAGAGGAAGAAAGACCCTAAGAATTGCTTGTGAGACGACGCGTGAAGGAGAGGGGACTTTAGCACGCATTGTTTAAACAGGAACTACCATGGGAGATGAGCTGCAAAAAAAAAGATGCAACTGGGGAAAGTGAGCCTCGGTAAACCACGTGGCAGTCAGAAAAAACAGACAAAGGGGTGAGGGAAAGGGAACGCGGCTGGGAGAAATAGGGAAGGGACGAGGCGGCGGTCAACCGATCGCGGGAAACTGACGTTCTCAATGAGGGGGAAAGGGTGGAAGGGCTTTCGTCACGACTTTTAGGACCTGGACGGGGATGCAATACGGAGAACTCTCTCTGTCCAGATGGGGGGAGCTTAAGAGGAAGGCGGAAAAGATGACCAGTTATCAAGGTTGCGGATGGCTGGCGAAAAACGGCGTGTACATATAAAAAGAGTCTATAAATATTACCATTCAAGAGGAAGGGCCAGAATTCAGCATCCTGACCGCCTGGCCGGGAAAACGAAAAACGAATAACGCTACTGGAAAATCAAAGAATGATTATGTCACCCTTTACAGGCGAGGAAAACCGCGCACAAACGGCCGGGATAGGAGTTCGAGGATTTCGGGGGCTTGGGACGCTGAAGTAGGCCGGGGGGGTCTTACACAGGGAACGTATATAGGCCTAGACCTCTAGGAGGGAGGCGCCAACAGGAAGTACCAAAAAATCGCTGTATCGCGTTCAGATGCTGGGAACAAAGACGGTCTTGGGTCCATTCTACAGGAGTGTACCTCACTCACATGGCCAGTCAAAAAAAAGAAAGCTAGCGGTGGGTAAGAGGATACGGACAGAACCGGAAAGCAAGAATGACTGGATCAGCGGACGTCGCGTCTATAAAAAAGAACCTGGGTCGAACGTTCCGAAGGGCAGGCTGGGGAGAGATCGGGCACTTTAACTCATCTGAGCACATCTGGTGCTGTACAGAAGCGCTAAAAGCATCAGCTGGCTGACGCGCAACAAACTATAAGCAGCTGCAAATGCGGGTGCAAATGATGAGATCGAACTCTGGCCCTTGGCGGGGGGCCCCGGACACACCAACACAAAGCCGGAAGGGTGATAAAGTAGCGAAACGGAGGGGGGAAAGCCGGTCCGGCCTTTAGGGCCGCGCAGGGGGCGGCGGAAAGGAGGAAGGCCACCCGAGAATTTGAAGGAAGGATTAATCCCTCTGCTGAGAAAAAACGAATTGCAAAAGCTCTACGCCAATCGTACCGTAAAAGCTGCTCGAGAAAAATCAGCGAGGAAGACGTGCCTTCTGGAGAGGACCGCTCAGGAGGAAGCAAGGCGGAAAGAAGGGTGGTCAAAAAGAAAAGGGAACGGGAAGGGGGAGGATACGGGAAAGGGTCAGTGTAGGAATCTGCGGAGAGCAGCAACAGGTGGGAGAGGAGCTGCTGGCCCTCACGGTCCAAAGCCTTGCTGCAGGGGCACATTGAGGAAGAACCCTTAATCTAGTTTCGCTTAATGGCCTAAGGAGCTGCGGAAAAGGAGATGGGAGCAGGCCTTGGACTCTGTTCAACTGAGAAGCTCACAGCCCAGGATCATCTGCGTGAGGACGGAGAAAACACTGAGCAAGGACATGCTGAGGGGGAAAGAAATCAGAGACGTGGGAAGAAAAAGATCCCGGACGACTACACGTGGATAGTACCGGAAACGAAGAGAAACAAATGAAGGGGTCCAAAAAAAAGGCATCTGTAATTAAAAAAAAAAAAGCAAAATGCCCGCTAAGGGGAACGGAACCGGCCAGGGACCGGCAAAGCCACAGGCAGAAGAGGCAAATCCGCTCACTAAGGAGGGTACGTCAGGGCACGCCTGCGGCCTGCGAAGCAAGAATACTAAATAAATAGCGCCTCGACCCTTCTGCTCAGCTGGATCGACCCTTTCGACCAGGACACGCAAGGCAAAAGGCCGTCATGGGATAACGCACGATATAAGCTCATACAGAACGACGCCAGGACGCGACCGTCCGGAGATCCAGCGGATTTACAAAGAAAAAGGGGGTTACATCAAAGACAGCGTGAAGTGTGAACATAGAAAGAACTATCTGGACCGTTTCCGTTGGGAAAAAGGGCTCTTCAGAGAATGTTGGGAAGGGAGACCCCTGGAGGTGGATTGGAAACTTACTGGGGGATCCGTTTTGAGACTTGAGCTGGCGTTCCGGAGTGAAGGGCAAGGCGAAGAAAGGGGAAAACGAAACGCCAGACCACTGTTTCCGGCTTAAGGAGCTAGACGGGCATGGGGCATGCCGCATTTTGTGTGGTGGTTGGGGGTTGGGGTTTCCAAAACCGTTTTTTGGGTTACAAAGACGGGGGGGAAGACCGCGTCCGGGTATCGGATTAAGGCGGCTGGCCCGTCTTGGCCCTCAAGGAGGAAAGTGCGCCGTGGAAAACTACCGGGGAAGGGGGGGGGGGGGGGTGGGTGGGGGGGGGGGGGGGGATGGGGAGGTGGGGGTTGGGTGGGGAGGGAGAAAGGAAGAGGGGCGGGTGGTGTGGGGTGTTGGGGGGGGGGGGGAGGAGAACCTCGACTTTTCAGTCGCGTCGATACTTCCATCTCTTTGCTCTACAGTTCTCCCGACCGGTGAAGAAAAGGAGCAGGGACAGGAGGCAGTCCTTAATGATGCGGGTTAAGGCGGAAAAAACTCTGACTTGACCCGTCGTGCCCCGAAGGCCGAAAAATGCAGGCGAGGGAAGACAACAGGTACTTGGAGAAGAACAACAACAACAACGAGGTAATAGATTCAGTAATTCGACATCCCTCCTTTACATTGAAGAAAGTGCCTTAGGGAACGACGGGACAAGGCAGAGAAACCAGACCAATTTATCATGGGCCGGCCAGAGGCAGCCCGTCCGGAAAGAGGGGAACATGAGTAAAAAAGAACCTCGAGACACCTGAACCTCATCGTACAGACTAAACTAGCGACATAAACAAAAGCCAGGTCAGCATACAAAGCATTGCAGTCCCTCCAATGTCAGGAACCAGGTCCATCAACCCGCCTCCTAACTAGAAAATCCATGACGCGGCGTAAGTAAAGCGGGAACCATTGACCAGGAACTGAGGGACCAGGATAGCGAATTATCTGCGGAAAAAAGGAGCCTCGGGAAGGGAACCTGCAACAGTATCCCCCATTCAAAAACCCCGAATAATTAGGGGGGAGGGTAAAAGAATCCTGAAGGCACCAACAGTAAGAAAAAAAGAAAGAAAACGCGAGAGAACTTTGACACACAGGGGGAAAATACAAGGGCAGGGAGGGTCGAGGGAAAAAGACAGGGGACTCTGGGATGAATTTGCTGTAGCCAGATCTGACGAAAAACAGCGGACACGGGAAAGGGAGGTCTTTAGGAAAGATTCGAACTATATAAACTTGAGCACCGGCGAGCGGAAGCCTGAGGGGCAGTCGCAAAATGTAAACTCCATCGCGGACGTCATCGGCACGTCTGGCACTAAGCGAGCGGGGGGAGTCAAGTCCATTCAAGGGCGCCAGAGGCGGTAAATGCGGCCCCTGGCTGGTCCCCCGAGGACAGGAGCCGATCGTGCCGGAAAGGACGAAGGGTCAATGTGACATCATTCTAACGCGCCATTTCTGGGAAATCAGCGAACATGGGTTGTAAGGCAGGAAAGTCAGTGGCAGGCAAATCTCACCCCCTGACTACGAGGCCTGTTACCAGGGGAGAGCCTGGGGGAAAGCCAAGAGGGGGACTAGTCTGACTCAGGACGCGGCAAAGGTCGGAAACTGACGTCACAAAGGATCATTCCTTTACCCCTTAAACGTTGACAGGTTCAACGAGTCCAAAGGAAGCATCATCGAAAAAGTAGCAGAACCGTATTGTCAAAGGAAAAACAGTGGGACGATGCCGGGCCGAGGGAACAAAGGGCCAAGAAGGAAGGAAAGGCGGGCGACGAGCAACCAGATATTTGGATCGATAAGGAGAGGCCCTAAAGGAAGGGAACCGAAATCGAAGTGCAAGGGAAATGGGGGACCTCAGGGTCAGCACAGAGCATTAGCGACCGACAACAGGAGACTAAGCGAGAGCATCTGTAAATGATCACTTAAACTGATCAAATCAGGGCTAGACCGAAGAAAGGCGCGTGGAAAAGAAGAGGAGGGACGTCAGCCAGGGAGCGCGAGGCCCGAAAGTGGCCCAACGCAATGCCTAGCAGGGCAAAGGGGAAGCTCGACCTCGCGTTCCCAAGGTAGCACCCGTGGAGATCAGTGGGGAACCTTATAAGGGGGGGCGTTAGTCACCAAGAAAAGGGACAGATGAGGTCTAGGAGGGAATAAGGAAACCAACATTTGGGAAAAAGAGACACGCTATCAGGGGGAAACGCCAAAGGCTGATGAGAAAGGAGTGTCAAAAAAACACACGGGACGGAGAAAAGCAGAGGGAACACGGTCTGCGTCGCGGACAAAGCCAGGCCCTTCAAAACTGGGACCCGGCCCGGCCGCAGAGGATAACGAGACGCCAGCCGACAGACCGCTACCTACTGCACGTATCGTAGAACCGCATCACAGCACCCGAGCTCAGGGAGTGGACTGTTGGCCGGGTAAACGAGTCTCCTTGAGAGGGGGGGAATATCCAAGGTGCCCAGACAAAACACGCAGCAAGGACTGCTGATTCTGAGCTTTGGGCGCCGGCCGCTAGGGAATGGGCAGCGAGCCTGGCGCGAGAACTTTGGACAAAGACCTTTTACTCCGAAGAAGAAGGCCTAGCAAATCCGGAAAATGTCAGCGACGGAAAAAAAGCTGAGTTCTTATGAGAAGATAAAATTTTTCAGGCCCTCAGCGGACAAGGCCAGAGATCTTCTCAAACTGATTCCATTGGGGGATACGTAAAAGTTCGGTCCCGGTCCAAAAGAGTGCAGGATGAGGAAGGGGGCCTCAAGAATCGTGCCTTATATTCAAAGGAAATCTTTAAAAGAGCCGAGTTGTGCTATATTTACAAGGGGGGGAACAAGTCAAGAACGTAGGAGCAAAGCCGAAAAGAAAAGACACTCTGAACCGGTAAATAGAAAGCGAAAACAGAGAACGGCACTCAGGTCGCAGTGTCCTGAGGAAAAACAAACGAAAAAAAAGGGGGCGGAAAGCCAAGCCGTGACCGATCCTGAACATCTGGCCGATCTGAAAAGACGGCATGCCTTCGGACGAGATCAATGATACGAAGGGGAATCGGGGTGCAGCTCCCCCCCGAGACAGTGACGGCCGGAAAACTCACAGTGCTTTTTGCTTAGGGAAAACTTGAACAGGACAGAGGCACCGCCAGTAAAAAAGCATGTCTCGCGGGGGTCAGGCCAAGAGAAAAAAAAGGAAGATTCGTTAGGTCACTTCCTCAACCCTTCAGTCCACGCGTAGCACGTTGCCAGATTTTACGTGTCCGCAAAATAGGTGGGCGCGACAATGGCATGGAGGGTGCCTAGAATGGGGATGAAAAAATCCATGGTAGCTTGGAGGATGGGGGGTGGGGCTTCATCGACCAGATGCGGTCTGACGGAAGGTGCTGGAGAGCCGAAATTTCGAGCTGGAGGGAGAACCCCGCTCACGGGGGCTTGGGCCGGAAAAGGTGACGCGGAGAAGGGGGCGGTGGGCCCCCGATGAGGCGGCAATATCCTCTCAGTAAAAAATTAGTAGGGGAAAAAAAGAAAGAATAAAAAAGGGGGCCTGAGGTCAACAAAAAAGGAGAAAATCGAAAACAAAACAACTGAGAGTGGGGACACATCCGACTCGCACCAGCATGCTCAAAACCAAGCACTACGAAAGAAACAAAACTGGAAGAGAGAAACACAGGGAAAACCGCCCCGAAAAGGAAAGCTGTACGGCATCAGCGGAACCGCAGCTCCAGTGGAAGCCGCCCACCCAGATCGGAAACAAATGACCCAAGAGGAAACTGAGGGGTGGACGCCACTGTGCAGATCAGTAGCTAAGAGGGGGGCAAAGGAAATACCCTGCATCTTAGGAATGCAGACGAAACGATGCACAGGGGGAAAAGATAGTGCTGAAAAAGGCAAAAAAAGCCACGGTTGGGTGAAACGTACGGGGAGGGAAAAGGGTGTCGGCTCCGTCGTCAGAAAAGATAGGACGGAAGGCCTGACGTCGGGGCGAGTCGACCAGTGAAACTGTCACTCGCTCTCAAAAAAGGGGGGGTTTCCTTGGAAAAGCCAGGAAAGAGAACGCTGAAGCGCGCTCCTGAGCTCGAAGTGACCCTGTTCAGTATTAAATTATCGTCGGGGAACCGGCTGGGCAGGACACTGTTAATGAATCAACCAGTCTATAAGGAAACATGAATGATCGAGGGGACAGGGAGCCCTCCTGACGACAGCATGGGACGGAAGAAGGGGCCTCAGAACGGAGAAGAGAATGAAACGGGCGCAACGATCAGGGGGGAAAACTCCTGAAAAAATGTACTAGAGATGGGACAGGCCACAACAAGCATGAGAGCCGAGCGAGAGGGCGAGGCGGGCCTGCGAAACCGGAGGGACCAAGCCGGCAGATCCGGACCAGGCCGGCATACTTCGGAGGAGCGCCAACGCGCAAGGAGGGCAGCCAGATTCAGTTCTTAATTTACCCGCGGCAATCTACATGCCCGCCCGAGATGGGAAAAAACCACTCACAGTGTCCCAACATGGAAGGGGGAAAAGAGGCGTGCTGATGAGGAGCGACCAAGGCTTCTCCTGCGTACCGGGGAAGGAGATCTGCGGGGAGGGCAAAGAAGGCCGGGGCGGGGCCCGTGGGCCTTTCCCTTTAAACTCCTTCTTTCGCCAAAACGGACCCGTGTACAGCAGACGAAAAGGGGCTCTGCTGAGAAGTAAATCATCTGGCTGGTCCAGGATCGATCCAGGAACAATATAGGAGGACAGGGTTGAAACCAATTAGACTGCTCGGAAATCATCGAAGGGGTTTCAACAGACGACCTGCCCTCGTAAAAAGAGAAAACGGAGGGAATCCAAAATGAGAGGAAAATGTTATGGATCGGGGCCAAGTGCAGGGGTCGCGGCCCTGGCCAGGAACGGCCGGCAATTGGCGCGTAACGGACGAGCATACCTGCACGCATGGGGCATCCTCACAGCACGGCTCGGCAGGAGGGATATCATCAGCCTCTGGAGAACAGTTCTCACTGCTCAAGGGGGGGAGAGAAGAGAACAGACCTCTGAAGGCATCGCCAACCCACGTGCGGAACGATCTTCACTGTGGGGGGGGTCGATGGCAGACAGGGGCCGTGAGCAATCTCTGTGAAAAGTCTGTAATGTCAGACGGTAGCAAAACCATCGGAGGAGAGAGCCCGGGAAACTGGGGGATCGGGTCTAGTCTTGGAAAACGGCGCGCGGGGGGTTGGGTGAGGGCCCCCCGAAGCGCAAAGCCATGGTTCCGGCTGTACTTGCATAAGGGAGGTGGATGAACAGGCGGAAGCAGGGCAGCGTGCATGGACATTACACAAGGGGGATCAGAACCAGGCCCTGATCATATGGCTGGGAGGAAGCCTAAATATCGCAGTGTCAAGACGGAAGTGAAAGAGAACGACCTAACGGGGGGACGCAAAAAAGGCGCGCCGGAACCTCCCGAAGGGGGTGTCCTACCGACAGAGAGAGGAGAGACACGTTGACTGGGGGGACACAGCAATTACCCAAAAAACTATTACCCTGAAACTGACCAGGGACCGGAAAAGGCCGGAGCAGGTCCTACGAGCAAGGGGCACGCCCTTGGCAAGAGGGGGACGAATGACACATGGACGACTGGCGAACAGGAAAATCGGACAGACGACGAAAAAAACTCAAACAAAGGGACCTGTCGACCATGTCAAAGAACAGCCACGCAGGGGAAAACTGCCGGGCGACGCCGGACGCAAACTGCTTAAGCGCAGGCAGGTCCTGAACCGCCCGCCGACCTCGTGAAGGGTCAAAGAGCGTTCTTGGGACAGTCTACTGGTTATCCCAGCTGGACAATGAGTGTGACATAAAACGGAACGTGGGCATGGAAAAAGGGGGGGGATCACGAAAGAGTTTGGGGGGTTGCTGAAGGTAGGAGCGGGCAGAGTGAGGGGTGAAAGAGACGGTACGAAGGGGTGTGACGGAAGAAGACTATTCCTTAGTTGAAACTAGGCAGCCGGGACGCAGGAATAAATACCCAAGGAAGCTTCACATGGAGAATTGAATGTCATGTGTCAGGCCGCCTGAACAAGGGGCTGGGGGACCGCCCGCGTCCTTGAATGGGAAGGAGCCCGTGAGGCTGGCCCTGCGGTTACCAGACTGGGGGAGGGAAGTTACTGGAAAGATACACCGTGTAAGGCAAGCGAGTCCCGGAGAATTGCAACCTGGCTGCGGGGGGAGGGGTCCGAGCGGGCACGGCGGTCCCGACATGGGGTACCGGCCGAAGTTCGTAAAAGGGAAGAGAGAGGCAAAAATTGAATGCGGGTGCCTAATGACGGGAAAACCGTCGGGACCCGAAGGAGCGAGATTACCAGAAAAAGGGATGATCAGATAAACGAGGAGGAAGAGAGAGAGACCTGCTGGAGCCATCCGCCTGCATGGGGCGAACGGGCATCGTAAACTACGTGTCACAGAACTCACAAAAAAGGGAAAGGAAGAGACGGGCCGGCCTACCGAGCAGGCTAAATCCGGGAGACAGAAGGCTCGAGGGAAAGGTACAACACCGAGAACGTGAAAAACGAGGGGGAAGGGGGATCACCACCGACCCAGGTCGAACGGCTCACTCAAACCACCTGCGGGAAAGCATGGAAGAAGCCCTCCGAATACTGAATCTTGAGCAGGTAAGCGTCGATTACACACTGCCCGCAACAACAGGGAAGCGGAAACAGCGTTTTCGGCTTCCAGTGCTTCGAAAGGCCTAAGGCCCCGTTCACGAGACGAAAGAACCCAACCACCGCTTTCGTTAACAAACCCGGAAATCAAAGCAAACAAAATCGCGAAAAAAAGATCCTTAATGGACACGACACATATATGGTGTCAATTCACTAACACGCCGGACGGTGGGGAGAACCACCTGGGTAGAAAATGGGTAAAGATAGACGACATACCGCGCATGAAACAGGAAGGACGGTCTCGGGGTCGAAGGTGCACTCGATTGATCCGTGTGACCAGGTCCAAAACTTCAGGGCCGCGGGGCAGGAACCACCACAGTCGATCAAAGAGGAGCCGCGGCTCAAGCAGCGTCGTCCTGCCCGGCTTGTAGGTGAGGCACCAGGCGTGCGCATAGGTCTCCATCTGGGCCAAGGGCGTGGCCAACTGCGTCAGGGGGCGACGCAGGGTCTTTAAGAAAGGGGGAACAGGAAGAAACAAGCATACCGCGCTTCCGGGCGGGTCATGCCATTGGGGTAAACTTGTGGTCAGTCGGGGACACAGTCAGTGGGTCACGACGACACGTACTGGGTCAAAGAGGGGTCCTGATCCCCAGGGGGCGGTCTGGTCTTCCCGTTCAAACTGCAGGAAAAAGGGAGCGTAAAACTGCTGTAGCTAGGAGGGGGAAAACGAAGGGATCAGGGCCCTGGAAACGCGGAAGCGTTGACGTTCCTCGGGAAAGGCCAAGTCCCGTCAAATGAATAGAAGGGTCAGCAAAAAGACCGCGTAGTAAAGAAACGCCGAAATCCATTCGCTACTGGGCCGAGTAAGGCAAAAAAAAGGGCCAAAATAATGTCTGAGAAGAACCCTGAAATGAACCAAAAAGGCAGGCTCTCGCACGACGAGGAAGGAACATAACGTAACCGTCAAAGACGCAGCAGAAGAGTGAAAAACACCGGCCGGCCAGAAGAGAAAAAAAAGACGCATGATCTGACAGAAACCTTCAGGGCTCTACCAGAATCTGATGTCACACACTCTTATCGACGCGAGCAGCGGAAAATTGATCAAGGCATTCTCTATGACCAGCCGCGCGTGAAGAAAGGGAAAAGAAAGAAAGGGTAAATCTCCTTAGAAACGGCTTGCCGAAGCAGCGCAGGGAAGAAAAAAGGTAAAAATCTGCCTGGCCACCCCTATCATCAAGTTTAGTCGGGAAGCACAGAGTCGCCCGGAGCCTGAGGGTCGGGGACGGGCAACAATTCAGCATAGGGCGTACTCACGGCATCATGGGAACCCGGAGGAAGCCGATAGCTAAGACTAAGAGGCCAGCCACGATGACGTGCAAAATGCAGCTGTTGGACTGCGAGGCGGTACACGAAAAGCGTCGAAAACAGCCAAGAACCTTGAATTGCACGTCCCTGGCATGAGGATCGAAGGGGACCGCATAGAAACAACCTTCGAATGACGCAGATCGGAAGGCGAGTCCCCGTCCAGAAGGCACGAAAGAGTCAACAATTCCTGTGAACGGAAAATGTCTCCCGTACCAACCGGCAGGAGAAGGTAGTGGTGAAGGAAGGAAAGGCGGGTCCCAGAAGCGCAAAACTATCCTCTTTTGGGGGAACCCTGCCTGAGGTGGAGTATGAATCGCGAGTCAGTCGGTCATCTGGCCGAAACTTGGGCATTATACAAAATAAAAGAACACGCGGATCGACGCGTTGGAATCTCATCAATAAGTGACGGATGCCAGCGGAACGTCGAAGGCAATACCTCATCTGGCCCTGCCGAGATCTCTCCGACTGGGATGTCTTTGAAAGGATGAACGGAAAAGGGAGCTCGGGGGGGGCACCAGGCGTCCAGCGCGGTCAGGAATAAAAAGGGGGAGAGGGCGAACCTGCATGACCTAGAGAGGAGCATCAGGTATAGCGGGGGGGGAAAACAACGGGGGCGACCGAACGCGCTAACGAACGTCACGTAGGGGGAAAGGGTCATGGGGCGACAATCGCTCGCGGGAACCTGAAAAACATGCCAGGCAGGTCCCTCGAAACCGGATTAGACACACTGGGTCGGCTCAGCCGAGGAACGAAAGAATTAAAAATGGCATAAAATGCCAGAGAGGGAAAAAGAGGCATGCACTGCGAAAATTCGACCGGCTATCACAGGCAGAAACATATGTAAAACCTACAACGAAAACCGGGTCGTGTGGGAGGCACTACAAGGGGAAAGCAGAGGAGAATGCAAGGAACACTGCTCCGCGGTGGAAGAGCAGCGATATCTGGTGACACAGCTTACGGACGAAAGAGCTCGCCTAACAAAACGTGGACCTATAAATTTTATTGTCCACTGGGGGAGGGAGACATGTAGCGAGGAGTGAACTAAAGGACTATAAGGGATGATTCGGCGGGGGGGCTGCCGAGGACGGAAAGGCGTCTGACGAGTTGATGGGGAGGTTGTACCGCGCCCAGGGAGGGGGCTAGGACCCATAGCAAAAACTCGGTAAGGGAAACAGGACGAGCAGGTGCGGGTTGCAAGGAAGCCCAACGGCTG